>Ga0247778_1000859_pt1 | contig 21783 bp, 23 predicted proteins | sample UWRJL049202B5_FD_179939 | JGI IMG/M metagenome (GOLD analysis project Ga0247778, IMG submission 179939) | Plant litter microbial communities from Arlington Agricultural Research Station in Wisconsin, United States - UWRJ-L049-202B-5 | ecosystem: Environmental > Terrestrial > Plant litter >... | reverse complement strand
GGTGGAAACTTGAATATGGAATAGAGAAATATCGAACGAACCTCCCTCTTAGCCTGCAATTCCTGTTCGATGCTAAGATTTCCCGCACCGTGCTCGAATGCCTATGAATTTCCGATGCTTTTGTTCTACATCCCTGATTCGAGCTGTCAGAATATCTTTCCTTGTCTTCATTAACCTGAATGATTTGTGACAGAGAAACTTACACCAATACTCCCCTCACCGCGATCTTCACGCTTTAATCACCACCTAAATTTCTCTGCCGACTCCGCATTTGATCACTGCTGCTTCCACTGAAAAAACAAAGTAGCCATCGTCGAACCCCACATCGCAACCACAAAAGCCCCAATCGCAAACCCACCACTCACATCCTTCCTCACAACCCCATAAACCGTACTTCCAATGCCACAAAGCACCATAACAACACTCGTAAGAAAAGCAATAGCCGCCACATTCGGTCCCTCGATAATATGGATGCCCCACCCCGTCACATCCATTTCTATATTTGAGCTTCTACGTAGCTCTTCAAGGCCTCTTTCGAGCCGTTTGGGGAGTCTGTTAAACCATTTCTTGCCACGAGATAGGGAGGCTTCGCTGTGTGTGCAGCTCATGTAATGCAAGAATGCATTGGCTGAGATGGCAGGGTAGGTGGTCAGTGGACAAGGTGCATATTCGTAAATCTTTTTCTCGACCACGGCTTTTGGTGGGTAATTTTGCGGATGGGTGCGGGAGAGAATGTCGATTCGATGGGAGTCTTCTACTGCAAACTATTTGAGGCCGTTAAGTGTGTTCTGTAAGTAAAAAGTGGAAAATGACTTACGTGCACGAAATTTATGTCTACGGGCTGGATGAGGAAAAGTCTGAGAGCGCGCGCTCGAAAGCTGCGGAGTTCGGAATATTTTTGTTTGATCTGTGCGAAGATCTCTTTGTCGGATGTTATTGATGATACTTCTATCTCTCCGAGAGCAATGTAATATTGTCCTTTGTTGACGCACAATGCGATGTATTTTGGGGTTCTCGGTATTGGTGGAGTAATGTTGGATGGTGGAATGGGACTCCCCTGAGTGGCGAGAGGATGCAATTGAGATGTTGTGTTATTCGTTGACTATTGGCGTGTTTAGTGACATCACAAGGAACGACAATTGATAGACCTACCAGCGAGCTGGGTCTAGCATTGGCGGAAGTCATTGATGATGAGCTGGGCAATTGGGCCAATGGAATTGTATTACCCGACCTCGTTTTGCTCCCAATGGGATGTTGACAATGCCCATCCGATAGATTGTTCGCAAGTTCCTCGAACTCTGCAGCGTCATCGTAGTAGAAGTCTCCGTATAAAAAAGAGCCACAGTCCTGAATGCAAGTTAGTATGTTGAAACTATGCATACTTATGAAGCACCCACGCAGGTCCACTCAATCCTCTTAAATCCAGGCTCAGAAGGTTTACGCAAGTGTCGAGTTACATTGGCGTAAGCCCACCGAAAATACGCCAGAGCATTCAATGTTACATCCGGGGAAGTAGAGATGTCAAACTCCTCTGTTGGAAAAGACCCCGGAAGAAATATGTCTGTTGCCTCGCATCCCTTATCATCGTAGAAACTCTTGCTTTCTTGAACCATGTCCCTTCTTAGAATTCCCTCAGGAAGGCTGGGTTCTGAGCTGGAAGATTTGGGAGGTTCGAGATCCGCGGTATTATCTGGTTGATGAGGTGTTGTAGCTTTTGGCACAAGCGCGTCAGGTGGCTCGAGCAGCAATGGAGTATCCGTGACCAAAAATTTGATGAGTTGTTTCTTCAAACCCCCGAAAGCCAAGCTGTTGACCAGAAAGTCTTTCATGAATTGAAAATCCTCATTCTCATCATTCCCATCGTCCTCATCCGAACTCTCCGTAATCTGGACCGGAATGTGGGGAACAACGACGGCGTTTTCAGCCGGAGTCTCAACAGCAGTGTCCGCGAATAGGTCGTCTCCAATACGATACGCAATTTTCCTCCTATATTTTCGAACGAATTGAATGGCTGTCTTTTGCAGAGGCGACTCCGCTTCCTTCCGTAGATTTTGCGAGTAAATTCTTAGCAGGCCATGAAGTTCAATCTTGAATTTCTGAGCGTCAATTCTCTCACGGGCCACGTTGAAAAGGGGTTTGAGTTCTTCATCATTTAAAAGGAGCAAACCAAACTCCTGCGCTGCTCCTAGTGTATCGTAGACGGAAGACTGCCATGAGGAGTTGCTCTCAATTGAGAATATGCTTGCGTTGTCAGAAATCACAGAAGCAGTGTCTGAATCGTAGGTGGCTGGTGGGCTTGTGGCTCGATGCAGATCAATATCGTTGAAGGTCTGGATCTCATTCGCATTATCGTATTCCGGAAAAGTTCTTTCAAAAAATACCGGTGCAGCGAATGGATCTGAAAAACTAGACTGGGTGGCCTCGCGGTACTCGGGTTTTTTTCCCGAATCGAGATCGGAATCTTCGTCCTTTGGCAAATCTCTTTTCGTTGACGACTCTCCCGGAAACAAAGGCCCAGCAGGTGTAAGTAGATCGCTTCTTCGAGTCCTGGCATTTCTCAATTCAATCGACCTAGCAACATAGCTCCGGATCTCTTCTGGAGAAAGGACTCCCAGCACAGCGATCACGATTGGGCGACTGTATGCAATATCAGTAGTGGAACGAACCAAATACAAAGAGAACTCACGCTTCGTATCTCCGCCCTTCCTGATCTAGAACCTCGGGAGACACAAGACGACGACTGATTCTTGTCCATTTCGCATCAGGTGGTATCTCATTTCCCAAGGCGTCTGGGGCAAGTCTCCAAACCCCAAACTCAGGAGATAGCTCTGAAGTAGTGATGATCCTGATTTCACTGTCTTGAATTTCGAATGGGGCTCGCTGAGGTTGGTTAGAGCTTTCCGGCCCTCTGTTGGGGGACTTGCTGGGACCTTCTGATAGTCCCCGTTGGCCATCGTCTTGGGCATACGATCGTATATTTTGCTACGATATCAATCAACGCGCGAACATGAGTAGTGGAGCTTCCAATCATACCTCTTGTAGATGGATCATATCGTTTGGAAAGCCCTTTGCAAGCAGTTCTTGCTTCCAGACTTCTTTATCATCATTGCCATGGCTCTCTGTGATACTCCTGGAAATTTGACCAGTACCTGCTGCTATAGTCTCCTTCTGATGTAAGATATGCAACGGTTTTTCGTGGCTATCCAAGGTTGTTGGCATCTTCCTACTTTCTCGCTCCCTTTCTAGGTTAATTTTTCGGTCCATTTCTCGCTCTCGTTCTCGCTCCCTTGCCTTATCTTTGTCAGCCCGAGGGGCAGAAGGGAAAAACTGCATGAAAGGGCCGCCAGAAGCTCTGGTGGGTGATTCTACTCTATCCATAAGAGTGATCTGAGTGGCCAAGGAGCTCTGGTGAGAGCGCAGTGTCGCCAGGAAATTTCTCTCCCAGCGCGTCCTCCGGATAAACGCATTTGAATGGGGTGACGAACGACCGCCTTTCGCTTTCGAGACAGACTCTTGAAGTCGTATTTCTAGGTCCTCTAGTGTAGAATAAACGTCGCCGATTATTAACAGCACTTGAGGGTTCCACGCTGTGCTTTTTAGAAGGGGGTCAGAAGCTTCTTGTTCAATCCGATTTAACTGCTCTCCCAAGGCTTTCAACTCAATAGATACAGGGTGTTCAATTCTTAGATACGAACCTCAGGGTTAGTCTGCTGATATGAAGACGGAGATAAAGACTCACCCTAGAGCACCCCCCCACTTCGTGTATACGTGTCTGCAGAGAGTAGCGACAGAAGAGATATCGCCTATGGGAGAACCGGAGCTCATCTTGATGTTGAGCCAGATTCGTATCGGCGTTGCGCGATGCAGCAGGAAAAGTCACGTCCTCCCTAGGCTTCACCTCGGTATATCCACAGAGATAGCTTGCTTTTGGCACAGTTTATGAATATGCAAAGGATGACGATGCTGCGGTGACATTCGCAAAGCAAGATTGAAAATCAGCCGCGATGAAAATTTATAAGGCTGCAGTGTTGTCGTCTGATCAGCGATAGGTAGCAGATGGACCAATCGAAGGCAGGTATGCTCAGCCTTGCCTGCACAATAGAGCCTGCCTCAACTATGCGCAGAAGAGAGTTTTGGAGGGGATTTGAATGTGATTTCAAAATAAAAATGGGCTTTGTCGATGGTAGCTATGAAGGACCTGGTGCTTTCACAGCCTACTAGGCCACTAGGCCTATGGTACGTTACGTGGGGGATGACCAGAAAGCATGGAGAGGAATGCACTTGCGGCTTCGCCATGCTATTTGGGATATTCTTCAAAGAGACCCTGATAGATGGTAGGCCGGAGGATGGGGGGATGGAATCTTCACTTGACTTGAAAGATGTATGAGGTAGAAGGGGAAAGGGCCAGAAGACCAAGAAGAAGGCACGAAGAACCTAAAACTCACGTGGATCACCTTTTCCAAAACTGTTACCTTTGACAAGAATATCTTTATAATCTTGATATATATTGGTTTTAATCTTTGAATGGACTAAATTCGTAAACAAATGGACAGGTCATGTTGTTGAGATATTCAATATCACGTGAGGTACGAAAATAGAATGGAGTGCGGGTAACGGAAATACGGGTTGTGCAGCGAAATCTATACGCGGCAGAAATATGCCGGTAGACAACTCACAGATCACTAAAAGGAGACAATCCTAACAACCTCTTCTCCTCATCTTATTTTCACGACACACGGTATTGCGCATAAACTATTGCAAATACTGCCTTCAACTCTTTACTATCCACGAAGGTACTCCGTACCAATTACGCTCGTTACAGCAGCCCGATTCTCCTTTTTTTTTCTCCACCTCAGCCCATCTACTCGCACCCCTGGACGCGATTATCTGACCAGATCTGCGGCCTACGATAATTCACGTCGACGACAACAAAGCAGGCCTTTCTGGATACCCGCGGACTTGGGTTCGAGCCTCCAGGCGGAATTCTGGATAGCGGAGTTCATGAGAGATTCCTAGAGACACCAAAATGGCTGCGGACTATCGATTAGGACTGAACATGGGGCGGTGGCTTGTATTCTTGCTGGCGGTATCTTTTGCGGAGGCGTTTTATATCCCAGGTATGTGGCAGATATACTGGATCTAGAGGGATGATGAAGGGAAGGAAAGGGCTAATGAATGCAGGCTGGTCCATCAAGAGCTACAAAGACAACGAAGCAATACCCCTCCTTGTGAACAAGGTCTACTCTGATAATACACAACTGCAATATGCATACTACGATCTCCCATTCGTATGCCCACCCACCGGCGTCCATCATGCTGGATCCTCGCTCCTCAGTGGACAAAGTATCTCTTTAAATCTGGGGGAAGTGCTTCGAGGTGACCGAATCACACAATCAGATATCGAATTGGTAATGGGACAGGATCAAGAATGCAATTTCCTGTGCACCAGACAAGTCAGCAGAAAAGACCTCAAGCGGGCGAGGGAAATGGTCAAGGAGGGCTATGTGGCAGAATGGATTGTGGACAATCTGCCAGGCGCAACAAGCTTCGTTACGGTGGACAAATCGAGGAAGTATTACGCTGCCGGATTCAAGATGGGATACAAGGACGTTGCGCCCAGCTCTGGCAAGATGCGGTACTACATCAACAACCACCTCACAATCGTCATTCGGTACCGTAAAGCCCCAGGAAAAGACGGAGAAAGGGGCGGGAAAGTAGTAGTAGGATTCGAAGTCTATACAAAAAGCATTGGTCCAAACAAGCGCCTCGAGTCTGGCTGTCCCGCAGACATCAATGAAGTCGATACGCCTATGGAGTTATACCTCCCACCGAACTCCACCGATTTCGCCCTCCAATATCCGCACTCCTCATACCAGCCCCCAGAAAGCGAGCAAGATATTGAAGATGGTGCAATGCTTGATATTCCATATTCATACTCTGTCTACTGGCGCGAGGACGACAAGATCGAATGGGCGCATCGCTGGGACTTGTATTTCGTGAACCAAGAAGAAGGCTCACGAATCCATTGGCTCGCAATTATAAACTCCTTGATCATTTCCGGTTCGCTGAGCGCTATCGTAGCCATAATTTTGGGGCGGACGATTAGAGGTGACATCAAGACTTACAACAAGGATGGACATTTGGAAGACGGAAAGATCAAGCAGAAGCGAAAGTCGAGACCAGGTAGTGGAGCTCGAACTCCCAAGACCGGCGAGAAGACCGGAGCTGGATTATTGGAACAAGTAGGAGACACAGAAAACGACGCAGATATCTCCTCAGACGAAGAAGCGCTCGAAGACGTAACAGGCTGGAAACTCCTCCACGGCGACGTCTTCCGCGCCCCCGCATACGGTTACCTCCTCGCGCCTCTAATTGGATCCGGCATGCAACTGGTCTTCATGGCCGTCGGTCTACTCTTCCTCTCCAGCCTCGGAATCCTCAACCCTTCATTCCGCGGTGGTTTCGTATCCGTAGGCGTAGGACTCTTCGTCTTCGCAGGCGTTTTCTCCGGCTACTTCTCAGGACGAGTCTACAAGACATTCGGCGGCAAGAACTGGCGAAAGAACACAATCGTCACCGCAATCCTCTTCCCCGGCTTGCTATTCGCGCTTGTATTCATCCTGAACCTATTTGTCTGGGCACAAGCATCCAGCACCGCTCTGCCATTCGGTACATTAATCGGTATAATCATGCTCTGGCTCTGCATTCAACTGCCACTCGTGTACGCTGGATCATGGTACGGTTACGTGCGAACAGGAGCCTGGGAACACCCCACGAAAACCACAAGTATAGCACGCCAAGTCCCCATCCAACCATGGTACATCCGCTCACCGCACTCCATCCTACTAGCCGGACTGATTCCCTTCGCCGTAATATTCATCGAGCTGCTGTTCGTGTTCCAATCTCTATGGCAGGACAAAAGCGGGTATTACTACGTTTTCGGCTTCCTGTCCGTCGTTTCCGTTATATTGCTCATTACCATTGCTGAAGTTACTATTGTGACGATTTATATTAAGTTGTGCAGTGAGGATTATAATTGGTGGTGGCATAGCTTTTGCGTGGGTGGGGGCAGCGCGGTTTGGGTGTTTGTGTATTGTGTGTGGTATTATTTTATGAGGTTGCATATACAGGGGTTCGTGAGCGGGTTGCTTTTCTTTAGTTATAGTTTTATGGCTTGTGTGGTTTATGGGTTGCTTTGTGGGACGGTGGGATTTTTGACGGCGTATGCTTTTGTTAGGAGGATTTATGGGTGAGTTCTGCTTTCCCCTTGCCTCGTTTTTCTACCCCTTATTTCGGAAGCGAAGTAGAAGAGGGGTTGAGAGAATTTGAAGCTGACGAGAATATAGCGCTATAAAAGCTGATTGATGAGAATCGCGAAATGGAGGGAAATAATTAGCATAAACAGGTACACAGAACCACACATGCACACACACAAAGTATACAGTTCACCAAACAAATCACGGTTGGAAAATAAACGAACATTAACGTCCAATTCCCATTCCATTTCCCCCTAAACTCCTAAAATCATTTCAAAACGCCCTCTTTCCCAGTAAGATACAAGAAAAAGTTAACGATCGGGTATAATTCTCTCTCAATCATAGCTGTCACAAACACAAAATTGCTCCTGCTCCCATCACCAAGGAATAACAACCTCCCTCCTCCTCTCCCCACCCCCTCTCACCGGCTGCAGACAAGAAACACCCGTTTCGCGTTGACTAGCATCGAACTGCATGCGTATACAACGAGCTGCCGCCCATTCGGGCACATATTCATCTTCCTCCTCTCTTCCCCTCCTCGCATAGACCTCTCCGAAGTTCGCGCTCAGCCTCGGCTCGCCCAATCTCGGGCTCCCCCCTCCTAAGCTCGAGGTCTCGCTGGCGCTCGTGCTCAACTCGCCTTCCCTAACAGCATCTTCCTCTACACTGCCCAGCCAGCTCATAATCCTGCCCACAACGATGCCATCCCAGCCCATTTCGGAATGGGCCCGACCGCGACCGCGCATGAGAAGCCGGACTGCGATTTGGCGTAGGACACGACATCTGTAGATCCACCCTACGGCAATCAGTGGCACAAGACACCTTACGTCCCATCCCTCCCCATCATTCCCCTCCTCCTTAAGTAATTTCCTCGCAATCTCCACAAGTTCTTGAAGTAACAGCGTGTGTTTAGGATTATTAACCAGTGCCGGTAAAGAGTTGTTCGAGGAAATAGACATATAGCCCGCAAGCCAGAGGAGTCTTAAAGTGGAGGCTTGGATGAATGTAGAGTGGGGGGAGGAACGACTGCGCGCGTGGTTGAGCAGAGGGAGGAAAGCTGCGTTCCAGGAGTTGTATTCCGAGAGCGTGGTGAGACGTTCTGAGAACGTGGGGTCGACGTCGTAGAATAATCCCCTATCCCTATCTTGATCTTTTTCCTTCCCCTCAACCTGCATTCCATCCCTATCTCGCGGGATAGGGAAAGTATGCAAATGCATCGTACTCCGCAACCAATGCATACTCCTCCCCACCACCACCTCCAGCGCTTCGCGCGCCTGTTCCAGGCTTGAAAAAACAGCAGGCATGGAATCTATTACGCTCTGCCCGGAGCGGCGGTACGACTCGTGCGCGTCCCGGACGCGACCGTCGGCGTAGGACATGATTTGGATTTCGAGGGCTGAGAGCGCGAGTGCGATATCTGTTTCTGTTTCCCTCGCCGGGTGAGAGTAGAAATTAGAAGAAGAAGCGCATTCCCTCAGCATTTTCAACCCCGTATATACCTCCCCCACCCCTTCTCCGTCTCCTTCGGGAAAACAACCAAACAACAACCTCCCCACCAACGTCGTTCTTAACTCATGTCTTGCCCCCGCTACATCGCGTTCCAGCAAACACAGCGCTTTCGAGTACTGTCTAAACGCGAATTGGTGGCGTAGGGTGCCGACGCTGTTTTCGCAGGATGAGGATGGGGAGAGCGAGTTGGAGCTGGAGCCGAGAGCGAGGACGGTGTGGCGGATAGAAGGGGATGAGGAGCAAGCTTGCAGGATGAGACGGGACCAGGTATCGGTGGATGAAGGGGACGAGAGGGGACGAGAGGTGGATGCGCAGAAAGTTGTGAAGGCTGCGTGTTCGTGGGGGGAGCGGAAGAGCGGGGAGCCCAGGGACGGTGAGAGATTGGGGTAGAGTTTTGCTTGGAGGGGAGGGGGTTGAATGGGGAGGTGGAGGGGCTTGGCTTCTATGTGATTGAGTGTGGTGAGGGTTTTGTGCGAGGATTCTGATTTAGGGACCAGGAGACGGGAGCCGTTGGAGGGGGAGTTGGGTTTGGAGGTTGGCTTGGAGATGTAGCCGTCGCATTGGTGGCCGAATTTTAGACAGCGGAGACAATTTGGTTTAGTCTCGTCGCATTTTACTCTTCGGATTCTGGGTTACCTAATCAGCATTTTATATCCTCATTTTTTATCTTTCGCCGGAAAACATACTTGCAAGTCTGACAGCCAGTTTTAACCTTAGGCTTACTAGCCCTCGTCTTGCGCGCTTTGACATCCGCGCCGGGAGACTGCACAATATGCATATCCAGCACTCTCTCCGTCATTCTGTTCCACTTTTCTCCAGAAACACACAAAAATCGAAAAATTCCAGATCCAGAACCACAGATCAGCAGCACCGCGCGCGGGGACAGCTTGTATATATCCCCCCGCCTTACCGGGAACCAGCCGGGATATATGGCTACCAACCTCGTACGTATCGCACCAGACCAGGGGATCTTCTTTTACATAAGAATGCGAGCGTCCAATCGCGACCTGCCGCTCGTTTCCGTCCACCACTTGCAAGCTGGTGCAGCTCAACCTCCGATTGCACGCCTCGGATAAAAAAGTCCACCAAGGCACGCCCAATAATATTTCCTAGCAGCTTTTTTTTACATGGGCGTTCGTAAAAGAAGCAAGAAACTCGAGACTGCCTGTAAGAAGTCTAGCGCTTATGGGTATGAAAGCCGCAACCTAGCTGCTTCGGTCCGGGTGCCAATTAGCAGCAATTTCTCGTATACCTGGACCACCTGTCACCGACGGGGCCCGTTGAAAAGGGTGTGATTGAGCGAGGAAAAGGCTAATGCTTCGTAAGAACGGGATCACGGGCTGGCCAGTGCGCCGACGATCTCCCTTGCTGAAGACGGCGATATTTCCGGACGTACGTGAATTGTTGGTTGGCTGTTACGAGGAGCGAGAAGCGAGACCGAAGGCTTGCTTAGTAGTGGCTTGAGGCTGATTCTTGATTTGAGGGATGAACGAAAAGGCGGGGCCGCCGTCGGTGTGCGGCGGGACCACTTGGTCGTAAGTTTCGGATGTAAAGGGAAAATGAAGACGAGGAAGGTTGCGGGTCCAAAATCTGGGAGATTTACGAAGGCAGGAGATGAAATTAGAAAATGAACGACACTGCAGCACACGTGATAATACGAACAAGCTCCGAACTGCCTAAAGAGGCAACTGTGCCAATCGAGACGGCGAACTGGTTACTGCAAAGGTAAATTGTGTAACGTATTCGCCATGGGTGTAATTCCGCCCTTCGCGCCTCTTATCTAACACACTCTTCGGCCGCAATACGCTCCGTATGCCGTATGTCAGCAAGAGAACCGTATCACGAAACGGTCGAAACGCCAATACGCCCCACCCCGTGAATAATCCCAGCAATGTAAGCAAAGCCAAGCATAATCAAACCGCAGTGCCGTGGATCCCGTCCTCTGATTGTAGATCGTCATCGGGCCGGCAATCGCAACCATACTTTTCCCTGAACTCCATGAGTGGAAGACCCTTCAATATTGCTAGGGCTTTCTTCGCGGCGTCTACTTTCGCGTTTTTGGCGCTTTCGCCCCGTTTGTCTGCTACGACTTCGTCGTGAACGATGATCATGGCTAAGAAATTTGGCTTGCTTCCGTCGACGCTCTTAATCTCCTTTGCGACCGACGTCCAATTGGTGCAACCCATGTTGACTTGGAGGAAGTTTGTCAAAAATGTCGTTGGATGCTTGCTCGCGTAGGCATCGTAGAGGCTCATTTCCAGGAAGAACGGCTTCATATGCTGCGCGAAGAAACGCTCAACCTCAGAATAGTTGTACTCCGAATCGACAAACATAGCTCCAACGTAAGCCTCTACAATATCCGGAAGACACTTTGGGGGTGATCGAACACTAGTCCAGTAGTCTGGTGCAAAGTCGGCCGCCGTCTTGCCATCACGTATTGCAGCCTCCTCCGCATGTCTTCGAGCCTCACTCATCTCTGTCACATAATCGGTGATCTGCTTTTGGTATTGTCCATGGAGCAGAAGAAGATGCCGGTTGAAACCCAATTGAACGCAAAGGGCTCCGAGGAAATCATTGGACACCATTGCCATCTTGTGCTCAGTCAGCCACTGCGGGTCCTTGCCTGGGAAATTATGGAAGAGAAAATTGACGCATGCCATGTCAAGCAACGAATCCCCCAAGAACTCAAGACGCTGGTAGCTAGGGACGTGTTCATAAGAGAAAGGATAAGACGGATGGCAAAATGCGGACCGGAGAAGACGGGGCCATCGGAAATGGTAGTGGTGTTCCTCTTCGACTTGCTTTGCTAGATCCTTCTGCATTTCAGTGGCGATTTGAATTTGGTACGTCGGCTTCTTGTACAGCGTGTAATACTCTGCGTAAGAAGTGACCTTGTGATTTTCACTGCAAACTACCTCGGTGACGGCTCTGACAGCGTTGTCCATATCGCCAGTTTCATGGCAAGTGAGAAGAGCAGCGCCAATCAGGGCTTCGCACACGTCTGCAATGGACTTGTCACCAAGCTTGTGCGTATCTGGTGCTTGTGCTGTCTTGCCCTTCTTCAGGATTAGTCCCTCGGGGTACCAAGCTCGACGGTTAAAACTTTGCGAGCGAATGTATTTGTACAGCTTGAGCTTCATAGCGTTGTTTTTAAGGTTCTTGTTACAGATCAACACCATACGATCCACGTGGTACTCGTACTCGTCGTGGCCTGGATGAATACCGTATAGCGCAATCGAAGTCGCCATCTTCAAGAAGCAGTCTCCTAGAAACTCCAGACGCTCGTAATTGTTGCCCATACCCCGCTGAAAGTTGATTTTCTCGGCACTGTGGTCATCAGAGTTGTCAGAGTCTTTGGTAACAGCCTCTAGGGCAAGGTCAGGACGAATCTTAAGGTGGAGCAACTCGCACGCCTCAAGGGCAATTAGGTAGGATTCAATTCGATGAATGATAGCGGGGAAGAGGTATGTCATGGATACAACGGTAGTCGGGATCTGGTAACATTAGCATTCTCTCGGGCCAAAAGAACTCCAATCTTACCGGAGAAACTTTTAAAGTTTCCAGAGTTACGAAACATTTCTTGGAAGTTTCCGTCTCCGAGGTACCAAACTCGTCCAAGAGGTTGCGGCGCAGAGAAACCAATTCCGTTTCGAAGACACGCTGATTCTCATCAAGAACCCGACGAGCTCTGGCTTTCTCCCAGAGACTACAACTGTACTCCAGAATGTTGTCATGGGGTCTACCTTTTCTGGCCTTTCGTGGTGCTGTGTTTGGCGGGACTGGATCTGTGGCTTTGTATTCATACGTGACTCCCTTACACCACAGCTTACGAGATCCATCAAAGGGGTCCGTTATGAATCTGTTCTCGAAGAATTCATCTGGCTCGGTTTGCCATGGCTTCATCTTCTCCCATCCTTTATCTTCCCATTGTGTGGAGTGCTCTTCGATACTCCTGAGAATGTCCCAAGCTATCAGATCAGACGGCTCCATGCCTTGATCGAAACCAAGCTTTGAGACGACAGGAGCCAGGAAGTACGGCATTTTGGACGAGTCAGGCTCATAGCATTTACTGAAAACGTCGTCAAAGAGGCACAGAGTGAAAGTGTTGACTTGAGCGACAACCGCGGGGTCGACACTCATGGCATTACGAAGAGACGTGAGCTTGACCGGCGAGTGCTTGCCCTCTCCAAAATGGAGCATGAACGAAGGAAGTTCAGGCAGTCTTGATCTTGTCAACAGAGCCATTGGCTGCAATGGGCGATCCACAGCCTCTGGGTTATCTAAGCTTAGGATTGTCACGTAGAGCTCCTCCGGAACTCCACCGATGGACCACATTGCTGGTTTCGTCTTCATGTCGTAGGCCTCTCGCTTCTTTGAGTCGACTGCCAGTAGGGCATTTCGCATGGCAGGAAGCTGCTTGGTGTAGATAGGAAGCAAGTTCTCGTCGAGATACTTACCAGAAATCAACCGCAAGCAAGTCTCGAAAGCAGCAGAGCATTTTGCCACCCGCTTTGTAGTTGCTGCTCGGCCTGTCGCTCCACGAATGGGTGACTGTTCAGGCATGATGACCTCGCCCACGAACATCTTGTTCTGAACTGTCATCACATACTCTGGCTGGAGGTTGATATCATGGCTATGGGGAAGAGAATCGACAAAGTTTGCAAGAATACTGAGACTCATCTTGTATGTGAGCTTCGCGCCAGTGCTTGGGACAGTGTAAACGCGGTGACCTCTTTCTTTTGAAAGAAAATGATCCATGTTAAAATCATTGCCAGAAAGTAGTCTGTCCTCAGGTAGCTGGTTGCAGAATCTCCTCAGGATTCCCTCGTTCTGCCGGACTTCGCGCATCAACTGTGTATGTTCTAGGTTGCCGCTCTCCGCCATATGGATGTATCTGGAGTTTGCATGTCGCGCACGACCTCTGGACTGGATGTATTGAATTGTTGTCTCGTACAGATCAAAACGAATCACCAGGTTGCAATCCGGAATATCGAGACCTTCTTCCGCAACAGAAGTAGCGAAGAGGCAATTGATGAGGCCTTTCCGGAAATTCATCATGGTCTTTACTTGCTCTCTGAAGGATGTATTCATATCAGCCGAATCTCCATTTCTCGTACCTACCAGGCTGGAAACAAACAAATGAGGAGTCTTCATGCTTGGGTGTGAGAACAAAGTGGCGAGCAGACGAGCAGTATATCTCTGCTTCACGAAGACAATGCACTTGTCATCAGTGGGGCGCTCATATCGTTCTTTGAGATATTTGGCAAGAACCGTGACTTTGGGAGAGAGGTTTTTGGAACGTAGAGTCGCGAGATCGAATTCTGGTTGTTCAAAGGCATGCGCCTTGAGAATGTCCAGGGCCTCTTGAAGTTGTGACTTCTGCTTTTCCAAGAGCTCCATCGGACCTTGAACCTTCTTTGCAAGATATTGGCGCTCTGTTTTTGCTAAAAGCCTCTTTCTCTCCTCCTCATCAAGGCAGAACTTCCAAATCTGGTCAGCACACCATGAACCCAGCTCGCGGGATGCAACTTCGTATGAGAATTTGAGAGGTTTGCGGAGAATTGCATTCCCCTTGAATCGTTCACGCAACTGCTCATGAAGTGGTGTCATAAAAGGTGGCCCCAATGTGCCATAGGTGGCGAGTTGTTCTACTTTCGAGGTTACTAAGTGTTGCAATAAAGATGCATCTGCGGCCGTTGCAATCTCAGCGTGAAGCATGGCTTCCAATTCAGCGGCAGCCTTCTTGACATCGACACGTGCATCAACAGGCGAAGCTGTCATGCCAAAGATCTTTGGTAGATTTGTCGTCCTTGGGGCTGTTGCATAAAAGTCTTTGATGATTCGGGCATAGGCATGGTCTTTCTTGGCGTGGTGGGCTTCGTCGAAGATGAGAAGATTTATTTGGTCCATCGATATGAAAGAGTGATGCAAACATTGGCGGAGGACTTCTGCGGTGCAGACAATGACCATGTTCTCGTTGAAATGTTTCTCCCATAGCTTCCGGCTCCACAAGTCGCAACCCATGTCACCGCAGAACATGTTCATTGGCTGATCGAGGTTGGCCTTGAGGACGGCATGTTGTTGGAAGACTAATGTGACAGAGTCAACCTGAGATCGTTAGCTTGGCGGTTGAATAGGGAAGGAATATTTACTAGGAAGAATGAGATACGCTTCGACTTGCCCAGCGCTCTGTCTTCAAGTTCTTGTGCAAATATATGTCTTAGCAAGAGAACGGCAATCAGGGTCTTTCCAGAACCTGTGATGGATTAATGATAACTCCTTTCTCAAGAAATTGGAATTTACCTGTATCCAGAACCGCAATGATGTTCCGCTCTTTCGCTCTCTCGAAAAGTTCGATTTGATACTCACGCGGACTGGAGATGATCTGCCGACTCTCGGCTTGATGCACCATCCACCTAGTCGATTGCTTGTCTTCTTCTTCAGGGAGTACCTTGTGTTTCCTAGCTGGATCCCGCAGAGTATCTTGCAGGTAGCTTTCAGCGATAGCATTTTGACGGCGCTTTCTCTCAGAAATCTTTCGGGTCTTCACTATCGGCTGATCGGCTTCATCCTCATCGTCGTCGATCTCGCTGTCATTGTCCTCACCTAACTCCTCATCATCGGCATCCGAGTGGCCATTCACCGAAGAGGTTGAGGATAGGGCTGGTAATGGGTTGAGGACAATCGGAGTCTCGTTTGCGATTTCAACAGAGCGAGCAACTCGATTTGGTTTCTTGAGCTCAGCAATTACATCCTCCGTAGTTCTTGTTGCCAATGCTGTTGATGGAATGGATGAGATTTTAGCAGCGGTGCCGACTCCATTTGTCATCAGGGTATCCCCTTCAGCGTCGTGAACATCGACTGAGGGAAATAAAGGAGGGGTCGACAAGGAAGAATCCGGGGCGCCTTGTAAGGGGGAAGAGACAGCAGGTGTCGACATGTCAAGGTCAGCAAGACTTTCAAGAGAGCTCGAGAGAGTCGGATCTGCCATGATGCTCCGAGGTGAAGAACTTGCGTGATCGTATAGAGATATCAGTCTTGCGTTTGTACCCTGTGGAGTTTGACCGATGGCAGGCTTCGAAGGGTAATCAACGTCAATGGGGTTGCTGGCAGATGTTGGAGTCAATATTGGAGTGGAAGAAGAATTGGTAGATGGCGAGAAAATATAAGATGCATTTTCTGTGTCCTCGATATTGAATGTTGGCAGTTGCAGCGAGGGGTGAATGTTCTCAGCCTTCTCGTCAGCCTTGTGAGCCTCGTCGTTGTGCAGGGTAGAAGACTCGTCGAGAAGCGTCATGTCGTCTCAAATGTTCGAAGAAACACTTGGAGGACATGAAACCTTTGATACTGGAGGACTATGGGCGATTAGTATTGTTTTCTCTTCAGGTGGTACAGGCAAACAATCAAGCCCGGCGAGCAAACGGAGGTCCTGCAGATACCCGCTGAAAGGCATTGTGGAGAGAAGGGGAATAAGGAAAGGGGAAAATCAATTGTACGTTGCTCAGATACACATTCAAGCCTCCAAAGAGACAGAGAAAACCGCCTTTTTCTTTCACTCTTTCACATAATGGAAGTTGAGGTCGTTGATGGTGTTGATGTTGAATCTACATGTGAAGCGTGAATTTGGAGAAGACGCGAGGCAGAAAGAAAATCAACCTCGCGTTTCCAACTCCCCCACCAAAACTCCATCAAACATCCACAACTTCTTTCGCGACCACCAAAGCCCTTGAATTCTGTGTGAACATGGCAGATCAAAGCATCAAGTCTCTCTTTAGCTCTGCCGAAAGTCAAAGAAAAGATATCGAGGCATCCTGGGACAGCAACACCGCTGAATACCAGCAAAACCTCGCCGCCGCCATCAAAACGTATGACGATTGCCTCAAGCTCGCAGACCGGCTCTCTCTCTTCAGCCCGAATGAAACGCTCGAAGATGTGACATCTGGAGATCTTCAGTCCGTTGCCCGTATCTCTTGTCGTTTTTGGCGGGCTCTGCTAACCCCCACCAAGGTATCTCCAGATCAATTATCGCCTCGCTGAGCTCATCCTCCGAGTCTCGAGTAAAGACCGCAAGAACACCATTCAAAGGGCCAGAGATGCATACGAACGATACTTAAGCCTCCTAGACCACTACGAAATCCTCACGGCAGCGGACAAAAAGCTCTACGAAACCTACACCGAATCCCCAACCTCGTTCTCTACTATCTCGACCGCAGATCCGAATGCAAGGCGAAATGCCAAAATCGCGAACTTTAAACAAGAGAAAGAGCTTAAGAAAAAGATAGAGGTAATTATCCAAATGCTTGATTATGGGTTGGTCTAACAGTCTGGCAGTTTCTAGCACAGAACCCCGCATACCTCCAAAACGACGACGATGCAGTCCGCGAACTCCAGCTTGCCAACCTGGCCATCTGCACACACAACACATTCCAACAACTCGAATCTCTAAACCGCGAGCTCGAGGTCCTAGCTATGGCACCTCCTACCCCTCCTTCAGGTCCAGACAGCCTGGAGCAAGACTACAGAGAACGGATGGGAATGAGGGGCAAGGACGAATACTCGGATCGTCTGGACCGGCGGGATATGCTATCAGCAAGTAATAAGGGACCAATTTTGAGTACAGGGGGAAAGCCGTTAAGACCATTCACGTTACTGGATAGCAGGCAGACGATAAAGGACGGTGTATTTAGACCGGGGCATAATCTACCGACGATGACGATTGATGAATATCTGGAGGAAGAGCGAGCGAGAGGCGGGATTATCGAGGGAGGTGGTGAGGCAAGTGGACTCAGTCCGGAGCCGGATGAGGATAATTATGAGAAGATTGATGCAGAGGTTATGAAGGCGAGGGAATGGGATGAATATGTTGAGTCGAATCCGAAGTATGACCCCCATTCAGAATTCAGATTACCATTCACTAACAAGAGACAGGGGATCTGGGAATACTTTGAACAGAGGATAATTGAATGAATCTATGAACCGACTCCTGGCTACCCGTACTCACTGCCAGACGGCAGAGCATTGAGTTTCTGCTAGTTTCCTCGGTCGCCCCTGCCTCCTCAAGCGATGGAAGTTTCACTTGGCTATACTCTTCTCAAGCTTCAAACTCCTATATCATCCTTCGTCTGCGTCCTTCCCGCTCTCCATCGTCACTCGCCTTCGTCGAATAAGCTTTAGGGAAGGGGATCTTATCGATTACTCTTCCTGGTGCAAGTGCATTCGTAAATTTCTTCTTTCTTTCTTTTCTCTATATACGCAATGGCTTCGTCAATTATCGATAGGATGAATCTTTGGGGGCTGTTGTCGACCCCACTTTGCTGTCGTCACATTTTTTGCTGTCAGATGCTGGTTCAAGAACTTCTTTTGATGTTTCTCACGATGATAGAAGGAATGATTCCTCGGTTCCCATGAAAAGACAGAGCGACACTGGCAAGGACCAAGTGCCGCAGCCATATTGCTCGTCAATCTTTCCCAGATCTCTCCTGTATCCTCTCCTCACTGACGATGATTCGCTTTTATACTTCCCTCTATCCTCACTTCTGCTCGTTCCGTCCGCCAAACTTTTTCGCTCCTTCTGTCTCTTTTCCACTCAAAATCTAGCTCACAATCGTGAACAGCCCTTGGAGTCTTGCTTCTATTTATCTGTTCCTTCTGACCCTACGGAACTATAAACAGATCACCTCTAAATTTTTGAAATTCATGGTTGGGGATTCGCATGCCACCCGTGCCATCAAATGTGGACGTGTTTTCTTGCCGAACCTCATCATCTCTGTTTCTTCTCCCAAGTACAAAGAGTGAATGAAGAGGAGGAAAGTTTTGGATGCTCATTGTCTGCTGTCAATCTGCTCTTTGTTGTCATCTCCCCGTCTATGTTTCTCCTATCCAATGCCCACAGAAGTTGTACGGGGAAGTCCCGTCAGCGTAAATCACCTTGCAAGTGTATACCGTCCTGTCACTTGTTGCCCTTCCTGGGCTTTCATGTTAAGCATTTTCTTTGATGCATGCGGGAAAATGTCACGAGAGTTTGTGGGAATTTATAGCACTTAGCCACTCTCGTGCTTGCCCTTCATTCACCGAGTCAGGATTCGACATTCGAGACCCAATTCTGAAAGCACAAAGATTTTGCTATATTTTTCATCCCGAGGCCTTATGTGCGGATACCGACGAAATGAGTCTCTGCGTATTGAAGAAATGATGGAAGATGATTGTCGATGCCTGCTCTGTCCCTTTGACCTCTCCTGGTATCCAAATGATAATTCACTTGGACCGAATAGAGGATGTTTTTTAATTGGAAAATTTTGAGGCTCTTCATGCTGTCATGAATTTATCTGCTGTCATTAAACCGTTGATAATCCGCGTAATCGCTGTCCGATTTTTCTCTCCTTGTTGTATCACAATTGGACTCGTTCCGTTGATGAATTCTCAAGAGACTACTCTTCCTCCTAGATGGCAGCCTGCAGCCACCAAACCATTTCTCAGTTTAGTCGAGAGTTTGGTTATCGTTGTTCCAATCCATGTTACAACAAGCTTATCGTTTTATACCTTCATCTCCATTCTGAAATGGATCTTGCTATTCTCATATCCGTTGTCTTCTCCTACCTCAACCGACATTCAATAATTAAGTTTCACATCTCGAGAAAATGAGTTTCACCACACCTGTACGTCAACATGTCTTCCGGTGCAGTGTCACACCATATTCAAGCTTTGTGCTTCGAGTTGAGAGCCCTACATCCGATTTGTTGTCTGGCGAATCTTGGGCAGTTCCCTTTGAAACAATTTCTTTGCCAATCATATTTGCTCTCCGGAAAGCTCATCAGACAATGGTTGATCCCTGAGCTGGAGCGAGACGTCTTTTGCTGTCACGTTATTCTTTGCGTCATACATATACCTCAATCTACGCCGAGCTTCGAGTGAAGAAAAAGGTGGCAACGAGTTTACGGCTCTGTAGTTCAATGTTTGATATACTTCTTGCATTTGCCATTTCCAGCCAACCCCCATGGAAAAGCAAATCCGCCAAGATCTACTTCATGCCAAAGAAGCTTGTGGCAATCTCGAGGATTTTATGATCTCACACGACTTCTTTGCTTTTTAATTTCCCCTTCCCGCCCTTTCCCATCCTGGTAAAACTACAGAAAATTCCCTATTTCAATTCTCCATCTTTCAACAACGCAATCCAGAAGCGGATCTTCTCATTTAAATCACGTGACATGCTTCTGTCGCGGGGTTTGGGGGTGGCAGGCCTGGTATGCTGGCAGCTTTGCTTTGAGAGAGCCAAGATGACCAATCGAGGATGAGAAGCCCGATCCGGTTGCCCCTTTTGTTGATTAGCAAATGATTTGTTGTCATTGTCGATTTTACTGTCGTGAGAGTTCTATCCCGAACAGAGTTGAACATCCCATCGCATCTTGGCGGGATAGTTAGACAGTCTCTAAAAATATGGCATTGCGCTCAAAGAAGTCCCCCCATGACGATACCTCTCTTTGGTGGTTCTCAGAGGTCAATGTCTATCTTCTGATAATACGCTTCATAAATACTCGGTCGTTCCTCATTCGCGGCTGTCTTTTCCGTATATCTCGACATCGAAGGCAAGAAGCAAGTGCGTAGCTGCCCGAATAGACAATCTTGAGCGATCGCTCATGACTCCTTCTTTTCGTTCGCAACTGGGATGTATCTTGACGCTGGACACTTCTGTCTACTTATTTCCCACCACTATTCTACTAGGACTGTCAAATGAACCTACCGGAGTAATCTACTCTCGATGGAGATGGGGAAGCTGTGTAATTAGCGAAGAATTAATCATGCCGTCGTGTTTTGAACCTTCCTTGTAAAGAGAGGACTCTCTGAGGTCACTACCCAGCAACGATATAGAATCGTGGGATTGTTGTCAAGTTCTCACTGCTGTCGTTATCATTCACTTGAAAATTTTCTTACATCGCTCTTGATCTATACCTCGGCATCATGCTTTTGAAAAATATTGTGTATTTCTGCATACCTATTGTTTTTTATGAGAGTCCCTTGACGCCATCATTGTTTCAGGCGTGGCGTGGAATGTGAAAAAAACCACCACCGGGTCCACGGCGAATTTATAGTAATTTAGCACTTTCTTTCTTTTTATCCAATGTTTTTCACCTTGGTAAATTAAACTCAACACTTTTTGTAGCATGCTCATCTTCTTGCTCGTATCCTGTGTCGCCACAGACAGGAGGCGGGGGACAAAGTGCGGGGTAGCGCGGCAAGGGTCTTCCGACAGGGGGAACCCCGAAAAAGAAGCTCGTCGCATGGCGGGTGGCTGCGCCGTTGGCTTTTACGTGGCGTTGCTTGTACGTACCGCTCTTTACGAGAACGTTGAGTACCTCAGTCTCCCCCTATCCTTTGCTTGCTGCATTATGAGTTGATTTAGCCAGAATCCCCCGATGCCAGTTAATTTGACCCCGCTTTCTCTTATCAAGTTGACTGTGAGATGGCCAGTGCATACCAAGCCGCTTTTATTTGTGTGCCACTATATTTCCATGCTCCTTCTGGAATCCCCCATTGTCCTCTTGTCCTAGCTTGATCCTGGCTGCATATTCACCCCCATGCAATGTAACTTGCAGATACTGCTTTCACCACAACAAGATAAGCTTTCGATAAGATTGGTAGATCTTCTAGAGTTACTCTATTCCCGGACTGGATTGCTACTGGCTTTTAATGATACGTTACTCGGTATGTGGATCTTAGTGGATCGCTAGAAAGTGTTCCCCGCAATCATCTAGTCTCGCGACAGTCGCTGCCGACCCTGAACCCTTATCACCAATCGCTTGGCGATGGTTGATGGATAAGTTTGATTCCATAGCCATGGTTTAGTCCTACTGTCAATTAATGCACTTCGAAGCTAGCATGTTGGGTACAGCAGATAGGGAAGTGTCCCATCCCCCACTTTTCCGTATCGCGGTGAGCGGAAGCGTATATTTTATATTCTCTTGATTCCCATTCTTCGGAAGTACCTCCTCTGTACTTTCATTTTCCAATTGATCGTCCAGCT
>Ga0247778_1000858_pt1 | contig 21790 bp, 21 predicted proteins | sample UWRJL049202B5_FD_179939 | JGI IMG/M metagenome (GOLD analysis project Ga0247778, IMG submission 179939) | Plant litter microbial communities from Arlington Agricultural Research Station in Wisconsin, United States - UWRJ-L049-202B-5 | ecosystem: Environmental > Terrestrial > Plant litter >... | reverse complement strand
TGGATTTTGTGGGCTGAGAGAGTATGTTAGCTGGAATTTGGAGGATGGATAGATGATGGAGGGGGAGGGAAGGTACTGTTTGGGAGTCTTGGGAGTTTCTTTTTGGGACGCGTTGATGGGGGGGCAGCTGGAGGTGGTGGTTCTTGTGCCATTCTTGGGGGGGAAATGTGTTTTGGTTTGAGAATCGGTTGTTTGGATGAAATGTTGGAGAGCTGGTAGGAAATTGGGTTTCTCCAGATTCGGAGCTGGAAATTTCACACCGCCCGGCAGAATCGGTTGATCATCTGGCAAGCTCCGACCACCCCACATCCTTTCAACGACAACACTAATCAATAATCATGACTACGACTGTATATCCATATTTACCTGCGGACCAACTGAAGAAAGAGGAAGATGATTCTACTGTATGCAAAACTTCTAATGTTCAGCAAATTAGGAACCATCAGCTAATATCAATAGGCCCGCGAGCTATCGTGGCTCCTCGACTCGCTCCAAGAAACACTCCTCTCGCTGAAGAGCGGACTCGAAGAATGCTATGCGCTACTTGCACCCATAGAACCGGGCAGCACGCTCGTGATGAGCAGTCCGCGAAGTGAAAGCGTAAAGGGGCATGTCACGCGCGTAGGGACAAGAATCGTGAAAGGCGTATGCTCTTAGCTTCGATCTCCCTATAATTAAGTACTAACATTATATTCAAACAGACACTCCACCTCCGCCTCAAAACCCTCCCCGCAACCCACCTCTCCCTCTCCCCCGACACACCTCTCGTCCTCCCAGCATTATCGAACCTCCGAACCCTCCTCAACCAATCCCTCGACTGCGTAGATATAACCCGCTGGACCGGCGACCGCCACTCCGCGCCCTTTATATCCTCCCAACTCCACCTCCTGCACAGCATCCTCCTCGAATCTCTCACTCTCCTCCGCGGCCCCTCCTTACTCTCCCCCTCTCCACCCCACGAACCAACCTGGACCACGCCCCCAGACCCGAATTCCTTCTCTCCCCCCTTGCCCGATAACCTATCCATCGATCTCACGCCCAGCGAAAGTTCCTTGGTCTTGATGGTGAGGGTGCTAGAGAAGAAAGGAGAAGAGATGAATTTGGGGACTAAGTTGGCGTTTGCGATTGGGGCGCAGAGGAGGATAGAACATGATGAGATGGAGGGAGTTTGGGTTTATAAGGGGGAGGAGGTTAGGGTAAGAGAGAAGGTTAGGGTGGAGAGTAGTGCTGATCCGACGTTGCTTGTTCTTGGGGCGAAGCTGGGGGCGTTGGAGAGGACGGTGGAGGCGGGGAGGGGGTGTTTGGGAGTCTTGATGGGAGGTGGTGGTGATGGTGATGGAGAGGATGAGGGGTAGGGAGAAGGTGATTTGATATACCCATCGTTTCTTTGGATCGTTGTTTAGCGGCTGCTGAGTTTGGTTCCGAAGCGATTCTTGAATGATTGCTCTCTTCATGATATTTCCATGTCTCATATCTTCCTTCTCAATTACAATTCACAGCTTGAGAGGCAAGAAGTCGTAAAGTTGGCGACGTTGTCAAGTGTGTATTTTAATCTACCAGCAATACAAATACCCCATTGCAAGTCTTCTTTTGCTACCCTCAGTGCTACTTACCTACTATTCTCAATGCTACTGAGCAGCTGCCAAGACTAGGTACGTTTCACGTTGTTCGCTCGCACCTGTGTTTGAGAATTTTCCATTCCAAGATATCGTCACTTCATTCAATTGATTCATGTCATTATTTCACTTTGCCCATTGAATGAAAGCTTCCTCTCAACAGCAAACAAAACAATGATACGCTGCTGTTAACATTATTCGTTCGCTCGTTCCTTTATTCATTCATACCCATGAGATAAAGCATGCCTCTTCTTCATGGCAAGAATGGCGCCAATAAATTTCTGAGTATATGTGAGGTCTTATGGCTGGCCAGCACATATCACAAGGCACATGCGACAGTCATGAATGGAGAGACTCCTTGATTCCTGGGTTTCTTCTCCAGTGGGTGACTTATAAACAAGTTCGAAGCTACATCCCTCGTGACCTTAGCGCTGGAGCTTCGATTCAATCGCAACTCTAGTATGTCAAGTGACAAAACAACTTCCATGCCTATAAATAGCCCAAACCAGCCATAAAATCTTACTTGAGTATCGGGACCCGCCGAGATGGTAAAGATATCTGGCGAGAGAGAGTCCGTCTGCAACGGAATACTTTTCATTATGTATTACCGTCGCATAGCTACCGGTGAGAGGAAGGCATCATCAATGTGCCGTTTGCTTGGTATTTAGATGAATTGGAGAGTTGCTGTCGGGAATTTCGTTCGTTCGTTCATTCGTTCATCCAGCCAGTCGCATTAACACCGGGTAATCCTATTCTCGCGCATCGAGCTGTGAAACGAAGAGGAAGCAGTACTACTAGCCGAGAAGCAAAGTCGTTGCCGAGCAGTGCCGGGGATAGTTCCTTGAAAAGTAACGTTGACCTGAGCATGGGTTTTTGGATTGATACGTAACACTTTGGAGCGATTATATAGTCGTGAGAAGTGGAGATATGCTGAGGATGACGTGATTCCTCGACATTAGAACAGCTCGTTTTTGTTTAAGGAGTATATAATGTGTGCTAGAATGAGAAGAAGGGAATCCTTCAAACATACAACAATCTTTCTCTGGAAGGACAATGCGCACATATCCAAAGAGTGCCTGGTAAAGGACAAGGCTTGAAGTTTAAGTTGATTTTAATAGCCGGTGTACGGAGTCCCTGTTGGTCCAGAGAAATATTAAAGATTGAATGTTCATCCAAATATACGCTGTTGAAATGCTCCAGTCGGTCGAGGAGATTGATGAATGAATTCTACACTAGGATCATGATTTAAGATTCCTTATTGCCTGGATGTACCATTGGCATGGCGGAGAGTCATGTATTGCTGTCGTCCGAAGGCGCGAGCGAATGGTTTCCTGAGTCGTTCTCCTCCCCCATCGTGGTTCTCCTGCTTCTTGAACTGTTGGCGACGAGGAGGGCTTATATATCCTTGATAGAAAGGGCCTAGATGACTCACTCAGAAATTAATACCCGACCAGCAAATGTAGTTTTCTGAGCGGGTAAAGTTTTAGTATATAAATCCAATTCTTTTGGATGAGTTCCGGGAGCAAACACGATGCAATGGAAGAGAAAAGGCCGGGCACTGTTGTGAGCTAACGTGCTGCAACTCCTGCCCCGTCGGATATGCTTTTTGCAATGTGGTATAAAATGCACCATGCTTTACTCCTTGAATTCACTCCTTGAAGCAATTTAATTATGTAACCGCTGCTATCACTTTCCTTTGTTCATTCGATCAAGTCAATCAATCAAGTCCCTTAGCCCGGGAACGATTAAACATAGGAGCGTGACACTAGCTGGCTTCAAGTTCATACAGTCCTTGGACTGGGAGTTACTACCAACATCATCATCACCATCGTTATCGTCATTCTTGTTGAGTATGCGAAGTATAAAAAACGGTTTCACCAGGTTGAAAACAAGACGAAACACATATAAATACAGTGTCCCACATCCCTCTAATTCAACAAGCACCAACACTCTGAAAGCCAAGCTTATCATTCGTTGCTGGCGAGGGGATCAGCATACATGTAGCGCCTCTAAATCGTAATTGGGAACAAATGGATCAGAGTTTTCCATTACATTCATCCTAAACCCTGGAATTGGATTTATCGAAACAGTCGTCGTCAAGACCCTTCATTCGTTCATATATCTCATAGAAAATAGCCCCTAAATTGACAAATAGACGATTTTGAAAATCCAACTTCGCAGAGCCTTACAACTACAGATCATACCCTGCAAGAAGAAAACCATTCAGAATACCTGCTCCCGGTAGACAGTATCCGTATCAAATGAAGCAAGTAGTTGCATTACTCACTTACTTGCTAGATGAAGCGGGAAAAAAGCCACAGAATGCAAGTTAGCGCCTGTTGCGACTGTATACATGGATTCTGCAGGGGCGGATTTGGCCTTGGGACAGGAGTGTAGGGGTGGTCAGCGGCTAATTTTAGCCGCACCTAACCCCAACCAAAGCTAGGTCCCAATAGGCTGGATGGGAACCAACAACGAACTCTAGTATGGAAGCCAAAGAGCATCCTGGTTTTTGAGAATGATTAATCTTAGTTGTAGTATTTGCCCTTCCGAGTTTGGCGACTGCCGCGTTAGGCAAGGCGCATGCACAGGCCAGCCGCCGCTTTCGCCTAGCATTTCCTCTCTGCACGTTCATTAGCACATTTTATCTGTTGTGTTACCTTTTGAAGGCTGCGTTTCACGTATTTGCAACATCCAGGATCTCGGGCGTAAAATTGATTCGCCCCTACGCCGTTTTAATTCCACCCGCCGCAATTTCAGCCACACAAAATTGGTTCCGTTATCCGTTTTCTATTGCAGGATTCCTTCGTCGGTTGCTTAGCGCGAAATGAAACGAGGAAGAGATCCGGGTTCTCCATCTGCTTCGAGTGAAGTTCATATTCAGAAGCTGAGATCCGGTGCAACGTCTCGTGCACGCCCAGCCTCATATGTAGTCAACGATGAAGCTTTCGCCCACAACTCATTATCCCTTCTCCGATATCTATATTATCTGAGTGGATACATAAAGTCTGATTCCTGAGGAACGCCTTCGCGTTGGCTTGCCTCGATCTATATATCCTTGTTTCGAAATGCGCCAAGAGGTCTGACAACATTGATCAACTGAATCGGTTAAGTGAGTGTGTAACCACTAGCGTTGTATGCATATAAGGTGCTTTATCTTTTGAAACCCAGGCCTTTCGTTCGACCTTAATAGACGTAGTAGCTGCCTTGTTCATGGCAGGGAGAAAAAGCATAAATTCTGGGAGTCTCCCCGTTGGCGACGGATTTGGTTGCATATAAAACTATCACTTTTCATTCTGTAAATTCATGGCTTCTACTAATTCTTTCAAAGTTCGTGCAACCTTCTTGGTGTCACTACTAGGTTTCAAGACTGCGCATAGCTCGAATGTTGTCCCTGAGACTCCAAAGGCGAATGAAGTGGTCCCTGTAAATCAGCCTTACAATATCACTTGGGATCCAAGTGATGCTAGTACGGCCAGCTCGGTTTTCATAGGGTTACTTTACGCTGGAGATTTCGTCGCCAACATCACAGGTCTATTTATTATCCCTTCTCCAAAAACACAACGATAGTCGCGAAACTAACGTTATTTATTTGAGCTAGAAGCAACAAACAACAATGGCAGTTATACATGGATACCTAATGATCTTTACGGCGGCATCAACAATTACTTTCTCCAAATTTGCCCTATTGGTGATCCGCAGGCCGGCTGCGGATATACTTTCAATGGTCGATTCTCTATCGCATCAGCCTCATCAAGCACTTCGGTCATCTCTAGCATATCAGGAACCCGTGCGACCTCAAGCTCTCAGACCACGACGTAAATTCGAGAACCCCACTGCTTGTTTAATTCAGAAATTGGCTAATCCTCACTTCAATTGCCCAGCATACAAAGTCCATCACCGACAACAACCGTAACATCTACACAAATCTCAACACCATCCCAAAATCCCACATCCTCGCAAACACAGACTCCTACCTCAAAACCAAACAATTCTCAGGGCATATCAGTGGGAATAGTCGTCGCCATCGCTGTCGTGGTTCCTCTCTTCGTGATAGCTATCATATCTATCGTTCTATTCTGGTTACGGAAGAAACACAAGGCTAGGCACATCAGCGCCGGCTCTGACACGCTAGTTGCAGGTGCAGGAGTTGGTAAAGAGTATCGAAAGCCGGAGTTGTCTGCAGTTGCCAGCAGAACTGAGATATTTACGCACAGTTCTAGTGATCCAAATCATCCTGTGCAGTCATACGAGCTAGGTGGTGGGTAGCTAAAACGGAATTTCTGTGTTTAACGTACACGACACCGAATTAATGCTTTAACTCAGCATGCTTGATAGTATCTTCCTGTACTATCACTGATACCAAACAAGATGTTCCAGAATCTTCTGCGTCCCAAGACGACTGGAACATATGATGAGCTGGAGAATATTCGCGAAACATATATAGAGGTCGACTGTGATAATAAAATAATTTCTTTTATATATTCGTAAGAAAAACAAATAAAAATGGAAGGAATTTTTTTTGTCGAGGATATTATATGATGCAGTAAAATGCTGTGTGTGTATGTGTATTAAGAGATGATGGTGCCGTAGGGGCAGGAAGTGAGGTTATTTACATATGTGGTGCCTCAGGCACCAAGGCAGCCAGCACGCAGGTGCAATACGTGCAACATTATATAATAAAATATATTTTTAATCTTATATTTATTAATTAAAATAATATTAATTTTTCTAAAAAAAAAAAATTGAATTAACATATTTATTATTTGAATAATATTTTTTAATAAATTTTTTAAAAAAAATAATATTCGTTAGAAATTTCAATAATTTTATTAATTTGATTTAAATTGATTTAATTTTTTTTTAAATATTTATTTATTATAAAATATCAAATCTATTAATATAGAAAATAACTAAATTGATACTTTTGTAATTTTTGAAATTCAAAGTGTTTTGTTAAAACACATGGCCTAATTTCCGTGTTGTAGTGGGTGATCTGGTGATGGGCTTGATCATGTGATTTAGCTAGTTTCCTGAGATCTTGTATATAAATATAAGATCTCTCTTTCCGTAGAAAGGATAATCAATACAAGATTCTTTTTCCTCACTATTAAGTTCAAACCGCTAATAGAAGGGATGCGGTATACTCTTTTTATTATTTGGCCTTTTCAGCTGCCTTTATCTCTGCTTCGTAACCTTTTACTTCCTATATACGTCTTGCTCCCTCGCTGTTTCTCATAGAATATGCATTAAATCCTCTTATTTTGAAATCCCTTCTCACGTGTTCGCCTGGATGGGGGAAACTTGGTCAATTTCATCCACCACACTTACTAACAGGCTATTCTAACCGTTCTTGAATAGATATTACTTCGATTAAACTGATTTCGAAGGCTTCGTGTGAGCCGCAGGCGAGCACCCACGTCAAGTGGTGTGTAGACACCAAATGTGTGTCACGGGACCACGTGTCACGGTTGCCTTGTGACCGTGAGTCACCTGATTGAGTCACGTCAAACATCTATTTAGGGGTGAAACTCCGCATCATTCTTCTTAACTCTTTCGTGCTACGTCTTGTACCTAGAATCAATATACAGCTTGACTCAAACCCTCACAATGTGCCAGGCAAGGCTTGCGAGGAGTCATCCTTCTTGACTCATAACGCGCCTCCGCACGCCGGGGCCTGAAACCTAACTCGCGGTGCTCAGAAAAAGGGAAAGTGATATGTGGTCACGTGGTTCCAGGGCAATCACATGGTACGCGCCAAAAAACTAAACCGTTTTGGGAAGGATTGGTAAAGGCAGGCTGCACAGCGCAATCCGTCCACCAAGGCGTCCGGGCCCTCGCGGCGGCGGGGTAGTAAAGCCCTTTCACTTCGTTTCAAGGCACTTGGTCCTCGGTTAACTCTGCCGATTATTGGAGTTCTTCGAAGCAGGGATTAAGCCACTTTGCATCAGATGGGGCTTAGGTAAGCGGCGGTCACAAGATTGAGGTTGCATGACAGCACACAGTTCCCCTCTTGAATTCCACTTCAAGCTCGCCTTTATTGCCTCAACTTCTCAGTGCCCACTGCAACTCAACTTTGCCGCACAGTTATTCTAGCTACTAAGTACAACATCAGTTGCACCGGGATATTTGAACACGACCCAAGTTCATTCTCCCTATACGGAACTCTGATTACCTCGGAGCCGAAATTCTTAAGTATGGCGGGCCGGAGATATTTTGTATTCGGAATGTTTTCCAACCTTGGCGAATACATGAAGGTGTATAGGCTCTTCTTTCCAAGTTTATTCCTCTGGATATTTGGAAGCAGCAGTGTCTGGCACACGCAGATGCGGGTTTTAACCGAGTCGACGACCGATGAGGCAGCGCGTGCGTACGCAAGCTCGATACAGCAAGAATGCAACATGACCGGAATCTCCGTATGCATCATATTACCTAGCAGAAGCAAAAGTCCCTTTAGGCTGACGCGCAGAGTCTACTATAGGGAGCTATTGTTGCCCAAATTGCAGTGACCGCGATGGCCCTCCAGTTTCTCAGCCAGACGCACTGGATAGCTCGCGCTTTTTGGGCTTTCAGCTTTGTCTTGGCTACCATGGCGGTCTTCTATTCCCGATCCTTACAATGCATAATGGGGCGACTTTTGTGTTGTTCACAAGTTCGAGTGTGGATACGGGGAGCCGCGGATACGAAGAAGAATCGTGAGCGCGAAAAGCCCATCGCAGAATTGCTTCGAGCTGCAGCAGATACGAAGAAGAATTACGAGCGCGAACAGACGATCAAGAAATGTATCGGAGACGGTGTAGACGACTTCAAGACGTACTGTCCAGCCATTGCTTCAGTCATAGCCATGTCTGCCCCTTCCATGTTGTTGGCAGCTTCACTCATTGCATTACTACTTGGGTTTGGAGTATACCTTGGCTTTGTCTGGAGAAGGGATCTCGATACGGCTGCTGGGTCCAATGGTAACAGGGATGTTTTTATTGTTTATATTGCTGGGGTTGTTCTCTCTTTTGCCGTATATGTATTCTCATCAATCGTCAAGAACGACGAGCACGGACATGGGAATGATCTCCTATACCCGTGTCTGGAAGACCACCCCTTGTCCTATCTTCTCAAGCCAGGCCCGGATGCAGAGGTGCAGAGAAGTTCTTCTCGGCGAAAAGGTTGCGAACGAACTGGTCAACGCAATGCTGAAATTACAGGGGCTCATCCTATGGACTCAGGGCATGAAAACCTTGTCACTGCTCTTAATAATGCTGCAAAATTGCGAAGGGAATCTGCAATGGCTGATGAATATGTTGCGAAGCTGTATGGACAATACGCCCGGAAATCCTGCGACGAAAGCCGTACAGAATAGCCAGAGTTGAGGGCACGAGTTGCAGCTGGTTACGTGTTTATCCTTCTTGGCTGATTATCTGACCAAAGTGGGTCGGAAGATCTTTGAATTCCTCTGGCTGAAATATTTTTGACGTTGATGATCTGACCAAAAGAGGTCAGAACATCGTCAGTTCCATTTGCTGGAGGGTCACGTGCATACAGTACTACGTAAGAGCTACTAGCTTTCGCTTAATTTTACCCCGCACCCAGCATATTAGACGTCTCTTCTTCTTGCCAAAACTAGTAATATTGAAACTATTTAAAATGCCTAGATAATGCAAAATGACCCCCAGGACTTAAATTTTCTGATTATTAAAAAAAATTTAAAAATTACCAATTTAAATCCTTAATATTTAGTATATTATTCCTCAACCTTAATATAGGTTTCTATTTTCCTAAATATATTATTAATAAATATATTAAAGAATTTTTTAGGGATAATATCCCAAGTTATTTATAAATAAAATTTTAAATATTATTTATTTTTTTCAAAATTTCTTTTCTGGGTTATAATTTTAAGAAATATTATATAAACTTTTTTCTTTAATTTTTATTAAATATTCTTAATCGGGTTTAAATTTAGGAAATAAAAAGGCTAATTTATAATAATAATTTTATATTTAATAAATTAATTTTTAATCTTTTAAATTGTATAAATAAAAACGTTATTTTATATAAAAATATATTTTTTATTCAATTTTTATATTAATAAAGAATTTGATTTATTAATATTTCTAAATAAAAATTTATAAAATATTTATATTTTTTGGACTCAAAATTTTAATTTATAATATAAAATTAAGTCCTTTTAATATCCTAGAATATAATTTAAATTATAATTTTCATATCTTTTTTATATATATAAATTTAAATTATAATTTTCATATCTTTTTTATATATATAAATTTAAATTATTTTTTTTTATCATTTTTGGGTTAAGATTTTAAAATATTATTCCTAGGTTTTACCCCGCCTTTTTTTTATAAAATATTTATTATTTTATATATATAATCCTTACTTTTTTATAATTTAATTTTTTTTAATTATATTAATTTTTGTAAAAAATAAATGTTTTGTATATTTCTAATTAATAATATAATATTTTGCAAAAATCTTCCTAATAATAGATTTTTTATAAATAAAATTATAAATTTAAATAATTTGATTATAAATATTTTTGGGGTTTAAATATATATAATAGATTAAAAAATATTCCTGGGTTTTAATATATAATTTGCTCCGGAAGATTTTAATAATAGATTATTTCTCGTAATATAATAAATCTTATAAAATAATATATTTGATAATAGAAATTTCTAGTTATAAGCCAAGGGCGATTTCAATAGATGTTTTACCTGTTAGGTACAGGTTTATGATTTTTCTTCTAATATATAAAAAGATTTGCTGCCCGGGGTCCCTATTCCCAGAGATAAGGCCGAGAGGAGTGTGTTGAATAGGCATTTTGGTGTTTTTTATGTAGGAGGGAGGAAGCTTGACGCGTAAAAACGCGCTATTTAAAGTGGATTCGACTAGTAGCTGTTACGCGTCACTGTATCACTTTTTTCTTGCGAGACATTTCTTGGGGAGACCACCGATTAATAAAGCAATAATATAACGCATTCTTATAACGTGCAATTTTTCAATTGATCCGCGGAAGAGGTAATCAGTTCGATCTAGAAATTAACATTAAGGAAGCACACGTTACCGGTTATGGTATTGTATTAGACCCGAGGTAGCTTCTATATTCATTGCTTGTAGCGTATCTCAATGGCTACCGTCTCTAAGTCAACGCCCTATTATCTCTATTTCAAAAGTTTGCCTACTGTCCTTTCGTCCTCCCTTTTCCGAGACAATTTTTTCTCTTTAGTACGTTTAGAAACGCGTTTCTTAATGTCTCCTGGTAACAAATTCTTTGGGAGAGGATAGGCAGTTTGCTAGATGAGTATCAGCACCGGTCGTACATTTCAAACAAGCAATCGCTTTACTTACTATCTCTGCCATAGATGGTGGCCACATTGCATGGTCCGTAGATCTGTACGTGGTGTATCGACTGTGCTTGGAAATAGTCAGAGCCACGTCGATACCATCGAATTCCCCTAATTCGTAAGCTTTCGTAATTAAAGTATCTAGTCTTCTATTTATTCCCTCGTTCTTTCTCTTTCTTCGTTTCCCTCGTCGATTCGTTTGATGTTTGTAGTGAGATACAGTCCTCCCGACATTACGCACATGGCAAGGGAGAATACATTGCTATATAACCCTGGGAATTCGTGGTACACAATCCAAAGTTTGCGGCTAGGAGCCTCCAAATCCTACACAGTAAGCCCCTACATAAAATGGACACTTTGCTACCCAATTACCGAGAATGACACATTATTGCCGATATCTGTCATGCTGCTCGCTGGCCGGCTGTTCTGCCCAAGAACACTGCCGACCCAAAAACTGGGCATTCAGCAAGCCGCATTACAAACTATGCTGCACTTCTCCTGCTTGGAACGAGGCTAGTCTCGATCATGTTGCTCTTGCAATCAGTAACTACATCGGGTCTCTCGGGAAAACACTTTATTGGGACTACTCGATGGCACCTCAATATAGTGGGGACCGCAATCCTGATCTTCTGACTGTCTTTGGGAAACAGAAAATAGCCCTTCGAGAAGACTTCACCAGAGACACGTGGGGCGATGCTTGGGCTTCTTGGAGTCCAGCAGGCATGGTAGATGTGCGGAAACATCTGCCACGGCGTTCGTTGCATAGACTTGACACGCTGGAAGTGCTGAATGTTGGAATGCGCCTCATGCGGGATTTTTTTGCGAAGAAGGATGTGGACTTTGCGCCTTTGGCCACGACTCCAATGGAACATGATGGTAGCTTGATAATCCTTCCATTCGCGCTCTTGGAAGCATTGGAATACGTCTCAACTGGTCCCAGCCTGGAATCTGAACTATGCTGCTATGGAACTTTGTTGGCGCTCTTCCGTTGAACTATTGCGGATTCCTCACAATGGTCTGAAAGCTCTGCGACGCGCAGCATTCGCCTTCCAGCTTTAGGAGGTAAGCACGCTTCACTAAAATCATTCACTCTAGAAAAACACTTTAAATGTACAATTTGTTGACAACTATGAAATTTCAGATAGACCACTGGCTTTATAACTATGGCTGTTCTCGTGCATCATTCACTGCTCTTGAAATTTTGCAGGGTTTTCAAAGACCCGGGGGTTGACTCGGTGGTCCAAGAAAGCCGAAGATTTTTTTGCACAGAGGTCTAAGGAAGACATGCATGTCACTCCTGGAAGATGGTCTCCATTCTTGGAAATTAATTTTCTACTTCCCAAATCCACATTCCAATCTCATAATCTCATCCTAAAATGAAGCATCCGACCCCCCACATCTTCCTCCTCTCCTCTCTATCTCCCCGTGTACTGGCCCAAACAATAACCGGTATCCCCCTCTGCGAAGAATACAAACTTCGACGACGGAGACAACGAAAGGGAGTGATGAGAATTCCGCAACCGCATTCGCATCCGGACAAACGAGAACGTCGACAGCTGGGAGAACGGCGACACCAGCTCCTGAGAGTACGGGCGCGAGTCGAACTTCCTCGACGATCGTAACGGCAAGCGCATCACCAACAGCGAGCTTCACAAGCACAGCTTATAAAATCCCGCCCTTGAGCATATATATTGGTGCTGGGCTGTTGATTCTCTGGCTTGCTTGGGCGTGACATATGTTCTCAAAAATTATATTGCTTGGAATTGAAATTTGATTCTGTTTCCAGAGGCAAGAGATAGATCCGGTGCCTTTCTTCTCGCCTAAGAAGAATTTTGAGAGTGCGGGGGATTCGCAATAACTGCTATATAAATGGAAGAGAGTAGTAGTATTAATGTATATGAAACCACCAGATCAGCGCTCTCAATGGGTGGGTCGGGTTTGTGGGTAGGCGTCTTTAAGTGGAGAACAGGCCGGGTACGGGTTGGGGGTCCTGAAAACCTGCCGGATATGGGTCAAGGGTTTCGAAACCTATAAGCAATTATTAGGTATCATGAATCAATTTTCTCTTTCTTGTGCGTTGCATGGGGTTAGTAAGCTTGCTGCTCTTGCTCAGGTGCTAATCACCCTCGGCTCACCCACGGCTTAGTTAACTGGCCCAAGCCCTGAGCAACTCACCTGAGCAACTTGAGCAACCTGAGTAGCCTGAGCAAGGTTTATTGTATTGTCACATATTTTAACCTCCCGCTTTTTAGCCAGTCGTAGTTGATCTAACCTAGCGCTTTCTTGTGTTTTTTTCGTCAAGTTTGAATAACGATGCTCAAGGGGCCTAAATAAATTCCTAGGAAACCGAAAATGGATACTGTCTAAATACACTCAGTGCTTTGGTGCAGACCTTTAATATCAATTACATTTTGATCGGTCGAGAAGACAAGGCACGATTTCTTCTTTCATAAGAACCGCTATAGAAAACTTCAGATTAACTCCTAGAAAAAGAAACGGGAGATGGTAGGATTCCGCTAAATAATCGTGCCCATTTTGGACTGGGACTCTACAAATTAAGTAATACCATCAGAATAAAAGCTTATATTGGCTAGTACACAATATAAAATACCTGATGCTGTGTAACTTCTTAATTTATATGAACGTTCAGCATGCATTATTTAGAAGAACGGTCCAGAAAGAGACTGCCAAAACGTGATTCATGCCAGAGATAGCTAAAAGTGTCCGGTTCAAGCGACGGCAACACCAACAGGCCCTAATCATCATCCTCTTCCCCCTCACTCTCCGATATTTATACCTCATCCCCCATAGTTACCTCTTCCCTCGGGGTGCTGCGAGAGAGCTGTTGCAGCGCCTCGGCAGCGACACGAGTCTGAACAGATAATACTCGAGTGTTTGAACAAGGCCTTTGATTGATATTCGGAGCAATAGAAGTAGTCGACGGGGCCCGCTTACGGGAGCAGGATTGTTAGGCCTATTATAGAATAGCGCTAGGAGCGATGAGGCATCTTACAACACCAAGGCTGCGATATAATTATCTGAAAAGGTAATCAGCAAGTAATATTAATAAACTAGACGAGTATGCTAACATTCTATATCACCTTGAGACGCGCGCACGATATTTGGTTGAGACAGGCCCGTCGGCTATAGTGCCAAGAAAGACCGATTATTTCGGAAGAAAAGTACTCCAGTCCCAGGATATCACAGAGTAATCTCTGGAGCAGTCTAGAAAATTACTACTCTTAACATAAGTCACTAGGAAAATATTCCAACGAGCAGGAAATAGCAGATAACAATAAAAGGAATCGCCGACTGAAAACTGAGAGAATGCGAGTCTCTTGCAGCTCCAACCACGTACACTCGGGTCGACGAAGACTTTGAAGTAGAGCTAGAAGGACCCGGTATTGCAGTCGATGATGTAGCGCCATCTGATGTCATTTTTGCAGATGTAGTTGTACTAGACCCCGTCCCAAACCCGAATGATTCTGCGAGAGTAGCAGTTTTAGAGGTGGGAGTCGCTTTAGAGGTAGTTGAAGTCGGCAAATCGGAACTCTGGCCAGCCGCTGTGCTCGAAGGAGTATTGATATTGCTATTTGTTGCACAGCATGCCGGCGTCCCATCCGGGTAGGAACAGCAATATTGCTTCAATGAACAACCTGCGCCAGTCACATTGGGACAGCACCCGTATCCAGTTGGAAGGCAGCCGTTGCCACCGCAGTACACTTTGCCCTCTGCCTCGCATTTTTCTCCAATGCTAGGTGTTTGCGAGCAATGAGGTGAGCGGTTGTCGCAGCAGATGTATTTACCCGTGGTTTCCATGGTACAGGTTTGGGTCAGCTTTAAGCAGCCGATCGAACCGCCATTGCAGCAGCTGCAAGCAGGTGATATAAAGCCGCTGCCGCATACTGTCCATGTGCCAGGATATAGAAGGAAAACTGGAATGCATTCGAAGCCGGATTGGCGCGAAACGAGGTGGAGCGGAAGTACATTGTCGCTTGCGAGCGTCGATGAAGATGTAAGGATAATGGGTTGAATAATTCTGATGGAAAACGGCATAGTCTAAACAGTTTAATTTAGTTGAAGAGGTGGATCGAGGGATGTTGTCTCTATTTAATGATTGCAGAGATAAGTTGAAATATATTAAGATAGATTGAAACTCGATTTTTACCTATGGGGCATGCTAAGGCTTCGAAACAGCAACTCACTTTGAGGCGGCCTTGAGTACTTTATAAGCAACGGGGTCCCAAAGGTTGGGCCGGAAACCGCCTTTATTTAGCTATTTCTGGAAATCGACTTAAATAAGTCATATCAGCAAGATTGTAAGACAAGCTGAACGCTGGATGTACACCAACTCGGCACCTCAAAATTGGAGCATGTGGGCGCAATGGCCTCGTGGCATCGACAAACCTAAAGGGCACCTTAGGGCGCACTCGTTGCAAGGTATAGTCCCGGTAGCCCCTTATTTCCTTTCTCTTTAGGTTGCAACCAAAATGGAGTATTAGCTCCGTAGCATTTGTGAGGTGTGTCTCACCTATTTTCGCTAAAAATAGGTGAGGTGTAGCGAAAACTCGATTCTAGCAAAAACACAATTTGCAGTTGGGTTTAGGCCACCTACGCCCAGGCTAAAAAATCTAAAGAAGCAGAAATATTGTTTAATGTTTAAAACAAAGATTTAGCTACTTATACTACTTGTGACTTGTGATTGTGGTAAGATGTAACTAATTCTTACTTTTAATAGGTACGATGGACTCGAGGTTTCGCCTGCACCTCGCCTATTTTAGTGGAAATGGACGGGAAGACTTGCGGATAGTGCTTAGCGAATCAGACTTTAGGTGCGGCACTTTCTAACGGAATAACCCAGTTCTAGACTCTAGATATGGGGTTATCCAGTGCACAGTCCGATTTGATTTGTGGGGAGGTCGTTTAGTCCTAAGGAGCTGAGCATCCAAGCTTTAGGCCCTATATAATCATGTCTCGTAATGGCCGCCTCAGAGACGAAATCGTATGATATAATTAACTTGCAAGGGTTCGCATGGCTTGTCTTCTCAGCAGCGGCACCAGTGAAAGCAATGAGGCGAATGAGTCCAGAGCATAAGATGGGTGTTTCCTGCCAGCGAGGTATTTGATGTCTGCGCATTGGGCCGGGGCAGCCTCCGTGGATCAATATTCAAAAGAGGCTTTTGAATCTTCAGCCACCGTTTTAGAGTTCGGAATGATATGTTCTGATGTTGAAATTCCTGCGTTTTCAAAAGCAACATACTAGCCTTACTTCTCTTTCTATATGGTGCTGTAGCACATCCGACAAAAGTAGGAGATTGACTGTCTTCGGCTGTCAGCAGCCGTAATTGCTGGGGTTCCAAACTCTTTGTCATATAAGGTTCGTCCTGTTGCTAGTCCCGGTTAAAAAGAAACGTCTAGCCAGTCGCAAAAAAAAGTAAATTTTGAGTCGGCTAACCTAGCCTTTTTATAAAATTACATTTAAAGAGGGGTACAATTGAAATGGCAACAGGGCAGTAAGGAAACTATAGCCGGGGTGTGTAGGAGGCCAAAATGGGTTCCATATTATGGTGCGCAGGCTGACTTAGGGCAGGCTCTGCTCAGGCTCCGCTCCGGCATGCGCACCCTCAGCTCAGGTTAAAGCAGCAGTTGCTCACGTCCGCAGACTAAAACGGGCCCAGCGACTGGGAAAATTAATTCCGAGTCTATGGTCCTTCGCAATTTGATGACATCGTCTACTTGTGACTACCGCTGTATCTAGCTCTGCTTGAATAACAGGATCTACGCCGTCGAGGTAACCAAACGCGAAACACTTGCTTCCCATACCTTCATACCGCAATTCCCCCTGCTGAAACGTATTGGTGAGCCACAATCTTCACAAGCTCTATAAATAAAACCCTCAACGTGTCTGCCTTATTGGAAGGCTTCTCTGGCCACCCTGGTTGGCGTAACTCTGTAGCAGTCGATGACCATCAGGATCATTTAATGCAAAGTCAAGCGATGTCGACCCTTGGTAATTCTTCGCATTGACGTCTGCTCCTTGCTCTACCAGTACCTTCATGATCGCATAGTCCTTGGCCAGTGTTGCATGATGCAGAGCAGTCATCCCGTTTCGTGATTTTGTCTGAATGTCTGCCCCCCTATCCAGTAAGAGCTTTGCCATCTCCGAAAATACCATGTCATTCTTGTTCTTCCCCGCAAATACAACATGAAACAGCAATGATGTGCCAGATTTCCCTTGTAAGTTAGGGTCAAGTCCTTCATCCAGCTTTTTTCGCAACGAGGTGAGATCTCCCGCCATTATTGCCTGGACCATTTTGGCCCCAAGATTCCACTTCTGGGTGATAGTCAAAAGTAGTTCCTGCGTACTCATCAGTCCTCCGTTCCAAGCCAAATTCCACGCTGTGTTCCTATTTTCATCCACTATGTCCCTATTAGCCCCTTCCTTCACTAATATAGTAATAACTTGGTCCTGGCCAGTCACTGCGGCGTGATGTAGTGCTGTTTGGCCACGAGCATCTCTTGCGTTAATGTTGGCTCCTCCAAGCAGGAGACACAAGACGACTTTGTCGTGTCCTCTCTGAGCAGCCAGATGCAGCGCGTGCCGGTTTTCAATATCTGCTCCATGGACGTCGGCTCCCTTCCTAATTAAATACCGCACTAGAGCCTCTGCTCCACTTTCAGCAGCTAGATGCAGGGGTCTTTTCCAATCTTTGTCTTCTGTATTGATCTTGGCGCCTTGCTCTAGCAGTTCAATTACTTGCGAGAGGTTTCCAGACTCGGAAGCCTTATGTAAAGCTGTTCGTCCTTTCTCGTCCCTCTCCTCAAGAAAAAGCTCAACCGCTAAAGCTTGATTGAAAATATCAGTCAGGGAAGCACTTTCAAGACTATATGTGCTCCCAAGCAGAAGGTAGTTATCCATTGACAATGCAAGAAAGGGGTGGTAGAGATGTTAAAAGCAATGTCCCTGCAGTATAGCTCATCGTGCTTGAAGCCCATTGTCATCATTCACATGCTTCCTTTGTACTAGACTAATAACAAAGGGGATAATTCTCAACTCACAAGTCTTGAGAGCATTCGTATATAAGTCCTTGATATTGCTTCGCACTAGCTTAAAGTTGTCTTGATCGTCAAGACTTGGCCCGAACTTGCAAACCCCACGATGGTCCGCGTTCAATTTCACAACGTTCTCGTGGTCGCCCGGCATGCCAAAGCGTGCGCTCTCCGCGGGTACAATCTGAAACCCACCAATCTGATTAGCAAATATGCCAAGATAATTAAATGAACCTTATAACCCCGCAACTTACGTTATCTAGCGCTCCCCAAAACGAAATGATGTCGTACTTCAACAACTGGTGCCTCCAATGTTCTTGCATAATCTCCGAGAATATACTCCCATTCTTCAGTGTCTCTAGCACATCGTCGCCTTTCTGAAAGCCCACGGACGTTGCAATCTTCGCTACCACACCTGCCAGGCTCACCAACAGCCAGTCCGCTCCATGGTGTGGCGTGGCAAAGAATGCTAGCCCAGTTGTGGCATCTTTGATCGGCGTATATTTTGGATTATTGTGTGCATTAATCAACGCTTGCTTGATCAGCAGCCCACCCATACTGTGGCCTAGGAGCAGAATCGGCCTCAACTCCGTACCGTCTCGCTCTATCCGTATTGCCTCGAGCAAATCGTTCGCTTTGCCTATAAATGTATCTCTATCCTTCCCATAAACCGCCGTAGAGTTGTACTCGTAGAGTAGAATACGCGTATCGGGGAGGTGTCGGGGGAGATCGTCGCGAAGCCACAGGCGTCCACTGGCACCGGAAGGACTGCGCCATGTATCCCAGGCGTGGTCACGGTCATTCTTGCTTCGGGAATTCAGTCCATGAACGGCGATGATACTAAAGATTGTTAGAATTGCCGGATAAAAATTAATCAAAACCTACTCGACTCTTGCTACATTGCTTGCGGTGCTCTCGGTACTCGGGTCGGGGTACAACTGTCTCAGAGGCTTCAAGCCCCACGACGTTAGTCGCAGAGGAGTAACCTTGTAGAGTTCATCGACTGACCATCTTGGTATCTTTCTAGCGTGTATTTATTAGTAGCGCTTAATATGACTTGGAGCATATTAGACCGGGGATTGAGAGGGGTTGGTTGAATGGCAGAGCCTTGCGCCAGGTGAGGCGTTGTGGAAACGAAATGACTTGTACTTTGTCAAAACTAAGTCCTACTCAAGACATTGAAGTTGAATTTTGCAGTTGCAGTTGCAATAGATGAGACAACTCTGCAGGAAGAATATCACCTACCGCAAGCCGACAAAAGATGTTGTCGTGGGGCTCAGCCGCGCGAGACTGCGCCGCAGGAGGTCTGTGCGCCAACAGTAGATAAAATTAGCGACACTCAATTCACCTTCTACTATATTGGGAAACCTCATGGAATAATCCCCTAGGCGGATATAAGACGAAGCCGATTTTGAGCAAGCGAACTGTAGAGGATAGTAGAAACCGTGCTCAACGCCGATACTGTATCTCCCGCACCGTACCTCTACAAGAGCTCGGACCAAAAGGAGGGTGCACGAGGAAGCCCTGCAATCCAGGGCTCCGAAGCCTGGAATACTGGCAAGTGTCCGCTAAATTACGGCGACCAAAGCGCTGAACACTGGTGTTTCAGCACCGGGGCAAAGCCACAGTGCTCGATCCCTGTCAAAAGTGTAGAGAGCACTACGGCGATGCATTTCAGCATTTGCGGAGTAGATGGGATTGCATGCATGTAGCTGGCTTGACGAGGCAATGAATCGCGGTTTTGAGGTGCTAGATATAGCTCTAGGTATCATAAGCCTGATATTTCGACTGGCGGTTGTCGAAACTAGTAATTGAGGAAGAAGTGAACAGGGAGAGTCAAGAGCCCACTAAACGAAAACACCCAATTTGGATGTAGCATAAGGGTCTAGGATTGAATTCTGGGGCCGCCGTTTGTCGCTGCATGGCGCACCAGGCGCCAGGGCTGATTTGCACCTTTGTCACCCTTTCTGAGTAGCTCGTTTCTTTCGCACCTATGACCGATAGCCTCGTTTGTAAAAAGACGAAACTTAGAAACTTTTCTTCCTTAACTATATTTTCTTCTTAATTGAATTTTAATTAAATTTCTCCTCACTTCGAGATCATCCTATTATCGTTCGATTTATAAATTTTACCTAAATATTAGTTTAATGAAGTTGCAATTATATTAGATATTTAAATTCGGATTGTTTAATATTTATTTATTATATTATTAAAGAATAAATTAAAAAAATTATTTCTTATTTGAAATAATAAAAAATAAAAAATACTCAAAATAAGTATTTATAAAATTTATATTATAAAATCGAAAATTTTTCTAGCAATAATAAATAAAATTAAAAAAATTTATAATTTCAAATAATTATAAATTCTATTAATCTAATTTTATATATATTTTAATAATATATAATAATAAGAAATAAAAATAGAAAAAAAAATTTAACGAGAATAATATAAAAATTATAATTACAAAAATAAATAAATATTTGAATAAAAATAAAATTTGGAATTTTAAAAAAAAAAATTGTGAAAAATTCAAAAATAATATCCCTAAATATATATAAATTAATATTTTTTTTTCTTCGTTTTAATTTTCTTTTTCGCGATTTTTAATTTACCCTATATTATAATAATTTTAGTGAATATTATTTATAGTACCCATAATTTGAAAATAATATAATTATATTAATTCAATCAATTATTGAGGAGATAAGATTCGAGGAAATTTAATAATTCCAATTATTAAATCAAAAAATTATATTAATATAACATTTTCAGACCAAAAATCAGAAATCATATATAATAATTTAAAAAAATTATTGCGAAATTTTATACTTATATAATATTTATCGATAATAATATAATCGATTAATTTCGTTTTATTAATTATAAATATCCGAAATAATATATTAGATATTATATTAGTCCTCGATCTAATCCCAATAAATAATTGGTTTTGAGACATATATTATACTTTAAGCACCTCAATTATAAATATTAGAGAAATTATTTTTCTCAGATAAACCTTTTTATGTACTAATATTTGGTGTAGTGGGTGATCAAATGATTGGCTCGATCATGTGATTTAACTAGTTTCCTGAGATCTTGTATATAAATGCAAGATCTCTCTTTTTATAAAAAAAAATAATTAATATAAAATTTTTTTTTTTTATTATTAAATTCAAATCGTTATTAAAAAAAATATAATATATTTTTTTTATTATTTGGCTTTTTTATTAATAATTTATACAAAAAACAATTTGATATATATTCAATTATTTGGATAAAAATATATTATATTTCTTAATTTGTAATTATATTTTTTAATTATTGGAAATAAAAAAAAAATAAAAAAACAAATAAATATTAATTAATTAAATAATAATAATAAGATTATAAAAAATAAAAAAAAATATCAAAAATCCTAAAAATATTAAAAATTATAATAAATATTAAAAAAATAATAAAAATAATTGTAAAAAATTCAAATTATAAATTTGTTAAAAAAAAAATTAAATTCCAATAAATATTTATCTAATTTAGAATCGAACAAAAATTAATATTTACCAAAAGGCTAATTTTAATAATTTTGAATTATATCTTTTTAATTAATATATATTTTTGATATTAATTTTGAGATTTAATATTAATATTATTTCGGAATTGATTTAATTATTATTTTTATTAATTTTAATAAATATTCGAGGAATAAAAAAAATTTTATTAAATCAATCTTAAATAAAATAAATTTTTTTAAAAAATATAAAT
>Ga0247778_1000857_pt1 | contig 21811 bp, 25 predicted proteins | sample UWRJL049202B5_FD_179939 | JGI IMG/M metagenome (GOLD analysis project Ga0247778, IMG submission 179939) | Plant litter microbial communities from Arlington Agricultural Research Station in Wisconsin, United States - UWRJ-L049-202B-5 | ecosystem: Environmental > Terrestrial > Plant litter >... | reverse complement strand
CCCCACCCCATCAAAAACCTCCACACTAAACCACCCCCTGAATCCCGTCCCAAGAACAGCTTTACACATATCCACACACTGCTGCGTAAAGAAGCCGCCGTTATAGAAATATGGCCTGTAATTGTGACTCCATTTCGCTCTTGCTCTTATTTTCTCTCCTCCTTCTGGCCCTGTTTCATTCGCTTGTCCGTTTGGACCATCTGGTTGAAAAGGGGCGGGAGGACGGTAGGCGTCGGAGAGTTGCAAGACGAAGATTTTCTCCTTTGGTACTATATTGCATAGTGATTGTAGGGAGGCTTTGAGATTCATCTCTAGCTTTTGTTGCATGCCTTTGTCTTGTATTAGGGTTGAGGCGGTGGTGGGATCGCCGTATTCGCCGCATACGGTTTGGAATGTATCGAGGCAGAGCCCGATGTTGGGACGATCGGCTTTTTGGACTACACTCCAGACGTCTTTCCAGGTTGGGGCGTGGGTGGCCCAGCACCAGTTTTCGTAGGCTAGGCGGAAGTTATGGGGGCGGAGGAGGTCTGCTAGTTCGGCGAGGTCGGCGGCGAGGACGTCTTGGGAGGATGGTATGGAGGGGGAGTCTGAGGATCCGACCTGGCGGTGTTAGTGACTGGAAAAGGGGGGGAAAGGGAGGGAGGGGGAAGTACTTGGAGCATATCCGTTCCTACTGCTTGCATGATTTTGATCCAGCCTTTTGCTCTGGTAAACGCATCTTCTCTCTCCTTTGATCCTTTGGGCCACCCCTCGAAATTGGAGAATGGCTGAAGCATCATTATGGCTAGCTTGTATTTCTGACATAATGCCTTGACTCCTTCCCCCGCTTTACACAGAGAAGCGTAATCATCGTCCTTCACCTCCTTCTTCAAATACGTCTTTGCAAAAGATAATAAATCGGGAAATCCAAGCTCAATGGCTGTAAACCCAGCAGAGGAGATAGCTTGTAATTTCTTCTCAAGGGGATCGTTTGGGGTACCGACTGAGACGGAGGCGTATGAGAAGGGAATTGTTTCGAGAGAGGAGCGAGGAAAGGACAGTTGTTTGGCGAGAGATTGGCGGCGGCTGTGGGTAGGCATTTTGAGTGATTGTTGTTGTATGGAGATACTGAAAATGTTTGGGAGATGACGTATAGCGGGGTTGATGTATGGAGGGGAAGGGGCACGTGATGGGATGAATTGCCGGAGGATTGGGTTTTGCAGCTAGCCAAGTAGCCAAGGGGTTGATGGTAGTCAGTTGGTGTGAGGTGAGCTGTCTGCTGAAGTGTCAGTTTTTATGGGTTGTGGGAGAGATTTATACGAAATGGGAATGCCTCGGGCCAGCCACTTACCTTTCATCCGAACAATGATAGGCTCCAAGCTTGCCGATTTCCAAATGGATACATGGCAAAGAACATACCATGTAAACGAAATTGCCATTGGATATCTCAAACACAAATTGCAAACGATGATCACTTCTTGCCCTCAAACGCACCATCCTTCTCCATCGTCTCCCCAATCCAAGCCCTCAACGCCTGAAATCTCTTCACCGTAGCACTAGGCTGCGTCTTCTCTCCCTCACCTCCAGCTTGCACCTCTGTATTTCCAGCCGCCGGCGCTTGCACCTGACTCCCCAGCACAACCGCCAAATTCCTCCCAAACCTCTCCCTCTCCCTCCTCTCCACCTTCTCCCTCCTCTTCATCAGTCCCTTCCCACTCGTCAAACTATCCAGCTTAATCTTCCCCTCCCCCACCTTCCTTCCCCTGCCCTCATTCATCTCTTCCAAATCCGGCAGCGCATCTGCGAGCGAATTAAGCGTCGTTGACAGTTTCTTTGAAGGACGACGGCGTTTTAGGGGTTTCGAGTGGGATTTTTCGATGCGGGATTTGAAGAGGGTGGATTTTATCGTTCGTTTGTCTTTTTTGGTGTTGGAGGAGAGGGAGGAGGGGCGGGAGATGAGGCCGGAGCCTGATTGTGAGGTGCTGGTGGAGGATGTGGGGGTGGATTTTGAGGTGGCTTTGGACCGGATGGAGGGGCGTTTTTTGGGGGGGGTGGGGGGCCTGGTGTTGTTAGCTTTGTTGGTATTTGCTGGGAGTGGATTGAGATTATTACCATGATTGTGATTCTTGCGAGCAATCTGACAAGTAGACGGGTGGAGAGTTGTGGTTGTACAGTAGGTGGGGTTGGTGTTGCACAAAACTTGAAAGCTTGCCAAGCGAAATATTTTTGAAGACCTGGTGGACCCTTGATTTCTCGTCCCGCTATCTTCACCCCACTACCAAACATATGCCATGGAATCAGCCAACACCAGCGCCGAAGCCTTGAGAGCCCAGATTGCTGCTACAGAAGCTCAATTACAATCTCTGAAAGACCAACTTGCTAAAATCGAAGAGAAGGAGGTTCAAAATGGGGTTGATCCCGTGACTCACTCGCAATGGCCTCTTTCTCAGGAAGAGTATAAGAGATATGGACGGCAGATGATCGTTCCTAACATTGGCATTCAAGGTCTTTTCTCTCCATCCAAACCTCGGAGCCTTAACTAACTTTGAGATTAGGACAATTGAGACTTAAAAACTCCAAGGTCCTAATAATAGGCGCCGGCGGACTCGGATGCCCTGCCGCCGCCTACCTCGCTGGTGCTGGAGTTGGAACTTTGGGGATAGTAGATGGAGATGTAATAGAAACCTCAAATCTACACAGACAAATCCTGCATTCTACCTCCAAAGTCGGCACGTTGAAAGTTGATAGCGCTATCTCCTACTTACGCTCGTTCGTCTCCCTCTTTTCGCTCTCATACACCTCACTAACACCTGCCAAGCCTAAACCCAAACACCACCTACAACGCCCACCCAGAACACATATCCCCACAAAACGCCTCCTCAATAATCTCACCCTACGACCTCATCCTCGACTGCACCGACAACCCCGCCTCCCGCTACCTAATCTCAGACACCTGCATCCTCCTCTCCAAACCCCTCATCTCCGCCTCCGCCCTACGCACAGAAGGCCAACTAATCCTCCTAAACACCCCTCCCCTCCCCGCCGGCAACGAGAAAGGAGGACCCTGCTACCGCTGCGTATTCCCGAAACCACCGCCGCCGGAGAGCGTGCTGAGTTGTGGGGATGGAGGCATTGTGGGGCCTGTGGTGGGGGTTATGGGGGTGTTGCAGGCGGTGGAGGGGATTAAGTTGATTACGCAGGGGAGGTTGGGCGCTCCTGAGGCAAAGGAGGGGGAGGAGACGAAGACGGAACCCAACACTATGTTGTTGTTTTCAGCAAACTCCAGTCCGCAGTTTAGGAGTTTGAAAATGAGGACTAGGAGACCGGGATGTTTTGCTTGTTCTTCTGATGCTAAACTCACGCTCGAGAGTTTAAGTAGTGGGAGTCTGGACTACGTGCTATTTTGCGGTCTCAATTCCCCGGTCAATGTTCTTAAGGAGGAAGAGAGAATTGAGGCGAAGGAGTATGAAAGGACTAAAAAAGGGACATACCATTTGTTGGTTGATGTCAGAGAGCAGGTGCAGTATGATATCTGCCATCTCGAAGGGTCAATCAACCTCCCCTTTTCTTCATTTCAGGGGAAAGCGAAGGAGGTATGGCCGGAATGGATCTCAAAGAACTTTAGAGAGGATACACCGATTTATGTTATGTGCAGACTGGGAAATGACAGTCAGGTTGTGGCGAAGAAGTTAAAGGATGCTGGGTTAGATGGTGATGGGAAGAGATATATCGGAGATATCAAAGGAGGATTCAAAGCTTGGCGGGAACAAATTGATAGTTCTTGGCCTGAATATTAGCTGGAGAAGGATTTGGAGATTGATTGAAAAGTGGATTTTGATATCTCTGTGTCGGTACAATGCCTACAATACAAGGAGAGGCTCAGAACGCCGATTTTTATCATAGCTTGTAGCTATTCACACCTACGATTTCGTAGTATCCTCACAAAAGAAATGTTACCGAAAGATGGTTTTCCGCCCTAAATTCCCCGCTGTTTTCACAAGTAATGTTGTCGTTTCCTGTTGAACGCTCGTTGGTCTTTTAACCATTGTCTGTAGCCCGCTACACTCGCGATTTTCTCACCATAATAATCTATTCCAAAAAGTCAGCATTCCATCTCTCCACCTTCTTCCATCTTTCAACAAAACGCAAGGGAGCAGAACAACTTACCAGGTACAGGATTCCCCATCGAGCTCGCACTAGGATCAACCCTATACTTCTTAACCCTCCTATAAAACTCCTTCTCCTTATCATCCATCTGGCCCCTCACACCCCTATTCCTCCAATTAAACGTCGCCGTCCCAAACACCGGCCCAGCCAACCACCCCACCCCACCACACAGAAACGTAATCATGCCTAAAGTAATAAACGGATCGAGCGGGATTTGCGAGACTAGTTTGTCCATGTCGGCCCGTGTTAGGGCTTCGGCGCCTAGAACGAAACCGGAGAGGCCGCTGCCGATGGAGGAGCCGAGTTGGTACCAGCGTCGCGTTTTGCGGAGTTTGAAGAAGGTGTTCCAGTCTAGGAGTTGCGTGTCGGTGGTGCTGGGGCTTGCACTGGCTTGTGTGGATGGGGGAGAGGTGGTAGCGGTCGATGCGTGTCTGGTGCTGCTAGGAGAGGATTTCTTGAAGGAGACTTGTCGTTTTAGGAGTGGTACTCGGCGTGTGGTGCTGGTGGGTGAAGAGGAGTCTGATGATCGGAGAGGGGTAGCGGGTGCAGTGTGGAACGAGGTGGGTGTGAGGAGGGTTGGCTGCATTCGGCAGCCTATTGCTGCGGTGCGTAGGGTGGGAGCTGTGCACAGCATTTTGAGTTGTCGAGGACGCGCTTTGGGGGTTTTGGAGGGGAGATGTGAGGTGGAATGGTGTTGGTGTAGATACTCGTAGATAAAGCTCTCTGAATCTTGGCGTGGAGAAACGCGCTTGGCGGCTGTTGAGCCAATGGAGTGGAAGTGAAGCACTTATTGAATGTGATTTCTTTCTATATATACCACAATTCAATATTTGACACTGAGAAATAGGATTCACTTGCTTTCTTCGATAGCCTTTTAATTTTCCAACATCATTGATCTTTCCATCTACTTTCTCTTCAATCTCACCTCAACCTCCGGCTACAATTCATCCCCTTCAGCAACATTCACAACCTCGCGATTCTTTCCTTCTCACTCATCATACAAACAGGGGGGCTTAAGCTCGCATTTCTTTGCTTTTTCTTTACATCTCTCACACACTTCCTCGTCACCCCGAGTTTCCTCCTTTTCAATTTTGCGCACGTGACGGTCAAAGCGGTGCAACAGGTCGCCGTATCCCTCATCTTGATCGCGTCTCTTGAAGGTGAGCTCCCGCGTCCAACCCCTCCAGAAGATGGGACAACTTCCAAAGATAGGCCTCTTCCCATCTTCAAATCCAAGAGGCCATGTTGACACATGGAAATTCAGATCACTCGGGCTCAGGCCGAAAGCCTGGCAGCAAACATCGTCAAACCGCCTACTTCGACTTCGTCGTTGCCGAGCGCCCCAAGTACATCCCCAACTCGGGACCGCCATTAGCACCAATATCCATCATGCCCGCCAACGATAAGGACGGCTACATTCTGGATGTCTTTCAACTAGACGGCGCGCACGTTTACCTAGTGGGATTTAAGGATAATCCTAACCTCCGGATGTCTGTTCGTCCTGAGGACATTAGAAAATATGTCTCAGACAGGACACATGAGCAGTGGGACTTTGAGCAATCTCGATTGCGCGAGGAAGAGGAGAGGAGGATCAGAAATGAGCATAAGAAGCCAAAGAAGAAATCACGTGTGGACGATCCGAATGCTCCCAAGGCAAAGCCTGGAAGGAAGCGAAAGCGTGCTCCCTCTCCCGCTGAAGAGCCAGCTGCGAGAATGAGAAGAACTTCAATCCTGGGCAAGGCTATCCTGCCGAATGCCTCTGGCCCCGGTCGGAGAAGACAGCAGCCTGTTGAAGAAGCGGCTGTCTTTGCATCTCCAAAGGCTTCACAGAAGTCACAAGGCCCATCTCTCGTCGCACAAGCCAAAGGACTCGCCGAAACTACAGATATCGAGACCGATGAAGACGATTTGGACGACAGTGCTGCCCTTGAAGCCCAGCTCATTGGTGAAATCGGCGGCGGCGGTTCTACGGTGCAATCCTCCAGGTCATCTACTAATCGTGGAACGTCCCGATCCTCGAGTCGAGGTGCTTCTCTACGTAACGAAAGAGCTGTAGCCTCAAACAGCAAACCCCAAACCATCGCTCAAAAGTACACCAACTTTCCAAAGAAATCAACCCAATCACCATTAGGCAAGTTCCACGCTAGACCAGGAATGTTCTCTCCACCCAAAGAATCCTCCTCCAAATCACCCATCAAATCTCCGTTCCAAGACCCAGCCGGCTTCTCCCGCGGGAACGGTACTCCAGCAGAAGAAGAAGAAGAGGAAATAGTAGGCGCCGAAGTGCTTTCCGACGAACAGGATTCCGAGGAAGAGTACGAAGTAGACTGCATCCTGAAAGACGAAATACGCACCGGCAACGATGGCAAGCGACGCCTTTACTATCTCATCAAGTGGGTTGGCGATTGGGACGATACCTGGGAGCCAGCCATCAACGTAGGCGACGACCCGATTAAACAATATAAAGAAAAGAAGCGCAAGGATAGGAGGATGATGAACCTTGATGGCACTGTTGAGCAGAGTGACGAGGATAATGAGACGTATAATGAGCTGTTTGTCAGCGACGGGAAGGGCAAGGGCGTTGAGACTCGGCAAGCACCGGTTCGTGGGCAGGTTATTGATGATGATGCTGGCGATTTGAGCGATTGAGATGGTTTCGCACGCTATGGATGATTCAGACTCCTCATTGAGGCTCCAGTAGGAGATTTATTTGCTATGAACTGGACGAGCCTGAGCTTCTTAGGCCGGTCTGGATTTGCATACATACTACTAAGGTTAGGGACAGACGGTAATGGCATATACCCCGAGCGCAGACTCCAAAAAATTCACGACATCAAACAAACAGTCCCCCCTGCTTCCCTAATTTCCTCCCTTCTACATCCCATCCCACTCCCACTTTCCACCCCACCCAACATCCCTATTAGCTCAGTGGCCACCTTCCCTTTTGCATTTTGTTGCACATCGCACTTTGCCGCTCCCACTGCACTGCAATCATTCCGCAGTAGCCGTTCCTACATCACCGGGGGCTTCGAACTCGGTAGTGCTTGCAGTATGTAACCTCGTGCTGCCGGTTGTTGCTTCCGCGTCGAATGTTATTGGATGGCGAGGCATTAGGGTTGTGTTACTGGCTACCGAGTGGCGGCCTTGCAGGTTCGGTAGTGGGAAATGTTACTTTGTTTTCTGCATCTCGACAAACAGAGCCTTTATCCAATCTTCTACTAATGAAACCTCGCCATCCTACCCCGCGCCGTCTCAATTTAAGATGGGATGATAGCGGTTGAGCCTCATCCGTATCCTCAAAATGGGGAGACTTGCGTAGCCTTGCCTCGCTTCCCCGTCAGCACCAGTCCACCTTGCAATGTCTCCCTGTCCTTGTCCACAAAATGGCTGAGTTCGCCGCCAGCATCATAGGTATCGGCACCGCCGCCGGCTCAGCCATCAAGATCTCAAAAACCATTTACCATTTCTGCAAAACGATACACGGAGCAAAACATGATATTCAAGCATTCGCGAAAGATGTCGAGACCTACGGTACCGTGATCCGATTCGCGCACCTGTCGCTCGACAGGCATCTCGGCTCCGAATCGCCGGTCCTGGATTTCATGGATACGCAGCATGTTCTTGTGCAATTGAAGCAGCAAGCTGATAGGGTAAAGGTTCAGATCAAACAGCTTGTGAGGCGTATCAGACCGCTGAGGAATAAAAACGAGTGGTGGACTCGTGTCAAGTGGGTATGGCAGAAGCCGGATTTTGAGGCTGTGGGGCCGAAGATGGAGAGTGTGAAGTCTAGTCTTAATGTGGTTGTTACTTTTATTATGATGGAGGTTATGCTGCAGCAAGAGAAAGCTGAAGCAAATGTTGAGGTGCAGCGTAGTCTGCGCCAGCAAATGTGAGGATGTTTCGTCGCTTCGAAAGAGATTCATACTTATATTTCTTAGCAAACAGCTGAAGAGACAGGTGAAAGTTCAGATGAAGACGATCGAGTACTTCCAAGAGTTAGAACTGAGAAGAGCTCCATTTGAGAGAATGCATAACCAAAGCCAGCCTTTAATCTCTCCAGTATATGAGATGCAAGCTGCTCTGGTCGATCTGGGCGATAGCATGGTACGGCATGGGACCGTTCCAAGTATGAGATCTCCATCGGCATCATCCTCGTCAGCAGCTTCTTCGAGACGGCACACCCATTCTCACCACGGCGTCCGCGAACGGCGAACTCGTGGATCTCGCAGAGACTATTCGGCTTCTCCCCGTGTCGTGGAATTATCACATCCCATACCTACAGCTCGAGACGCCCCGTCTCGAGAATTAATTCCCAGTCCTCACTCATCCGTCCACCAACCACCAACAATAGCCGGCCCAAGCCGCTCAGCAGCACAAAGCAACAACAGCCGCATCAGCCTCCACCTCACCACCCCATCCACCCCCAAAACCGAGCCCGTCATCCTCATAACGCCCAACGGCAATATCCCCTTCAACGCACTCCTCCGTCCCGATCTCAAAGAATGCTTGATGTATCGTGGTCTTGCCACAGATATGGATATCAGTATCGCGCCTCTGGATGAGCATAAACGTGATGCGTGGGTTACGTATGAAGATGGGATGAGGGAGGAGATCGTGGAGCAGGCTATTATGCAGTCGAGGATGCGGTCTGCGGATGCTAGGGTGTCGTTTACGTTGAGGTGTTTTGTTTTCGGGAGGGAGCCGAGGAGGAAGGAGGAGAAGTTGGTGTTGGGGAGGCCGTATTTTGAGGAAGAGAGGAGGGTCCTTGGTGATGGTGATGCTGCTGGTGATACTTGATTAATAACAGTACCCGAGAAGCTCCCAGCCTTCTGATCACCCGCATCACTCAACTCTCTGCTTGCGCCTTGACGATATGGATTTTCTTTACGCTCAGCATTATACCTCATCAAAATTCTCGAGCTCTTTGGCAGGTCCTTGAGATGAACATGGATAGGCAAGGAATGATAAATTGATACCCCCTGAGTTGTGGGATGATCACGCAGAACTCGTAGTATAAAGTTTTCCACATATACACGAACACGGACAGCCTCAATGGGAAATCGTACAAAATCATTCGGAGAATGGCAAGTGCCTCGTCATCTGCCTCTTTCAGTCTTCATCGTTAGCACTTTGCTTTCGTCGTTGCCTTCTTGTGGCGTTCCGAGGCTGATGCTCCCCTGCCTACACAAAATATCGATCTCTACCTAGTCCCATTGGGTGAAGCGAACAGGAATTTTGTCCCCCAATCGCAGTGTCATATTAAACTGAATACCGCCGGAGAGTTGATGAACAGCATGGTCCCTCGCCGCTTCCCACTTACGCTTCCTGTCAATCTCCGTCATAGTACCATCGTCGCCGTCAACTGCAAGCTCAATATTATGATCCCTCAGCATTACGGCAAGCGAAACGCAGAGCTCCACCATGGCAAACCGTTGTCCAATACAGCCCCGAGGACCGTCAGAGAATGGTATAAATGATCCAGGCTCCGGAACCAACTTTCCATCTGGACCGAACCACTGGTCAGGATTGAAAGCGGAGGCAGCATAGGGTGCGCCTTCAAGACTGGTACCAGTGGGTGTACGCCAGTAAGCGGGATTCCGATGGGTAGCGCTTGTATTTACCACGATCATGGTGTTAGGTGGAATGATGTGACGGCGGCCATCAACGTTTACTGCCACCGCGCTTTCTGTGGTCTGTTTCATGTACAGAGGCAAGACGGTATATACTCGCAACGACTCATTTAGTACAGCCCCGACCATACTTTGTGATAGAGCCGTGTAGTGTTCTGCGTATGACCATTTCTCACGTGGGGTGTTGCCTAGGATGCGATCGATATCGGCATGCACCTTCTTCTGTAGTTCGGGTCGGCAAGCAAGGTGAAGCAGCGCGAACTGAAGGGCATGGGCATTAGACTCATGCCCTGCGAAATGCAAGATGAAGATGTTGCCGGTGATTTGTTCCTTGGAAAGCACGCCGTTCTCGCCCGCATCGACCAAAAGATCGAGCAGATTCTTGGATCTTGGTTTCTTCCAGTCGGTTGAATTAAGCGCGCTCTCGACTGCTTCATCCAAGTACCTAGTCATTTTGGTGCAAAGGAGGTGACCTCGTTTGTGTAATTTGAAAGGCGAGTTCTTGAGCAGGAATGAGGGCGTGAGTGCGATGAGCGGGAGGTCTTGGTCTATGCCCAGAAATGTGTCGGCAAAGCTGATTTCGTGCCCGTTTGGTGGTTTCTCGGAGAATTTGAGTTCTTCCAAGCAGGAGCCCTCCTTCCCGAAGCCAGTCTTGCTCAAGATATGAAGTGCGAGCTTTGAGAGCATTGGGCGCAACTGGGAGTCGATTGGGGCATTTCGTTCCGCAATTACCTGAACGAAAGTTTCCGTTGCATCTATCGTATCATTGAACACCTGGCTCATAGTCGTCTGGTTGAAGTAAGGTGCGACAACCTTTCTGTACAATTTATTTTGGGGTCCATCGGTGCCAGTCAAAGTCAGCCCGAAGATGTTGAGCAGGCCCAGCAGAGCCGTGGGCTTGCCGAAAGCTGGATCGCGCAGTAGCTGGGTGATAAGCTTCGGATCGCAAGTAAAGAGGATATTTTGCGTGGGCGAAACAGCTACGAGTGTGTCTGCGCCGGTGATGGCAAACGGTCGGTGGCCCGAGTGCCATATACGATCGAGGAGGAGTAAACTGCTTTCTAGTGAGTAAAAGTGCGGCTGAGGGGTAGAGGCTTGAGCTGGGCGAATCTGGAAGCAAGAGGGTGTGAAAGTGGCAGGGGTAGGGAGATGCGTACGGCATACACTGTGCTCTGCGGTTTTCTGGCAGCAAATCCAGCAGCGGAAGAAAAATACTGCCGGCGATGAGCCATGGTACGCTCGTCAGATTCGTGGGCAGCACGACATATCGGAAACCAGAGGATTTCGCGAGGGCGAGATTCTTCTGTAAGCCGAAGCCTAGGAAAACAAGAGTTGCGGTGCCAAGGACGAAAGCCGCGGTAAGCCAGGTAGATGGTGTAGAGTCCATTATGAGCGGGTCAATGTTGGCAAATGAAGATGATGGAGAAGAGCTGACCAAGCCTCATGGACAAGAGAATTAGAGCTCATTCAGAGAGGTGTCTGCCCAAAAATTTAAATAGGAACACACAAAATGCCAGACTGGACTTCAGATTGCAGCAGATGCCAAGATAAACGGAGAAGTTCGCTTTTCTGTTAGTGTGTTAGTGATATGTTGGTGGCTGACAAAGGCAAACCGCGGAGGAGTGGTCATATCGAGAAGTGCCCGGTACGACCGTGATTTATTAGAAACGCATTCTCAGTCTGTTGCGTGTCAAATCTTGAACTCTTCTAGGACTTTCCAACAATCGATTTTTAGGTTTCTGAGATCTGCTGCAAATTCTGTGACATCTTGAATATGGTAATTTTATCATGCGAAGAACCGAATGGCTGATATCAGGTGTCGAGTAGTTCTGTTTTGAGTCAGCTGGCGCTTGAATCCAGTCCAGCTCGCGGCTTGCTGCGCAAAAGTTGTCTCCTCGGGAGAGGACTTAGAAAGTAGACTCTATTGCTACTGCTGGAAGTCGCTCACTAGGACCCGTTCGGTTACGCCTACCCTTGACGACTTCACTTTCCTCTCGAAATGATGTTGAAAAGCCAAAAGGGAACTATAGACGAAGCTGGAGACATGAAGCAGGCAGCTTTGGGTTGCGAGGGGATACCAGCCTTGGTCGTTGACCCATACGGCCATGCGCGCATGTAAGGTACACTGGTAGCTCATGCATTTTGACTTTGAGCCTCTACATTAGTAGCTCTCTGATACTGTTCTACCCGTCCTCCTGAAGCATAAAGTTTGCTCATTCACAAGACACGAAAATGCTGCAACTTTGTTCTGGAAAGTCATGCATTGAGAAGGTTGAACTAGGTTGGACTTTAAGGTAATAGGTAAATTAGTCAAAGTACATGGCTAACTGACCCCTGAAGTCACCCACTTTTGATGATGCTTTCCGGAGAAGGAGATAAGATGATTTTGCAGCAAATCCCCGGCCCAGAATGCTCAGGCAACGCCCTTCCACCAACTGAAGCAGAGTACTAGGACCACCAAATGCAAGGAAAGCATACCACAGCAACTCAGCTAGTTCTACTGACTTATGAACACACCCAACGGCTGGTGAAGCTTCGGGAACTATTAAGGTTCGCATAGAGCTAATATGTCGAAGAGGTGAGTAAGAAAGGCTTGAGATACGGTGGCAAAGGAGGTTTCTCCGTCCCGTTAGTCCTCCAGACAACTCGGAGTCTTAGGTTGAGGATTGTTAATAAACCGTTCATCAGGCATGGAATCAAGGACACTGACCTGAATGTCTCAATTGATGCTAACTTTCTACTCCTCCATTGCTTCAACGCTTGGCAGCTCATTATCCAGATCTGCCACACAGTCCAAGTCCTTCTCATGGCAGTGATACCAGCAGCGATCTCTTCGGTTATTCATGTCTCGTTTCAGGATGCCGGGCGATTCAGTATTGTCATTTCCGACTGCAACCATCTGATCTTCATTTCCAACCCTGTTACTTTGTATGCCGAAAGTCATTAAATCCAGGACTGAGCTGAAGAAGTTTAGGTCGTCTCGACATATCTCCCATAAAGTCTTCATGTCAATTCTCCTCAAATAGACGATATTGTCGGTTTGTGCTTTTTCTCCATCTTGTGCTTCATCTTCCGCTTCCTCGTCTCCATCCAGAATACAGTCGGCTCTCTGGAAGCAAAATTGTAGCAGAGCATCCTTGCAAAATCTTCGCAAGCCTTTGTTCTTTACTGGAAGAGTCCTGAGGACCTTGCCAACAAGACCGGGGGCGGTAGCCTTATCAAGTAAATTGTTTTTAAGGCACGTGTCTTGCGAACAAGTAAAAATCGTAGAGGTTGTGGAGGTAGATCTCAGTCTTGCCTAAAGGTACGGTGGAGCTATACAGCCAATGGATAAAGAGCGAAACCGCTTCAGGACTGTCCTCGCCGAGATCAATCGTGCCTTGCTGACCTTCGAGAAAACCTCCGGTGAAAGCTTTCTTGAAAAACTCGGATGAATCGCAAATTAAACTCTTGTGTACGGTGAATTTCTTCCGTGTCGGTCCAACGTAGAGGGTGATGATCTCGTCGCCCATGATCCTGAAATTGTTATTAGTGTTTTGAGGGCTATGGTCGGAATGGGCCTGCTTACTCTCCAAGAACCTTGAATGATTTGTCTGACGCCATAGCGATTCGATAGGATCAAAGATAAGAGGATGGGTCTGTGGTGTCCTGGTCAGCGTCTGTCGTTGACTACGGTCTGTCTCACTTAATAAGCATAGAATGTACTTGGCTTATTACGCTCCTGCCCAGATATGGAAGGTGGAGATGCGGAAAATTGACTCCAAGATGCAACTTAAGGGTAGAATGGTGAGTTAACCGTTCATGATTCAATTCAGATTGAGGTTTTCCAGGTTGAGACTAGGTTTACGGGATGCCATGTACAAGTGAATAATATATGCTTATGCTTAATGAACCGACCGGAGTAAATAGATTACACTGATTAAAAGCCTCACTTCACTATGGTTAGGAGCAAGAAGAAAGCCTTGCAAAGTACATGAACATTTTTCTATCCGTAATACCTGACATTTAAATATGGCCTGGGAACACATGCCGACGAAGACAGCTGGCACAGCATGATCGGGATAGCTTTCGCCTCTTGAATGAATGCGCGCGCGTTCTATGAGATTCTTTAAATAACTAGCGACTTGAAAGACTTCCAGTTCTTACCGAATCATCTATTTCCTACGGCCGTGGCCCTTTGCTTCTATTTCTGCTTAGAAGGGTGGCTTTCTTAATTATGGTGCCAGCCCCTTTTTTACGCGAGATTTCACATCAAATCTCATCCTGAAGTTTCGGAGTTGATAAGTTCTGGGCACGAGCATTTGGGAACCATAATCTTAGGAGCCAGAACTATTTTGATTGCCATTCGGGCATGTAATTGCCTAACCCTAACATACATGTTGTTGACCATTCAATTCACTCTCAAACTTTTCGATCATCATCAGACTCGTAAGTCGTTGACCTCCAGCCTTTCCCCGTTTCCCATCTCGGAAATCCTTTTCATGTGGCAAGAGCAGGAGAAAACGAAGCCCGTTGCGAATTATCTGCTGATCATGCATTCCAAGCTGGCTTCTGCGGTGTGCTTGGTATTTCAAGATAGCAGGCCTCATTTATTCGGTGTTTGTGGAACCGGCAAGATCCTTTGCTCTTCCGAGGGTTTAGAGGCCCGTTGGGAACGTTACATCGGATATGGTTGAAATACGCGTCAAAGAAGTCATCGTCTTCTCTGCATAAACTTCTGATTTCCGCCGATGACGTGTGATCTGGGATTCCGGTGCGGGTTTGTATATCTAAATGATACACAAGGTCCTGTAGAGCCCAGTTTCGAAGAGGGGAATTGAAAAGGTGTTCTTGAGGACATCTGCAACCATCGGCGGTGTTGTCTTCGCCTCCTGGTACCACGCACTTAAGTTTCGGATCTTGTCGATAGTATTGTTCGCGAGCTCGTCTAAGCAAAGCTTCTCGGCAAAGATGTAAAGCTTGAACAACCTTTCGAGGTGCTGTTGACTTGCGATAGATGGCACAATCCCCTTGTAAAGCCAATCAACGAAAAGACCAAATGCCTCAGTATCTTCTTCCGGCAAGTGTATAATTCTTTCTCTCTCCTTGAAGGCACCAGTGAATGCTTTTGAGAAGTAATCTGCGACATCACAGATGACTTTCTCGTGGATGATGTACTCCTTACGAGCCTTGCCAACATAGACTGTGACGAAATCCGTTCCCAAGTTGCTATAACCCAGTATCAGCTTTGCTCACATAGAATGGAAATCGTGGGGGTAAGATGGCTTACTCTCCAAGAACCTCCTGACCTGCCATCCTGATTATCAATCACGTTGGGCCGTGATTGCCGGTATAGGAACCGATCAGTGACTGATACCCCGTTCAGGGTTCAGGTGTGACTGCAGCAAAAGCTAGATTTGCGAAAAGCTTCAAACCAGGGATATTGAGCCAGAAAGGGTGGGAGATTTTGCGTGGTGGTATTCACTGGATAATTTGAGGCCAGATATAGATACTCAACAACGCCAACGGACCTCCAAGGCGGTGAATTAGAGAGTTGGATATCACGTGGGGGTTCTCAACCTCCCCCAAAGGATAATGTTCAAAATCTTCTCGAACATTCACAAATCATCAAGCGCCGACACGCAACACGGTCAGCCATGTCTTTAACCCGCAAATCAGTCGATGATGAAAACAGTATGGCTTTGGCGAGACTCAATGTCCTAGATGATGAGGTTGATTTGGGAGAGTAAGCAATTTCCCTGTTCAAATTCGATCTAATTGATTTCTGACATTTGTTTCCTAGTAAATTGGGCTTCGATCTGGTGGTGATATTCACTGGAAACCAGGACACACCAACGGCTAGGATACACAAAAAGCCACTGCTCAAAGCGGGAGAGAAGTTCGAAGAGATGATTCAGAATGTCGATGGCTTGGGGCAGATTATCGATTTCAGACCCAATGTCGAACCTCAAGTCTTTAAACGCTTCATGAATTACATCTACAACGAGCAGGTTCCGTCATTCAATCTGAACAGCGCCCACGAAGTCAAGACGACCGCAATTAAGAATATGATCGATCTGTACGCGTTCGCCGAAAAATACGAAGTCTGCACCGAGTACAGGAACAAGCTTATCGACATCATCCAAGACGGATTTTCTTCAATCGACTCACCTTCCAAGGCAGGCATCGTTAGTCGCATCTACAAAGCAACGAAACCCTACTCTCAGATCCGCAAGCTCACCTCACTCTTCCTCGTTCATTATCTGCGATCCCCTTCTTACGTCGAAGATGGCAAGTTTCAGCTCTTCCTCACAAACACCCCCGGTGCTCTAGACGACTTCCTCGAGGCGATCAGATCTTTTGAGTCAGGCCAAGACCCTCGAATTCGCGATTGCGGTGGAGATATGAACTGCCTCGAATGCTACACCAATCCGTATCATCGCAAGGAAGGCGTTAAAGGCGTTCATCCTTGCACATTCCACGTTCACAGGTATACCGGTCCATTCAAGGAGATGAAACTGAAGGTCATCAATGGCGTACAGGTGCTGGAGGACGACGACTTTCATGACCAGCGTGAGAAGTGTCACCTTTGGAAGAATTAAAATGGGAGGAAAATGTCTGACAGAAGGTGGAGAATTATGGCAAAAACAGTTTGGCTTGAGCATGTACCATAATAACAGTGTTCGGCCGTTTGGGGAAGATTAAAAAAGCTGTGGAATGGCATTCAAAGTTACCGCATGAATTCTGGAATTTGCATTTGCTTAAAAACATCCACATGCTACTGACTATTGAGCTGTCTACTTGCCCTTATGGCCAATCGGTCCTAGATGACAGACCTCGTGTTGGACATGGGTATGGAAGAAGCATCGACCGAAGCTGCCACGATCTTCCAGAACAGGGTGCCTGTGTTCATTGCGCAGACTGTGACCATATTTGGCATTCATCCGCATGTAATCCCTGCCAATTCCAGGAGATTCCAAAGCAAGTTCCGCAAGCCCACTGTGTAATACATCCTCGTCACCATCGGAATATTGTACCCGCTGCAGGAAGGATTATATGCAGTACAGTCTCAGCTTACTTTCCTGATGCGTGTTCTGATACACCTCCTTAACAACCTCTGGTCCTGGCATCATTCTTAATTCACGACAAGTGACTTGCGGTTGTGCTTTGCTGAAAGACAACTAGAGGGGAAAGAAACGAAAAACCCTTCGTGGAACTATGAGAAATGTATTTCGCTAAAACCTAGTTTCAATCTCCTGGTGGGTGGTATACTGGCATTCAATTCTGGTCAAAAATGCTTCCGGTCAATGGAAGAGCAAAAGTTTCGAAACATTGCGGAGAGGTTCCAAATGTAGATATACACTTTGTGGAAAGAATTTCAAACATAATTATCGTGTCCGAAAAAGAATATATAGTGCTATAGTCGGACTTCTCTTTGGAGCTGGAATGTAGGGGAAATTTGGGGGCATTAAAAAGGAAATTCTAAAACGATGTTCGGGTCCAAAGGCTCGTGCCTTGCTGATATTTGCACAGTAATGACTCTTTAAACACTCATACATACCCGGCACATGTTTCTAGCTTGTGGGTCATGAATGGCAAATGTCTCAGTGAACATTCCAGCTTCTTTCGGGCGGCGCCGCAAACGCGCAGACAAATATCTCCATATCTCGAATTTCATATGTTGTTGGGAAATTGGAGCCCAAACCTCTATGTAGATAATAACCTGACGAATTTCGATCACCAATAAAGGATTCTCAGCGACGGGTCGACAAACTTCACTATAGGTTTCACATGAGAGCAAATGATCAAAATTGAAGAGCGCAAGACTACGTCACTGAGGTTGTTCATTACCTGTGGAAAGTAAGATGGGCTTGGTTATTGCATGGGCCATGCAATGGATTTACTTCGGATGTGAATGAGATGTTAAGCTCAGCTCACTGGATTAGGTCGTATGGAAGTGAATTATGGTGGCCACGCGTCTTGCGTCGACTTGCAGCGATGTCCATAACATCTGGTCTCAAATTCAACAGAAACCAAGCCATAAGCTAGTAAGATAATCGTCTTAGGACACTATACGGAGGTATGCCTTATTGAAGTGCTTATATGGTAGGACTTATTCCAAAGACTTGCTGAGTGAGCACAACCCGAGTATTATTTGGTTGTATGGGTACTAGCACAGTGCTAGTAGCACTAGAGTCACATGAATGACAGCTTCAAAGTTTTCTTAGGGGCCGGGCCGCGCATGACTTTCCAAAATGAGGATATAAATTTAGGCAAGATAGATCACCCCTTCTGTTCCTTCTAACTTAATTTTCCTGTCTGTGACTCTGAAAATACCCCGCATTTATCACGTGGTATAATTTCGGTTGGAAGGAGCGGGACGGCCCGCGCTTACTCGATGTAGAAATTTCCAACGACACTTCTTTCCTTTCAAATATTCATTTTGTTTCATTTCCATTTTGTATTGTTTTCTTGTCGCTTTTCAACTCCTGTCAGTGCGGGATCATGCGCTGTCTTGGATTAGTATGCCGAGGCTCGTTTGCGCGCTTTTTCCTGTGGATCCCTGAATAAGGTTTCTGTTGACGTCACGTGCGTATGTTGCGGGCTCTGATGCCTCGACGCAATGAGATCTCTTGCGTGGCTGTTATCGTGCTTTGCTATTTATTTGAGAGGCAACTGGATTCATTATGCTATGTCGGATCTAAAGACTTGGGGCGGATCTTGTGTGGGGTTGCTGTCACCTGAAGTTCTCCCAAAGGCTTCAGCAGGTTCACATATCAGCGAGCAATGCCTTGTCGTATTTGTAGAGGCACTTCAAGACTATTCTAGGGTCAATAAAGTACTTGTCATCCATTGCCATCCAAAAAGCTGATGTCATGCTGCCCGTCTCTACTGCCACTCAAGAGGTTGATGTCGTGCTGCATGTCTCGCCAGCCACCTCCTACAGATTCAGACTCGAGCCATGATATTGAACTGGCCTGCGACACGACGCTCGTACTTCCATTCGAGCTCTCACGTTATGTTCTCTTTATCTGTGTCTGATCTTCGATTGACCTCAGCTCGCCGCGGCCTCACGGTCGTCGGTCGAGGCAACTTGCACGAAAGGTCAACATACAGCTGCTGGCGAACATTTTCTGTACTCATAGCAACTCAAGAAGTCTTTAGTAGGGTGTCCCCTTTCAGTTCTTCCTGACTCCAGCTCGAAGTCGTATTGTGTCTCCAAAGGACCCCAAAGGGTAGAGACTTGGTCTTCTGCTCTACGGACGCGGGAATCCATGTGCCTCCTCCCCCCTTCTTCCTCCCGGTGGGCGTGTGTCACTTTTCATTCATGTCTCAATCTCTAAATGCATCTTGATATTACATTCTCTATCTACGACTCTGTTCCTGTCGTTGCTGGGCCCCCATTCGCAGCCCACGGAATTTGTTGTAGGAGTGATGGTCCCCCCGCCACCGACCTCGCCGTCGCTAACGAAAATGCGCTATCCAAATCACCAAGCTAGTTCATTGCAACAGGCCAGGCTGCGCAGCGCCATGCTCTCATTGGACAAATAAAGGCGGAATCGAGGCGGAATCGCAAAATCCAGACCAGCTCAACATTCTGAAAATGCACAAGCGCAATACCTAGCTCCGTGATTGCAAGTTTTGGCCCCCACCCCAAACTTCTACAAAAGAAGGCTTCCCCCGCCCTTTTCTCTCTTCTTTTCTTTTTTCTCCAGCCCGTTTACATCTCCAAAGTATGCACCACCTCATCCCACATCCTCTCCCCTCCATCACGCTCTCATCCCACCTTCACCGCATCGTCGTCCGGCCCTGTGTCTGATCATCCATCCCATTCTCACTCCCTGTCGTCGCATCGTTCAATCACTAACTATGCTTCTTGCTAGCCTTGCAAATAACAATCAATTCCTTCCGCCAACAACGTAAGTTACTCGCCATTCCATTGCCTCTCATCGCACCACCATGTTCCCTCCTCTCTGTACATGTCCTCTTGCGCACATGGTTTCTGTCCTTACATCTCCTCACTTTCGTCACACGGGCTCATTGCCACCCCAAATTGTGCGCTCGCCGTCTTCATACCTCCTGTCATTGGGCTGTCTTCTGGGCTTATTGTCGTCGCGTCATCGCATAGTTGTGTCAATTCCTGCCCTCACTGTCCTTCTATATCCTGTCCTCATATCTTTTCATTATTGTGTCAACTCCTGTGCTCACCGACTTCACCCCTCCTGCCATCAAATTGTCTTCTGGGCTCATTGTCGTCGCATAACTGCATAACTGCATAGCTGCACCACCTCCTACCCTCACTGTCCCGTCCTTAGATATTCTGTCCTCACATCATCTCATTGTCTCACATCGTCTCATGCTCTCGCATCGTCACATCCCGTCGCATTCACGCATCATTCACTAACTACTTGTACCTGATAGACAAATAACAATGGCCCCAAAAATTAAGGAGTAAGTCGCACCCCTCCTCGTTTCTTGGTGTTTGGTTTGAACGAAAGCTGACATTGCATTGCATTAGTTTTCAACACCATGGCGTATGTTCATCCCTCTTTTCACCCTCTCCCTCACACTTTCTTATCTCTGTCACTTGCGGAGGAGATCTTCCCCTCCCCGCCCCTCTCGTCAGTCCTGAGAACATGACTTCGAGATCACATCATTGGCTGGGATTTGTTGTTTATGCTAGCGCTAACGTATGTTATATAGAGCGAGTCCTCATATATGGACACCGCCTTTGTCGAGTCCTCCCCGCCACCTTCTTCTTCGGTTGTTCCGCCGGCCTCGACGCCGTGCCCTGCCGAAAGGCAACTCCAGGTAAGACACCATTGCACATTTCTGAGTTCCATACCTGTTTTGTCGATGCAGACGGTGTAAAACAAACATCTTCACCGAGATGTTCTCCCCTGTGAAGTCCTCAGGCATGTGATTCTCCTATGGGCAATGGTGCCATTCAAACGCTCCTACTTTGGTTGCGGGGAGGTCCCTTGATATGCGCAGAAGGAGTTGCCTTATGCAATGCTGATCCATCATTTTGCTCATGTCCACGACTGTAATGGTCTATTGGATACCAGTTGGACCCGGGCAGGTGAAGCCTGGGGAGGCCATACGCTAGCGCGTGCCTTGCCGAGTTCTGGAAGGGAATGACTTCTCCCTGGGGTGAGGTGGTGCTCAGTGGCATGGTGAACCGAGAACGGTGTCTTACTCAGCGGTTGCATTCCGCTGACAGGTGTCATATACAGCGACGACCACCAATGCCGGTCGGCAAGCTGCCCCGGTGGGCAAGAGGTTCCCCGCCGCCGAAGCAGCCGTCACCGGGCACATGGCCCTCATGCTCCCTCGTCTCGGAGGCAGCAGCAGCAACAACAACAACACCAACATCACGGGGTGGCCGGGTTCGTGGGGTTTTGGCGGCGCCTGAGCCGCACTTTTTGGTAAGTTCAATCCACTCACACTTTCTCCATGTAAATCACTCATTCTGACCTGAACATTCTCGTCTTCAGGAGCTTTTAAATCTCGACGTAAGTATCCCCTTTTCCTAGCCTCCTATCCTGTCCATGATCTTCAAGATTCACTCAGCAGTTCTTATTACTGACACTATGCTAGCGCGTCGGTTTCTTGGCTTTGCTTGCTCTGATCGCTCTCGCATTTATTGCGGGAGTTTGCGTAGCCTTGCGCTACCTTTTTTTCGGGCGGGCTGGCCTCTAATTCTTTTTCTTTTTTTGAAATGGGGGTTATGGGTGTTTAAAAGTTTTTTTTAAGTTTTTCACTGGGTGTTTTGGGGGGGCGGGGGGTTGGTTAGGGGCGCTGGGGAACGTTTTTTGTTTTGTTTTTTTATGATACCGCCTGCGGGCCCAAATTCTAATTCTTTCTCGAGAACGCATCTTCAATAAGCCATCCTGACACACCGTGACTGAAATCCATGAGCCTGGCATCTAAATACTCCCACCTGACTAACATAGACCCCAAGGTTCAGGACTACAATGTTCTATTTCAAGTTGAACATTCTGAAAATCTCAACATGTCGTACCATTTCACCATTTCAAAAAAAAAAAAAGCAA
>Ga0247778_1000856_pt1 | contig 21835 bp, 5 predicted proteins | sample UWRJL049202B5_FD_179939 | JGI IMG/M metagenome (GOLD analysis project Ga0247778, IMG submission 179939) | Plant litter microbial communities from Arlington Agricultural Research Station in Wisconsin, United States - UWRJ-L049-202B-5 | ecosystem: Environmental > Terrestrial > Plant litter >... | reverse complement strand
TTTTATTAATTTTTTTATTTATATTTTTTTTTTTAAAATTAATTTATTATTTTTTTTTTTAATTTTTTTTTTTTTTTTTTAATTTTAATTTTTAATTTTTTTTTATATTTTTTTTTTTTTTTTAAACTATTATTAATTTTATATAGATTTGGTTCTACTGGAATTTATGATCTTGGGCTATTATTTATAATTGAAAAAATACTCAATTAATATGGATATATTATTATATTAAAAATATATAAAATTATTTTTATATATATATATCAATTATTAAATTAGGAAAAATTTAATAATATATTTTAATTATTTTATATATTAGATTAATAACAAAATAAAAAATAAAATCAATTTTGTAATATTCAAAAATTTAATATTTTTTATAATTATATACTTGAATATTATTTAAGATTTTATATTTTTTTTATTAAATATTTATCTATTATATAAATTTTTAATAATACAATTTTACGATAAAAATATTAATATATTATAACTTATATATTTATTATTGATTTTTTATTTAATCAAGGGATTATATTATTATTTTTTTTAAATATTTTTTAAATCATTAATCAAATCGGGATAGGTTACTCTTTTAATTATTTTGGCCTATTTGCTCCTATAGTCAGTTTAATAATTTATTTTTTTATTATTATTTTTTATATTTGGAATTTTAATAATATTTTTCTTTTTTTGATTATATTTAATTTATTATATAAATTCTTTATTAACAAATATAATATATTATATTATTATTTCGTTATAGTATTATTTCGTTATAGTATTAATTAATAAACCTATTATCAGATTATAATTATATAATATATTCAAATCCTAATATAAAATAAAAAATTTTATTAAAAAATATAAAAATCTTATTTTTTTTATTAATATTATATTTTTAATAAATTTTTTTAATAATTTAAATTATTAATTTTTCAAAGATTATTATTTTAATTTTCTAAAATGAATAAAAAAATTTTCTTAAATAAAAATTGTATAAAATTCTATAGATAATATATAATAAAAAGATTTAATAATTTAATTTGAGTTAAAATAAGGAAATTACAAAAAAGAAACTTTATCTAAATATATATTATTTAAATTTGATTTTATTAATATTTTAATATATTTTAATTTTATAAATTAATATTTTTATTTTCGGAAAATAAAATTCGATTTTAATTCAAAAGAAAAATTTAAATATTTGAGAATGTTTTCTCTATAAATTTATTTTACCTAAAAACCGCAATCAATTAATAGATTAACCTAAAAAAAAATAGACTGCCAAAAATGCCTAGCGAGGACGGAAGCGAGAACGGTGGGGTAGAAACAGAGGGCAGAAGTAGGGGGCAGAAACAAGGGCAGAGGCAAGTGGCAACTTGTCCTAATAGATATTACTTGAGCTAAAATATAACTGCTATAAAATATTCAAAATAAATTTTTTATAAAAAATATATATAATATCAACTATTTATTAATTTAATAAATTATATTTTATATATAAAACAAATATTATTATATAAATTATTATATATTATATAAATAAATTGATAGAAAAATTATATTTATAAAATATTATACTTGAATAATCAATTTATTATTTTCATAATTATAAAATAAATAATAAAAATAATCAATCATTTTAACCATAATATTTTTCGCGTTTAAATAATAAATATTCAACTATCTGATTTAAAAGAATAAATAATTATAAATATCTAGAATCTTCTTTCTAAATTAAATATAAATATAAAATATTAATAATTTATTTATTATTAAATTAAAAATCGCGAAATAAAATATAATTAAAATTTCTTAAAAAATAAAAATATTAATATTTTATAATATATATTTTGTTAAATAATAATATAGAATTATATAATTATATATTTATTATTTTATATTTATAAAAAATATAAAATCGAAAGAATTATTTAAAATAAAAATTATTTTATTTTCTTATATTGCATTATATCTAGTTTATAAATTTAATTATTAGAAAAAAAGAAGACTTTAATGCCTGAATTTAAAGATTTGGAAATTATATAATAAAAATAATTTGTTATATATTTAAAATGGTCTAAATAATAAATTTATTTATAAGAATTATTAGATTTTTTATTAATGTAATTATAGTTTATATATTAATATTTCTAGTAAAATATTAAATATTCTTTAAATTTATATAAAATTTCTAAATCAATTCAAGTATATATTTTTTTATATTATATTTTATTAAAAATTTTGATTCGATCATATCCGAGGATTATATATTAAAATTAATAAAGAAATATAAGAATTATTTGATTGTATATTATTTAGATATTTATTTTATATCAAAAGATAAAATATTTTAAGAAATTATATTAGATTTTATAAAAAAATAACTAAAAAAATATATAATAGATTATTTAAATATTTTTTTAATATAATTGGTTTTATATAAAATAATATAATTATATTAATCAAGATTGTTTTATAATCAGAAATTATTTGGATTCTAATATTTATAAAATTCAAATATTAGACTTCTTTATATTATTTGATCGATTAGATTATTAATTTTTAATTGGGAATTTGATATGATTTTAAAATATAATTATAATAAATTAAGGGAATTAATATAATTTTCGATTAAAATAAAAATATTCGGGATTATTAAAATAAAACTTATATCCTAATATATTATTTTTTTATTTTAATAAAAAATAACAAAAACAAAATATATTTATTTATTGGTTTTTTATTATTTTTTAATTAAATTTTATATTATATCTAAAATAGGGGAAAAGGAGGAATATTTTATTAATAATAAAACTTTTATTTTTTATATAAAAATATATATCCAAATTAATAAAATATTTATAATAAATAATATTTTTGTAATTTTTTTTCCCTGGTTTATATTAATTAAATTTGTTATATTGCCTAGTATTTTTATTTTATTTAAATATTTCATTATATTTAATAATAATAAAAACAGAAAAATTATTCAAAAAATAATCTAGAATATTCTTTTTTTATCAATAATAAAAGTAATATATATAATTGAAATTATTAAAATATATTAACTCTAAAAAAATAATATAAGAAATATATTTGATTAATTAAATAAATATTTTTATAAATATTTATATTGATATAAAATATATAAAAAATTAATATAATAAAAGCTGGGCTTATTAAATTTATTTGTTAATTTATTTATTATATTAGTCAATTATTATAATTACTCATAATAATTATTAATTTATAATAATTAAAATAATCTTCGCTATAAGTAATATTTATATAAAATATATATTTATATTATTCTTGATTTATAATTGATTTTTGAAAAAAATTAAAATATCAAAAAATAAAAAGATTATTAAATATAAAAAATCTAAGAATGGAAAAAAATATTCTAAAAGATTAAAATAAATTTCAAACAACATCATTTTTAATTATTAATAATTGAATTCCAGTAATTATTGATTATTATTTTTGTGGTAATATTAAAATTATAACTGTTCTATTTTTTTATTTATTATTTTAGTGCTTGCAAACATAATATTATAAAAGGCCTTTTCTGACCCCATTCGATGCAAAAATTAAATACATAAGGTAAAACAATCGTATATAAGATATTAATAAAAATATCGATTAATACTAGGAAGACCTTTCGGAGCCCAATTCTATAAACCTCTTATTAAAAAAAAAATACAACAAAAGTTGAACTTTATGAAAATCTCACCAAAATAATTATTTCTTGTTTTCTATAATTTTGATTTTCTTAATATTATTAAAATTAAATAATATTTATATATTTTTTATTAAAATCTAATTTTCAATAAATTATAATCTAAATATTATTAGAATTTTTATTAAATATTTTTTTTATCTTATTTGTAATTGATATAAATTTTTTAATTATTTTATAATTTTATTTATATATTATAAATTAATATTTTTTTATTTTAATTTAAATTAAATCTTGAATTTGATTGAATAAATTTAAGATCAATATTTTTTTTTTATTAAATTATATATTATCGAAACCAAAATTTATTTGTTAATTATATTAATATTGTTTTATTGAATTATAATTTGCCGGAACAATAACAAATATTATTAATTAAAAATATTTTTTACTAAAATATAAATAATAAAATAATATTGATATATTTTAATTCAGGATTTAATTTCTAATTTTAATTTTTTTAGATCTATTATAATATTTTATTTTAATATTATTTTTTTTATTTTTTTTATTTTATTTTAATATTTTTCTATTTGAATTTTAATAAATTATTGTTGGTATACAAAATATAAATAATAATTTTCAGATTATTATATTATTATATAATAATCCTTTTCTATTATAAAACAATTATTTATCTGGGGTTTTAATTTCTTTATATCCCAAAAATACCTTATTTTTAAAATAATTTTTTTTTCTAAATTATTATTTTATATATTAATAGATTTTATATTTTCTTAAATATTATTTGCGACATTATATCAAAAATTATATATACAAAATATTTTTTTTTTAAATTAGATTAATATTAATTTTAAATTTTTATTATTGTTATTTTAATTAATAAAATCAAATTATATTATATAAATTATTTTATTTTTTTTGTCTAATTTGTTTTCAAAAGGTAGTCTTATTTCTATTACTGGTATTACTGTTTCAATTCTTACAAAATCATTAGACTTAGTGTTTGATTCTGTGTTTGACTCTTTCTTATAATAGAAAATGTTTTTATTATTTATTACTATTTTATAGTAATTCTCTGGAGATATATATTTCTTATTTTTATTATAGATTTTATATTTCTAATCCCGAAAAAGTTTTATAAATTTCAAAAATATAAATATTCCTGCATCCCTTTTATTTATTCTAATAAATATAATATATAAATTGATTTATATATTATTAATATACTTGAAATATATTATTATTATTTTGGTATTTATTTTACTGTTTTTTTATTATTTTATAAATTTTACTAGTTTTAAGATTAATTAAAATAATTATATAAATTAAAATCTATTATTTTTTTTTATATTAATTTCTATCAATTTTTTATTTATTATATTTATTTTTATAATATATAAATTTATTATATTTTTTAATATCTAATCTTTGTTTGAAATTGTTTTTAAAATTTATATTACGGGCTTTGGTAATATTAAATATATTCAATAATTAATAAAATAAATAAATTGAAAACTTACCGAATAATATATATTTTTTTTTAAAAAATATTATTGAAACTCTATTTCCTATATTTGGTTTTATAATATTTTTTTCCATTTTTTCTTTATAAATTATTTTTTATTTTGATATTTTTATATTTTGTTTTTATTTTATATCCCTCCTGTCGGGAATTTCTATTTCTATTTTTTCTGTTTGAATATTATTTATTTCTAACCAAATACCAAAAAAAATATAAAATCAATTTTTAATAATAAAAAAAAATATAATATTTTTTTTAATTTCTTTTTTCTCAATATATAAATTATTTAAAAATAGATGATCTTTTTTTTTAAAAAAATTATTAAAATTAGAAATTCTAAATTTTTATTTAATAGTTTTATCTAAACCAATTGTTATAATAATTAATGTTAATATTTGAATATTCGATAATAAAAAAAAAGATTGGTTATTTTTTAATTTGGATATATCTGGACTATTGAAATTGAATTATTTAATAAAAAAAATAAATATTTTAAATAATTCAATATTTATGATAGTTTGTAATAATTTTTTTAAATTCAATTTTATTAAATATATAAAAAAAATTTTATAATATTATATTATAAATACAAATAATTGCAAATATTCTATTTTTAGACATTTAATTCGATTATTTATTCGATTATCTATTTCAATTCAATAAATTTAATTTATTATCTGAATCAACCGAATTTTTTTAGATTTTTAACAATATTGCAAATTTAATAAAACGAATATTATTTTATTGCGAGGAATTTTAATAAACCATTTGATTTTATTAATATATAATTATAAAAAATGAATATTTTAGAAAAATTTTGATAATAATAATATTATATTTTTAAATTTATAAATATTGTTTTATATAATTATATATTTATTGATATTGAAATTATTAAATATTAATCCACCGAATATTCGATTATATAATAATTACATATTTGATATTAATATTTCTAATATTTTGAATTCGATCGTTTTAATAGTTATTTTATTTATTTTTTAAAAATTTTTATTTATATTATAAACAAATCAGATTTAAATTTTCCTGATATAATTATTATAATATATAATTTCCTAAAAAAGATTAATAAAATTAAATTTAATTTCGATATAATATTAATTTTGTAATATTTTATAATTATTATTTTATTTATTATATTAATTATTATATTTATATTAAAAAAACCCAAGATTTTATTTAAATTTTCGAATACAGCAACAAATAGGTTATTAGGTTTTGCAAAAAGTTGTATTAATTTCCCTTTTTTATTTTTATCCAAACAAACTTTCTAAAATTCCTCAAAATTAACATATATAACGGCCGAAATAAAATTATTTTTGCAATATAATCTATAATATTTAAATATTTTATAATAGATTTTTTTATTGTAAAGATCATTTTTGTTAAAATATTTTTTATTTAATATTGTTTTTAATTTATAATTAATATTCGAAAAATATAAATTTATAATTTATTATTTTTTTGTTAATAGAAGCTATTCTTTCCTTGCTTAGATTTTATAAAACTTATAAAAATATTTAATATTATTAGAGAATTTAAATTCTAGATAATTATCCCGGGTATTAATGTAAATATGATTATTAAACAAAATCTATCTTTTCCATTTATTTGAATATCGAGCATTTTCTAGAGCTATCTGGAGATTTTATTTAATAATAATAATAGAAATATAATATTTTATTTTTAAAAAACGGTAGTCCATCTTTTTAAATACCTACTTGAGATATTTTACATAATCCCGATCAAATTATTACTTTGTTTTATTTCATTTTATATATTTGTTTTATTTTAGATATTCAAATTTAATACAAATAGAATTTATATAATTAAATCTCCGTTTAATGTCGATTTTTATATTTTATAGATAGACCTATATTTGTTGCATATTTTAAAATATTTGTTTCAATTTTTGGGGCATGCCTTTCATAAGGCGGAAAACTGGCTGCCAAAAATGGTTTAAATATATTTCAGGCTTTTTTTTGATTATATTTAAATTTTAATAAAAGTTAAAAAATGGAAAAAAAAAAAAGAAAAAAATTATTTATCATAAAAAACAATTATATATTATTACTAGGAATTTCTGAATATAATAATATAATTTTTGAAAAATACAAATAACGAGTTGATCGTTTTGACATTATTTTTAATAATTATTATTTTCGATTTAATTGAAATAATATATTAGACTTAATTTTTATATCAGTTTTATTTTGAATAAATTGTTTATTCATAAAATTAATAATATTTTAAAATTGGGGATATTATTAATACAAATATAGCTTTTATATTTTTAAAAAATATATATCAATTAAAAAATTCGTTTCTATTTTATATTAAAACAAAAATAATAATATTTATTATATTCAATTTTTTTATTAAATTTATACTATTGGTAAATGATTTTGCAGATATAATTTTTTATATAAATATTATAAATATTATAATTTTAAAAAGTTATTTTTATTAAAAAAATATTTAAAATCTCAAATAATATATTTCTATAAGGAATAAGAGATTGTATAGTATAAAAAAAGTCAAAAGGTAATGGAAAGATATTGAAGAGGTTTATTCAGTGCCAACTGCCTTGATGTTAATAATACTTACTAGTACCATATAGCGTATTTTAGAAATAGAGAAAATAATTCAAAGTAAAAAATATTTATAGAATTTATTCTAGAAATAATTTTTAAAAAGGAGTGAATAAAAAAGAAAATAATGAAGTTTATCAATCGAATCATTTGAGTTTATTCAAAATATATAATATTATATATTTTTATAATATTTTTATTATTTAATTTATCCTTATTTTGCATTTGACCTTCTATACATATCTTTTATTATAAAAATCTTGGCTTGAATACAAAAGTTTCATTTCTTCCTGGATCCGGTCTGGTATATAAGGCAAATTTATAATATAATAGTCCGAGACGTCCTCCAAAGTAGTTGCCTTTATCGACGGACAAGAAATTTGGCTGCCATACTGAATTGTAGTGGACACATTACAGTAAGATGCGAAACCGGCTTCAGCCGAAACTTTCTATGATTTAGACTTAACCTGCAGTTTTCAAAGATACTAGTACTATTACGGTTAGCTTAGCCCGGGGACCTGTTTTTTTCTTGGCACCCGACACGTGAGAAGTATACTAAGGTACCTGGACTACTGCTTACGAGATACGTGGGGTACTCGGTACTATCAAATAGTGCGGTCCCCCGGACCTCTTTGGGAACAGAGTTTCATATGATAAACTTATAATCCTAAGCTAGGCAGATGTATGAAATCTTTACGATATACATCGTCAAGAGGCTTCCGTTAGAGAGTAGGGGCCTTAGGCATCTCATTTCTTGGACTGATCCAAGATGTTGCAGGTTCCAGTACTAGTTCAGTTTGAGCTGCTAAGCCTGTTATTCTCAGATATCAGGAGGCAAGAGGCAAAGGAGCAATACGAAACTATAGAGAAAACCAGCCCCGCTAGAAGTGGCACTTAGTACATTCGTTTAGATTATGAGATTTTATATCTCCATAAGGCCCCCAAGATACCCGAGCGCCACAACTATAAAACGTACATTTATACTCCTCGAAAATCTCTAATTTTGGGGTATCATCTTCAATATATCTCATCCGGATCTTCAGCACCCTTGAGGCTGCAGTTGGTGCTAGAGAAGCCTCGAGTGTCGTCATCCGCATCCTTTAATCGATCTTCTTCCTCTTCCTGAACCTTGTAAGCAAGAAGTTTGTCATCGGCGGCTCTTGACCTTGAACTTAGTAGTCGACGTGGATAAAAGAGCAGCTTGATCTGCGACCAGCTCATCTGTTTCTTCTCCAGCACGCGCAAGAGCTGGTTGGCTCTCCTTGCATCATATACCCACAGGTGACCGAGGGTATCGGCTCGAAGGTCGAGCCCCCAGAGGTTAGCGCCATACCGGATGAATGATTCGATGGCTCTAAACCAGTAGTCGATCTGTGCCGGATCAATTGTGCCGTCATTGGGGGGGTTTCGTATTTCACCCAGAAGCCTCCTCCAAGGCGTGCAGCTTGCTGGATCCACCCTGTTCGGATCTGCCCCGCGCTCCAAGAGCAGCTCGACCAGCTTGATCCTCAAACCCAGGTTCCCCAGAGGGTGCTGCACAAGGCTACTAATGGTTTCGTGACTTCCGGCAGTACTCGAAATAGCGCAGTCGAGCAGAGACCAAGATCCGGGGGTTGCTTCCGCAGGGAGCCCCATGTCTAACATCTCCTTGGTGTAATGATATAGCCCGTATTGAGAAGAGAAGCACAGGAAAGAATGACTCTTAACGCCTCGGGCCTGGTAGCTTGTCCAATGTGCTTGGATCGTTTCAAAGCGTGCTAGCGCCTTTCGAGAATGCCGGTGGAGGGTTGGTTTTCTCATAGCGTAAGGATCATCTAAGCGTGACCGAAGCAGATATCGCATCAGTTCGCGCCCAATCCGATCTAAGTCGTTCATTTCATTTGTGAGGGCCTCTGCAAAGGTTGCCTCTGAGAGTTGCGCATGATAAAGTGCCTCCGCAGTCAACTCCCAGAACTTCGTCCAGGTGAGACTGCTTGGGGAAACCGTCCGTAGCTGGATCATGTATGCTCGAAAGAGTATTGCGTGAGTATTGAACTGCTCTGGCTGGTCCAGCTGGTGCATCAAAAAATCTCTGGTCGTCCTGTGAAGAAAGCTAACAGTGGAATCCGACATCGAGAGTCCGGTGTCCCGCACAGCGACTCTGAGCCGGGGTGTCTGGATTTCTAATAGGCCACGGCACCGACTGTACAAACGGCGACGCAAGAGTTTGTACCTCGCAGACCTTTCATCGAACCCCATCTCCTTATGGGGGAGGCCATTAGGACTAAGACCAGGGTCGATGGCAAACGACAGCGTCATCCAATGTAATGGTGCTCGAGCAGCTTCGGTAAGGTAAACCAGCTTAGAAACCTCGAGTCTGTCTGTACGCGGTATGTGGGATAGTATCCTGCGGTAGAGTTCGTCGAGATCTGAAGGAATTGAGTCCAGTCGTTGTATGAGTTCCGATTGTAGCTCGCCATTTGCCATTCCCGAGCGCAGCGATCTCAGGCACAGCAATACCCACAAAAACACCCCCTCAGCTCGGGAGATTAAAGCCTCCCGCAAAGGGTGAGTCGAGCTGGAGACCGGTTTGTGAGCTTCGCCGAAGGCTTGGATCGTGTTGACTTCCTCGTCGACAATTCGCTTGATATCTGTGGTAGTCCAGTCCTGCAGTTGAAACCGCGGGTAGACCCGGTGCTCGTCCTCGATCCAAGGCAGTGGCCGGCTTGAAATTATTATCTTGGTGTTCTGGTGCTGGGCTAGGGCCTGAATGAGCTGGAAAGCCTTGTCCACACCTTCCGATCCCTGCTGGTATTCGTCAAGCCCATCGATGAAGAAACAGAACCGAACATCACGCGTCGCGACAATGCGCTGGAGGGTCTCCTCGAGATCCGCGGAGGCACACACGGGGGGGTTGCTTATTTGCTGCCCATCTTCCGCCCCATGTCTAGAGCATACGGAGGCGACGAAGGCAGGATGCTGCCGTAGTGTTGTGAAGAGAAGTGTCCGGAGGAGGCCTTCTAGACTCTTTTGAAGACCTGTTCCTCTCCCCCAAAAGAAGTATGAAGCGGTGACAAGAGGAATGCCTGCGGACCATTGCTTCAGGTGATTGGCCGTACGGCGTTGTTCGAATAAAAACTTCATCAGGGTTGACTTTCCAGAGCCTGGCTTTCCAGATATCCAATAAGTGCCTGAACCGTTTTGCAACCATTTAGACAAGCCAGGACCTGATTCAGCTTCTGAAAACACCCAATCGAATGTACCCTTGTAATGGTCGGAGATAGTCTCCTGCCTGGTAGACATGCCCTGAAACTGGAGGCTATCCATAGCCTTGCGCATCATACCCGATCCTGGCACGCTCTTTTCTAGGCCAGGGCAGGGTAAACGGGCCAGCTTCCAAGACGCGGTGATTTGGCTATCTATAGGCGTTTCCGTGTTGTCGTCATCCAGGCCGTTTCCTCCATCGGCGGAGTCTGAAGAGAACGTTTGGTCGGTCCAGGAAAGTTCGTCTGCATTTGCCTTTTCGACGCTTTGGATCTGAATATGCGTATCGTCGCAACAGTCGCTAGGCTTGCGACGCTTAGAAACACTCGTCGGCCGATCAATGTCGCGGCCGGGGATTGTTCCGCGGCCAGCTCTGGGAGGCACACCCGCACAGTGAAGGATTGTCTCGTGGGCCTTTTTCTCATAATTCCACACCACAGCCCATCGGTCCATGCCCTGGTTGAAGAAGGGTTCTGATAGAGATATGACAATATAAGCGAAACTGGCAAACAGGAACTCTCGTCGTACGCCCTTTAAGGGCTGAAGGTCTACGTTATGAAACAGTTTTGCGGCATCATTCTGGTCATCAGGCTTGAACACATGCGGGACTAGCCGGCCGCCCTTGGGAACAATAGCAAAGCGCTTCTTGTCAAACTCTCTGTGGATATTCGCGCTAAGCAGGATCGCATTGGCCGGGTTCTCCGCTGGTAGGCGAATATCGGTCGAGAATGTTACCATGTTGTTACGCTGGAGCCACGCCTGATGAGCCTTCGGGACCAAGTGTGCAACCTCCGTGCCGAGGCGATGATTGGTTATCCTGCAAGTCACGTCTCGACTTCGAACTGCAGGCTCGAGGCTAGAGTGGGGAGCAACCGATGCATCCACGTGCTCAAGATTCAAGCGGTCCCAGCACTCGGGAAGCTGGGATTCCCCAGGGTACCCAGGTCGATGAGGAAATTTCCAACTCTCAAAATCCCTGACGATCGGATAGGGGTGCTCGTCTGTAGACGAGAATGACGTCAAAAAAGATACTCATAGAGCTCATACCACGAGCCGGAAGACTTACCGGAATAAGGGACGTGGAAGTAATAACGTGGTTTTGTAAGGACGTGATTTAAGTCCTCCGATACTCGTTCAAGACCCTCCTTATCTTCCGACAAATATCCGTCGAACCTATTGGCAGATATGATGGCGCATGCCGTGTGCGCAGTCGCGCAATGTATGCCATACCGCTTTGCCGACATGAGGGCGTTAGGATCCTGGCCAGGAACCGTGTCTTGCGCTGGGACTCGAAGCAAGATGGGATGTGAATCTTTGTACCCCGGATGGATGAAGCTGATCATTTTCAGATCACACATGTCGGGGATGTCTTCGCCATTGTCTGAGTGACTTGGATTTCGGTAAGCATCTCGCAAGAGCGGGGTAACTTGTTGGGATACCACAGATTGCCCTCGCTCCATAGTGCCGACAAGTCATATCAGGAAGATGTGCTATAGGGAGGTCTCCTGAAGCCCTCAGCTATCGTGCGAGTGGAAGCAGTGGTGCCTCGGTGACGCTGCGCGTAAATCTACGCGAGATGCTACAAGACCTTGCGGTGATGGTGCGGACGGGGGGGGGGTTGCTCTTTGCCGTGACGACGGGTATTGAGAGCTTGCGAGACAGGTTGAGCCGTCGCTGAGGCCATAGACTGAGTCGGTCAGATGTCGCGGCGAACTGTTGCCTTTACCTCAACAAGCTCAGACCATTTCCAAGAGGAGTCTAGCGTCCCCGGTCACGTTACCTCCTTGAGCACTGGTCTGAAGATCCTGTCCCGATTTTTGGGTGTGTGCAGAGACATTTTGCCCAAGAAAAGAAGGCATCTTAACCCTCCTAACTAATAGGGGCCTATTACATACCGTATTTTCTTCTAGTGGAACAGCTCCTTCGCGAGCAAGTCCTTCGCCGTCTGTATTTGTTAGGGAACATTGGGTGAGTTGGGGAGGCCAAAACGTTCTTTAGCTTCCGTTTGAATATCGACCAAGAGTTATGGCTGTTCATGAGGGTATCGTGGGCTTTGGGTATAGCTTAGGTCGAGTTTCAGTCATGGAATTCTCATTCTAAATTGTCTCAGCCACCTCTGCCCCGCCCACCTTCATTGCGCATAGACAGATTATCCATAGTCCACTCCAAAATTGCAATACAGTGTAGCAAGGGAGATAAGCGAATGCAGGGGTTTAGAGAAGACAAGCCAGAGGGGGCTAGCGCGCATAAATTGTGGGTCAAAATAAAATTCATTGAGTGTTCTCGAACTGAAGCCGATTTCGAACTCTACTGTACTTGTTGTTTATAATAGAAGGGGAATCCGGTTTTGGAGATGTCCTTTTTAAGCAAGCTCGCCTATTAAAAGGCGGATTCTGGCTTATTGATAATACTATCCTGTATTTTTTATAAATATTACGACCCCTGTCACGGCGCCCACGTGACTCGTATTACACATGTGATTCACCTCCACCTAGTAGCGCTAGTTCCTGTATTTAAGGAGGCCTCCTCCCACCCTTAGCTAGTTCTGCACTCAATATTCTAAGTTACTACGCATATTGTGTGCCTTGTGACAACCCCTACTTGTATTAATTTTTTTTACAATGTTTCATTATAATGCCGTTATATCTTACTCAAGAATTAAAAAATATAATAATAGAACATTTGTTATTATATTCAATAAAAAATTTTATTTTATTTTTTCAATCGAAATTTTTTTTAAAACAAAAAAATAACAAAATTTGGTCTAAACTTTTGAAAAAAAATAATAAATAAATCCCAGAATTATTAAAATATAATTTTAGATTTATTTTAATAAACCATGATTTAAATAATATCGACTATAGCTTTTACAAATTTTTATATATTATTTTTATTATTGGAGATTGGTTTGGCGAATTTGAAAAAGAGCCTGAACTATTCCTCGATTTTCTACGATCTAAAAACTTTAATAATAACTTTAATAAAGTTTTTTTTAGAAATTCCAATATTATTTTTAATATTGATAATTCAATTCAATAAAATTTTAATAATATTATTTATATAAATCCACGAAATATTTTTATTAAAAAATCTATATTTATTATTATTTTAATCTAGGGCGACTTTATTTTACACCAAATTTTATACGAAATTATATTGATATAAAAATAGTCGGAAAAAATAATTTTGAAAGTGTAGATATAATTTATATAATAGAAATTGTATATAACAAAATAAAATATTAAAATCAAATTTTTGAAAATTTAATATTATTATTTAATTTCAGACCAAAAAAAAAAGATTTAAAAAATAAAAAATTACATCCTAGGTGAACAGGATATATAGACAAAAATCATTATTTAATAAAATAAGAAATCTATAATAGAACTAGAGATATAATACAAAACAAATTGCTAGAATATTCCAATAATTTCATATATTATAATGGCTATATATAAGACAGAATTAGCGCTTCGATGGCGCCCACCGTCTGATATTTCCTACAATTTCTCCACCTATAACCTCCTCGCCTGGGTGCATTTTTTATATATTTTTGGGGAAAATATCTTCCTTTAAATTATTATTGATATAATAATTTTGAAGTTTATTAAAATATTATACTAATCGAGGGAGAATATATTCGCAATAATAAAATATAAATAGCAGAATAGGGTCGATGTTTTCCGTTTGTAATAAATTTTAATATATAGAGGGAAGGTATAAAAGAGAGGAAGAAGAGGGGTATACTTAGAACAGCGCATATAATATCAATATAGTCTTTTGATCTGTAAGATAATGCGAAGGGGGACAGAGAAGAAGTCGGGGAAGAGTTTAATCAATATCGCACCAAGATTAACGTCCGTCCCTGAGTGGCTGAAAACCCGGTGTGCCGGAAACGACCAATGAGATCGCAAGGATCGCGGATTTTTCTCTACTACGTCCTCTTTAAATCAACCACATCAAAAACTTTTTATATTTGAAGTTAGCAATAAGTTCACCATACGAGTTCTATTCATACAGCGACTTGTGAATATTGAAATTCGTCTAATTTTCCGGCACATAGGGTTTTCCGCCACGCAGGGACGGACGTTATTTTGCACATTAGTTTTGTACATATGCGGTGTTGTCGAGCTTGACACACAAGTGCACAAATTAGACCTTTTTGAAGGATTATTGAAAAACATAAAAATATATTATATTTTCTGGCTAGGAAAAATCATTTTAATACATATAATAAGACTAGTCGGAGTTCAATAAACTTATATTAAATATAAATATTCTCCCTTAATATTTTATTTAAATTAGGCCAAAATAGTTTTTATAAATATACAAATAATATAAGATATATATTTTTTTATTTTTATTTTATTAAAATCTTTGATATTATTTTTTGCAAGTATTCCGATATATTTATAAATATAAAAATCGCAGGGAATCTTAAGAATTATTAATATATCGTCCCTGTTATTTCCAACAACTATTAATATATTGTATATTATAACCTTTTTCAAATATAGAAATGTTTTTCTCCTTTTTGGAAATTTTTTTTTTCTAGAATAAGTCTTAAATTAGATTGATTTATTTTCTATAATCTATTTTTTATTTATAAATATTTGAAAATATTTAAAAAAATTATTGTTTTTTGTTTATTCGAGGAATTTATAATTTTGCTTTAATTAAATTTTGTTAAAATAAATATCGATAAAATAATTATTAGCAATTAATTCCTCAAAAAATCCTGATATAATAAAAATCTCGAATACAATAATTTTAATATAAATAGTAAATTAGATATTATTATTTTATATAAAACGATAAAAATGGTCAATAGCCGGCTGGTCGAAATTATTATTTGCTATATTAAAATCTCCCTCGAGAATACCTGTTTTAGACAATATAAAATAATTATTTTGCAAAACGATTTCTGAAATAAAATCTCTGAATAAAATTGATTTATTTTGAGCGAATTTATTGATATTTTTTAAAAATAACAAAAAAAGAATCTTAAATATATAGTTGCTTCATTTTGCTTGCTTATTAATTCTTTTTATTTACTAATAATTTTATTTTATTTATTAATATAAATAATAAAATAGTTCTTGTTCCGTTTCTATAATCTTTTCGGTGGCCATAAAGTCGCATATATTAAATTCATAAAAATATATTTTATAAACTTTATTTTTCTTATTGGAACCAATAACGATTGAAATATTTTTTTGTTTTAATTTATTCAAAATTTTTTAATTAAATTAAGTTTGTTTTTGAAGAAAATCTAAATTGGCGATATATTCAATTTATTTAATTAAACCACGATCTTCGAACTTTTTTAATATCATCTATGTGATTAGATTGTTATAATCTTTTGCAATATCGGAAATTATAATTAATCGGAGTAGTTTTTCGTTTTTTATTTGCCTTTCCCAACAGATTATCTTAAAATTATTATAAATTTTCGTATCTTTTTGGAAGGGGCTATTGAGGATTGGATATGAAATTGATATAAACTTCTAATTAGTTTATATTTTTCTTTTTTTAGATAGATTATTATCTAGAATTATTATATAATTTGTAAATAAATTTATTATGAATAATAATAATTTATTTCTGTTTCACGAATAATATTTATAAATTTAGTGAACCAATTCGTTTTTTATTATATTATAAAATATCGATTCGAATGTTAAATATAGAAGTTTTTCTAATTTGTAATATAAACAGGAACTGGTTCTACGTTAGCGGTACTTCAGGCCGGCGTATATAACAATAGGAGTCCGGAAATGAAAATTATCAAAATTATTTAATTAAAAATTTAATAATATAATCGGTTTTCTAATAAAAAAATTATTATTATTTCACCTATTAAGTCATGAAAATTTAGAAATATTAACCAAACGCGAGATAAAACATTAAATATTATATAATTAGAATAAGGAAAAGATATGTCTCCTTAGTTGTATAATTTTATTAAAATTATATTTTTTTCAAATATTATTATTCGAATATATAAAAATTGTGTTAAGCATATTATTTCATTGCTGTGAAATAATTGTTTTAATTTTTGTTTTATATTCCTCCACAATTTTTTTTAATTTTTAAAAATAATTTATAGAAAATAATATTATTAATATATTTGTATATATTCTTATAATAATAGTTGTAATAATAATAATCGTCGACCAAAATTGATTTTGAATAATATAAATATTGACAATAATAGTTATAAAATCAACAAATAAATTAAATATATCTGATTTTTATAAATATTAATATATATATATGAGATCTTTTAATATAATTACTTAATGATTTTGCTCAATAATTATATATAATTGTTTCTCTATGTCTACCAAAGTCAATATATTCCAAAAACCCCTATAATATAATATATTAAAGCGACTAATAATATTAATCAAATTTGAATCATTTTTATAATAATTTTATTTGCAAGACCTACTTCTTCCGCCAATATTTGTAAGTTGCGAATAGATATAAAAACGCCTAATAATACAATATAATTTGCAAAAAGGAGTTATATAAATACATTTGCAAAAATATTATATTATAATAATATATCTTTCAATTCCAAAAATATATTAATATAACAAATATAATTAAAAAAATCTCTGGGGGATTTGATTTTAGATTTTTCGATTTTTAATATTATTTTATTTTTTCAAAACTCAAAATTATTTGAATTTATTTAATAATAAAATGAATTAATTTCTAATAAATAATACCAAAAATATTAATTATTATTTAAAGATTTCACCAAAATTAATAACGAATCCTACTTTTATATTTCTGGTTATTTGTGGCTGCAATAAATTATTTTCTCAATAGATCATGTCTGTTAATTATTAATTAAATTTTTGTTATTCAAAAAGTTGTTTTTAACGATTATATAAATCTTGATAAAATTTCTTATATATTTTATAAATAATATTTATTCCTGTAAAGATCCAACCTTTTTTTATTTTATATTTGAGGTATGATTTTGTAATATCTCAATCAGACTCAGATTTAATATATAGTTCGGATGTGGACTACGAATAAAATTCTAAGGACGAAATTATCCAAATATGCCCGATTTGTGGCTAAGAATTATCTGAGTAAAATAATATAAAATTAAATAATATTAAGGAGATTAGTAATATAAAATCGGATTTAAAATATGAAAATAGTAAAAATTTATATGAATAGAATAAAGATTCAAAAAACGATTTTTATTATAATTTTGATAAAAAATTTTTTCACAATTCAGATAATAATAATTTGAATTAATTATTTTCAAAATTTCGTAATTAATAAAATCAATTATTATTAATTACCAATCATTTGTAATATATTAAATATATCGAAATCTTATTTTTATCAATTTTATATAATAAGCAAATATTAAAATAAATAAATAATATTTTTTATAATTTAAAATTTTTCTACTCCACAATACTCGCAGAATTTGAAATTGGTACTATTATATTCCATCCCCGCTAATAGAGACCTAGAAATATAAAATGTTAAATAAAATATTCAATGTTTTCTCTGGAGGATAAAAAAAACTTTCTACAATAGATTTTAATAAAATTTTAAAAAATTAATCAATTTTTCAAAATAATATTATTTTATAACCTAAATATGATTTATAATTACAAAATCTTCAAGAAATATAATATAAAAAGGAAGATTTTCAATTGGCGGGCATAGTTTGATAAAATTATTAAATACTTCGATAAAAAAAGATCAAAATATAATTTATAATATTATTCCTATTCGAGAGCAATTATAATATTGATTTAAACTATTTACAAAAATCAAAATTGTATGAATAAAAATATATATATAAAAATTGCTCATTTTTTTCAAAATTAACTCAAATAACAAAATAAATATTTGCCGATTATTATAAAATAAATCTATAAAATCGTTTTCCGTTTTCATACAACCTTTTTTTACATTCGAAAAATTGAAATATTCCATAAGATAATTCCCTTTTTATCCAAATAATAATAAAATATTGATATTAATAATAATAATTAATATTCCCAATTCTGCAAATTTTTAATCAAAACTATCGAAATATTGATCAAAAATCTTTATAAAAATAAATATTACCTAAACTTTATCTAAACTTCTAATTATTGGAAACTTAGATTTATTTTTTTAATATAGGAATAATTAATAATTTATAATTAAAAAAAATATATCAACAAATATCTTAATATTATATAAATTTGTTCTTTTATTTTCAATCCGGAATAGATTATTTATAAAATTTTCATAATAGAATCGATTTGGAACACAAAATATTTTATTATAAAAAAAAAATTGGTAAAGTCGATCTAAAAAAAAAGTTCCAAAATAATAATATAATTTTTTAAACAAAGGAACCACCCCTAGAGAATCAAAATATCAAAAGGTAATTATTTTCGCCCAATTAATTTTTTCCTTCATATTATTATATTTTAGTCTTATACAATAATGGGCAAGATCTTCTAATAACTCAGCTTATTTATGTTTAAATTTCGGCATTATTTTATATAATAAAGAAACCACCGAAAATATAAAATGAATGAATATTATAATATGGTCTAATAGGAAATATATATAACGATTCGATATTTCTAATAATGGATTAATAATTCGGGTTTATAATCTAATCGATAAATCATAAATTAAAAGCAATTTTCAAAGAACTGCATCGGTGCCAGGATATTGTAATATTAGAATATAATTATTATAATAATGGAGAAATTTAATATATAATTGATATAATTTTTGAAATTATATAATAAAATTAATCGCAGAGGGTTTTGTTTGCTATATTCTATCATTTTTTATATATTATATTTCAGTTTTCGTTAGATCGATATATATAAAATTTGTTTCATAGTTTAAACACTAGAAAAATATTTATTTTATATATAATTGCAAAATTAATATATTTTATTATTTTATAATCATTCTGATGAAGAATTTTATATTAGAATTTCGTAATCAAAAGTAATATTTTAGGTATTATATTGGAAATATTGGTCCCCGTACAAATTGGTGCCAAAAACGGCCGGGGTCAAGAAGAATAAAGAATAAACCGAAATTATAATTAGTTTCTATATTACAAGTAGTTTTTGGAAGACCAAAAAATTGAGCAATAATCCAATTATAGTTTTTTATCTTTTGCAAAATAGGATCTTTTATATTATTTGAATTATTATATTAATATTATTAGATCTCTCGAATTTTTGTATTTTTATTTGAAAACTGTTGGAATTTTTTCTATATTTGGTTATAATATCTAATATAATTTTCAATTGCAAAAATATAAATAATCAAAAATAATAAATATATAAAAATATTCTATTTCCGATTATATTTTGTTATTTTTTTTTATTTTTTTTGTATTTGTTTCTTTATTTATCATCTATTTTTACACAATTTTTCCTAAAGTTTAGAAAAATTTAAACTCCAATGCCCAAAATATTTTCTTTATTATATTATAAGTATATTTTGGGTATCCCGAGGAGTCTAGTTTAGTTTTTCATCCGGGTATTTTATATATAGTTTTTTTTAATATTCAATAAATATATCCCTAATATTATATAATAATAAAAATATTGATTAATAATAAAAAACCGAAATTATTCTTAGATTTCAATAAATTTTCAAAATTTAACAAATTCCCGATGAAAATTCGGTTTAAAATCTAATAAAATATTATCTAATCTCAAAATATTATAATTGGCTAAAAAAAAATTAATATTTGGAAATTTTAATATTATTATAATTATACTTTTTTTATTATTTTTTATATTTATCGAGAAGCTCGAAGGGAATTATTTTATGAATATATCTGTCTAAGATTAGTATCAATCTCTTACTGCCAATTTTTCTTGCTATTCTGTTGTTATATTAATTTTGTTATTAATATATTTATTTTCTTGAATAACTATAATAGCTTTACATCAGTATTTGCAATTATTAAATATTAATTCCAAATGATCTAGTCGATTATTATAAATATAAATATATATAATAATATTGGGGAACGAGATATAAATTTATTTTTAAAGTTATTATATTTTATCAATTTTTATATTTATTTTAAAAAAATCGAAATATATAATAATTTATTTATTTTCGATCCGGTTATAATATATAATAAGTTTTTGATAAATAGCGTTTTTGACTCTTATTTATGGCTGTTTTTATTTGAGGTTTTTCAGTTAAGAGTCGCAAGATATTAGTTTTAGAAGAAATTATTACTTTTGAAAGATTTCAATATTATAAATTATTATTTCGAAACTTAATATATTAATAATAAACGGTTTTATAATACAGGTTTTCGACCCTGGATAAAATCTGAATAATCGTATTTTATTTCTCGAAAAAAGATAATATAAAAATAATTTAAATATTTAAAAAATATAAAAACTACGATTTTTAATTTATTTATTTCATTCTTACCAACAAATTAATATAAAGTTTAAATATTTATAAATTTTAAATATTATTATTTTTTGAAAAAACTTGAAAATATTTATGTATAAATAAAAGTCTGAAAATTTCGCCCTTGAAACCTTTTTATAATATCAATTTTTTAGCTTTTTAATATTGAATTTTTGTTTTTTTTTACTTTTTTGTTATAAATGATTTTTATTATATTTTTAGAAATTATTATAAAAAATTTTTTTTTTTTAATTTTATTATAAATTATCCGAAATTGAATATATATAATCTAGTTATTATATATTA
>Ga0247778_1000855_pt1 | contig 22012 bp, 24 predicted proteins | sample UWRJL049202B5_FD_179939 | JGI IMG/M metagenome (GOLD analysis project Ga0247778, IMG submission 179939) | Plant litter microbial communities from Arlington Agricultural Research Station in Wisconsin, United States - UWRJ-L049-202B-5 | ecosystem: Environmental > Terrestrial > Plant litter >... | reverse complement strand
TGGATTTTACCAGATAGGTGAGCACTTTTATATAAATTCACTTGTACCTTGTCAATTTCGAGAATCACCTTCGTTCAACCAAATCTGTCAACATCCCTTACAGTCACAATCTCCAACAAAATTCGTTCACTCGATATAACCTTAAACTCTCAGTCTTCAAGGAAACTATCCACTGACATATCATTAGCCGAAGAAAGCAGGGCTAAGAAGAAGGCAATCGAAGCCGAAGAAGAGCAACATGCCGACGCATCGTCTCCTTCACAGAACCATGGTCTCCCTTCCCCTGCTGTCTTCGGTGATCCGCGGTTTCATCGCCGCAATGAACAGCTGGGCAGCGCACATGGATTACCAGCATACCGGCGAAGCGTGCCACCTCCTCCAAATCTTTCTCTACAGAATCCCTATCTCCCACACTCCCGCGAAAACAACAATGCATTCCAGTCTTATCAGTCGAGGCCAAATTCATCCGCGGGAGTATTTGGCCCAAGATCGCACGCTCAGTTCCCACAGCGAACCATGCCAGGCCGCCAGGGGTTTTATTCTCAAGGATACGATGCTCCATCACATATGTACAATGCTTCTCGATCTCCGACTCACGATTATCTACCGCAGAATCAGCCAACATGGGGCTCGGAGGCTCGGAGGCAACTATATGCTCCCAGCCCTGGTATGAGCATGGAATCCGGTGCCATTGGAGAGAGCCATGGTATTATTGGCAATATGGGAGATGAGAACGGAAGAGAAATGGGGGAGTATGATATGGATAATCATGATGTTGGCGTTGGATTTAACGGACATCATCAAGACGCACTTTATAGGCCACGCACTCCACTTCAAAGTGGCGACTCATTATTCGTCTCGCGTTACCCCGTACACCCTTCCTCAATCCCTCAAGCCTCGCACAAACGCCAAGCAATGCCTCGATCCTATAGCGATAATGGCTTCGTCGAAGAATCCGAGCAAGGCGAGTACTCCGATAGCCCCGACCCTACCAACTACAACCTTGGATTAAATGGTGATAGTTCACCGACGCCCGGTTATGAGCGCAAGTCAAGAATTGATGGTTTCATGCCCCCACGCTATCCACCATGGCGCAACATCGGAGAAGGTCGCAAGGAGTCCAGATTTTCTGGTTCAGTTCAGTCTCCGACTCGCAACAAGATGCCTCGGGCTGTTCCTCGCAGCACTGTCTCCGATGCCGTACTGTTGAAGAAGGGCTTGCCTGTGGCCAAAGGTAAACATTGCATCAACCGTGCGTACGGTGTCAATGACCCAGAGAACATTGAAATTGTCAATTTGCACGACCATCACAACATGTCTTGGGCGGAGATCGCGGAGAAGATGAATGCAAAGAGAGTTGCGCAAGGCAAGACTCAACAACTAAGCATCACAGCAATTGCCAATCGATACTGCCGCAATGCTCCAGTCTTGATGGGTGCTGCGGGTATGAAGTTCGTGCCTCTGGCAAAGCGTAGGAAGACGGCGAAGGGGGAGGAGGATGTTCCAAGAATCGACTGGACTGCCGAGAATGATGTTGTCCTCGTCGAAATCTATAACGCATATGAGGAGGCGAGATGGGAGACGATCTGTCGGGAGTTTCAGGAGGAGACTGGCATCGAGGTTCACCCAATGGAAGCGGCCCGAAGATATGCGGCGATTAGATAGAAAATTTCATGGCGAAAGATGTAGAAAGAGGCCATGTTCTGTGATTTCTGGCTATTTAGGTATCAATATAATCGCTGCTTTCTACATGATCTCAAAACTTGTGGGGAAAGCTCAGGGTGACAGCAGAACAAAACCCACCGCACGAAGTGTTAGAAGCAGATATTCTCAAAGCAATGACAGCAACAACCCTTATACGCAGCTAAGGCTGTATGCCATTGAGACGTCCTTGAGTCCCTGACATCTCGAATTCTGTGAGGCAGATATCTGTTGGGAATCGCATCACATCCCGACAGCAGTGGTGATATTTTCCTGTCGCATTCGTCCAACTAAAGGTTTTGTCAATTAATTCACTGAATTCTACTTAGTCTTCAGTTTTACTTCTTAGAAATTGAACAAAGTACTTGATTCTTGTCCTTGCAGGACATTTGACGGCGGTTTCCACAAACAGCTCTTACGGCCAAAAACAGCAAGCTGCATGAAGCGGATTTCTTTTTGGGAAGTTTAGAATGTTTTGCTGCATATCGCATGAACCAATAGTCCTTTCAGCCCCTATGTGGATCTTGAGTGGAGTTTCTAAGGAGTTGATTTGACAGCTATTCGTTGGCGACTCGGTGGCTGAAAGCTAGCTATTAGGTTCCCCTACACTTCTAAAAAGTCTTCCCAACTCGTTCGAATTTTTGAGAAGAATACGCTTCCCTATTCGTGTTGGAATCTCGTGAAATTGCCTGGAAATGGATCGTCAGTAGGAATTCATAGCTGCAAGAGCAAGTGCGAACCTGTGGTGGTATGGAGCCCCACCTCCTTTTCGACCTGAAAATCTCACACCGCAAGCCTTCTTCACCTTCATACTTTGACGGTTCTCTTAGGTCATGTAGCTCCACACGCGAATCCTGTAGTCTGGGTTGAAAGGTGGGCCCAGAACGTCTGGCGGGATTATTGGCCGACGCTGAGTGCAGCTTCGCAGGTCTTCCACGTGGGAGGGAGAGCTCTAGATTTCAGGGAAATCATTGGACCAAAAGTCATAGGATGGGTCAGTATTTTGAACAAGACTCTCCCAGCTCAAGTGACCAAACATGTCCTGCGGACAATTTGGACAAGGTTGTGCATGATCATACATCTGGCCCTGTGTCCAGGGGTGCTGGCTGGCATCACTGCAAGTCTGGAATCCGGTATTGTTGTCATATAGACATTGTGCTGGCAGCGTCTGATGCACGCTATTTCGAACTTGCTCTTGAGGTAAGGATTCTCTGTTTGATTGAGTGCCGCTCGATCTTTGGCGTTTAGATGACGGAACGGGTTGGGCCTGGCTATGGTTGTTGTGTCGTTTTTGGGAGTTTAGGTTACCGATCCCTCGACTAGTTTTCGAACTCAAGTCCCCGAGCAAAAGCTCCAATGCAGAGTGGCAATGGCAGGCGGCCGTCCATTTGGAACCCATTGTATTGAGTAATTCTAGACATGTCTGAATTTCACTTGCGATCAGTTAGCGAAAGAAAGACAGGAAGCATGTGAAGGAATTGGGAACTCACGGGAGTCCCTTGACAGTAGGGTAAATATCCAGTGCACAAGCAAATGCCAGTATTAATCCGGACATCCATGTTACGGACAAAGTACCTGGCCAAGGAATGCAGGTTCCGTCGACGGTCTGTTCCTTGAGCGTCGAGATGACCGTCCTGCTCGCACCGATGCAAGCCTGCATACTGGATCGAAATCTGGCCGAAGATGGTTCCAATGAAAGGAAAGGTCGATTGATCAGTAGTATAAGTTGTTGATAAATAATGGTAAAATACAAGCCCAAATGACTGCGATGACTGCTTTTTTCGTCATCAACTGGATAATTTGGACTTGGAAGATCTTGAAGATGCCGGGGAAGGGCGTTCCAGAATGAATGAATATCACTCGTTAATTCAAGAACATCATCATACTCCGCAACCCTGGCCGTAATGGATTTGTGGAACATCTCCAGAGCACGACCAGTGAGCTTTCCGTAAGCAACATGATTTGCCAGAGCATCCTCCCCCTGGCGACGATTCGGCCCGGTTGCCTCGTTTGAACTGGACTGAATCAAATCCTCTTCAATGGTACTTGATGGGTCCAGATAACTCGATGAATCTCTGGTAGAGCCCAGACTGCCTCTTGGAAGATGCAGAGACACTTCTGTCGCCGACTCGGTGTCGGAAACACCCAGGCGCGGAACTGGCAGGTGCAATTCTGCTGTTCCAGGAGTACAGACATCGATATCTGAATCTTGAATCCCTAGTGGGAGACCGAGAGCTTGACTGAGATATCGGTCTGTCACATAAGCACTCCAGAAGACTCGTTTTCTAACGTCGGCATCATGTGTAGAAAGTTGAGCATAGCGACAGGGACATCGATGGAACCCGCCATGGAGGATTAGTCTCATAATTAGAGCTCCAACTGTGGAAGCTGCATGTAACGACATGGTGGCTATGAGATATAGCTGCCCAGCAAGTAGACTTTGTAAGGTGGGGATATCATGCCTCGTTGCAAGTGATGAAAGATGGGACGCAAGCGCTGTAGCTGAGGCAATAGTGCACTCTAGCGGCAGCTTGAGATCAGGCCTATCCAGGGCTGCAATGTTGAAAACACATTGCAAGACTGTTGCCTGGCAATTCTTGCGCCGTGTCTTGACTTGTGGACCATTTGGACCAGCGTAGAATGCCTCCACGTCTTGAACGAAAGTTGGTCCGTGTAGAAATGGAAATAGGGGATGCCATACTTGGAAGTATATTACTACGAGCTCCTTGGCTATCTCTCGAGAAGGTGGAACTCCAAGAGGTTGCACTGGGAGTCCACGTGCTCTTGAAGATGACCGGGCTGATTGTGAGCATGAGATCTCGGAATTGTGCTGATCACGGTCGCGGCTTTCGTGTCCCACGATGCAAGTCTCGACAGGGCCGTACGGCTGCTCCGGTGAAATAACTTGCGGAATTGATATTTTACTATTTGCGAAGGCTTTTTGAACCGTATTCACAAAGAATATGCCACTGGAACTGCCAATGAATTGGCTTTCGTCGGGAGATGTCGCGGTCAGAGATCCAATTTCAATTGCAGGAACAGCGCTGGTTGAAGGTGTCATTCCTCGGGTCTGTTCACATCTCAAAAGAAAAAGTGAAGAGTTTGCACGAAGTCAGGAGAGCACCAGTCGTGTGAGAAAGAGTGCAGTAAGATTTCAAAATGATGGAAGGAAAGTGCGGTTGGAGGTCAGGTTTTGCCCCGCGCCAGACAATGGCCGACCATTCTAGGCCTATTTAGGCGTTGTAGTGCCTTGGAAACCCCCAGCCTCTCACTAAAGGTTAAAATCCAGCTACACTTTGATTGACTTCTTAGAGGCATGTTGAATAAATCAACTGAGTTTTGATTTGCTTTGTAAATGAATTTCGAGCTCATAGTGCTCAACAGTGCGTACTCTCAGAATCCGACCTACGAATCGGTGACTCGCCGGAAGCAAGCGAGCCCCTGAATTTAGCGATCATCCCCTGGAGCAAAGTCCCATATTAACAATGCAACAGAATGTGGCCTGGTTTCATATAATACGCTACAGCGTTCCTATTAAGCTACCAAAGAAATCTATCTTGAAATTCTCGAGATAAGCCCAACACGCCATTGCTTCTGGAAGATTGAGGATGAGGTTGCATCCTCGACTGACCTCCAACCGTGGAGCTCTGCCGATTACTTTGACCTTCAATAGCGGTATTCGTATCATCCCCTGTTGCTGATTCATTTTCATCCGCGTTGATTTGCTGTGCTTCCTGTTCGGTGCTTGCAAAACCATCTACGGATTGTAGCCTTCCATCATTCTTTCTGGGACCCTGAGACATAACCCCACAATCCGCAGCAGACTGAGCATCTGCAAGACCCCTCGAATCTTGCGGCAAAGCTCCTCCTATTTTGCCAGATCCCCCTTGTACTCTATGCCACCGCTTCACATCGTCGGCCGATTTCAATGGAAAGTTCGTCCAAACATCCACAGCTTGCTTTCGATCGTGCAGTAGAAGGCCCGAATAAGACCGAGAAGGTTGTGTTGAATCAAGATTTGATCTGAGCAAGGCTTCAGACACCTCATCGGCTGACAGGTAAGTTAATACCCTCGAAAGCACCTCCTCGGTATCACAAAGTCTTGCTTCCAAAGCCTCTATGTATCCTTTTGCGGGGCCCCTGTAGTCTTTTAGACACCTCATATTGAGATTAAAGAGCAGTTCTAATCACCTTTTCTGCGTTTGGGGCCACATGCATTGCCTACCAAGCGTCTGGCAACGAGAACATGATGGTCTGAGCAGAAGAACTGATCAGCGATTGGGAGAGGACCAGGCTAGCAAGAGGCGAGAAGTCCTTACTTTTCTCCACTACACTGCCGTATGTTGGTAAATATTCTTTGATTTGGTTTGTGTTGAGCATGAGAAATAATACTTACTTTCTGCTTCTTTGCGCGACAAGCGTCACATGCCCCCGCACTCCTGATTGTTCGTGCTTCTACCTCATGACCCTGCTCTGACATTTGGAAACAAGTTAACTCGACTGTCTGAGCTAGCTCGAAGCAAAAATGTTCGGATGTGATTCTTGGGAAATATTTGATGTGAATCCCAAAGATTCTGAGATGTATTTAAATCTGGACCCCACTTCCACGTTTAGGTAATGATCTTGCTGGCGTACTGTAACGAGCTTGCTAGCTTCGTGTCCTGGATAGCGACAGTTCAGTTGACTTTCCTATGCTCACTTGTTTAGGTCTTGCCTTCATCATTGGTATCGGCCAAAAAATTAGCCGTACTACTCATTGCCGGGAAAGTGGGGGTGGTGCATGCGTTCCACATCGGTCAAATTATTAGCCGCAGCAAGAATCGAAGATGGGCACATGTTTCGCCTTGCTCGGCCTCAAATGTAGCCGGTATCCACATGAAGAGCATAAGAAGGAGATAACTTTGCGATCCTGGAACCGGTACAGTGTCTCAAAAAAGAAAGTTTCTCTTTCGCACAGTATTCAAAGCTTCAACTTATCACATCACTTCTATAAGCCTTGATCATTCAAATATATCGAAAACAAAATGGCTTCCGCCGGATCACAGCCCAAATCCTACCGCATTGCTTCTATCCCGGGAGATGGAATTGGAATAGAAGTCGTTGAAGCAACTATTGTAGTTCTGAAGCAACTGTCCAAGACTCTCAAAACCTTCAATATTGACTTCACGCACATTCCCTGGGGTACCGCATACTACAAAGAACATGGAAGATATGTAGATCCAGACGTCCTCAATATTCTGCGTGGATTTGATGCCACCTTATTCGGCTCAGTAGGAGCACCCGACGTGCCCGGTAAATAACTCCATCATTGTATAAATCCTGCTTCTGGTCAACTGATTTGAAGTCTTAGATCATATATCTCTTTGGGGACTTCTCCTTGCAATTCGCGGCCCTCTTCAGTTGTACGCCAACGTCAGGCCAGTCCGCACGTTTCCGGGAACCCACTCGGCACTACGCCGAGCTGGTGACAAGGACATCGATTGGCTGTTAGTCAGGGAGAACTCAGAAGGAGAATATGCAGGCCAGGGTGGACGTTCGCATCTTGCTCAACCGTGGGAGACAGCAACTGAAGTCGCAATTTTCACTCGGGTGGGAATCGAGAGAATCATGCGCTTTGCATTTGAGGCGGCAAGAAAAAGACCCAAGAAATTCCTCACGGTCGTCACCAAATCCAATTCGATGCGCAATGGAATGGTGTTATGGGATGAGATAGCTTTGAGTGTTTCGAAAGACTATCCGGATGTGAAGTGGGATAAGATGTTGGTCGACGGTAAGAATTCCCTTCTTTCTTCCTTGGAAAATTTGCTCAAGGCTTTGTTTCCAGCGATGACGGTCCGAATGGTAAACAACCCAACATCTCTCGACACGATTGTGGGCACCAACTTGCACATGGACATCTTGTCAGATCTCGCTGCAGCCCTGGCAGGTTCAATCGGAGTAGCGCCCTCGTCCAATCTTGATCCTACTCGGAAGAACCCCTCTTTATTTGAACCGGTCCACGGTAGTGCTTTCGATATCACAGGCAAGGGTATTGCAAACCCTGTTGCGACTCTTTGGTCAGCTTCCGAGATGCTCGATTGGCTGGGTGAAGAGGATGCATCTAAGAAACTAATGACTTGTATTGAGAATGTATGTGAAGCGGGTATTTTGACGCCAGATCTTCATGGCACTGCTAGTACTACTGATGTTGTGCAAGCCATCTGCGACGAGGTGGTCAAACTATATGGAAGTACATGAGACCATGATATGGCAAATCGCCTTAGGGACCAGTCTCCAATGGGAGCATTGTGGAAGGCTCCACGCGATGAATAGTCTGGACCTACAAGTCTTTGTCGCGGCCACTTGGTGATGTGCTGAGCCTACATCAGCTAATGCCAATAGTTCCTCGCAAAGCTGGTCTCTTTGAGTCCTGTCCTAATCTCAATTATTCCGTCCCGCGTGATAACTTCGTAGTCTTCAGGCTAGACGAATCCACAATCATAACTTCGTTCATCTCTCAAAAAACCTCTAGACTCACAAATGCAATCCTCCGTCAAGCAATGTTGTTTTTCATTAGATCCATGCAGGATAGAAAAGCTGGTGCGTGTAGGGAGCTTTCGATTTGTTGCTCTTTTACAGTCGTTATGAATCTTGAATAGATATTTTACCTGTAGCGGGCAAACAGACGCACATGAGAGGGTTAGACTTGCAAAGTCACAAAGCACTAGCTTTGCCAGATTGAAGTATATTGGAAAAACAAGAGCTTTGGATGCGTGCTTTGGAACGAGAAAACACTGTAATCCACGAGTCGAGCTATTCTTGGAATCTGGTAGTACTGTACTAAGAAATAAATTAATGTCAGCCCTGTTGTGATGTTGTGATGTTGTGATGATCAAGGCGATCGAGAAAAGGGCGTGGCTGGGATCTTGGTCTGATCGGGGGATTTCACCCCTGGCCGATCTCCTGACTAAAGCCAGTGCATGAGATCATGACTTCGCGTCGCGTCGAAAAACGCTTTACGCGCCTTGTCACGAAATTGCGTTTACCTACTCCTGCAACGCCCTTTGCTACTTTCACCCATTTATATGTATTTGTACCATCGTCTCGTAGGTTAGTCGAGGGCATAATTGGACGCATGTTTGAATAGAGAATCCTAAGGTGCTAAATAGACAGTCACTGAGCACCTTGGTCGGAATTGTCGCCACATTCTTGTCGGTAAGTTGCGCATCAGAGCTGCCAGCTGTTTAGAGAAATACAATTCTGGAATAGAGAATATGCTTGGAATTGGATATCCATCCTCGTTCCGATGTATTTTACCCCAATCGACTTAAAAGCTAATTCATTCTTGCGCAGTGAACCCAAATATCAAGATTCACGATTCTCCTCGCTCTTCGAAGTCCTTAGATCCGCAAATACCCTTTCGTCATAGGTACAAGATGTCTTCACCATCGTCCGATGTCGAGTTAGGGTCGGCTGGCTCGCGAACACCAGAATCCAAGCCGACTACCACGCCTGCTTCTTCTCCCCCGGCTGCAAACAGCTTCGAAGATGATATCGATTCAGACTTTCTTATGACGAAGGAGGAGAAGGTTATGATGGAGGAGGAGCAAAAGGTTAAAGCCGAGACCGATAAGCAAGAGGAACAGAGGAAGAAGCGGGTGTTGAAGAAGAGTGGACCACTCACAAGAGATGAGAGAGATACAAAGGCTTCGGAACTGAACGAATTGCTCGCAAAGAGCGAGGTCTTCAGTAAGATTCTGACTGGCAAGACCAAAGCTCTTGGTCGCGTTGGAACGGCCATGGACGGAACATCTGCAGCCATTGGTGAACATCACCTCGAGATGACCAAGCAGCCCAAAACCATGATTGGCGGTACAATGCGTGACTATCAGCTAGAGGGGTTGACCTGGATGGCTGAAATAGCTCTACAGGGAATGTCCGGTATTCTTGCGGATGAGATGGGTCTGGGTAAAACTATCCAAACTATCGCTTTGGTAGCACATTTGCGGGAAATGGAATTCTACGGCCCCTTTCTCATTGTAGCGCCTCTTAGTACTTTATCCAATTGGATTGAAGAATTCGAGAAATGGGTTCCCGGACTCCCAGTACTGCTTTACCATGGCACGAAACCTCACCGAACAAAGCTCTTCAAGACCGAAATGGAGAAAAATGTTGACAAAGGAAAGCGAGTCAACAAGCGTTTTCCTGTTGTCTGCACCAGTCCTGAAATGATTCTCAAGGATGAGAATAACTTCACGAAGATCAAATGGGAAATCATCATGATTGTAAGTCTTTCGGGAGTTCAATTTTGTAATCTCACTAATCAGCAACCATCTTTAGGACGAGGGCCACCGCATGAAAAACTCCAATTCTAAGCTGTTCCAAGTTCTCAAATCCTTCTACTCAGCCACGCGTTTTCTCATAACCGGAACACCTTTGCAGAACAACTTGAAGGAATTGTGGTCTCTTCTCAACTTCTTACTGCCAAATATCTTCAAAGACTGGACTCAATTTGAGGCTTGGTTTGATTTCAGTGATCTTCAAGATGAGCAAGGTACCGAGGAGTTTATCCAAGACACCATGAAACAGGAACTCGTCAAGAAAATGCACGTTATTCTTCAACCGTTGCTTCTTCGTCGTGTCAAGGCAGATGTTGAGCATATGCTTCCCAAGAAGCGAGAGTATATCTTGTATGCACCCATGACGAAAGAGCAAACGGATTTGTACAATACAATTAGTGACAAGACTGCTGATCTACGAAAATATCTGGAAGACAAGGTCGTACAGCGCCTGACAGGAGCATCAGACGTGTCGACCGACTCGAAGAAAGCCAGTCCGGTACCTCCTAACATTAAGACCCCTCGAAGTACAAGGAGCAAAAAGGAAAAGGATACTCCTCAATCTCAACCCATCGCGCTTAGGCTTCGCGATGAAGACGACACGAAAGTCAAACCCTCCCCTAAGAACGCTTTCGAGAAAATGATGGCACCAGGACCTAGAGGAAGGCCAAAGGGCTCCCTCAAGCGGAAGTCCCAGGACGATTTACCGACACCTGAACCTAAGTCATTGAAGTCCAGCCGCAACTCAACCCCAGCGGGCAGTATTCGAAGCCGAAAGTCAAAAACCAGAAAGCAATACGTTGATGCCGAACCATCCGACGAAGATGATATGAGCGATGACGAGTTTGAGCAAAAGCTTGCTGAAGAGCTCGCGGAAAATGAAGAGGAAGATGCAAAGCTTGGAAACCAAGAACCCGACGAACAAGCGAAAATTCTCGAGCTAGCAAGTAAGTTTCACAATTCTAGACCTGTTAGATTTGGGCCTAACCCCTCACAGAGAAGGAAATTTCCGGCAAGAAACTCGGAAACCCGCTCATGCAACTTCGTCTTGTTTGCAACTCGCCGCATAATTTTTACAATGTCTGGTCGTTAGATTCTGGGTTGGATGTTGACGAAACACTCGTCACTTCTTCCGGCAAAATGCTGCTTCTTGACCGGCTCCTTCCTTCATTATTCAAGCGCGGCTCTAAGGTCTTGATCTTCTCACAATTCAAAACGCAGCTTGATTTGCTCGAGGATTATGCCCGGGACTTGCGACAATGGAATGTATGCCGCCTTGATGGCTCAGTAGCTCAGGAGGATCGACGCAAGCAAATCAAAGAGTTCAACGAGAACCCGGAGTTCAAGCTCTTCCTTCTCTCTACTCGTGCCGGTGGTCAGGGTATCAATCTCGCGACTGCTGATACTGTCATACTTTTCGACAGCGACTGGAATCCGCAGCAGGACTTGCAGGCACAAGATCGGGCTCATCGGATCGGTCAGACCAAACCTGTTGTCATTTTCCGCCTTGCCACGAAAGGAACCGTCGAAGAAACCCTTCTCAAGAGTGCGGAAGGCAAGCGTCGATTAGAGAAAGCAGTGATCAAGAAAGGTGGCTTCAAGACTATGGGCCAGAAGATCGACAATGAAGGTGGCATGAGCGAAGCTGACTGGAAAACTTTGCTATTGAAAGATGGTCAAGTGTACAAGTCCAGTGGTGGAGAGGAGATTTTGACAGACGAAGATTTAGATGTACTGTGTGATAGATCGGATGAGGCTTATGCCAAGGCAGCTCAAGGTCTAGGTAATGCCGGCGGATATGAGATCGTGGAGACGAAAGCCAGTGGCATGATGATGGATCTCGCAGCGAAGAAATGATTGCAGTCTCGTTTGGGCTGCATTTTAGGTTACTTTTCTACGCTTAGTGTGTTTGTTGAGGCGTTCGGTGTTGGTTATTGGAGTGGCTGTAGTTGATGAAACCATGACTGTCCTAGTTAGGGCTCGGGCGATATGTATGCTGTCCGGATCAGGAGTTGAAAGAAGTGTGTATAGAGTACCGATTGAAGCAAATATTCAAAAACCCATCTGGAATTCATAATTCATCTGTTCTATCCGATCACCTCGCTCAGCAGCTCACATTACTCCTCGTTGCATCCGAAGCTCTACCTAAGTCCGAGGGCTTTTGCAATCGTGAGAATCGACGACGGGTAGTCGAGACACCGTCTCGTACCTGCAGGCCCTAGTGTGCCATCAATCTTGACTCCACACACCTCGCGGATGGAGACGAGGTCGCAAACAAATCCTCTATCTATTACTGAGGAAACTGTTTGAATGTCACACATTCGCGCTGGAAATTTTGGCGGGAGTCTTCCCTACTGACTGCATTGCTGCATGTGCTACTTCCTTCGTCGAGTAAGTTCCTATTTCTCAGAGAAGTCCTAGGTCTGCCTGAAGACAAAAAGTATCGCAGGATCACAGGAATTTCGAGTTCAACAGTTGAAGGGTCATGTTGCATAGGGGAAGGCAGGAAAAGCGGCCGTGATTCTTAATGTCCTACGCCACCCTGAGATGCCCTCAATTGGGCAATGGACTTAGAACTCGCCACAATAAATATTGGTTATTGTCCTACATCAAAAGCCCAAGTATCAATACCGCTTTTTCTATCCTTTAGGAGCCACCTCCGGTTTTGCTGCCTCCCTCGGCGGTGTCTGGGGATGGATTACGTTCATGTGTATCTGGCGCTTAAGCTGCCAGAACCACTGGAGATTTATTTGAGAATAATGGGCTTGGGAATTAATTTTTATGCTTCGCCCAAAATATGACAAACGTGGATGCCCCTGCTATAAATCATCGCTTCAAAATTCTGAGAGACCTTGCTCGGAGCTTTCTTATCAACCTTTTTTATTCCTCTAGCCACTTTCCATACCTTCCTAGGTACCATCCCTTACAAGTCATCATTTCAAGCATCGGATGCAACATATCCGAGAGCTCCCAAGCCATCCGTGGCTAAGGATTGAATCCGATGCAAGAGGTCTTTAGATCAAATTCAATGGTGGCTTACCTCGATATCTTACTAGGGTTGGTAAATTCGATCTCTTCTGTGTACCCAATTCACTTGAACAGCCCTTTTCCAACAAAATTCACTTAAATGCAAACAAGTGAATGATAACCTCTTCTCAACGTCAGCGTCAATCAACTATAAATTAAAGTGTCCTCACTCCCCAGATTCTGTTCAATACTTCAACAACAACAAGGCCGAGGTCCTTACTTCAAGTACTTGGAACAGAAACCTTAACCTTCATCATCTCCCCCCAATACCAAAGCACTTCTCCAGAAGCAATCTATCGCCACCATGAAGCTCACTTCAGCAATCTCCGCGCTCCTCACGGTCGCTCTTGTCACCGCCACTGACCCTCGTGTTCTCGCCGATGCCGATGTCATCGTCGCTCGGGATGCTAGTAAGTTCAAACGGATTTCCTTCTCTTTCATGGCAGTCGATCTAATATCCGGGGCTAACAATAATAACCCAGCCATTGCCCCATGCGAGCCCGGAAAGTTCGACTGTGCTCAGCCACAAAATGAGAAGCGCCAAGGCCTCATCGGCTTCCAATGCTACCCGTGGATGGCATGCTGGCCCCATGGACCGAAAGAGGTGATCGATGAACTTGAGACGAAGAACAAGGGTGTCGAGAAGCGTCAAGGCCTCATCGGCTTCCAGTGCCACCCGTGGTACAAGTGCTGCCCTCCTTGCCCAGAGGATCTGGCAAATGCAACCGAGGAAGTCGAGACTAAATCTGATGGTGTTGAGAAGCGTCAGGGCCTCATCGGATTCCAGTGTTACCCATGGATGGCATGCTGGCCTCATGGCGAGGAGGCTGAGCAACAAGGTAACTAGATCTGACGGTCTTTAAGTCAAGATACTGACAGCATTTCAGCTTCGGCTTAAGTCTACTCACGATATTTCTACCGTCACCCTTCATACTCTTTGCTTTGCTGCTATTCGAGCTAGATGGTCGAATTGTCGGAAGCGATCGTTGATGTGAGCAAGTTCCCTGCACATCGACACGAATTTGAGCAATTTATGGCGGGCGAATGGTTTTATGCTTGCGGTTTAGTTACATTCAGAAATGCGGTTCGGCGGTCGTGGGTGAGAAAGTGCCAGATAGATCAATGCAATGAACTTCATGAATGAACACCGTCTTAGCTTCTCAGTGACTCATAACTTCATAATTAGAACAGCAAATTGGATTTCCCAACATATCCTCCATGGCGTCAGTATTAGCTTCCTGAGAAGGAAAAATTTCTACACTGGGAACAAAATTCTGACGGACTCTGAAACGAAGAGGATTGACAGCAGGCGAGCAAGCAGACAAAAATGTTCGGGCATCAAAATAACCGCGACGCAGACATGTTTAACAGCAAACACCACTTGGTTTGATTAAATGGAATCATATATTCGTCAACTGATCTATCTACCTGACTTCTCGTTCTCAATGTCCTGCTGCAATTCAGCCAAAACCTGTTGGCGAGACCTCAAATGCGACTCCAACCCATCAACTTGCTCTTTTACCGTAGCGATCTCGTCCGCAACGCCCTTCAGGCTTGCGCCGACTTTGCTACTGCCCTCTCCTGTCTCCAAATCTCGCAGCTCTCTCCGCTTATAGTCCAGGAGTTGCTCCAGTTCCCTCTTGACGAGAGCTGGTTTGGTATCACGCCGTCCACCATGCCTACTCGCTGATGCAGCTTCAACTTTTTCAATTTTAGCTTCCAGTTCAGCAAGCTGCTTCTTCAATCGAACTTCTTCCCAATCTTCCGTAGTTTTCGTAGATGAAAAGTCCGTTCCTGCCGGTCTGTAGCTGCTCTTCCCACCAACGCCTATGCGGCTCAGATATGTCTCTCCAAACTTTGCCTTTCTACCTGTACTTGTTTCCTCGCCGCCTGTTGTGCCCCATTTCTGGGCTGGTGATGATGTGCGCTGATTGTCCACTTGGTAGTCAATTTGGTTGCGCTCGAAGCTTGCCCGTAGGGAGGGGGGTACTGTTCGTGGAATGCGGTAACCTTCGTGACGGTTATTTAGGATGTGGAGGAAGGCTAGACATGCGTCTTTTGAGATAGCTTCCGAGGCGGAGGGGTTTATGAGGTTCCAGGCTGATCGGATATCGGTATCTGGAACGTCGAGTGAAGAATAAAGAGTATCTAGAGACTCGACTGTATACGTAGTTAGCAGATAAATCGTTTGCTTTGGGCTTCTTGTTGAACTCACAAGTGATATCTCCTCTTCCATCTCGGTTCGCTGAGTATATTTCCTCGTATTTTGACTTGTCTGATGGGCTCATATACCAGTCAAACCCATCCTTCAGCCCCGGAGAATCATCCTCGTCCTCAATTCTCTCAAATTGGACCTGCCTTCCTGTAAGAGCCCGGTTCGCCTGTACCAAATGTGCTTTCGATTCAGGAACTAGCCAATCTGGCAGCTGTGGAGGGACATCCGCATATTCCTATCACATTATCAGCAACCTCCAGTTTGCATATCTGACAGCTTGCCCATACCCCATTCACAAGGTCAAAAATCAATCGCATAGCCACGCAGAACTCCTCGAAGTCCAGGTTCCCATCATTATCAACATCTGCCAAGTCCCATATCCGCTCGAGCTGGTCGTCCCGCAATTGACTGTTTTTCAACACCGGCGCTGCTTGGGCGCCGGTGAGATGTGTACCTCCATTCGATAGGGATGCAAAGATTTCCCAATACTTCTCGATTTCGCTCTGTTCAATGCGCTTGTTCGACATGTTGGCGGTGGGAGACCCGGAAGGCTGGGAGTTTATGGGTTATGCGCTATGGAGAAGTCGATGGCTTCGATAGTAAGGTCAGTTGGAATATGGTTATTGGCAGTCGACTATTGCATTGCGTACCGCAGTTATGAGTTAAGACGTATTTAAGGCCATGGAGCTTAGGGAAGCTTGGAGTTGCGCAAGCTGAGTCCGGCCGGCTAAACTTCGGAGGCTGAAGCCTGCGCTAGCATCTGCATATTGTCAACCTTCTCGCTCACTTCTCGCTCAGTTTACACTCCGAAGCACTCTCTCAGAAACAATTTTGGTCAATTATTGCCACGACTCCCGATACGTATTCTAATTGATCAACGGGCCATATTGTTCATCATATTTTCTCAACATTTCTTCCCGACCTTTCATCAAACGCACTCATCCTCCTATCCGCTTACTTCATAAGTCCCAATCGATATGCCTCTGCAAGTCCATTCGTGGCAATGACATCCTCTGCCTTTGGTTTCTTGCCTCGGACCTTCGCCTCCCACTGGCCTCCACCTGGGGTATAGCCCTGGACATATTCAGTGCCCTCTTCATCCAGAATCTTCACATAGGCCGTCTCGCCGCCGTCGAAGATGTTGAAAGCCCGCTCGTTGGATGGCTCAAGTGCTTTCTTTCTCAGAAAGAATACAAATTCCAAACCCTCATCGAGAGTAGGGTAGTCGCTTTCGACATCACCTGAATGCTTGTCAGAAGCTAATTAGAGGCTGGTGGATGTTGATGAATCGGAACAAATTGGTGTGAAAGTTGGAAGTGTCGAGACTTACTTGTCAGCTCGTCGATAAGACGATGCATAGTGACATGTGGCATTACTTCGTGGTATCGTGAGAAGCTATGGCGCTTGAGCTGGAAATAAAGGCTTCCGCCACAAGGGTCGCGCCATCCCTTGCCTTGGAAACGCTTTCCCCTGTTCGATCCATACTTGTTGCGGTAAGCAGGCATCCTCAACTACCTAGCTTCAGAGAACTTTGAAGGGGGAGAATGACAATAGAAGATGTCGTCCAGGAGCACAGCACGGCAAGTCGGAATGTGTCTTCTTGGCTCTCGGTTGCTGGGCTAAGTGGCTTGAAGAAAGGGGGTGCCTGGGCTGGTCCGAGTACAACTCATAGTTCAACAGAGACTTACTCGCAGTGTTGTCGACGTGGGCGAAGGAGTCTGGTCATCGATGCTCATTCGGCAAGTTGAAATTCATTCGCGCGTCCGTTTGCCTTTTTGTTCTCGATGTCTGCACTAGTTTTATGTGAATGAGGAATGAAGTTGTAGCTTACATAAAAGTCACGCTTCCAAGTAGAAGTATATCCCAAGTTAAAGGCAGCTAAATTTTCTACGAGACTTAGACATTTGAGACCTATATCAGAATTCAGATTCTTGTGATCTGCTGCACTTTTAAATGTCCTATGAAAGGTTTTCGCGCATCTCCAAAGTTGTGTTGCTAGCCGTGGGCTGCACACCAAATGAGGGGCCGCGCGCCCGGATCCAATGGTTGATAATGTTTGGGATTTGAAGTCCGATCAGAAGCGCCTCTGAGAGTTTTACTTTAACTTCTTTGGCTCAGCTTCTGCGAGTAGCATGTTGCTCTCTAGACCTTTCTGAGAATCGCGGTGATTCGCTGAACTGATTAGCACTTCTGGCTTTCCATTCTTTCTGCGATGTGGATGCGTCAGACGTCAGACGTTCGTTATAAAACTTCGCAATAGTTCCATATACAGTAAAGATCTTCCTCCTTGTCAATTTGTGCGAGGAGTTTTAATGTAACAGGTTTCTGTGAAAGCGTGCTTGAGCTCACCTCGCAAGGTGTCGGGTGATGAGATCAGATTCAGCTGAAATGACCTAGGAGAGTATATCGTGGTTATAGGTCTGCAGATAAAATCACTTAGTCGAGCAAAGCTCAGCTCCAATTTCCGGACCCATGAATTGTGATATCATCTTCCTCGCAAAATTTCCAAGGTCAGTACTTGTCAAAAACTTTCCGAGGCCTTCAGCAGGTGATCAATTCTTAGATTCCCACTGATGAGGTGAGATTGATTCAACGCTGTTCAGAACACAAGATTCATTTCAAGTATAAAGAGGAGGCAAGAAACCGGCAGAAATTCTCGATTCCAATATCAACAACTCAGTCTTCATTTCGCAACTCACACATCAGCAACACTCCCGTTCGTCTACACAAACAACCAAAAAATGCAGTTCAAATCCGTTAGTCTCCTCCCATGAGAAAATCTACCTTTCCTGTAAATTTAGCGGTGCTAATCCGACAAAGTCTCTCGCCGCGTGCGCATTCCTTGCTGCCACCATGGCCAACGCCAGCTACATGAACATCTTCGGCGCCCAGGACTGCAAGAACTATGTTTCGACGTCCGATTTCCCCGGAAACGGCAAGTGCGTCAATATCAGCGCGCAATCATAGGAATTTTATCTCCAGGGTAACTCTGGCTGCACTGTTCACGCCTTCAAGGACCCGAACTGCCAGGGAGAATTGCTACCCGCTCAAAACCGGTATGCCGTATCTCTTGCCCCTGTCAATCAGAACAAAAACTAATCTTAAACTAGCCCGAACCAATGCAATGACTCGCCGGTATGTGCCAGTTTTTTAGAAGTCTCTGAAGGATGTCCATGCTAATCGTTGTGAATTGTAGTTGACCGTCAAGAGCTACTCTGTCCAATGCAATTAGTTCTCCTCAGGATTACCATTGAGCAAATATGAAAGATCGGGAGATGTAGAGAGGGTGTGAGGTTTCTATAGATGTCGTTCCCTCGCCGACTACTTTCATTCGAGTCATTATGCACTGTTTCTCTGGTGGATTTGCCCCTGTGGCTGCCGGCGGGCCAAAGAGGGGGTTTGTTGTTCCAATCACTCGTTTAATCCAATACATGGCCATGTTTCTTAAAATTTCCCCATGTGCAATGTCTTCTCGTGAATTCTTCCCACGGAGTCGTTTGCCTTCGATCCAGTCCAGATATTGCTGCAAGGTCCCGACGGGGACAGCGGAAACACAGCCGCAACTAGTAGTAGAAAATAGGGGAAAGGTACCAAAATAAAATATTAAAAAATTAGCGTAGCATACACGGCGTGTGCTCAATTGAGGGCCCCAGCTACTGGGAGGTGCATCTTAACCATAGACGAATAGAACTTCTACTCGAGACTACCACGTCTCTAACTTTTTTGGCACCCGGTTGATGAAATACTTTTGCTTATTTTAAATTATACACCTCAAAATCTCAATAGCCTGAGAAACCCCTTTAACCGATTATGAGTGTCTACCTAAACAGTATGTCAGTTCTAATTTTTTATCAGAATTCAGGCTTTGGCACTGGGCATTCAATTTTGGTTCACTTCTCACAAACCCCCCCCCTGGGGTCCTCGCGTAACTCTTCGCATGTCGACATTTTCTTTAGGCCCATTGACAGCAAAGGCGTTGTGACTTACTCGCTGTAGATGAAGCAATATTCGTTCGTTCACAAAGGTGTTCGCTGTCTAAATCAGCCATGCATTCGTGATCGTGAAAACATACTTCAGGAAACTGAAATGGGAAAGAGCCACCCAAACTTTCGTGATGAGGGGCAGGAGTTTAAAAGCTGCCGGGGTTGCGAGAGCGATCCCTCATCATCAAAAGGTAGGGAAAGTGAGGTCATCGTGATGAACGTAGAGAGAAGATAAAGCCTGACACATAAATTGGGATTGGGTACTTGTTAGGTGATCACGTGTCCCGGTGAGAATGGGAGGAGGAGATATAATAAAAGTAAATAGTTGGGATGTTTGCTGTCAAGTAATCTATCACTTCATTCACTTGACTAAAATTACAGAGAATTCCAGTTTTGAACAAAGATAAGACATTGGGAACATGGGTATAGATGATCTAGACTTGTAAACAGACACATCGAAATCATGATATTCGGGCTGCCCCACTGTTGTGGTCTGATAATACCCAAAATTCCATTATAAAGTCTTCAAATACCCCGCATACTGATCGGTATCACAGATTTAGTGAATACCTCAAATCCCAAATAGAAAATACAAGTCATGTGCCTTGGCGAACTTTCCGAGTATAAAATACCGAGAAGAACTGCGATGGAGGACAAAATTATCATAAAGACAGTACCAGCAATTCCAGCTAATCTGCCAAATCCAGCAAGCCTGCTAGAGCCATATCAATCAATGATATCCCCAGGATGCTCGTACCAACCTTTGAGGGACGTATATCTCCTACTAGCGAGTTGCAATAAGCCGGTGAATCCTATCTTTCAGTCGCGGCCGAAATTGCTGTTAAACCCATTCATTCGTTCACTGACTCGAGATTTGAAAAAAATCAGATCTTGGTTATCTCAAATTTCCCCGCAACTTGGCTTTGCGGCCTTTTCACGAATGATGGAATGAAGTTGGTGGATGGCGGATGGTGTATGAGCCGCTTCAAGCCCGGCAGAGGACTGGGAAATGTCGGCGCCGATAGAGTGATTGAATAAAAGGTGGCTGGCGGTGAATATTTATGGAACTTCGACTACGGAACTCTGAATCCCTTCTTTTCCACGTGATTCGAAGACAGTGTTGTGGGCAATATATAAACCAGCAGCATTAGCAAATTCGGGATTTTAAGCAGCGACAACTGCTTCCCTTCCTTCCGCTAAGAAGTCGAGAGTTCTCCATGATGAATTGGCTGTTCCGGCAAGATATACAGGTGAATCTACCTGATGATAAACCACAAGAATAGTGAGATAGAAAAATACATTCATTCGGCGCCAAATCCAGTTGCTGTCAAGTTCACTCTTTCATTCATCGACGAAACTTTCGACGTCTTGATGAAAAGATTACCACTTGCCTGGTTTCCCGAAAATAAACGTCAAAAGGGGGGCGTTCGATGTAGCACAAAGATATCCAACTACAAGTGGACCAAGAGAAGTGCGAAGCGGTATTTCGCTTTATTTTTGTCCAAGTCGAAAATACCCAATGTCAGACGTCTTAACCAGTGAATGCTAAACAGCAAGGAGATTCGCCTTGGTCTCTGAAAGAGTATGTCATGCATTCCCAGCACACATCCTCACGGATCAGGAAAGAGCTAGCACACATGGGGTCGTTTTACCAGCCAGTCTCAACGTACAGCAGGATCGATCCGGCAGACTAGATTTCAAATCTCCCGCTATTAAACAAAGCGGCCATCAAACAAGAAAAGGAACAAACTAACCCCGCGCGAACGAACACAACAAAGTCAGTCACCGTCAAAAGTGACTAAGTCAGTCATTACACCACTTTTCCACGGGAGTTGGTTTGTTTCTCGAAGGAATGCTGCGGCATCGAAAAGATAGGTATGAGGAATGATGTTCAAAAAGGCGATGCAAAGTTCGGCTTCCAACAGGCGACGATCTACGTTGATATCTGTAGTGGCATGGGAGGTTCTTAGAAGAAACCTCCAAGGCTGGATGCAGGGGGTATATATAGTGGAAGACAGTAGCAGCTGATAGACAGCAAGCCTTGATGAGAAATCAAACGAATCAAAACCAAACAATCTGAAGGAAATTCAATGAGCCACAAAGCGGGAGTGATTCACAGGAGGAAAATGTAGCAGGTCCGGTGTACATAAAAACTGGTAACTGGTACTTATCAAGCCCGCAACACTGGTGTGCAAATGATGCTTCAGTTAGAGCTGTATCTCAGAAGTATGGCTTTGGCACTCTAGGATGGATTCAACACCGAAAGCTTGCTGCCGAACTACGATTCGCAGAACTCGTACCCGTACTCGCTAGCACTGCCCGCAGTTCTATGATCGCCTCGCCAGATCTAAATGCTGCTGTCATAGCATCTGTCGTTCGTTCAGGGAGAAGAAAATTGCTGTCAATAAGACCTTCGGTCATCCCTGTCTCTTCGTTCGACACATATCATTATTCCCTCAAACGTGCCTCACTCGAAATGAGCACCCACCTTTCATTTATATCAGCCACCATCCACCAATTCCCCCATCTGGTCCTCAGAGGTCCTGTATTGTTGCGTGGGGCCGGTATTTGCCACACTCCAGCCTCTGAAGCCATCGTCACCCCTCTTACACTCCCTGGCACCTATTATCCCACATCAGCAAACCCCTCAACCTCCCCCCCCCCCCCCCCCCCCCCCCAAAAAAAAAAAAAAAAAAACCCTTATCCCCCCACCATTTTAAAAAAAAGTAACGCCATAAAAAAAGGGAAACAGAAAAAAAAAAGAGGGA
>Ga0247778_1000854_pt1 | contig 22021 bp, 23 predicted proteins | sample UWRJL049202B5_FD_179939 | JGI IMG/M metagenome (GOLD analysis project Ga0247778, IMG submission 179939) | Plant litter microbial communities from Arlington Agricultural Research Station in Wisconsin, United States - UWRJ-L049-202B-5 | ecosystem: Environmental > Terrestrial > Plant litter >... | reverse complement strand
TCCGGTTAACCAGGGGCACGATAGCGAACTTACCCGCCAGCTCCCGGTAACGCTCATCACCCGGGTTGACACAGATGGCCGTATCACCCATGATGGTCTCCGGCCGCTGGGTGGCGATCACCAGCCCCGCCGTACCAGACGAACGATCTGCCGCAGCGCCTGACAGAGTCCCCGACGGACTGAACGGGCTGCCATCGGCATTGACCACCTGGTATTGAACATAATACAGCTTGCCCTGCTCATCCCTGTATTCCACCTCCTCATCACTCAGCGCCGTCCTGGCCGCCGGATCCCAATGGATCATACGGGCGCCCCGGTAGATCAGGCCCTTCTCATAGAGATCGGTAAAGATCCTGATAACTGCCGCATAATAGTCCGGGTCCATCGTAAAGGATACCCGGTCCCAGTCCACGCTGCAACCCAGCTTGCGGATCTGGTGATAGATGATGCCGCCATATTTATCCTTCCATTCGTAGGCATAATCCATGAATTCGGGACGGGACAGATCGTTCTTGTCGATCCCCCGTTCCTTCAGCATGCCCACCACCTTGGCCTCCGTAGCGATGGAGGCATGGTCACTGCCGGGCACCCAGCAGGCATTGAATCCGCTCATTCGGGCCTTGCGCACCAGGATATCCTGGACCGTTTCATTCAGGGTATGGCCCATATGCAGGACCCCCGTCACATTGGGCGGCGGGATCACTACCGCAAAGGCCGGCCTGTCATCGGGACTGCTGTTGAAATAACGACGGCTCATCCAATGCTCGTACCACTTTTCCTCCGTAATGCCAGGGATATAATTCTTGCTCAATTCCATGATAGGCTGATTATTACGATTCATTAAATTATGGGAGGGCAAATGTACGAAGGGGGAGGGGCAAAAAAAATTCCCCATAGCGGGGAATTATATAAAACACTCAATATATTATATTGCGATCTACAGGCTCAGTTACGGTCTAGGCAAACCAATACAGGTAAGACAGGAACATAACAAGAGAAATAAAACCAAAAGCTAATAAAATGGTCTTTGCGGTGTCTCCGAGATGGATCGAAGTGAGAATCTTTTTCATAATCGTAATTTTTTTAGGGTGAAACCAGTTGATTAAAAGGGCATTTCAGAGGGGATGGATAGGAATTGTAATCAACAATCTTGGTTTCTCTAACGATCTTGGCGTGGAAGTGCCAGTCTAAAAAATTGGCACGTGCTACAGGTAAATTCTAAGGAGTAATAGCTATCTGGCACAAAGATACACTCATTTCCCAGATTCTAAAATATTTTGACAAAAAAAACTCCTTGTGAATATAATACATTGTTAATCTACCTGTTCCACTTCGAAATATTACCTTGAATTGTTGGGTTACGAGGCCATTTGCCTCTTTTGCCCGACCTCATCCCTTATAAACATAGTTTGAAAAATAACTCCAGAACCTTCAGCGACTGGAGTTAAGGGTTTGCGACGGCTCCGGGATCCTGTTTAGGACATCGTGAACAGATACGCAAAAGACATGACGGCGCAGAAGTAGAGGATAACCGTGACATAGGTCAGGATCTTGCTTTCTTTAGCCTGAAAAGCGTGCATTTTTTCCATTCGGCATTGGATTTTAGATTAAAAATGTTGTTTCGCCCCATTAACAACAGGGCCCATTGGGTAGGGTGCGGAAAAATAGTGTCTTACACGTTTTCGTTGGGGGTGGGATCGTTCATAACCGGATCTTTCTTTTTACCTTTAGGACTCCATAGTCAGAAAAGGTTCACAGAAAAATGTACGCGATAGTCGATATAGAAACTACCGGTGGTTATGCAGCAAATAACGCCATAACAGAAGTTGCTATTGTGTTACACGATGGGAATCGGGAAGTTAAGCGTTATGAGACCCTCGTCAACCCCGGCATGCCCATCCCCCGTTATGTCCAGGCGCTCACCGGCATCACCGATGCAACCGTGGCCGACGCCCCCTATTTCGATGAAATAGCGCCGGTTATACACGAATGGCTCAACAACGCGATCTTCGTCGCCCATAACGTTAACTTCGACTATTCCTTTCTCCGCCACCAGTTGAAGGCCTGCGGACTGGACCTGGACCGCCCGAAATTATGCACTGTCCGTCTCAGCCGCAAGACCTTCCCCGGCGCACCCAGCTACAGCCTGGGCAAGATCTGCAGCCACCTGGAGATTGCGGTTTCCAACCGCCACCGGGCCGGCGGCGACGCAGATGCAACCGTCCTGCTCTTCGAAAAGATCCTCAAGGAAGGTGGGCAAGAGTACGTCCGCCAGATGCTCAAAGGCAAGAGTAAGGACCAATACCTCCCCGCCAACCTCCTGGCTTCCCTGGTGGAAGGTCTACCCGGGACCCCCGGCGTCTACTATTTCCATGATCAGAAAGGCAAGGTACTCTACATCGGCAAGGCCCGTAACCTCCGGCAAAGGGTATGCAGCCATTTCTCCAATAACAAGGCGGGCCGGCAGAAACAGGAATTTCTCCGTAACATCCATTCCATCACCCACACGACCACAGGCACGGAACTGATGGCCTTCCTCCTGGAATGTATCGAGATCCGTCGCCTCTGGCCCCTGCACAACCGCAGCCTGAAAAGATTCGAACAGACCTACGGTCTCTATCGCTACGAGGACCGCAACGGCTACATCCGCCTCGTCCTGGAGAAACAGAAGAAACAACTGCCCCCCATCTACACCTTCTGCCTCCTGCACGAAGGCCAGACCCTGCTGCGGCGGCTGATCCGTCAGCACCAGCTCTGCCCCAAACTATGCTACATACAAAAGGGAGAGGGCGCCTGCGTCGGCATAGAGGAAAATTATTGCCAGGGCGCCTGCGAAAAAAAAGAGGACCCGGCCACATACAATAAGAGGGTAGAGGATGCCGTTACCTACCTCGTGGATAACCTACCCAGCTTCACCTTGCTGGATGAAGGTAGACACCCGGAAGAAAAGAGTTGCATCCTGGTCGAACGCGGCAGACTCTACGGCATGGGATACCTGCCCGCGGAACTGCCCGATATGAGGCTCTCCGACACCGTAGAACTAAAAAATTACCTGACACCTTATCCGGAGAATGATTACATGCGGGGACTGGTCTACCAGCATGCAGAACAATGGCCGGCCAAAAAAATACCGATTATTCCACTCATTCATTGATCTATGCGAAGCAGATCCGTCCTGGTTGTTTTATACTCATCCGTCTTTTCATTCTATCTTTCAGCCTGTCATTCCCCCTCAGGCCCCGCGACAGCCGCCGCAGGCGACTCAGGCACTCCAAAGACAGACATGCCCACCTTTAAAAGAAATCCCGGGAACCGGGACCTCGTCAAAAAAGAAGCCGTCGCCGAATACCGGGTGCGCACGGAGGACAAACTGAACGAATCTTATTTTTCAGTCCGCCTCTACGAAACCACGCAGACGATGCGTTACCGGGTGAAAATGGAATTTGAGGGCCTGGAAGGCGAAGATACCGTGAAACTACCCGACCTGGGCACGCCCCCGCAACCCGCCCTGGAAAAAGGCAATGAAAAATATGCATGCATCCTGGGGCTGCTGGACAATGACCATAAATTCCGGGAACTGAAAAAGGTATACGTAACGCCCAACGGACAGTCTCTCAAGATAACCACGCTGAAGCATTACGCGGTCACAGAGAACTATCATTTAGTGGACCAATGATCCGGACAAAGGCGTCCCTCTCAATCATCCTTGCCCCCAAGCTTTCCAGGTGGGCCGTGTAAACCTGGCAGTCGATCAGGCCGACACCCTCATTCCGTAACAGCTCTACATATTGTATGAATGCGGCTTTACTGGCATTGCTGACCTTGCTGAACATACTCTCCCCAAAAAAGAAATCCCCCAATCGTATCCCATACAGCCCCCCGACCAGTTCCCCATCCAGCCAGGCCTCCGCACTATGTGCATACCCTGCCGCATGCAGACCCCGGTAGGCCACCTTCACATCATCTGTGATCCAGGTCCCATCCTGTCCCGGCCGGTTGATGGTCTTGCAGTTGGCGATGACATCGTCAAAGGCCTTGTCGACCGTAAAGGTAAAAAGCCCCTTGCGTATCAGCTGCCGCATGCTCTTGCTGACCTTTAATTCATGTGGGAACAAGACGAACCGGGGGTCAGGGCTCCACCATAATATATGATTGCCTTCATACCAGGGAAAAATACCGCTGCGATAGGCCAGTAACAACCTCTCCTGCGAAAGATCGCCACCGATCGCCAGCAGCCCGTCCGGCTCGGCCAGCGCAACAGGAGGAAAAATAAGATCCTGGTCCAGTGCAAATAAAGGCATAGTGAAAGTTGATAGGGGTCGCATTCATATCGCTCCCATGCATCGCATCCTCAGGCCCCCGCCACGATCTCGATAGTGGCGCCGATGCCCCTTTCCGTGATCGCGTCGCAATAGGGTTTCAGCTCGTCATACGATCCGTTCTTGACGGCATACTTACCCTTGGTATGGATGATCATGGCGCATTGCTCGGCCTGTTCCTGGGAATGCCCGATCACCTCCATCAGCGTCTGGATCACCCATTCGAATGTGTTCACCTCGTCGTTCCAGACGACCAGGCTATACGGGAATTCATGTTCGGTTTCCACCGCTATGTCGGTGTCTTCGTACTCTACCGTCTTGGGATCATGCAATGAATGAGACATTTTGGATCTATATGATATAGCTGCAAAACTAGGATTTTTTCTTGAACAGGCCGTTTAGCAGCCCCTTACCCGCCTCCGTCGCCTTCTTCTTCGTATCCTCCAGGCTGGATGCCTTGCCGCTGCTGTCCTTGCCGCCCAGCACCTGGTTCTTCAATTGATTGCCAGCATCCGCCAGTGCCTGTTTGCCTACCGCCCGGACCGTATCCTTCAGTTGCTGTTTGGCGCTGTCCACCTTCGCCTTCACCACATCCTTCGCCTGGCTGGCGAGACTGCCCGCCGTGCTGCTGAGGGCACCCTTCAGATCCGCCTTCAGGACCGGGTTGGTGACGGTGCCGCCGATCTTCACCGGCAGATCGATCTTATCATTCACCTTCAGGGCTACTCCTTTACTGCCAGCCCTGGCAATGGCATTGTCCACAAAACCATTGGCCTGACCACCCACGAGACTCCGGGGCAATTTCATATTGAGGGTATAATCCAGCGACTGGTCGAAACCGTGAGAACCCCCGACTTCCATATCGATATCCTGCATCTTTATATGAAAGGGGTCGACGACCACCCGTCCGTTGCGGAAGGAGAAATTCGCCTTCAGATCCTTCAGAGGAATATCCTTCAGCTGGTCCAGGTGCAGGGTCTGCGCCAGCTTATCCGTCGGGGCGAAATCCTTCAGGGCCCCTTCTGCCAGCAGGATATTGCCTTCGCCGCTGAGGGTATTGAGGTCGGGCTTCATATCGGCGCTCAATACGCCGCTCATGGTCATCTTACTGCTGAACTTGCCCGCGATATATTTTCCGGCCGGCATTAATTTCTGTACGGTGTTAAAGGCCAGAAAGGTCTTCTGCACATCTAACCTTTGTACATCATAGGCAAACGCAATGGCCGGGTTTTTCTTGCTCACCTTCGTCGAATAGGCGCCATTGATGGTCAGGGTCCCATCCAGGCCCTCTGCATGCACATCCTCCATTTTCACGGTTTCATCCGCGACCACCAGGTTGCCCGAGAGCTTGCGCAGTTCCAACGTACCGTATTGCAGGAGATCCACACCCGCATGCAGCACAAAATTGATATTGGCCGGTACCGCTGCAACCGTGGCAACCGTCGCGCCGGCATTGGCGCCGGCAGGTTTTCCCGCGGTGCCGGAGGAAGGGGGATTTCCCGTACCCGTGGCTTTGGGGCTATCCGTCGCCATCGAACCCATCAGATCATTCAGGTTCACCTGGTCCGCATGCACCGTGAGACTTCCGTCAAGCAGTTGGTTCTTCAGCATATAGCCCAGCAGGTTGTCGATCGTGCCGTTGGCGTTAAAATGAGTTTTTCCATAACCGCCTTTCAGCTCATTGAGGGTTACATTCTTCGGGTTAAAGGTCAGCAATAGATTTTCCAGACTGACGGCAGTAGGATAGGCCGACGACGCATAGTTGAAACCCGTCAGGGCGATCGTGCCCCCGGCGGTGAAGCGGTCGAATTGCTGATGCTGTATCGCGGACAGATTGCCCTTTACATTCATATCGGCATTCAGCAGTCCCGCAAGCCGCGTACCGGCCTCCAGCTTCACGAACTGCGCGACCTTTGCCAGGTCCAGCCGGCCTTTTGCCGCCGCATCGATATACATATCGCTGACCGGGGTTTTCACCAATAACCGCAGGTCAAAAGGGGCGTCCTCCATCTCGAAATGCGCCCTTGGGATATCCACCACCGTATGATCGGTGACACCATCGGGATTATCGGCCTTCAGGATCACATTGATGTTCTTCACAGGCTTGGGCAGATCCGGGTATTGGAAACTCCCGTCCTTTACCTGCATGTCCACATGATAGGCAGGTATATGCCGACTGTCATAGCGGCCCCTGACAAACCCATCCAGGCTGGCTGTGCCGCTGGCCTTGATCGATCCAAAGTCTTTTTTATAAATCGCCGGCACCAGTGACAGGATACTTTTGAAATCCAGCGAAGGTCCGTTGAATTTGACATCCATATCATAGGTGCTGTCATTGATCAGTTGAAAGAAGCCTTCCGTGTGCAGCCGCAGGTCGTTGAGAGCCATATCGTCCACCTTAAAAGAATATTTTGCAGACTTGTTATCCACCTGGAAATTCGCATCTAATTTTGTTTTCGTCTCGATCAGGTAGGGCACGCCTCCGTAGGTGAAGCTCAGCGCGGCAGTATTGGTGCTCGTCTCCAAAGTAAAAAGATCCGAACTGAAGTCACCTTTGCCGGAATGGTTCAGGCCCCCGATCTCACAGCTCATATTACCCACCTCGTCCCTGTAGCTGAGATACCCATCCGTAATGGCATATTTCTGCAGGGCCATTTTAAAGGGTTTGGCGGGCGTGGCCGCATCGGGACTGGCAGCGGCAGCTGTATCGGGCATAGAGATATCCCAGTTGGCGTGACCGTTCTTGTGGACGAGGGCGTGTACCCGGGGGCCCTCCACGGTAATCGAATGAATTTTCATCTCATCCCCGAAAACACTAAAAAGGTCCAGGGCCACATTGATCCTCCCGACCGAGGCCAGCGTGTCTTCGGAAAATTCATCCAGACCCACCACCCGCAGGCTGTCCAGGGCCACGGCCAGGTTGGGAAAATTCCTGAAAAGGGAAAGGTCCACATCGGCAAAATCAACTTTCGCATGTATATGCTTATTGATCTGGGTCTTGATCAGACCGGTGATCTTGTCTTTAAAAAGAAAGGGAATGACAAAGGCGGCGGCGATCAGCAGGAGCAGAACGATCCCTGTAATTTTCAGTGCTTTTTTCATGGTCGTCAGGATATTAGACTGTTCAGTTCAATAAACGCCAAGGTAGCTTATTTATGTCTATTTTTGCCGCTTATTTTAGACATATGACACCGGAAAGAGAAGAAAGGATCCGTCATGTACTGGATCACCGACAAGATGGTTTTATCATCGTACTGGAAAATGTTTTTGACCCGCATAATATCTCAGCGGTGATGCGGACCTGCGATGCCGTTGGTGTACAGGAGATCTGGGTACTCAATACAAAGATCCCCCGCCATAAGAAATGGGGCGCAAAGAGCAGCAGCAGCGCCGCCCAGTGGCTGACTGTTCGCCAGTATAGCGATGCGGCCCAATGCTTCACCGACCTGCGCAAAAAAGTGGACCGAATTTTCACGACCCATCTCAGCAGCGACGCAGTATCCCTCTATGACCTCGACCTGACGGGAAGGGTCGCCCTGGTCTTCGGCAACGAGCATTCGGGTGTCAGCGAAGAGATCCGGGATCTCTCCGACGGCAATTTTATCATACCCCAGGTAGGCATCATCCGGTCCCTGAATATCTCCGTAGCCTGCGCCGTTAGCCTCTATGAAGGTTTCCGGCAAAAGACGGCCGCCGGTCATTACGCCCGGCCCGTCCTGCCCGACGGACGCTACCAGGAACTGCTGACCGAATGGAGTCGCGGTCAACTGCAGCTTCCCGCCCCCCGCGAGTAGAGATCTGACTGGGGATCCTCACAATTTTGAATGTCTTTACATCTGTCCGCAACTATGCGAAAGAGCATCATCATACTTTTCTGCTGCATAGCGCTAAGTGCCCACTCCATGGGGGCATACGCCCAGACCGTCAGGCGACTGAGTATTCTGGAACTGCAGGACTATATTGCAAAATGCGACCATCCCCTTATCGTGGATTTCTGGGCTACCTTCTGCGCTCCCTGTAATAAAGAGATCCCCTATCTCCAGCGTACCGCCGATAAGTGCAAGGATCAGGAACTGGAGTTACTGCTCGTCAGCCTGGACCTGCCCGACTATTACCCTGGGAAGATCGCCGCCTTTGCCGAAATGAGCAATTACCATGTATCGATCGCCTGGCTCAACGAGACCAATGCCCCTTATTTCTGCCCAAAGATCGATCCACGCTGGACCGGTGGCATCCCCTCATCGCTGTTTATCAACAACAAGACCCACTACCGCCGGTTCTTCGACCGCCAGTTGACCGAAGGACAGGTGGAACAGGAAGTAAAGACCCTTCTGGCCCCGTCTCCCAAATTGTAACACAACCATCGCCTTTTTCTTCAGGCCTTTGTGCCCTTTTTCCCGGCCTTTAACCGGTCCGCCGCCATGGCCTCCAGGTGATGGATGCTGACATTCAGCTCATAACCAATGAGTAGTATCAATGAATTGAAATAAATGATCAGCATAAGGATCATGACCGTGCCGATCGACCCATAGACCTTGTTATAGGTCCCGAAATTATTCACCCAATACGAGAAGACCAGGGTGACCAGGATGGTGAGAAAGGTAGCCAGGAAAGTACCAGGAGAAAATAGCCTCCACCGTTTATGAACGGCCGGGCCATATTTATAGATACACGCGATGGCAAAGTAAAAGAGAGGGATGATGACGACCCAGCGCACGGACCGGAACACCCACCGGGCCGACCTGTTATTGATATGCATCCATTGCAGAAATGTCTTCAGCAGGGCCGCCTGGGTGACAAGGATGATCACCGACCCGATGACCATGAACAGGACCAGGCTGGTCAGCTTGATGGCCATCCACCGGGTCTCCAGCGCACTGCGTTTCTTATTATAGATCAGGGATTTGTCAAAGGACCGCATGATGCCGATCATGGCATTGGAGGAATAGAAGAGGGCGAGGACGAAACCGAAGGACAACAGGCCTACCCGCGGCTTGTCCAGGAAATCCTCAAGGAATTGTCTGATCAGCAGATAGGTATTCTGATTGGGCGTGATGTCCCGCGTGATAAACAACAACTGCACCTTGATCTGCTGGGCAATGGGGAGATAAGGGATGAGGGTACAGATAAAAATAGTAGCGGCCGGGATCGCCGTAAGGAAGCTGAAGGCGATGGATCGGGCCCTGTCGTTGAGGCCAACTTTTTTCACCTGCCCGTTAAAGAAGACGGCAACATCATAGAGTGGCGTTCTCTGGAATCCCGGTAAAATGATCTTTTTACTCCTTGCCTCTATCCATTTCCAGAAACGGCTGGCATAAAATTTCCTTTCGAGTTTGATCATCATTTATCCTTTTTCAGGCTGTTGGTGTCTGCCTTGGCCGCCAATCGCTCGTGCCGGGCCTTGCGGTATTCATTGGCATATTCGAGGTGCTCTTTAAAAGTAGCGGAAAAATTTGAATATCCCGAGTTGTCGGCCTTCGCTACAAAATAAAGATAATCCGTTTGCGGCGACTCCAGTACGGCTGTCAGGGTCTTTTCGGTGGGTGTGCAGATGGGACCCGGCGGCAGACCTTCATGCAGGTAGGTGTTATAGGGTGACTCCGTCTTCAGGTATTTGAAATAGATATCCCTCAGTTCGAAGTTCCGCATGGCGAACTTCACTGTAGGATCAGCAGCCAGCTTCATCCCTTTGTTCAGGCGGTTCAGGTAGACACTGGCGATCTTCCCTTTGTCGCCCGAGGCATTGGTCTCCTCCTCAACGATCGAGGCCAGGATATAGGCCTGCGCAGGGCTCAGACCCCTGTCCTGTGCCTGCCGGATCCGTTCGGGGGTCCACCAGGCATGATGAGTGGCGGCGATCTTTTTAAAAATGGCGGTGGGTGTCGTATTCCAGAAATAGGTATAGGTATTCGGCAGGACCAGGGTCATAAAAGTATTGGAGTCAACGCCATAGGCAGCCAGGCTGTCATTGTTCCCCGAGAAGGCTATCACGGCGGCAGAATCGCATTCGAATTTTCTCCCGATCAGCGAGGCCAGCCCTTCCCGGGTCCGTAATTTAGTGATGACAAGATGCACCGGCGTCTGCCGTCCGTTGCGCAGCATCCGGATCATGCTGACCAGGCTCATTCCTTCCCTGATCTCATACTTACCCGCCTTTACATTGGTGCGATAGTCCATTCTTCCGGCCATCCAGTTAAAAGAGGCAGGGCTCTTCAGGACCGTGTCCTTTTCCAGCAGGGTCAGGACCTGTTCATAATCCATACCGGTCCGGATATACAGGTAATAATGGTCGCCGCTGAAAGAAGTAGCAGGACCCAGCAGACGCCAGGCGGCAAAGGAAAGACAGATGATCAGTACGGCGCTTGCAATAAGGATGATTCGCTTCATAGGTTCTAATTGGTGCTCCAAAATAAGTAAAATTCCTTCGTCTCCTGCAAAGAAAAAACCCTGCCGGTTTCGCGGCAGGGCTGAAAATATTTTTACAGGAATTTATTTATGCGCAGGGGCCTGATTGGCAGGGGCAGTATTGGAACCTGCATTTACCTTTTCGGGTACACGCTGGTTACCGGCATTGGCCTTGGGAACAAAAGTAACGGAGAAGAGACATAACAGGGCTACCACGATCGCGAGTACCCAGGTGCCTTTTTCCAGCACATCGGTGGTTTGTTTGACACCCATCAACTGGTTGCTGAATCCGCCAACATTACCGGCAAGACCGCCGCCTTTGGGATTTTGAACAAGAATGATCAGTCCGAGGAACACACAAGCTATAATGATCAGTAACACGAAAAAAAAGGTCATATCAATCTATTTTTAATTCTTCTATCTTATTTGCAAAATAAGCGCTTTTATCAGGATTCAGCAAACTTAATTTCAGGTAGACATCCATCGCTTTCTCCCGCATTCCCTGTTTCACCAGCACATCCGCCATCGTTTCCGTAAGGACTTCCTTGCCTTCAATGGAATGGGCCGCGATGGCCCGCACCTGGTGTTCGGCGGCAATATCGGGGACGATCTGGTTGTTCTGCTGAGGCAGCCGCCGCATGACCTTCAGCCAGTCGGTAAAGCTCTTCAACTGCTTGCCCAACTTGTCACTGGGATTCTCGTCCAGGGTCAGCCTGATGCCCTGGGAGGCGAAATAGTCGATCGTATGGAAAGGTTCAAAGGCGACGATCGGCTCCACAATGGGTGTCAGGCCGGGCTGACCGGCCAAGTTGCCCGCTATTCCTTGCATGGATGCGGCAGGCGGCGCGTCTGTTGGGGTATGATCTTCCCGTATTGTGTCCTGTCCATGCGCTCCCGGATATCCCGCAGCCGCAAGGACGGCCCCCGCCGACTCCTCCGAATCTTCGGGCAGGGGAGGTGTCCCGTCGCTATCTTCTATATTATTATTATCAACACTTTGATCATCAGCCTGTTCCAATGCCGTCGCCACGATACTCATGGCCGGCGCCGGCTCTTCAGGGGCGGGCCCGGCTTCTTCAACTGCCTGCTGATGCGATAGCCGGAGGGCCGCAATACTTTGGAGTAATTGGTCCGCCGCAGAAGGAGCATCCGGTCCCAGGACTTCTTCAGATTCAGTCCTTCGCCATTCTTTTGACACTTCAGGCACTGTTTCAGACCCTTCAAAGGCAGCATCTGCCTCAGATTCCGCCCCTGATTCCCGGGTTGCCGCCGTCTCATCCGGATTTATCCAGGGCTGTTGCGTCGCATGCTCATCAGCACCCGTCCCCGGTTCCCCGGTTACCGCCGTTTCCCTATGATCTGTCGATGCCTCTTCCTTTACAAACTCCTCCATTCCCTCCCCGGTCCGCATTGCTGCATCCTCATGCACCCTTGTTTCTTCTGTTGCAGCGGCCCGCGCCTCTTCGGCCGATCCATACAACCGTTCATGCGCCACAGGTTCGATTACTTCTGACGGTATGGGGGCCTCCGCGGCAGGATTTTCCCATTCATCGGTTCTCTTGTCGTCTCCTCCGGATAAATCGCCCCCATTGGTAGGCTTGTCGCTCCAATTGGCGGACTCTTCTCCCGGCGGGGTATCCTCTTGCACATCATTCCTTCGTATCCTTTCTTCCACCTCTGTTACGCCATCCCCATTGTTCTTCAGCAACCACTGCAGCCAGTACGGGTTGGAGAAATACAAATTCGTTTTCAGGGTCTCGGCCGAAAAATGCTCGTCACCATCCGCCTGCAATTTTCGGGACAGCAGATACCGGGCCACTCCAAAAGAAGGGTACTCCTCCACCAACTCCTCCAATTGTTCCCGCGGAACGCCTGACAGGCTTGCCGTATTGAAAAGATGCTGAATGATGTGCTGCATGGGAAGGGACATAATGCTGTTTTACCAGTTCGAGAAGAGCTTGTTAAAAATTTCGTCCGTCATATTGGAGACAATGGTCGGCAGCAGCTGGGCCTCGGCATCCGTAATGCTGGTGCTGGCCGAAAAGTCAAAATTCCTCGTGACATCCGCCTCGAAATCCGCCGGCGCAACCGTCTTACCTGTCGGGTCCAGATGGTTTTTAAAAATGATATGCACCGTCACATTCAGCCGGTTGCTGCTGGCCTTCTGATCCGAGATCCCGGACGTCGTATAATTATAATCCGTGATGCTTCCACTGACATCATAGTCGGCATTCGGGTCCTGGATCTGTGACAGCCGGCTGGCCTGGCTGTTGATCTTCTGCCGCAGCTTATCATTCAGCTGGGGCGCCAGTTGAGGGTTTACCAGCCGGGCCCTGTTCTCTATATATGCAATATGAATACTCTTTACCTGGGCCGGTATCGATACATCCTTAAAAGAATAGATCTTACAGGACGCGATGGCCAGCAAGGGTAGAACAGCCGCAATGCGCAGAAAATTATTCACTGATATCATATTCTTTTAGTTTCCGGTATAAGGTTCTTTCACTGATCCCGAGGTCGGATGCGGCATCCTTTCTTTTGCCCTTGTGTTTCTTCAGCGCTTTGACGATCAGTTCCTTTTCCTTATCCATAATATTCAGGGACTCTTCCACTTCCTCATGATGATGGATATCCTCATGGTTATTGTTGTTGTGGATCACCATCGGCTGCGAAGAACTGATGGCAGCCGGCTGAAAATTATCGACCGGCTTCAACTCCTTCAGGTCATTGATAAAATTGGCATGCTGCGCCGAAGCCAGGGACGGGTTCTGCACGATCTCCACGAACATCTTCTTCAGTTCCGTCACATCTTTCTTCATATCAAAGAATAGCTTGTACAGGATCTCCCGCTCATTGGCGAATTCGTGGTTGCCATTGGCGCTGCTCCCGTTGGAGGGCACCACCATGGGCAGCCGGTTGCCAGTCTCAGGAAGGAATCGCCGCAGGGTAGGACCTGTTATCTGTTTGTCTTCCGACAGCACGGAGATCTGCTCCGCAATATTCTTCAATTCCCGGACATTGCCTGGCCAGGGATAGTTAATTAACAGATTTTTCGCCTCCTCATCCAGTTGTACCGGCGAGGTCTTATATCTTTCGGCGAAATCGACGACGAATTTGCGGAACAACAATGGGATATCTTCTTTCCGGTCCCTCAGGGAAGGCACGCGGATCGGCACCGTACTCAGCCGGTAATAGAGATCTTCCCGGAACCTGCCCTTATCCGTTAGTTCCAGCAGATCCTTATTGGTGGCCGCAATGACCCGCACATCCGTCTTTTGTACTTTCGATGATCCGACCCGGATATATTCCCCGGCCTCTAATACCCGCAACAGCCGGGCCTGTGTCCCCAGCGGCAGTTCGCCGATCTCATCTAAGAAGATTGTACCGCCATTGACTGTTTCGAAATATCCCTTCCGAAAGTCGACAGCCCCCGTAAAAGAACCCTTCTCATGTCCGAATAATTCCGAATCGATGGTCCCCTCCGGGATCGCCCCGCAGTTGACGGCGATAAAAGGATTGTGCTTACGCCCCGATAACGCGTGGATGATCTGGGAGAATACTTCTTTTCCCACGCCGCTCTCCCCGAATATTAATACGGTAAGATCCGTATTCGCCACCTGGATCCCTGTCTGCATAGCAAAATTCAGGGCGGGCGAATTGCCGATGATACCGAACCGATTTTTTATTGATTGAATTTCCATATCCGACTTTTCCCCCTCTCGCGGGAGATTTTTGTAATTTATAATAGTTCTTCTACCTCTTTTTTTAGCAAAGGCAGATGTTTATCAACGATCAACCAAACCTGTGCATCATCTACAAAATCGTATTCATGAATAATAAAATTTCGCGTAGCTATGATTTTTTTATAATTGGTGACGGACAGGGTTTCATCCAGCTTGGAGATCCTGTTGATTGCTTCTCCTATGATCTCCAACTTCCTTTCTACCGCACTTTTTACAAGAATATTTTCCTGATATTGATCCAGACTCTTTATTCCATTCGAATCAATGAAGTGATATATATGCATGATCGATTGCAAAATATCATAATAATATGCTTTTGGATCCCTATCCTTCTTCTGCATAAATAGCTGTTCTGGTTTTTTCTATTCCATTGATCACGTATGGATTTTTCACATATTTCTCGTTGATAAGATCGACTTTCCGGTGGAACAGACCTTCCAGCTCCTGTTTCAGCAACAGATAATTATCCAAATAGTCATCCAACGCCAGTTCCGCACCAAAATGGACCAGCAGATCGACATCGCTGCTCTCTTCAAAGTCATCCCTGCAGACCGATCCAAAGGCATACAGCTTCTCCACATGATATTTTACACATATCACATGTAATACTCCCAGATCAATAGTAATACTTGGATGTAACATATTGTTCATATTCTACTTCAGATCGTCCTATTTACTGGTCTATCACAGTCGCGATCAGGGTCCCCTGCGTGCAATCCACGATCCGCACCCGGGCATAATCCCCCGCCTGCAGCACACCGTTCTTCGGGAATACCACCACTTTATTGTGGCTGGTCCTTCCTCTCCATTCGTCGGCACGCTTCCTGGAATCCCCCTCGATCAGGACCAAGAACTCCTTGCCAAGGTCCTTCAGATTGCTCTCTTTTGACAACTGCCCCTGCAGCTTCACCACCTCATCCAGTCTCCTTTTCTTCACCTCCTCCGGTACATCGTCCTGGTAACGGCGTGCCGCCAGGGTCCCGGGACGCTCGCTGTAAAAGAACATATAGGCATAGTCATAACCCGCATATCGCATCAGCGAGATCGTTTCCTGATGCTCTTCCTCCGTTTCACTGCAGAACCCGGTGATGATATCCGTGCTGAGACCGCAGCCGGGCAGGATCTCCAGGATCCTGTCGATCTTCGCCATATACCATTCCCGTGTATACGTCCTGTTCATCAGCTGCAGGATCCTCGTACTACCGCTTTGCACCGGCAGATGAATATAATTACAGATGTTCTCGTATTTCGCCATCGTATACAGGACATCGTCCGTGATATCTTTGGGGTGAGAGGTGCTGAATCGTACCCGCAGCAGAGGGTCGATCTGGGCCACTTTCTCCAGCAGCCGGGCAAAAGTGACAACCCTTTCTTGCCCGCTGCCGATAAAAGTACCACCCGCACCCGTTCCGGTCATACCAGCGCCCATCCCGGGCATCCCAATGCCGGTCTCATCCACCCAATAATAACTATCCACATTCTGGCCCAAAAGGGTCACTTCTTTATAGCCCCTACGGAAGAGATCCTCACATTCCCTGACGATCGACCCCGCATCACGGCTTCTTTCCCGACCCCGGGTAAATGGCACCACGCAAAAGGAACACATATTGTTGCAGCCCCGCATGATACTGACCCAGGCTGTGATCCCATTACTGTCCAGTCGCACCGGCGAAATATCCGCATAGGTCTCCTCCCGGCTCAGCAGCACATTCACCGCCCGCTGTCCCGTCTCCGCCTCTTCGATCAGCCCCGGCAGGGTCCTGTAGGCATCCGGGCCCACCACCATATCCACCAACTTCTCTTCCTCCAATAATTTTCCCTTGAGCCTTTCGGCCATGCAACCCAGCACACCTATCAGCATCCCTGGCCGGCTGATCTTCACCTGGCGGAATGCATGCAGCCGGTTACGCACCGTCTGCTCAGCCTTTTCCCGGATACTGCAGGTATTCAGCAGGACCAGGTCCGCCTCCTCAAAATTGCGGGTGGCGCCATAGCCGTTATTGTTCAGGATGGAAGCGACGATCTCGCTGTCCGCGAAATTCATCTGGCAGCCATAACTCTCTATATAGAATTTCTTCCGGTATTCCCGGGGACCCATGGCTATTGCCGTAAAGGCTTCACCCTGTCGGTCCTCATCATGGATCACGGCACTCACTGGTTCAGACATCGGTCGTTTTCAATTTTAGGGAGCAAAGATACGTAGAAATCAGAATTACAATGACAAGTTGGCAGCATTCCCTGCGCTCAGGCAAAAGATCTGTATTTTACCGCATCAAATCAAACGCTATGCGTCTCCTTTTTTGCCTTTTTTATGGTTTTTTGGCCGGGGCGCGGGTCATGACGATCCTCCCTTTAGCCGTCTTGATCCTTCTCTTGGTCTCTTGCCAGGACGGTCCCCCGGCTACAGCCGGCGACTCGACCCCAACCATCACCTGGCTGAGCTATACTACTACCGGCCTCCTCCCGCATGATACTACCGCCTTTACCGAAGGCCTCCTCTTTCACGAAGGACAACTCTATGAGAGTACCGCCCACGTGGATGAGGTCCCCGCCAGCCGCTCCTGGTTCGGGCCTGTCGACCTGCATACCGGCCGGATTAGCCCCAAGGTCCAGTTGGCTCCCAACAGCTACTTCGGTGAAGGCATCACCTTTCTCCATGATAAGGTCTACCAACTCACTTATAAAGAAAAGGTCGGCTTCATCTACGATGCAAAAACCTTTAAGAAGCTCGGCGGGTTCACACCCCCAGGCCGGGAAGGCTGGGGGATGACCACCGACGGACAATCCCTGCTGATCAGCGACGGTACATCGACCCTGTATTATATGGACCCCGCCACCTTTCAGACCACCCGTACCCTCAAAGTGACGGAAAACAATGTCCCACCCGACAGCCTCAACGAACTGGAATATATCAGGGGCTATATCTATGCCAACCGCTATACAAAAGATTATATATTCAAGATCGATCCGGCCACCGGCAAAGTGCTGGGAAGACTCGATTGCACCTCCCTGGTCAGCGCGACAAAGAATAAATACCCGGGATCGATGGAGCTCAACGGGATCGCTTATGATTCGGTTAGCGACAAGATCTATATCACCGGTAAATGCTGGCCGGATATCTACACCATCCAATTCAATTTCTAGTTACTTGTTTCTGGTTACTTGTTTCTTGTTGACCTTCTATTTATCTTAACCCCAAACCAGAAACCCCAAACTCGAAACTCATGCGTCTCATCATCTTCTGTCTGCTAACCTCCCTCTCCGCCCGCAGCCAGACCCTGCCACCGCTGACCCGGGAGACCTGTCTGCAAAAGATCGACAGCATCTTCCGCAGCCAGACGGGCATCTTCGCGCTGGCATTTACAGAACTCTCTACGGGCCGGCAGCTCTTCATCCGCGAACACGAATCCTTTCACGCCGCCAGCACCATGAAAACACCTGTGATGATCGAGATCTACCGGCAGATCGAGGCCGGCCGTCTGCGGCTTTCAGACACTCTTCTCCTGAAAAATGAATTCACCAGCATCGCAGATACCAGCCACTATACGCTCAGCCCGGATGATGACAGCGAAACCGAACTCTACCGCCACCCGGGAGAGGGACGCACTATCAGCCAGCTCATCTATCTCATGATCACCGCTAGTAGTAATTTCGCCACGAATCTCCTCGTGGAGCGGGCAGGGCCGCAGAACATCGCCGCTACCCTTCACCAGCTGGGCGCCGATGAGATCCATGTGCTACGGGGCGTGGAAGATGAGAAGGCCTTTGAAATAGGCCTGAACAATACCGTTACGGCCGCGGGACTGGCCATCATTTTCGAGAAGCTGGCAAAGGGCGCCGCAGTGAGCCCCGCCGCATCCGAGGCCATGATCAGTATATTATTGGACCAGCACTACAATGAGATCATCCCGGCCGGCCTGCCCGCCGGTACCCGCGTCGCGCACAAGACCGGATGGATCAAGGGTATCAATCATGACTCCGGCATCGTCTTCCTTCCCGACGGCCGGAAATATGTACTGGTCCTGCTGTCCAAACAAACGGAGGATGACAGGGCAGCCGTCGCCGCCATGGCCGAAGTCTCCCGAATTATCTATCGATATGTCACGCAATAGGTGCAAAAAAAGGACCTACATGGCGGTTTTTACAAGTGATTGAAAATGAATGTTTTCAAAAATCCGCCTGGTAGGTCCCCAAAATGCATATATATTCCTCCCCATTCACTTCTTACTTCTGCACGAATAAATTATCGGCCAGCTGCTGGTTGAAATGCTTGACCGGGTCCCCATTGATATTATGATAGACCGCGCTGATAAAAATAGTCTTCGCCGCGCTCATCACCACCAGGATCGCAAAGACCCCCAGCACAAAAAGGATGATGCCCACCAGCGGATGGATCAGCATGGCCAGGATCCCGCAGAAAAGGCCTATGGCAATAATCCCGATAAACTGAATGATGCCAAAGCTAAAGGTGGCGCCCAGACTTTCCCCCCATTTGGCCTTCATCATTTCTGCCGACCTTTTGAAGGCGTCAATCGGGCCCAGCTTCTCATAAGCGATCACCGGCACCACAAAAAAGGTCGTTACGCTCCAGACGATACCGATCAGACCGGTAATGATCTTGCCGACCGTGCCCAGGTTGTCCTGCAGGGCCCGAAGGACAGTACCCACCGTGGCCGCAAAAACAGCCCAGGAAAAAATGACGCTGATCCGGCTGAGACTGAACTGCAGACCCTTGCGGATCGTCACTTCCTCTCCCTGGAAATACAGGTGCGTACAATGTACCAGCGCCGTATTGAAAAACACGATGATAAAATAATTCACGAGATAATACAGGAATACAAAAACATAATTCAGCACCGTCCCTGTATTCGTCTCCCGGACGACTTCCACGTCCCAACCCGCAGCGGCAAATAAAACGACGACAAAAGAACTGATCACCAACACCATGGAGATCCCCGATAGGATAGGGAAGAGGATCAGCTGACGGTTCTCTTTCAGCACAGCAAAAGAATTTAATGCAATGTTCCAGCCATTCGAAAGACGTGTGAAGAAATTCATACGATCTGTTTTAGGTTTGAAAAAGCAACAGATTAAATATAATATAAAACACCGGCTTACCCTATCCCTTTTCCAATCTGCCGGCGCCTGACCATCAGGCAATATCTTCATATGTATTGTCGTTTGAAGCTCTGAGGATTACATATTTGGCTTGAAAATTGCACACGGATAACTGCTAAAATCAACCGGCCAAAACTGGACTTTATGAAACAAGGCCCTGCGCTAATATCCATTATATGCCTATGCTCATTCCTGTCCGCATGCTCCAAGAGCGACGGGAATGCACCAGCGACATCATTATCTTCCTTTCACTTTACGGCTGGTGATACACTGATCATTTATACGGTCAACATCGCATCCATTGAGAACGTTTACAATACCCGCACAACCCTCATCACCGGTCAATACCAGGATACCACCAAACAAAAAGGCAGCCTCAGCATTCGCGTACTTAGCGATACGACGGGCCGCTACACAGGGAGCAGCCTGCTGGTTACCTATGTCAACCCCGCCGGCATCTCTTATTATAATACGACGGACAGCAGCAATTATGTAGAGATCGATAAATACGAAAAAAAATACAACGGCGAGGTCAGTGGACATTTCTCAATGAAAGTATCCAATGGCACATCCGGTATTCAATTTACCAACGGAGCATTTACAGCGCTTTTCCAGGAATAAAAAAGAGGCCTGGTCTGCCGGTGGCGGACCGGGCTTTATTAATGCCACAATCTATGGAACAACAACTCCCCGGTAGCCCGGCGGGCATCGATGCATACACAGGAGTCTGGGATACGCCCCAGGTCGTACATCTGTTGAAAAGAACCCTCTTCGGCGCGGCCATGACCGATGTCAATTATTTTAAGACACGAACCATGTCCCAGGCCGTCGATGAGTTGTTGCAGCCGACGGCTGCCCCCGCCACCACACCGCTGAATCATTATGGGGCCGATCCGACCGGCGTCGCGCCCTGGCAGAGCTGGATCAACCAGGGTCTTCTCTACAGCGATGAAGAAATGAACAGCAACCGCCTCGACTCGCTGCAGTGCTGGTGGATCGGTCAGCTCCTGAACCCCGGCCGATCCATCCACGAAAAAATGACCCTGTTCTGGCACAACCATTTCGCCATGGACGCTACCGCCCATTTTGGCGATATCCCGGCCCAGCTCTGGTTTTCCCAATACCTCACCCTGCGCAGCAATGCCCTCGGGAATTTTCATCAGCTCGTCAGGGCCATCACCCTCGACCCTGCCATGCTGATCTACCTCAACGGAAATACCAACCTGAAGACCTCGCCCAATGAGAACTACGGACGTGAACTCCAGGAACTCTATACCGTCGGCAAAGGCAGCGGATCCCAATACATCCAGGACGATGTCGTTGCTGCGGCCAGGGCCCTCACCGGACATACCGTTGACGCCAACTTCAACTATGTGTTCCAACCCGGCGACCACGATGACCTCAACAAAAATTTCTCCGCCTTCTACAGCAATGCCATCATCACGGGCCGGTCCGGTCCCGCCGGCGCGGCAGAACTGGACGAACTCCTTACCCTGCTCTTCGCAACCCAGGAATCGGCCCGGTTCATCTGCCGCAAACTTTATAACTTCTTTGTATACTACCAGATCGATGCTACTATCGAGGCCAATGTCATCGTTCCGCTGGCCAATATCTTCCGGCAGTCTAATTACAATATAACTACCGTAATGTCCGCCTTGCTGAAGAGTCAGCATTTCTACGACCTGGTGAACTCCGGCGCCTGTATCATCAAGAGTCCCCTGGACCTTCTGGTGGGCCTGGTCCGCGAATACCAGGTAGCCATACCCGCAGCTGCCGATCCACAGGGACGCTATGCCGCCTGGAGTATGCTGAACGAAAGGGCGGCCATCCTCCAGCAGGAACTGATGGGTATAGAGCTGGTGGCAGGATGGGACGCCTATCGCCAGGCCCCGCAATATCATGAACTGTGGATCAACTCCGTCACCTATACCGGCCGGAATTTCTATACCGATCTGCTGATCTCCACCGGAGACATGATGGACGGCACCACCCTGCAGATCGACGCAGTGGAATTCGCCAAGACCCTGCCGGCTCCGCATGACCCCAACAAACTCATCGCGGACTCGCTCAGCATCCTGATTCGCCCGCCCCTGTCCGATAGCAACATCACCCTGCTCAAGCAGACGATTCTGCTGGGCAACCTGACCAACGATATCTATTGGACGAATGCCTGGCTGGCCTATATCGCGGACCCGTCCAACATGGCCGCCTATAGCACCGTAAACAATAAATTGAGAGCCCTGTACAAATACCTGATGAACCTGCCCGAATACCATTTATCATAGTGAGTACTGAATGGTGAATAGTGAGTAAAATCTTTAAAATACTGACCACTCACCACTGACCACTCCCTAAAATTATCCTTATGCGAAGAAGAGACTTCATACGAACGATAGCGCCGGTCACCTTCATGGGAGGATTCAAGATCAGCGCCCT
>Ga0247778_1000853_pt1 | contig 22042 bp, 19 predicted proteins | sample UWRJL049202B5_FD_179939 | JGI IMG/M metagenome (GOLD analysis project Ga0247778, IMG submission 179939) | Plant litter microbial communities from Arlington Agricultural Research Station in Wisconsin, United States - UWRJ-L049-202B-5 | ecosystem: Environmental > Terrestrial > Plant litter >... | reverse complement strand
ACACCGTCTTCCATGGTCCAAATTCTACGGGGAGAGCTCGCCATGGAACGCCCGTCCGCCGCCAGCACAAGACGGCTTCCACAAACATCCCATTGTCGTTTCCTCGGCGACCTGGGCCCCGTCTTTCCGCCAGGACCGCAGCGATCTTCGCCCACTTCCGATCGTCTAATTGGAGTCGAACCATCGACTCCCCATGGAGCACACGCGCCATCCAATGGAAAGCAAATTTTTCCACCTTCCGGGCACGGGCACGGGCACGGGAGGACCTGAATTCAGGGACAGAACCTCGGCACATTCTGCAAAGCATCAGATGACTTGCGCGCGGCCCCGTTTGCAGCGACTGATGACTGGAGAATTGCCGATGACTAGCCGATCCCAGCCTCCTCGAGCCCTGTTTGGCGCCGCCGCGCTCTGCCTACTCTGTAGCCTGGTCACTGTCGCCTGCAGCAAGAGCGGCGCGGAGAGCCATGTCAGCCCGTGTGACTCCACGCTCACCTGCGGCGGGCCCTGCTCGTCCGTTGGCACTTGTAGCGGGGGCCTGTATTGCAACTCCAACAACGTTTGCACCGCGGACTGCACGTTGGGGGACGGCAACTGCGGGGCGGGTCAAACTTGCAGTGCGACCGGCAGGTGCATCGCTGGCGGGAGCATCGATCCCGGCATCGACCCGGGCACGGGCGACGCGGGTCCTGGCGATTTGCCAGACGGTTGCGTCAAGCTAGACGTCAAAGTCACGCCGCAGCTCACCGTGCTCATGCTGATCGACCAATCCGGCAGCATGAACGAACGATTCGGGGACGGGAACCGCTGGAACGTCCTGCGCGACGCGCTGATCGACGTGAACACCGGCATCATCTCCACGCTGCAAGCCAAAGTGCGCTTCGGGCTCGCGCTGTACACGAGCGAGGGCGGGTTTGGCAGCGGCACTCCCCCCAAGACCTGTCCCATGATCACCGAAGTGGCGCCCGCCCTGAACAACTACGCGGCAATCACGGCCAAGTACCTGCCGAACGACTGGAAGGGCGATACGCCGACCGGTGAAAGCGTCGACGCCGCCGTCAAGATTCTGGACGGCGTCACTGACGTGGGGCCGAAGGTGCTCGTGCTGGCGACCGATGGCGAGCCGGATAGCTGCGCCGATCCCAATCCGGGCAACAGCGCGGGGCTGGATGCGGCGCGCCAGCTCTCCGTCACCGCCGTACAAAACGCGTTCAAAAAGCAAATCTCGACCTTCGTGATCAGCGTCGGGGACGACGTGGGCAAAGATCATCTGCGCGCGGTCGCCAATGCCGGCCAGGGCCTCGCGGTCGACGTCGACACCACCGATCGTTTCTATTTGGCGAACAATCAGGCCGATCTGTCCAAGGCCTTCGATACGATCGTGGGCGGTGTGCGCTCGTGCGTCTTCGCCTTGAACGGCACGGTCGAAGACTCCCGCGCCGGTACGGGCACCGTGCTCTTGGACGGCAAGCCGCTAATTTACAAAGACAAAGACGGCTGGCTGTTGAGCTCGCCTTCGGTGCTCGAGCTGCAGGGTGCGGCCTGCACCACGATCAAGAGCAACGGCGACCACAACCTGAGTATCGACTTTCCTTGCGGCGTGATCGTACCGATCATTCCCAAGTAGAGCGCGCAGCGTCAGGCGCGCGCTGCGAGCCGCGGCGGAGCGGCCCCTCCGCCGGCCAGATCGCGTGCGATTCGGCGCCAGTCCTCGAGGTGATGCGCGACGCCGAGCGCCCGCAGATACGAAAGATCGATGGCGGTGGTGCGGGCTGGCACTTCGTCCAGCGCGGGCACGTCGGGGTTTTGCGACAGCAGGTTGGCCACGTAGAGCGCGGCCGCGGCATCGAAGACGCGAGCGCCCGCGACTGGTTCCAAGTGGTGCGCCACCGCGTGCACGGTCCGCGCTGGGAGGCCCCAGAGCCCGAGCAGGTAGGCCCCGACTTCGGCGTGCGTCGAGCCGAACAGTTCGAGTTCTGCCTCATAGAGCGGGGTCTTGCTGCGCGCGCTGGTCGAGAGCGCGATCGAGAAGCGTTGCGCCGCGCGCGCCGCGAAAATCAGCTGCCCTACGTCTTGCAGCATGCCGGCGATCAACACCGAATCGGCCCCCGATTCGTGGCCCAAGAGGCGCTTGGCCAGCTGCGCGGCAGCCGCCGAGCGTCGCTGCAAGGCGTCGATCGAGAAATCCGGGATCGCGCGTGACACCGGGAACATCTTGGAGACCTCGATCGAGAGCACGATGGCCTTGATCATTTCCACGCCCAGAAACGCCACCGCGCCGCCGATCGAGCCCACCTGTCGCGGCAAGCCGTAGAGGCCCGAGCTAACCAGCTGCAGCACGCGCGCCGAGAGCGCGATGTCCTTCTCCACGATTTCGGCAACCGTGCGCGTGCTGGCGTGCGGGTTGTTCAGCGCATTGCTGATCTCGACGTAGGTGCGGGGCGCAGAGGGCAGCTCGTTGCTACTGCCGACGAGCGCCCGCAATTCGGGGCGCTTCAGGATGCCGCCCAGGCTGCAGGCGTTCTCCAGCGTCACTTTGAGCAGCTGGCCGTCGCAGGGCTTGGCGATGAACTGGTGCGCCAAAGGCAGCGCCGTGCGCAACATGTCGGGGCCAGTGTGGCCCGAGACCAAAATACGAACGATGCCCGGATGCGACTCTTGAACCCGTCGCAGCAGCGACGTCCCGTTCATGCGCGGCATTTGCGCATCCACCAAGATGACGTCGAACGCTTTCTGCTCCAAGAGCTCGAGCGCGAGATCACCATCGGTGAGGAAATGCATTTCCCAGCCGGCCTGCTGCGCGTGGCGCCGGAGGACGCGATCGATACTGCGTAAAATCAAATCGTCGTCGTCGACGAACAGGATGCGCTGTGTTTCCGCGTCACGCCGAGTCGGTCTGCGTTCAGAGCTGGGCGGAATTTGGCTCGTAGCTGACATTGCCCACCGGAGAGATACGGCGTGGAGGCCGTTGGCTTGAGTAAAAGCGTAGCAATCTGAGTCACTTTTGGCGTCATGGCCAAGACTCGTGCAGTACTTTGACTTAACCTGAACGGACGTTGCCCAACTGGTCTCGCCTTTTGCTGCTCGCGCTACCGCTCTTGCTGGCTGGGCGTGCGTCCTCGGCCGCTGACGCGCCGCCGGTGCCCGTGGTCGACCTACATGTGGACTTGTCGTACCAATTCAATTTCAAGGGCCGCGAGTTCGCGTCGAGCCACGGGCAGTTTTCGATCGAAGCGATGCGGCGCGGTGGGGTCGCCGGAGTTGTGCTCCCGCTGTACGTGCCGCGCACCGCGTCGCCCACGGGACCGCGGGTCGCCGATCTCGAACGTTCGTACCTGCGGGTCAGCCAGGCGCTGTCGAACTCGCCGCCCTGGTCGCCCGCCGGCTGCGCGCAAGCGCCGGGCGCGGTGCGCACGTTCTACGCGTTCGAAGGGGCGGGCCCACTGGCAGACGCCCCAGAGTCTCTACAGCTCTGGGCACAGCGTGGGCTGCGCATCGTCGGGTTGGTGCACACGTACGCCAACGAGCTCGCTAGCTCTTCGGGGGATCCCGAAACCAAGCCATTCGGCTTGACCGAAAAAGGGGTCACCTTCGTCCGGCGTGCCTTCGCGCTCGGTCTGATCCTGGATGTTTCGCATGCTTCCGATCGCGCCGTGACCGACATCTTGACCTTGGCCAACGAGACCCACGGTGTGGTGGTCGCGACCCACTCCAATGCCCGCGCGCTCGCCGACCACCCGCGCAACCTCAGCGACGCCCAGCTGCGCGCGATCGCGGCCACGGGCGGCGTGATCGGCGTGAACTTTCACGGCCCTTTTTTGGCTCGAGGGCGGCGCGCCCGCCTGCGCGATGTCGTGCGCCAGATCCTGCACCTGCGTGACGTAGCGGGCATCGATCACGTGGCCATCGGCTCGGACTTCGAAGGCGATATCCGGCCGCCCGAGGAACTGCGCGACGCCAGTCACTTTCCAGAGCTCGCCGTGGCGCTGGTACGCGCTGGCCTCGAAGCGTCGGAAGTGCGCAAGATCTTCGCCGCCAACGCGCTGCGCGTGCTGTGCGGCGGATCCGTCGACTAGGCCTGTTCCTGGGGGGCGATCGCGATCCAGCATCGCACCTCACAGCCCGCGGTGTCGCCACTCATCAGTCCCACGCTCAAACATGCGCCGGCCACGGCTACGATCTCGCGAGCGACTCCCTGAATTTTGACCGAAGAGCCGCAGAGGCCACAGAGGATAGAGAGGGATAGAGAGCAGGGGAGATTTGGGGGGTGCCCTGGGCGACGGTTCGCGGCGCAAACGACTCGAGCTCGACGCGCCTCGCACGAACCGTCGATCTGCGTGCACAACGTCACGTGGCGGCGCGCAGGTTTTCGAGTGCCCTCGGACGTTCAGCTGTGTGTCGCGCAGTGCATCGTTCAACGTGCGCAGCCGGTGCGCGAATATTTCACGCCGCAGTCCGACGCTGAAAACTGAACCCCCAAAAATCTCCCTCCTCTCTTCTGTCTCTGCGCTCTCTGCGGCTCTGCGGTCAAATCTCCGGGAGCCGTCCGCGAGCACAAAGCGGGACCGAGTGTATTGGGTTGTCCTTTCGTAACGCTCGAGGCACTTAGCCGGACAATCTTCGGCGCACGCACACACGCGCGGGGTCACGGTTTTGTGCGGCGCGGACGGTTCCCAGAGTTCTGATCGCCGGACCACAGCTCGAGGTTCAGCGTGGGAAGAAAGGCGCCCTGCGAGGTGCGCTGCTGGATTGCGAGCGCCCACTCCCGGAAGGGGCGCCTTTACAGCGCGGGCGGGGCTTGATAAGCGGAAAATCCATGTCAACGCTCGAAGTTCGCTGTCTCGACGCCTTTCCCGATTGGCTCCGCTCGCTGGCCGATGACGCGCGCGCGCTCGCTTCGGTGCTGGAAGGTGAAGGGAACGCGGTGGCGCAGCGGCGCTCTGCTTCGGCGCTCAACTACTTGTTCAAGTCGTTGGATCTGATCCCGGATGGCTTGGAAGATTTGGGCTTCATCGATGATGCGTTCGTGGTTCGCGCCGCGGCTGACGCCATCAGAGTCGAGGCCGAGAGCGAGCTCGTCGCGGATCCGACGGGCACGCTCGCGCGTCTCGCTAGCGAAGCCGAGCTCGTGCAGGAATTCTTGGGCAGCGAGTACGGACGCTTGAGCAAGTACGTCGCGGGTTTAGAACAGAGCTCCGTGCGTGGTCGCAGCGTGGCCGCGATCTTGGCCGACGAAGGCGTGCGTGCGGACTTCGTGCGTGAAGTTCGTCAGTGGGCCGAGGGGTACGTCGTGCCCGGCTTCGGCCGTGACCAGCGAAACCTGGTCAAGCTACGCGCGTTCTTGCTCGCGAAGCTGCCGGCTTAGGCGCTCGCTCAGCGACCCGCTTCGTGATCCCCGCCCGGTGAAAAGCCGAGCATCGCCGCTGCCTGCTCGGCGCGCGCGCTGCGCGGCGTGTACACGTCGGCGTCAGGCGTCGATAATGCCGTGCGCGGCGCTTGCCCGTTTTGCACTCGTTCGAGATCGTCGGCCAGCTCGAGCGCGGACGCATAGCGATTCGCGGGGTTTTTGCGCATCGCTTTGAGCACGATGCCCTCCACGTTCTGATCCAGATCATCGCACAGCCAAGAGAGCGGCGGGGTAGGCGAGACCAGCTGATGGCGGAGGAGCGTGGCGCTGAGCTTGAGGTCGAACGGCAGCTGACCGGTGAGCATGCGAAACATCACCACGCCCAACGAGTAGACGTCGGTGCGCGCATCGACCGGGTCACCCAGGACTTGTTCGGGGGCCATGAATTGAGCAGTGCCGCGCACGGCGTGCGCTTCGCTCTCGACAGCCTGACCTTCCACCTCGGCTAGGCCGAAGTCCAAGATCTTGAGCTCTGTCGGCACGCCCTGCTTCGTCGTCAGGAACAGATTGTCGGGCTTGATATCGCAGTGCACGATGCCCGTTTGGTGCAGCGCAGCCAAACCGGCAGCGGTCTGCGCGGCGTAGGACAGCGCGGTTTGACAGGGCAATTGCTGCGTTCGGAACAGCAAGTCGGCCATCAACTCGCCGCGCAGGAGCTCCATCACCATGTACGGCGTGCCCGGTTCTGGGTCGCGCACGGCCAACGTGCGCACGACATTCTCGTGCTCGATCGACAATGCCGCACGCGAGCCGATCAAAAAATGCCCGCGCAGTACCGGACAGCGCGCGGCGGCGTCGGTCAGGATCTTGATCACGACCTCTTCTTCGCAAAGCTCGTCCCAACCCAGATACACCTTGGAGGTGCCGCCGCGATCGAAGTAGCGGTCGATCGAGTAGCGACCGGCCAACAGTGGCGCGCGCGGCCGCGGTTTCGACTTGGGCGCCGGTTCACTCGCTACCGCTGCCGAGGCCACCGATGAAACTGGCGTCACGCGGATCCCGCGGAGCCGCTCCGGAATCAGTTCCTGCGGCAGGGGGTGGGAGGACAGCGCGGGCATGGAGGCCAGCTCTGGTAGACACCAAATGCTGCGCAAGAAGCAAATTTGCTGCGCCGTTTATCGAGTCAGCGCCGCCGGGCCGTCCAAGCAAAGCTCAAAAAGCCCGCGATTAGCCCGAGGCCGCCCAGTGGCGTGATGGCGCCGACTGCGCGCGGGGCGCCCAACGCCAGGGCGTACAGGCTGCCTGCGAACAGCGTGCTGCCGAGCAATAGCAGCCAGCCTGGCGCCGCGCTCCGTTCGTGTTTGTCTTGAGAGACGCCGAACAGGCCGATGCCGAGCGCGCCCACCAGCAAGTAGCGCGTCCCAGTCTCCCACCAGCCAAGCTGTGCTTCTCCGAGCACGCTCCGTAAGCCGTGCGCGCCGAAAGCCCCCAGACCCACGCCCAGCGCCGCACAAGCGGCACCTAGGCTGACGAAGTTCGGTTTCATGTCCCTAAGTTAGACTAACCCAAGCGTCGTCGCCTTCGAGCTCGACCGTGCAGCGCACCAAGGATTGGCCAAAGCAGGGGCCGTGGTCGCACAGGCCATCGGCGACGCGGAACAACGCGCCGTGATTTTTGCAATAAATCCGGTCGAGGTCTTCCGCGTAGAAGCGGCCGTCGCCCAAGTCGAGATCGACCGACCAATGCGGGCAGCGATTCAAGTAGGCGACCAGGCCCGCGCTCGCGTGGCACAACAAAAATCCCGGTATCGGCTCGGCCGCTTGCGCGAACTCGAAAGTCCGTGATTGTCCGGGGGCAAGCTGGGCCGCCCCCGCAATGAGCACCCGGTTCGAACTCAAGCTTCGGTGGCGCGCGAGGGACCGGCTGGAGACTGCTGATTTTCGTGCTCACCGGCGGTCAGCTCGTTCATCAGTTCCCGACACTCCGGCTTGCCTTTGAGGTGGGTCATCAGCACGTTGGAGGCTTCGAAGAAGCTCTTTTCGTACTTGAGGCCTTCGCGCGCGCGGGCCGCGACCTTTTCGCGACCGGTTGCCAAGTCCTCTTCCAAGGCTTCGGCGTAGCGTGCGAGTTGACCGCGTAGCTCTTCGATTTGACGGCGCAGATCTGCGGCGCTGGCTTCGCGCCCCGTGCGCCGTGTTTCACGCGTTTTCAGCCATTGGCGTTGGGCTTCGACCATCGCGTGAGCGGCGCCCGCTTGCTCGTAGATGGCACGAGTGCCGATGCCGGCGCGATCGGCGCGATCCGCATTGGCAACGCGCTCTTCGGCGATTTGCTCGGCTCGCCCGAGTTCCCGGCGCGCGGCTTCTTCTTCTTCGCCGTAAGCAGCGGCTTCACGCAAGACGCGCGATTCCTCGTGGGCCAGCTCTTCCACTTTGCGGCCGATTTCTGCGCGCAGCGCTCGGCCGCGCCGCTCGAGCGCCTCGAGCTTGCGGGTGTGGCTGGCGACTTCGCCTTCGAGGCCGCTGGCCTTCGCCGCCAGATCCCAGAGTGTGGCCAAAGCTTGAGCGACCTCGGGGGCCGCGTTCCCCGAGGGGTAAGCCCGAGCGACCATGCGCGCAAACAAACCGGCGCGGCCGGCCCATTCGATCACGCTGGGCGTGCGCGGGGGCGGGGGCGCGAGCGGCGCGGCCGCGGGGGGCGCTTCTCCCGAGCCCTCTTTTTCCCACGAAGCGCTGGGCAGCGAGCGCTGCAAGGCCTTCAGCTCCTCGAGCAGATGATGGCCGTCGCGGTAGCGCTTGCGCGGATCCTTCTCCAGCAAGCGGAGCACGATGCGCTCGGCGACGGGATGGCAATCCTTACGGATGCTGGTGGGGCGCGGGGCGGGAGCGGTGCGCTGCATCTCGAGCAAGCTGTCGCGATCGCCGGCGCGAAACGGCAGCTGGCCGGTGAGCATCTCGAAAAACAGCACGCCGAGCGCATACAGATCCGAGTGCGGACCCGCTTGCTCACCGCGCGCCTGTTCCGGCGACATGTACTCCGGCGTGCCGAACACCGCGCCCTTGGGCGCGAGCCGCGGATCGTGGGCGAGGGCGGCGAGCCCGAAATCCAAAATCTTCACGAAGTCTTTCCGGCCCCCGCGGTGGGTAAGCAGGATGTTGTCGCTCTTCAAGTCACGATGCACGACGCCCAAGTCGTGGGCGCGCGAGAGGGCCGCGCCCATTTGCTCGAGGATGTCGACACCTCGGTTCAGGGGCATGGGGCCGTGCGCCAACTCATTGGAGAGTGGCGTACCGACCAAGTACTCCATCACCAGGTACAGCTCGCCATCGTCGGTCTCGCCGATGTCGTGGATATCGATGATGTGGGCGTGGTCGACGCGATTGGCGGCACGCGCCTCACGCAGCATCCACGCCCGCAGGTGCGTTTCGCCGCGTAAGTCGGGGCGAATCAACTTCACCGCGACGACGCGATCGATGAGCACGTGCCGAGCGCGGTACACGATACCCATACCGCCCTCGCCGATTCGCGCCTCGAGGCGGTAGCGACCGGCGATGACTTTACCGAGCGCCGGGTCATCGGCTTTTTTCGTACGAGGCGCCGCCACGGCGGGCTTCTGCTGAGCAGGCTGGGCCATGTTTGTCGTCTAATCCCGAGGGGATGAACGGCTGAGATTAGCCGCAACCTAAGAGACTAGCACCACTATCTGGGCGCCCGGCTAGCAGAGTTCTAGAGCGACGGTTTTTATTCGTCGCTTGGTCGTCATTCTGCCTTCCGCCCGCGAGCGCTCAGAACAGAACGCTGAGTAGAGGGACGCGCAGTTCGGTCGCCTGGTTGACGCCATAAAGCGCGAGCTCGTTCCTGCTGTACACGTTGCGCACTTCCACCGCGGGCACGCCCAAGGTCAGCGCGGCAGCGGAGACGCCGATGAGTGCAGGTGGGCTGAGGTGGTAGTCGAGCGGCAAGGTGCGATGCGTGTTCGACTTGCGCTTCCGCACTGAGCTCGTGGGTGCAGGTGCAGCTGGCGGCGGCGCCTCCGCGGGCGGCGGCGCAGTCACTTCATTTCCCGAAGGCGAAGTGGTCGCGGGCGCAGGCGCAGCTGGCGTTGGTGCACCGCTTGGTTGCGGAGGTTCAGCGACGGGTTCGTCAGCGGGCGCTCGGTCTTGTGTGTAGCTCGCGGGGGGCTCGTACGCAGTGGCGCTGAGCACGGCGACCGTTGTCGGTATCACCAGAGCCATACCGCCAGCCAGCATCAACATGGTCGTCTTCGGGCTCGCATCTTGCTCGATGAAATGCCCGCCCACACCGCCTGCCGCTGCGCCAGCCACACCGCCGACCAAGTATGCCCAACCAGGTTGCACCTTGAACGCCGCTTCGGTCACCAGCACGATCTCGGCGCCCAGCAGTGAGCCGCCGACGATGCCTTTGCCGGTGCTCGACACATCTTCCGCATGCGCGCTGAGAGACGCGAAGGTCAGGGTAGCCAGTGTCAGCGTGCCAAGGAATGAAGTCTGGATGCGCATGGATCCTCCGCTACTACTAGACATCGCTTGACCTAGGTTGCCCGACCCAGCGCGAATGTTCGCCCCGACCATAACACAGGCTTCCGGTAGGGCTCCAAATGTCCCTGAACGCAGCGCTCGGACCCCGCTGGCACAAGCCGCGGCGGTGCGGCTGTTCTGGCCGAGCGTCCGGCAATTTCGCCTCGGACTGACGCGGCCGGCTGCTTTCCCGCACCGCGGACCCGCGCTCCAGGTAAGATCGAGCCGGTGAGCCTAGTTGCTCGTCGCACCGCATTTGCCGGCCTGGCGGCCTTCACCGGCGCGCTAGTGCTGTGCTTTGGCATCGGTGGCCTGCGCCTTTACCCGAGGATCGCCGACCAACACTTGCCGTTGTCGCTCATCTGGCCGTTCGCGCGGCCCCTGCTGGCCGCTGCACTCGAGGTTTCGTTTCTGGTGAGCGTGCCGGTTGCGTTGGGCATCGCGGCGAGCCTGCGTTCCTCGCGTACTGCAGGAGCGGCACCGTGGCACGCGACAGCCTGGGCAACTTGCTCGTTGGTAATCGGCTTAGGCACGTTCAGCTTTGGTGCGTCGTCATGGCTCGACGGTCGCGGGAGTTCACCGGGACAATTAGCCACGGAGCTGGTCTCCTCGGCTCGCGAGAGTTGTGTGGAGAGCGCCCCGCGCGCTGAAGTGACGGTGCCCCTGCTCGGTTTCGCATGGGTCTGTGAGGCCGGGCGCGCCCCGCAGCTGTCGGGCCGCGCGCCGATCGGCAAGCAAGCCACGTTTCGCGCGAACGCGATCTCGTTGGGGGAAGATTTAAAACGCATTGCCCTCGACGGGTTCACGCTCGCGTTTCCATTGGCCGCGTTCCAAATCCAAGTTCAGATCCACGCCAAGCATGCAACGCTCAGCGGACTACCTCCGTGGGGCCGCTCGCGGCGGATGCCTCTGGCCTTGCGCGTTTGCTTGTTCACGTTGAGCGCCGGCCTGTCGGCATATGGCGTCGGCAGACTTGCTTCGCTTCGGCCTTGGCTACCTGCTTGGGCCGGAGCCTTGCTCGGCGCCGGCGCGTCGGCCTGCTTGTGGTGGGCGGTGGCGTGGCTCGAGCGTCAGGAGCCGCACGCAGCCGCTTACCTGGCGCTGCCTGCGGCAGGGATCGCCGGAGCGGGGTTGGCCGGTTTGGCGTTGCTAGCGGTGCAGCGCGTCCGTTTGCGCTACGGCCGGCGCTTGAGTCACCCCGCGGGGCCATGAAAAACTCAATAAATACGCCAGTTTATCGTGCAGATTGCTGGAATTGTCACGCGGTGGTACGAGGCGCGGGCCTCTGGCCGCTGCCAAGGCGTCACTGAGTTTTCACCGCTGAGAGCCGTCGCCAAAAGGCCAAAGGTGCTGAAGGATGCAATCGAGCGTGCCCGGTATTAGCGGCGATCGCGACACTTCCGTCCACGCGGGTGTTCGCTTTTGGTCGGCGTTGGTCGAACTCGGCAAGCCACGCCTGGCCGGCTTGGTGATGGTGACGATGCTCTGTGGTGCACTGGTGGCCCCCGGGCCACGCCCGCTCGGGCGGCTGTTGATCGCGATGCTCGGGACGGCGCTGGTCGTCGCGGCCGCCAACGCGCTGAACATGTACATCGAGCGCGACACCGACGCTTTGATGCGGCGCACCGCGTCCCGCCCGCTGCCCACGGGTCGGCTATCTCCCGAAGTCGCACTCTGGTTCGCGCGTGCATGCGGCGTCGTCGGGCTGAGCTTGCTCGTGGCGTACGTCAATCTCGCGAGCGCGGCGCTGGCCTTTGCGGCGCTCGTCAGTTACGCGTTCGCTTACACTCCGCTCAAGCGCAGCACCGGCTTTGCGCTGCACGTGGGTGCGGTGCCGGGCGCCATTCCGCCGTTGATCGGCTGGGCGAGTATGACCGGGTCGCTCGCGCCGCGCGCCTGGCCCCTGTTCTTGATTTTGCTCGTCTGGCAGCTGCCGCACTTCTTGGCCATCGCCACGTTTCGGCGTGAAGAGTACGCGCGCGCCGGGCTAGTGGTGCAGCCGAATCAAAGCGGGCTCGCCGCCACCAAGCGCTCGATCTTGATCTATTCGGCGCTGCTGCTCTTGGTCAGCCTATCGCCGCTCGCTCTGGGCATGGCGGGGCTTTGGTACGCCGTCGTGGCGACGGTGCTGGGGCTGGCATTCTTCGGTTTCGCGGCCTTTGGGCGCGGCACGAAGACCGTCGATCGCTGGGCCAAACTGCTGTTCTTGGCTTCGCTGCCGTATCTAGTGCTGGTCTACGCTGCGCTCGTGATCAGCGCGATGTGAGCGCCGACCGCGCGCAATCAGCGGGCGCGCGAACGACGCAGGGACGAGGACGAGGAAGCTCGCTGGCTGTGCGCCTGCGCGCTCGGCGCGGTGCCGCTCACGGGCGCGTCCGTAGCCTCGGACATCATCGACGCCAGCCAAGCCAGAATCGGACTCGTACCGAGCGGCTTCATCACGACCGAGCCCATGCAGCGGGCGCGTGCCAAGAGTCTCTGATCGGCGCAGCTCGTGAAGAACAGCACGCTCGGCACTTTGCTGCTGCTCATCAGCGCGCTAGCCAAATCCACCCCGTTGCCGTCGGGCAAGTCGAGATCGAGAATCGCCCAATCGAAGGTCTGCGGTAGCGCTCGGGCCGCCGCACACGAGCGTGCGCTGGCTACCGAGAAGCCGGCGCGTGCCAGTGTTCGCGAGAGCGCGCGAGCGACGGTCACATCATCTTCGACTACCAGCAGTCGCTGCGGCAAACTTTGCATTTCGAATCACCGTTCGATGCGCGAGGTGGCCGGACCTTATCAAATCAGCCGAGCGCTGAACATATGCTCTCATGCTCGGCTTCAATCGCGATTGATTGCCGCGAGTTATGATCACTAACTTGATGCACTACTCGACGGTGCGAAAGCCGAGCGGGCTGTGATTTACTGGCTTGCTCTCGAGGCGCGGCTGGCCTGAAGCGCGCTGGGCAAGGCGACTTGTTTCGGTGAGAGGAGCGCCGCGACGACCAGCCAAAGTGCGGGCAACGGCATGTCCGTCGCACCCAACGACAACAGCGACAGCGAAAGCACCACGCTCGCTCGGCTGCGCTCGCCTGGCTTGGCCACGCAGGCTCCCGCGGCAAACAGCAAGGCCGCGGTCACGGTGAAGCGCAGCGCTCCCGGCACGGCGCTGGTGTGCGAGCGCGACAGTTGCGAAAGTGCGCGTTCGGCGAGCACGCGTAGCACGCCCGCGCCAGGCGCGGTGCCATGAGCGGCGAACACGCCGAGCGCCAGCGCCGGCAGCAGCACGAGCGCCGCCGCGATCGCGATTTTGCGCGATTTTCCGTGACCGAGGTAGGTCAAGCTCAAGGCCAGAGTCACCAGATCGACGAGCATCGCCAGCGCCGAGATCGCGATCACCCAATGCTTGCTGCCCGGGTCGAGGTGCTCCGCGCTGCGACTCATCAGCTCACGTGCCAACAGATGGGCGAGCCCCGACAAGCCAGCCGCGCCCAACACCAGACCGCTGGCGCGCGTTTCGCTGGCGCGCAAGCTGGCGAGCGCGCCCGCCAACGAGGCCGCGATCGCAGCGAACGCCATCATTCGACACAGCTCGGGCGCGAGCGGGCGCGCCCAAGCCGCCATCACCAGCGCGATCACGATCGCGCTGCCGGGCAAAGCGACCAGGCGATAGCCCAGATCCAGCTTGGGTAGACGAAGCGCGCCGCCGGCCAAACGGATCGCCGCCGCGACGCCGCCGGCGGCAACCAACTGACTCAGAAACGCCGCGACGCGCCCGCTCAGCGTAATGAACGGGGCGATGCCCACGGCCAGGCCAGGAATGGCCGGCGCGATCCCGCGCCCGACGATCGTCGCCAAAAGCGCGGCTCGCGTGAGCATGGGCAAAGAGACCCCAGACGTCTCTGATTCAGGCACGGGCAATTGGCGCTCGGTCACTAGTGGGCGGTGGCGACGGCAACGGCGGCGTTGCCGGGCTGGCGCGAGTTCGAACCATGGCGCTCACGTGGAGACGTCTCGGTGGGGTCGCTGGGTGCGGGCGGCGGCGTTACTTCCGTGGGAGCGGTGCCCGGTTGCGCCTTCAGGATGAACGGCCGCGCGTTGAGGGTCGAGCAAGCGTACTGATTGCGATGAAACTCCCAATGCAGATAAACCTTGCCGTCGGGCGACACGATCTCGTGCGGCGGGGTGCCGAACGGAGCCGCGCGCTTCACGGAGTCGAGCGCGGCGATGTCGAAGGCCGTGATGCCACTGAACTTGGTCACGCCCATGCGAACCACGTTCCCGGACTCTTGGTCCAAGACGATTTCGACCTCGGTGCTGAGATCTTGATTGTTCATGGGGTGCCCGGCCGGCAAGTTGTCGAGTGAGCCGAGGAAGGAGTCCGCAAAGATGGGGTGGATGCGGTTGTGGATCATGCTCAAGTAACTGCCGAAGGCCGAGGCCGCCGTATTGAGCGCGGTCTGATTGCCGAGCTGAACGCTCGGCGTGTAGTTTTCGATCGCACTGCGCCAGCGGCTTGGGTCCATGGGGTGCCACGAACCGACGTGCGCGCTGCGACGGCGTTCGCCATCGACTTGCCGCTCGCGCGCGAGTTGGTCTGTGCCGATCGCGGCGACGGCCGTGCGCGGCGCCAAATTCAAATTGATGCCGTTGGCCGTCGTGCCCGTCGAGCCGAAACCGAACAGCGCGTCACCGCGGCTCTGCCGCTTCGGCAGCGGCCGCGCTTTGCGGGCCTTGGCTTCTGCTTGATCGACCAAGGCCTGTCGCGGGCCGGGGACCGTGAAGCGGCCGTTCTCGGAGCTCACCACCTCCGGGCTGCCTTCGCTCTGCTTGGACTCGGCTTGGGCTTTCTGCCCGTCTCGAGCGGGCGCGCTGGTCTGCGAGCGCGCGGCGCCGGTCCGCGCGCCTGGCTGATCTTGGGCCGACTCGGCGCTGCGTTGGTGCACGGGTTCAGTCGACGGGGGACGCATCAAAGCCAGTTTTTCGGCGTCCGAGGGGGCTCTCTCCGAAGGCGCGTGATCTTTCTCTCCGGGATGATCTTCGGATTGCATCACCCGGGAGTGATCCGAATCCCCAGGCGATTTGTCGGGGCTCGAGTGCTCCCCGCCGGGCGTCGGCTTGGCGTCGTTTTGATCTGCGCTGGTGATGCGCGCCTGCGTCTCTTGCAGGACGTGGTTCGCCTTGTCGGCGATGAACGCGGCATTCGGATTGTCCGGCTGCTTTTCGTCTTCCACCACTTGGCGCACGGCGATTTTCTTGGGGATCGTCAGCTCCGGGGGCGGCTTTGCCGGAGTCGCCTCGGCCTTCTTTTCCTCGGGCGGGGGCTTTTGCTCTTCCGGCTTCTTGGGCGCGACCGGCGGGGGTTCGACCTTGGGCGGCTTGATGGCTTCCTTGACCGGCGGTTTCTTTTCCGCTTCGGGGTCGTCTTTTTCCGCGTTCTTCGGGTCCGGCTCTTTGCTCTCTTCGGGCTTGTCCGGCTCTTCTTTCTCGACGTCCTTCTCGATCGGCTTGTCCTGCTCGTCGAGCAAGGCGACCTCGATCGGCGCGCCCACGCCGCGGACGTGGTTCTGCACGCTGCGCGCGAAGCGTTGGATGTCCAAACGCTGCTCGATCAGCTTGGCCGTCTGGTCAGCACCGCCGCTCCACAGCAAATGCACCACCACCGCCGTGGTGATCCACAAAAAGAGCGGGATGTTCGCTTCGCGGCGCATGGTACTTGGCCGGCCGGATCGCGGCGATCGGCCAGAAAAAAGCTAACATCGAGGGGGCCGCTCAGCAATCTTCCGGGCAATTGGGCGGGCTTATCGCGCGATCCGGCCGACGTGGCGCGAAGCAGAGCTCGAGCGGGCGCGACGCACGAGCGTCACACCTTGCTGATCGACTCGAAGTGGTCGGCAATTTCTTGCGCGCTCCACACGCCAGCGTCGCTTTCCTTGTACTTGCCGGGGCTCTCCACCACCTTGAATACGCTCATGCGCGCGCCCGCCACGGCCAGCACCACCCCGGTCACGTCGTTCGATAGGCTCGAGGCGAGGAACAGGTGGGCGGGCGCGACGTGCTCGGGAGACATACTATCTTCGATCTTCTCGAACATCGGTAGATCCTCGGTCAGGCGAGTTTTGGCGATCGGTGCGACGGCGTTGACGCGCACGCCGTAGCGCTGAAGCTCGATCGACGCGGTGCGCGTCAGCCCGTAGATCCCGGCCTTGGCGGCCGCATAGTTGGCTTGGCCGAAATTGCCGAGCATGCCGGAGACGCTCGTGGTGTTGATGATCGAACCGCTGCCTTGTTCTTTCATCTTCAGCGCGGCGGCCTGAGTGCAGAAGAAGCTGCCCGTCAGATGCACATCGAGCACTGCTTGCCACTCCTCGCGGCTCATCTTCAGCAGGGTTTTGTCGCGTAGAATTCCGGCATTGTTCAAGAGCACGTCGACGCGACCAAATGCGGAGAGCGCCCGCTCGATCAGCGCGTCTGCGCCCTCTTTGCTGGAAATACTGTCATGGCTGGCCTCTGCTTTTCCGCCGGCGGCGCGGATTTCCGCGACCACGGCGTCCGCCACCGAAGCGGCGACCCCGGAGCCGTCGCGCGCGCTGCCCAAGTCGTTGACCAGCACCTGCGCGCCTTCGCGCGCGAAGAGTAGCGCACTGGCTCGGCCGATGCCGTTGCCTGCGCCAGTGACTACCGTTACTTTGCCGTCGAGAAGTCCCATGCGGCGGAGTGTAGATTTTCTCGGCTCGGTTAGAAATGAAACACGAGGCCTTGGGCCGTGTGTTCCGCGGGCGCATCTTTGCCGTGGCTAACGAGCGCGTCGATCCCGACCGCGAGCGCTACTCCTGCTGCGGTCCCCAGCACGTCCCAGGTGAAATCGCGCCAGGAGGGATCGCCATGACCCGTCAGATCCCAGAGCTCTTTGCCGGCGCCCAAGGTGAGCGAAAATGCGCCGCCGAACAGCGCTCTCTGGCTGCGACTCTCGAGCCACGGGCTCGAGGCTGCGTAGCCGCCCGCCGCGAGCCCCAAGGACACCCCAAAATGAAGCGCTTTGTCAGGACCAAGCCAGGGATCCGGGTCGCTGGCGGCCGCAGGGCGCGAAGCCAACGACAGCGCGGCGGAAAACGCGAGCGCGAAGAGCGCGCGGATCATGCGAGCTGGCGTCGACGACGGGCGAACCAGAGCGCGCCCAGACCGAGCAGCGTCGCGAACGCCGAACCGCTGCTCGCCGACTTCGCCCCTGAGCTCAATGAGCAACTGGCGGACGCGTGGGCGGTCTTGACCGTGGACTGCGTAGGGGTGCACACTCCGAGCGCCGCAGAGCAGGCGTAGCGCGCGGGGCAACTGTTCGCGGCGCCACACGGTGGCACACACACACCCGGCGGTGTGCCGGTGGCCGAGTAACACTGATAGGAGCTGGGGCAGTCACCCGTGCAGGCGGTGCCCAAAGGATCGACGGTTGGTCCGACCGGCGCGGAGGGCGGCGAAGCCGTACCGGCAAAACCAGCTGCGCCCGCGCCCGTGTTGGCGGCGCCGGCCGCGCCGCCCGCGCCCGCATCGCTTGCCCAGCTCGGCACCGGGTAGCTTCCGGACGACGCGGCCGTGAGCGCGGTGCTGCGCACGAAGTCTGCCCAGTTGGCCACGTTCGAATAAATCGCGAACGTGCAGTCGTCATCTCCACGTGAGGTGACGCCGAACACGCGCCCGTCGGCGTCGAGCGCGGGGCCTCCCGAATCACCCGAACAAACCGGACTTTTTCCGACCCATTCGTCGTCTGCGGCGGCGTACGCTTGGGGGCACTTGGCCCCGACGCAAAAGACCGACGACGTATCGAAGCGCATGCGGGTGCCCGCGCTCTGCTCATCCTTCGGATCTTGCAGACCGTAGCCCACGGCTGCAAACGCTTGCTTTGCGCCCGGCGCGTGGTCGAGCACGGGTTCGATTGGCTTGGCGTCGGATTCGGCGATGCCGCTGCCGCTCAGGATCATCAGCGCGAGATCGAAGCCGCACACGTCACTGCTCCCGGGCGCTTCCAGGATCTCCTTGATCGCGTACAGCCTGCTGCCAGCTTGCGGCTGCGCGTCGGTCGAGACGAACAGCTCACGTGGGTTGTACTTGGCTGTAAATTGGCTCGTGTCGCAGCTGACTTGCGGAGTCGAACCGTCGTCGATTTGGGACACGCAGTGACGCGCGGTCAGCACCAGATTCGGAGCCAGCAGCGAGCCGCTGCAGATCACGCCCACCTGGCCATGGGCAGCCATCGCCAACGCCACCACGCCCTTGGTCGAGGTGTCGAGGTGCCCGCCGACGATCGAGCTCGTGAAGGAGCCGGTTTGACCGCCCTCGCTCGTGCCATTTCCGGCGCTGGCACACGCCGCAACTCCGACGAAAGCCAGGGGGCCCAGAGGGAGCAGGGTGAGCGCGTGCCGAAGAGCTTTCAAATGAGCAAAAATCATAGCGCCCGGCGCCGTGGGTCGCAAGCGCCGCCCGGCCGCAAGACAAGCCTCAGCGACGGCCAGGGAGGAATGTTACGCTCGCTCGCGGCTCGCTCCTGCTGCCCTTTCTGCACATCAGCACCGCGCCGACCGCAACCGGCCCAGTTCAAGTTCAAGTCTGCTCTCGCTGCTTCACAATCGGTAACACACTCCATGACCACTTCTCTGCCAGCTAGCCCGAACTCGTCTGCTCCTCGCCGTATCCTCGTGACGAGCGCGCTGCCTTACGCCAACGGACACATCCACCTCGGGCATCTGGTCGAGTACATCCAGACCGACATTTGGGTGCGCTTCCAACGCATGCGGGGCGCGCGCGTGATCTACATGTGCGCGGACGACACGCACGGCACGGCGATCATGATTCGCGCGCGTCAGGAGGGCCGCAGCGAAGAAGAGCTGATCCGTGACATGAACGCCGCGCATCGTCGGGACTTTGCCGGCTTTCAGATCGCGTTCGATCACTACGGGAGCACGAACTCCGAGCGCAATCGCGAGTACTGCGCGGAGATCTGGAGCGCGCTTCGGAAGAACGATTTCGTGGCCGAGCGCGAGGTCACGCAGCTCTTCGATCCCAAGGCAGGCGTCTTTTTGGCTGACCGCTTCGTGAAGGGCATCTGTCCCAAATGCGGTACCCCGGATCAATACGGTGATTCTTGCGATCATTGCGGCAGCACCTACAGCCCGACCGATCTCAAGGACCCCGTGAGCACCCTGAGCGGGGCACGACCAGAGCTGAAGAGTGCCCTGCACCTATTCGTGAAGATCGAAAAGCTGCGCGGCTTTTTGAGCGATTGGACGCAGCACCCGGGGCGCCTGCAGCCCGAAATTGCCAACTACCTGAAGGGTCATTTCCTGGCCGACGAACTGCGCGATTGGGACGTCTCACGGCCGGCCCCTTATTTCGGCTTCGAAATCCCGGATGCACCCGGAAACTATTGGTACGTCTGGTTCGATGCTCCGATCGGCTACATGGCTGCCACGCGTGAGTGGTGCGACGCGCACGGGGAGGACTTCGATAGCTGGTGGCGTTCGGAAAACACCGAAATCTACCACTTCATCGGCAAAGACATCGTGTACTTCCACACGCTGTTTTGGCCGGCCATGCTGCACGCCTCGGGTTTTCCGCTGCCGAAGCGGGTACAGGTCCACGGCTTTCTGACGGTCAACGGCGAGAAGATGTCCAAGTCGAAAGGGACCTTCGTGCAAGCCGCCACCTACTTGGAACACCTCGATCCAGCGCACCTGCGTTACTTCTACGCCAGCAAGCTCGGCTCCAAGGTCGACGATTTGGATCTCAATTTGGAAGAGTTCACGGCCAAGGTGAACGCCGATTTGGTGGGCAAGGTCGTGAACCTCGCCAGCCGTACCGCGCGCTTCGTGAAAGAGAGTGGCCTCTCGGCGGTCTACCCGGATGATGGCGGACTATTCCGTGAAGCGGCGGCGCGCGGCGAGGAGATCGCAGAAGCCTACGAGGCGTGTGATTTTGCGCGCGCTATGCGCCAAGTGATGGCCTTGGCTGACCGCGCCAACGAATACATCGATCGCGAAGAGCCTTGGAAGCTGAAGAAACAACCCGAAAAGGCGGCGGAACTCCGCGACGTGTGCACGGTTGCCTTGAACCTGTACCGGCAGCTGATCGTGTATTTGGCGCCCGTCTTGCCCAAGCTGGCCGAACAGAGCCAAAAGTTGCTGAGCGCGCCGTTCGACCGCTTCGAGGCGGCTCAGCAGCCGCTGCTGGGCACCGCCGTCGGGGAATTCGAACACTTGATGCAGCGCGTGGATCCGAAAAAGCTCGAGGCCGTGATCGCGGCGACACGCGATGCGGCGAGCGACGCGGGCGCGGTGAAGGCAAGCGTGGTCGCCGCCACCGGGATCGAGCCCCGCCCCACCGCCGTCGGTGCCGAACTGCCCGTCGATGACGGCGCAGCGCTCGAAAGCGAGCCGCTCGCGGCCGAGTGTTCGATCGACGACTTTGCCAAAATCGATCTCAGAATCGCTCGCGTTTTGAGCGCGGAGGCGATCAAGGAGGCCAACAAGTTGCTGAAGCTCACGGTCAGCTTGGGCGGCGGAACCACGCGCACGATCTTCGCCGGCATCAAGGCGGCCTACACGCCAGACGCGCTGGTCGGACGCTTGGTGGTGATCGTTGCAAATCTGGCCCCACGCAAGATGAAGTTCGGGACCAGTGAGGGCATGGTGATCGCGGCGGGCCCGGGCGCAGCCGAGGTCTACGTGCTCGCTCCGGACAGCGGGGCAAAGCCGGGTCAGCGCGTGCATTGATCGTAAAAAAAGCCGTGATTGTCGGCTGGAGCGGCGATCACTCGCGGATCCGCGCCGAGAAATTCGCGGTGAAGGAATTCTCATGCCTGATCGGAAAAGTTCTTGGCAGCGCGGAACGGTTTGACGGAGCGGGGCCTGGAGTGCACGCTTTTTGCTCAGGGTTGTCCTCGACACCCCGACGCCCCCACAAGCTCTCACCAATGCGCACCGTCCTTCGTCTGCTGGGTCCAGTCTGCGTGCTGTCCCTCGCTGCTGCTTGCTCCAACTCCAGCTCGGCGCCGGCGCAGGCGGTGGGGGGCGCACCGCCTGCGGTAGCTCCGCCCGATGGCTTGGTGTGTCAGGCGGATCAGCATCCGGCCGCGCCCATCTCGCTGCTCACGCGCGCGCAATACGACGCCACCATCTCTGATCTGTTGGGCGACAACAGCCAGCCGTCGTCGAGCTTCCCGGCCGAGAATCAAGTCTCCGGTTTCAACAACAACACGGAGGTGCACATCGCCAACCCGCTGCTGGTCGAGCAGTTGATGGATGCGGCAGAAGGCATTGCCAGCCGCGCGGTCACCGCCAATCTGGCGACGCTCGCTCCTTGTGCGGGCACGGGCACCAGCGAGCAAGCGGCCTGCGGTGCGAGTTTCGTGACCAGCTTCGGCAAGCGCGCTTTTCGGCGTCCGCTCAAGAGCGATGAAGCACAGGCTTTCAACACGCTGTTCGCGGGCCTGAACGCGACGCGTGGCTACGCCACCGCGGTGGAGCTGACGCTGCAGGCCATCTTGCAATCGCCGCAATTCCTGTACCGGCTGGATTCCGAGCGGCCGCCCACCTTCGAGACCGGCGCGGTCCCGCTCGATTCTTATCAAATCGCGGCGCGAATCTCGTATTTCCTGACGGGCTCGATGCCCGATGCAGCGCTGTTTGCGGCCGCAGACGCGGGCAGCTTGCTGAGCACGACCGAGATCGAAACTCAGGCTCGTCGCCTACTCGAGACCAATCGCGCCAAGGCCATGGTGCGTGACTTCAATCAGCAGTGGCTCCAGCTGGACCAATTGTCGGGCTTGGCGCGGAACCCACCGTCGGACCTGGCAGACGTGAAAGGCATCGGCGCCGACTACCGAGAGTCCCTGCAGCAATTCCTCGACCAAGTATTCTGGGAACATGGCGACCTGCAGTCTCTGTTCTTGTCGCCCCAAACCTTCGTCAATGCCCGGCTGGCGGGTGTGCTCGGGCTGGCCGCGCCCGCGAGCGGTTTTGCAGCGGTCAGCGGGGCGCCGGGGAGCGTTGGGCTCCTGTCTCAGCCCGCGCTGATGGCGATGCTCGCGCATTCCGATCAATCCGGGCCGGTTCAGCGCGGCGTGTTCGTGCTCCAACGCCTGCTCTGCATCGATGTCCCGCCGCCGCCTCCGTGTCTCAACCCAGTC
>Ga0247778_1000852_pt1 | contig 22065 bp, 12 predicted proteins | sample UWRJL049202B5_FD_179939 | JGI IMG/M metagenome (GOLD analysis project Ga0247778, IMG submission 179939) | Plant litter microbial communities from Arlington Agricultural Research Station in Wisconsin, United States - UWRJ-L049-202B-5 | ecosystem: Environmental > Terrestrial > Plant litter >... | reverse complement strand
GTGGACGGTATCGAGCGTGGTACGGGTCACCTGGTGAGCCAGGTGGATCCGCAGAAATGGTATACGACGATCGGCGGCCGTCAGCATACGACTGGTATGTATATGTACAGCGCCACGGTGGTGAGGGTGCGGCAGGTTTCTATCGGGTATTCCTTACCGAAGAAGTTCATTGCGAATTCGGTGATCAGGAATATCCAGCTGTCGCTGATCGGCCGGAATCTCTGGTATATCCACCGGGATGCGCCCTTTGACCCCGAGATGTCCCTGTCTACGGGTAACCAGTGGCCGGGGGTTGACGTGACAGGTTTGCCGGCGACAAAGAACTATGGCCTATCCCTCAACGTGACTTTCTAATTTGTACAATTTTAAATTTTCACAAATGAAAAGGACGAATTCATATATTGCTGGTGTTCGGATGGCCATGGTGAGTGTGGTCATGGTAGCAGCACTGCTGTCTGCCTGTACGAAGAATTTTAAAAAATACAATACGGATACGACGGGGGTGACGGATGCGCAGCTGCTCCCGGATTTCAACAGCATCGGAGCCTTTTATCCTGCCATGCAGCAATCCCTGATCCCGTTGAACGATCCGACGACGGCGGATATCGGGGAATACCTGGAGGCCGGTAATTATTCGGGTTATATCGGCAGCGGCTTTGTCGGTGTGGATCACCGGACCTATAATCATCTCACTGCCTGGGATGGGTATTCGCTGTTCAATTTTTATTATAACAATACGATGGCGTCGCTGAATGAGGTGCGGAGGAAGAAGGGGCGTGAGACGGCGCCCGACTTCTGGGGTGTGGGTCTGATTCTGAAGGTGGGTGGTCTGCACAAGGTAACGGATACGCATGGTCCTATTCCCTATTCGCAGTATGGGTTGGGTGGGACGTCAGTACCCTATGACAGCCAGCAGAGCGTTTATGAATTGATGTTTAAAGAATTGGATACGGCGGTGACGAATTTGCAGGCTTATGTGACGGCTCATCCGGGTGCGGCGCCCTTTACGAAGTTCGATATCTCGAACTATAAGGGTGATTATCATGGCTGGATCAGGCTGGCGAATTCTTTGCGGCTGCGGCTGGCGATGCATATCGTCAAGGTAGATCCGGCCACTGCGAAGCTGCAGGCGGAGAAGGCGTTGGATCCTGCAAATGGCGGGGTGATGACGACGAATGCGGACAACATGGTGGTGACGGGCGGTCTGAACTGGCTGGCCGGCGGCGCATTCATCTGGGGTGATTTTCGTGCGGGCCAGGCGATCATTTCATTTATGAAGGGATACAATGATCCCAGGCTGACGGTGCTCTTTGCCCCATCGACGATCTTGCCGGGGGAAATCATCGGTATCCGCCAGGGGGCGCAATTGAGCTCCCAGTCGGTGTATAATAAATTTTCCAGTTTCAACAGCACTACTTTTAGTACAACCACGCCGGGTGTGTTCATGACGGCGTCCGAGGTGTTCTTTTTAAGGGCCGAGGGTGCGCTTCGCGGATGGAATATGGGCGGTGAAACGGCCCAGGCCTATTATGAGTCGGGTATCAACACGAGCTTCCAGCAATGGGGCGTGTCGGGTGCGGCTGCGTATATCGCGGACGGGACGAGTGTGCCGGAAGATTATACGGACCCGGTCCTGTCGGTGAACAGTGCGCCGAGCCTGACGCATATTACGATCAAGTGGGATGACGGTGCATCGAACGAGGAGAAGCTGGAGCGGATCACGACGCAGAAATACCTATCTGGTTTCCCGAACGGCACCGAGGCGTGGACTAATTTCAGGAGAACGGGTTATCCTAAGCTCCTACCGGTCGTGGTGAACAATAGCGGCGGTACGGTGAATACGGATATTCAGATCAGGAGGCAATGGTATCCTTCGACGGAATACAATGTGAATGGTGTCGAGGTGAACAAGGCGGTGTCGACTTTATTGGGCGGACCGGATAATGGAGGAACGAGGTTGTGGTGGGATGTTGTAGGCGGGAACTTTTAAAGGATTGTTATATCGGTCGGGCAGTCAAAAATTATTGCCATGAAAAAAATTATATTTTTCTTATTTGTTTTTTGCGGCTCTTGCCTGGCAGGATGGGCAAAGATAAGGTTGCCGTCTATTCTGGCCGACAGTATGGTACTGCAGCGGTCGATGGCTGTTCCTGTCTGGGGATGGGCGTCACCGGGAGCGAAGGTGTCTGTGAAAGGAAGCTGGCCGAGGTCGGTCATGGAGGCGGCCAGTGCGGGTCAGGACGGGAAATGGATGGTCACCCTGGGCACGCCGGCTGCCGGGGGGCCGTATGAGATCGTTATTCGGGGTGATGATGAGGTCGTGCTGAAGGGCATACTCATTGGGGAAGTGTGGGTATGTTCGGGTCAATCCAATATGCAAATGTCTTTGAAAGGCTCGGACGATTCGCCGATGAAGGATTCGAAGAAAGAGGTGTCCGCTGCCCATTACCCGACCATCCGGCTATTCACGGTTAGCAGGTGTCTGTCCTATACGCCGCAGACGGACGCGGGTGGGAACTGGGCATCTTGTACACCCGGGTCGGCGGCTGGTTTCAGTGCTGCCGCGTATTTTTTTGGGAGGATCCTTGAAGAGAAGCTACGGGTGCCGATAGGGCTTATCAGCAGCAACTGGGGTGGTACTGTGGCGGAGGCGTGGACCAGTGGGGAAGCATTGAGGGCAATGCCTGAATTCGACTCCGCCCTCAACAGCGTAGATTCGGTCCGGCAGCTGCCTGAGGGTGCGGTACGTTACGATATTATGGCTGTAAAGCCGATCGGCCCGCTGGATCATTCTGCCAATACGGTGTCTGTGCTGTATAATGGCATGATCGCACCCTTGATCCCGTATGGGATCAAGGGTGTTATCTGGTACCAGGGGGAGTCTAATATCGGCAGGGCGGATCAGTATGAAAAGCTTTTTCCGCTGATGATCACCGACTGGCGAGTCCGTTGGAAGGAAGGTGTATTCCCTTTTTATTTTGTGCAGATCGCTCCCTTTGCGTATTCGGGTGACAGTACTGCTGCGGCGGCTCTTCGGGATGCCCAACGGAAGACGATGTCTGTGCCCAATACGGGTATGGTGGTGACTTCGGATATCGGCGATATTAAGAATATCCATCCTGCCAATAAGCGGGAAGTAGGGCGGAGGCTGGCCATGTGGGCGTTGGCCCGCACATATGACAAGAAGGGATTTGAGTATTCGGGACCTTTGTATGAGCGCATGCGGGTGCGGGGCGATACTGTCGTTTTGTCCTTTACGCATGCGGCGGGTGGGCTGACGACGCAGGGTGGTCCGCTGACGGGTTTCGAGATTGCGGGCGGTGATGGGCGATTCGTGCCGGCCAGGGGAAAGATAGTTGGTGAACGGGTCCTTGTACACAGCGATGCGGTGAAGGATCCTCGTGCTGTGCGATATGACTGGTATGCTACGGCTACTGCCAGCCTGTTTAACCGCGCGGGATTGCCCGCTGCGTCATTCAGCTCCGATACGACGGGCGAGGGGCGCAAGACTGCGGTTGTGGGTGTGCGGGACGACCGGGATAGCCGGGCCGGCCGGGATGGTCAAGGTAACAGGGATGACTTTGCTGCGGGTGTTCGGAATGCCCCGGACGATGGGGATGACTATGCTGTTCGTACGCATCAACATGACTGGACGCATCATTATGCGATGGGCAGTCCTTCATGGGATGCATTTGAACGTTTTCCGGGCAACCCGGTATTCAAGGGCCGGAAGGGGATGGAGTGGCCGGTCAACGGGTTCCTCTTCAAGGACCCGCAGCATGGCGCCTGGTATCTGTATATCGGCGAGTATCGTGAGAATTATGCAGCGGAGAAGGGTGACGAAACGAAGGATATGAACTGTGTGATCTATAAGTCTGTGGACAGGGGGCAGCATTGGTCGCCCGTGGGGGATCTGTTCCCGGCGCATCAGGCGGCATACGACTCCTTGCGGATCGAGGCTCCGGATGTGATGGTGGTATATGCCGATGGCAAGTATCATATGATTTTTGATTTTGTGGGTTCCGGGGATACCTGGGCGAGCATGGACAATTCCGGGATTGGGTATGCCGTCGCGGACAGGCCGGAGGGGCCATTCGTGATTTCCGCGAAGCCCTTGCGTATGAATACGGATTACAAGGCCCACCCGCTGGAGGGGAGGTATTCGCGTGTGTATGCGCCGATGATCATCAAACGTGAGCATGACTGGGTGATGCTGCATATGATGGATGCCTTGCCTGCATGGACCCTGGCGATGGCGACTGCCAGCCGCCCTGAAGGGCCTTATAGCGATAGCAAGCCGGTATTGCATGTGGAGACAAAGACGCCCTATCCGCCGTTGCAGGAGTTCTTTCCTGCCTGGATCGATGGCGGGTATGTGTATCTGCCGGCGACTTCGGTTGCGCTGAATCGCAATTATCAATCGGTCTTCCGGGTAAAACCCGAGGATCTTGGCGATGCTGCAAAATATGAAACGTTTGCCGCCGGTGGTTTCTGGCATTCTCTCAATTTGCCGGACGAGCATTCGGGTATTTGGGGGCAGACGATCTCGGGTATGGTGGATAAGGATACCCTGTATGCGATGTATCCTTCCAAGGACCTGAAAAATTATGGGACGATCAACCTGGCTAAGGCGCCATGGCCGGGGATGTACAGGAAACGTGGCTTGCAACTCGGCGCAAATGCCGGCAAATCGTTCTCCTATATTAAAAAGGCAGTGGCGTTTCGCAGATTGGATATGGATTTCAGGCTGGATGGCACGATGAGCATCGTTTGGGATCTTCATACGCCGATCGATATCCGCGATCTGTGGGGAAAGTTCGATCTGTCGCGAAATACCCGGCACAAGGAACTCCAGGTGAACGAGAACGGATGGAAGATCCTGGTGGGAGATTCCAAGGCAGGGTTGACGGCGAAGGATTCCGGTAGCTGGACGGGCTGGCGAGCTGGTGTCAACGCGCTGCGGGTCAGGCAGAACGGTGGGATGTATGTGTGCTCGCTGAACGGGGTCGATTTTTTTAAGGGGGCGTTGGCGGCGGATCCGGGACCTGTGGGTCTGTACCTGGAAGAGAACAGCCATGTTGCGGTGGACAGGATGGTGCTCACGGGTGACCGCGTGGATGGGTGGGTCACTTATGGGTTCTATGAGGCGATCCTGGCTGCGGGGAACAAGGACAGCGTGTTCTCGTTTGTAAATGATCCTCATTTTGTATATGGGCGCGGCGCTGTGTCCAAGCATACCGGGGTATTCGCCAAATGGAATTTCGAAGGGCGGGCGGTGCAGCTGCTGCTGCCGAGGGGACCGCAGCTTGGTGCGGTGCGGGTGTTCCTGGACGGGAAGCTGGTGAAGACGGCGGCGCTGAAGGCTAACGTATGGGGTCAATCGTCGGTGGTGTATGAGGCGGCCGGGTTATCCGGCGGGCTACATGCGCTGTATCTGGAGGCGGTGGATGGGTTGCTGCCGCTGGATTGTATTAAAGTGAAACTTTAAATTTTAATATATGTCTTATTTTAAAATAACGGATGGGCAGATCTCCGATTTCGGGAGAGATGGTTATATCATCGTAAAGGATTTTCTGCAGGCGGCTGAGGTGGAGAAACTGGCGGATATCGCCCTGCATGACGACAAGGTGCGGAAAAATGCCATGGACCTGAATGATAAGTCGGGGAAGAAAACAAAGCTGACGATATGGTATACGCCCGGGAACGATGCCTATGGGTTGCTGACGAAGAGCCGGCGGATCATCGATTCCGTGGACAGGCTGATGGACGGCGATGCGCCGGTCTGTCATTTTCACAGCAAGCTGATGCAAAAGGAACCGCGTGTCGGCGGCGCCTGGGAGTGGCACCAGGACTATGGCTATTGGTATAAGGACGAGTTCCTTTTCCCCGACCAACTGATCTCCGTCATGGTGGCGATCACGGATGCCAATAAAGAGAACGGATGCCTGCAGGTGGTCAGGGGTTCGCACAAGATGGGAAGGGTTGAGCATGGGTTTGCCGGGGAGCAGGTGGGTGCCAGCATGCACTATGTGGAGCTGGCGTTGAAGACGATGCCATTGGAGTATGTGGAGATCGCGGCCGGTGATGCGCTGTTCTTCCACAGCAACCTGTTGCACCGCAGCGCGGCGAACCTATCGGACCGGGCCAGGTGGTCTCTGATCTCCTGTTATAACAGACGCAGCAACACTCCATTTAAGGAGATGTCTGTGAGCTGCAGCACCCCTATCGTTGCCGTGCCTGATGAGGCGCTGCTGGAATGGGAGGCGGCCGGGATCGATGAAAATGCGGATTTCATCGGGAAGGACCGGATACATAAGGACGCGTGAAAGAAGGACGGGTGAAAGAAGGATGTGTGAAAGAAGGATGTGTGAAAGAAGGACGCAGGAAGGAATGGCGCATGAAAGAGGGCGCATGAAAGAGGGCCCAGGAAAGAGGACGCATGAAAGAAGGGGACATGAAAGAATTAACACGGATCTTACCGAAAGAAAGAATAAAGGACCGGCTGATCGATCGTATCTCATTTGCCCCGGACGCAGGATTTTATTATCTGCTGCCGAAGGTGGTGGTACAGCCCATGAGCGAGCGGGAGATCATTTCGCTGTTCCGGCTGTCTCATGAGCTGGGTATACCGGTGGTCTTCCGTGCGGGCGGCACCAGTCTTTCGGGCCAATCGATCACGGATGGCATATTGGTGGATCTCAGCAATTATTGGAGAAAGGTATCGGTGGAAGAGGCAGGCGCCTCAGTCCGGGTACAGCCGGGCATTACGGGAGCCATGGTAAATGCGCAGTTGAAGAAGCATGGCCGTAAGATCGGTCCCGATCCTTCCAGCATCAGCGCTGCAATGATGGGCGGTATTCTCTCCAACAATGCCAGCGGTATGTGTTGCGGGACGGTCGATAATTCCTATCACACCACACGTCATATTCGATTTATATTACCCGATGGGGAGGTTTTTTCAACGGAGAGCGAGGCGGACTATGCCCGGTTCGAATCGTGCAGGGCCGATCTGTACGGTGGGTTGCGTGCGATACGGGACGAGATACTGGGCGATCGGGTGCTGTATGACCGGATCCGGAAAAAGTACCGGACGAAGACTACTGTGGGCTATTCGCTAAACGCCTTGGTCGACTATGAGCACCCGATGGATATTTTCGCACGCCTGCTGATCGGTGGCGAGGGTACGCTGGCGTTTATTGCGGAGGCTGTATTGGAGACGGTCCCGGATCCGCCCTATAAGAGTGCGGCGATGTTGTATTTCCCTGGTATATCCGAGGCCTGCCTGGCGATCGGTCCGTTGACCTCGTTGGGGGCTGCGATGGTGGAGCTGATGGACCGGGCTTCCCTGCGTTCCGTGGAGAACCTGGAGGGTATTTCTCCCGTCGTAGGAACGTTGGGCGAGGGGGCGGCTGCGCTGTTGGTGGAATTTCAGGCTGAGAGCCCGGATGCGCTGGCGGATAAAGTGAATGGATTTTTCGAAATATGCGATGGGTTGTCCTTGTCGTTCATGCCTTCATTTACGGTGGGTAAGGAGCGTGATCTTTTGTGGAAGATGCGTAAGGGATTGTTCCCTTCCGTGGGATCGGTGCGTGCCCGCGGCACCACGGTGATCCTGGAAGACATTGGATTTCCTGTAGAATACCTTGGTGCGGCCATCCTGCACCTGCAGTCCTTGTTCCGGCTGCATGGATATGCGGAGGCCATTATATTCGGTCATGCAAAGGATGGGAATATTCATTTCGTCATCACACAGGCCTTTGAGGGGATGGGAGAAATAGGGAGGTACGACGCCTTTATGAGGGATGTGGTGGATCTTGTCGTTCATCGATACGGTGGCACTCTGAAGGCGGAGCATGGGACGGGCCGGAACATGGCGCCATTTGTCGAAACTGAATGGGGGGCTGATGCATACCGGATCATGAAGCAGATAAAAACGCTGGCCGATCCGCGGGGGCTGTTGAATCCGGGTGTATTGATCAATGAGGGAAGAAACGCTCATTTGGAACACCTGAAGGCGCTGCCGCCGGTGGAAGTGGAGGTGGATAAATGTATTGAATGCGGCTATTGCGAGCCGAAGTGTCCCAGCCGTGACATTACGATGTCGCCTCGGCGAAGGATCGTGGTTCGGCGTGCGTTGCAGACAATGAAGCAGGAGGGTGATGCTGCGGGGTTCCGGGTGCTGAGCCGGGAGTATCAGTACGATGGGCTGGATACCTGTGCGGTGGACGGCTTGTGTGCTGTCTCTTGTCCGGTGGATATCAACACGGGAGATCTTGTCAAAAGGCTCCGGCGGGAGTCGCACTCGCCGGTGGCCAACCGGGCGGCCCTGCTGGCGGCGAGGCATTTCGGGGGTGCGGAATGGATGGTCCGTTTGTTGTTACAAGGGGGTATGCTGGTCAATAGGATTGCGGGCCGGGGGACGATGAGCGGGTTGACAAGTTTGTTGAGAAGAATTTTTAGGAAGATGCCGTTGTGGACGCCGGAGATTACGGCGCCGCCCGATATGAGATGGGCCAGGGGTGGAGTGGGGGTGGATGCGGAGAAGCGCGCTGGGGATGAGATTGGTGAGGTGGGGAGGAGAGGTGATGCGGGTGGAGAGGTTGGTGAAGAGGGGAAGCAAGGTGATGCAGGGCAGAAGAAAATAGTGTATTTCCCCAGCTGTATTTCCAGGATGATGGGGACCTATAATGGAAAGTCGAAAAACATCATGGAGTGTTTTCTTTCGATCTGCGGGAAGACGGGTATCACTGTGATCGTTCACAAGCGGTTCAGGAATCTTTGCTGCAGCCAGCTGTTCGCCTCGAAGGGTTTTGAGGATGCCTATCGATACAAGGCCAATGAGATTATCCGGGAGCTGTGGGATGCGAGCGATGCCGCGAGGTGGCCGATCGTGATGGATGTCAGCTCGTGCACGTACACGCTGAAACATTTGCGGGGCATGCTGACCGGCGACAATCTGTGGAAGTATGACCGTCTGCAGTTCCTGGACAGCGTGGAATTCCTGCATGATATGGTGATGCCTGCGAGCGTGGTCATCGATCGAAAAAATCGGGTCGTGTTACATCCTGTCTGTTCATTGGAAAAGATGCATACTGGCGCCAAGCTGGAGCGGCTGGCAAGCCATTATGCCAAGGATGTTGTGATCCCGCTACAGCATGGCTGCTGCGGCATGGCGGGCGACCGGGGATTTATTTTTCCCGAATTGACTGCGTCGGCCACGCGGGAAGAAGCCGCAGAAGTACAGGTGGGGACATACGACGGCTGTTATTCTACCACGAAGACCTGCGAGATGGCTATGTCAGCCGCTACCGGCGTCCATTATGAATCCATTCTTTATTTAATCGATGAGACTATTTGAGATACGCGAAATGCCTGAGCGGGTTTTTAAAGCGTTTATATTTCGACAGTGCTGCCTATTGTGAGCAGATGAAGGGTCATACCGGCGTCTTTAAAAGACTTAATGGCCTTTTGATGGTCGATCTTTATGAAACCGAATGTGTCATAATGTACGCCGATGACAGTTGTCACTCCTGTAAACCGGGCTGCCTTAATCGCGTCTGCTACGCCCATTGTCAGGCCGTCGCCTACGGGAAAGACGGCGAAGTCCAGCGTTGCCCATTCCGGGATCAGCTGCATATCCAGGGTGAGCCCCGTGTCGCCGCTGTAGTAGAAATTTCCGTCCGGCGTATCGAATGCAAATCCGCAGGCCACTCCGCCATAGGATCCATCGGGCAGACTGCTGGAGTGTTGTGCGATCACACATTTTACTTTTCCGAAATCAAATGCAAACTGACCGCCCGGGTTGATGGGGTGTGTGTGCTCCAGTCCATTCTTATTGAACCAGGCATACAATTCCCAGTTGCCGAGCACCATGGCCCCTGTCCTTTTCGCTATGCGCACGACATCGGTTATATGATCGTAATGGCCGTGTGAAACGAAGATGTAATCGGCCCTGACCTCGTCGACGTTGATTTCCGAGGCCAACTCGTTGAGCGTGATAAATGGGTCGAAGAGCAGTGTCTTGCCGCCTGCAAAAACGGAGAAACAGGAATGTCCGTAGTAGGTAAATTGCATAATTACTGTTTTGTGTGATTGCTGATGTTGTTTGTTGTGCAAATTTAGCTGAGCCTGAGGGCGCCGGCAATGGCGAATTTGGATAAGTATTTGTACAAGTTCAGCGTGGGCCGGGGAATTTCGGGCAGACGGGCCTTTACTATGTAATGATTCCTTAACATGGTGAATGCGTGGCTTTGCTAACTTTGTCTGAAATGTTGGTTAAGGATGTATGTAGTCAGGCAATATGATGAAAAGTCAATTCTTATCAGCGTAGCGCAAGGCGACGAGGTAGCGTTCGAGATCCTATTCAATCAATACAAGAACAAGATCCTTTTCTTCGCCTGGAAATTCTTACAATCGGAGTCCAAGGCGGAAGATGTTCTGCAGGAGATATTTATAAAGGTATGGACATGCCGGGAGCAGTTGCCGGATGTCAGGAATTTTTCGACGTGGCTCAACGCGATCACCCGCAATTACCTCTTCAACGCGCTTCGGAGGCTGGCCACAGAAGAAGCATTTATCAAAGAGCTGTCCTCCATTCCCACTCAACAAAATGATGCGATCGACGATATGGCCGTCGATGAACTGCAGCTGGCATTACAATGTGCCGTGTCCACTCTCAGTCCGCAGCAGCGGCGGATCTTCGAGCTTAGCCGTGTGGAAGGATTGAAGCACGAGCAGATCGCGGAGAAGTTGAATATTTCCAGGGAGACGGTCAAAAAGCATATGACGGATGCGCTGCAGCGGATCCGTATGCAGATGAAGACCCATGAAAGCCTCGTACACCTGAGTATCCTGCTGCTCTCCGTTAATTTTTAAAAAAACTTTATTTTTCTCTACCCCTCTTTTTTCGTCTGCGTGTCTTGATGGTATGGACGCGTTATTTTCCCGATTGAAATATTTGCTGCATGCCTATACGCTGGAAGAAATTACATCCGCCGAGAGGCAGGAACTGATGGAACTGATCAGGATGCGCGTCCATGAGAGGGCCATTAAGTTATTGATGGCCGAAGAGCTCGAAGTGTTAGAGCAGCTGCAAACGGGCTATATGCTGTCGGATGAAAAGACCGCAAGGATCCTGAGGAATATCTTTCAGTCAACGGCGGAGTCCGGCACGGCTGCGCAGGGAGGGAAGGGCCGTATGGGTGGATGGGTCTGGCGGGCTGCTGCGGTCCTTATCCTGGTAACGGCGGGTATTGGCGGATACCGCAGGTTGTCGGGTCTCCGGCAGGAAGCGGTCGTGCGTGTGGAAACGAAGCTCCGCATGGATGCCGCCCCGGGCGGGAACAAGGCTGTGCTGGTCCTGGCGAACGGGGCGACGATCATTCTGGATAGCGCGCATTCCGGGAAGCTGGCGCAGCAGGGCGGGGTCAATGTAATAAAGATGGATAGCGGTAGGCTGGCCTATTCCCCATCGAACGAAAATTCAACTGAAGTACTTTATAATACGCTGGCGACTCCCAGGGGCGGTCAGTATCAGCTGACGCTGCCGGACGGCTCCCGCGTTTGGCTGAATGCGGCCTCTTCGATCAGGTACCCCACCGATTTCAGAGGAGCAGAAAGAAACGTAACCGTCACCGGTGAAGCCTATTTCGAAGTTGTAAAGAATACGAAGATGCCATTTGTTGTCAATGCTGGCGCCACCCGGACTACGGTGTTGGGTACGCATTTCAATGTCAAGGCCTACGCGGACGAGCGGTCGCTGTGTACGACCCTGTTGGAGGGTGCTGTAAAGGTATCGGCGGGTGACGACGAACGGATATTACGTCCCGGGCAGCAATGTATTCTTAACGAAGCAACGCGATCGCTGACCATTCGGGATGTCGATACCTACCAGGCGGTTGCCTGGAAGAATGGCCTCTTCGATTTCGATCAAACCGATATCCCCGCGATCATGCGTCAGATCAGCCGTTGGTACGATGTTGACATCAGTTACCGATGGAACTATGAGGGTGTAAAATTCGGCGGGGGTATCAGCCGCCAGCTAAACCTATCCCATGTACTCCGGCTGCTGGATAAGAACGGGGTGCATACCAAATTGGAAGACAGGAAACTTATTGTTTTACCTTAAAATTCTGTGGCATTATGTCTAAGGCTCTTTGTTGCCGGCCGTCGAAAAGACGACCGGTAATAACCAAATCTATGCTCGCTATCAAGCTGACGGCTCTCTTTATTTTTCTCTTCTGTCTGAACGCCGGCGCTACGGGATCTGCAAAAACGGTCACTATTTCGGCGAAGAACGCGCCCATCCAAAAGATCTTTAAAGAGATATTCCGGCAAACCGGGGTATCGGTAATTTACAACGAACAGTTGTTCGTGAATTTTGCGCCCGTCACCATCGATGTAAAGGATGCTACGATCCAGCATGTGCTGGATGAATGTCTGAAGAACCAGCCTTACTCCTATACCATGGAGGACAACACGATATCCATTCTCAAGACGGATGTCCTTCTGTCGCGGGCGACCGATATTCGTGGTCATGTCACTGATACGCTCAACAGGCCGCTGGCGCGTGCATCGGTAACGGTGAAGGGATCGCGCAAGGGGACCAGCACGGATGCCAATGGTGATTTTGTCATAAAGGATGCCGGCGAAAATGTAAGCCTTCTTATTTCCTATACGGGATATGCGACCCTGGAGGTCCGGGTGCAGGGTGAGGCTGTGGTGAACATACAATTGCGGGAAGAGATCAGCGCGATGAACAATGTCGTCGTGACGGCTCTGGGTATCGAGCGGCAGTCGAAGGGGTTGGGGTATAGCACTCAGCGGGTAAAGGGCGAGGAATTTGAGGATACGAAGGATCTGAACCTGGCCAATGCGATGATCGGCAAGGTTGCGGGTCTGGAGATCAATGCCTCTACGGAGATGTTCATTAGTTCAGACATAAAATTGCGGGGTGTAAATCCTTTGATCGTGGTGGATGGGTCGCCCATCAATACTACTACCTGGGATCTCAATTATAATGATATTGAGACGATCGATGTGCTGAAGGGTCCTACGGCTGCTGCGTTGTATGGCTCTTCGGGGGTCAATGGCGCGATCGTGATCAGTCTGAAGAAGGGCCGGTCCAACAGGACTACCGTGGAATTCACGTCCACGAATATGATCCAGCCCAGCCTGCTGACGTCCCCCAAGGTCCAGAGCGAGTACGGGTCGGGCTCCGGCGGGAAGTATCAATACCAGAATGGCAGCGGTACGGCGCTGGAGGGCGGCGGTTTCACCTGGGGTCCCAAGCTGGACGGGCGGCCCATTGTGCAATGGAATAGTCCTATCGATCCCAGTACGGGTTCGCGGACCCCAACGCCGTGGCTGGATCACAGCGGCGGGAAGGGTAATCTCGTCAAGTTCCTGCAAACGGGGTTTATGACGACGAACAACCTGAATTTCGAGGCCGGCAACGACAAGGGCAGCTACCGGATCTCTTTGACCCAGGCCTATCAAAAGGGGATCGTCCCCAATACGAGGTTGAACATCTATGGGTTCAGCGTGGGTGGCCGGTACCAGTTCACGCCGAATTTCGAAGTCAATACTTCCCTCAACTATTCCAAACAGTATTCTCCCAATTACAGGATCCCCGGCTATGGCGCGAACGATTATATTTATAGCCTTTCGTTCTGGCTGGGCAATGATATCGATCTCAAAGACGCCAGGAATTATTGGGCGCCGGGGGCGGTGGGTACGCAACAGCGGTTCGCCCAGACGGGATATTATAACAATCCTTATTTCCTGGCCTACCAGAACCTGCATACCTATGACAAAGACGTGCTGTATGGCCAGATCTCCGGCAATCTTTCCCTTATCCCTCATGAGCTGTCGCTGAAGTTGCGGGTTGGTGCGAATACGAATACAAACAGCCAGACACAGGATGTGCCTGTGGGCATGACCGGTACTCCCCTTGGTAATTTCATCCTGTCGGATACCCGTAATTTCACCATCGACAATGATGTGATCCTTTCCTATAATAAGAAGGTATCCGAGAATTTTTCCATCGGGGCGATCGGCGGCGCCTCTTATTTGTATACGAAGCAGACGGTAAATACCCTGAGCACCAGCGGGCTGGTCATACCATTGTTCTACAATGCGTCCAATTCGCTCAATCCGGGGACGATCAATAACACCCTTTCGGAGAGCCAGAAGAAGAGCGTATATGCCAATATCGACCTGAAGTTTTTCAAGCCTCTTTACCTGACCCTTACGGGCAGGAATGACTGGGTCTCCACCCTTCCCCTGGTGAATAACTCTTACTTCTATCCTTCGGCGAATTTATCTTTTGTTTTTTCTGACTGGCTGAGGATGCCGGCGGCGATCAGCTTCTTAAAGATCAGGTCCTCTATCGCCCAGGTCAACACCGGTAATACCGGCAGCACATATGGTCAGGTGCAGACCTATCCCGTAGGCGTATATAACAATATGCCTACCATGCAGGTTTCCAGGTCGCTGATTCCCAGTAACCTCCTGCCTTCTGCGAGCAGGACCTATGAGTTCGGAGGGAATATCGCATTCTTCCACAACAGGCTAAGCATCGATGGCACTTATTTCCATAGGTTAGACTATAACAATATCATTTTAGAGGCGGTATCGGAGACCACCGGCTACAATACGGTTACGGCCAATGGCCGCCGGTATGTCACCAGGGGTTGGGAGATTGCGCTGAACGCCAATCCTGTGAAGGGGAATGATCTGCGTTGGGATCTGGACGTTAATTTTTATTCGGGTCACAAATACCTGCAAGCCCTGGAGAAGGGGCTGACACAGGATGGATATATCAAGCTGGGTTCAAGGGTCGACCAGATCTATATGTATCCCTGGCTGAAGAATCCGCAAGGCGAGCTGATCCTCAATGCCGGCACTGGTCTGCCGCAACAGGATGCCTATATGCGTTATACCGGGCACTATGATCCCGACTTCATGATCGGTATGCAGAATCATATCCGGTACAAGAGTGTGACCCTGGGTTTCTCTTTTGATGCGCGGAAGGGGGGGATGTATTTTTCGATATTGCCAAGGATGGTTCGTGCCGGCACCAGCCCGGACTATGACCACAAGGCGAGGGAAGATGCGGCCAACGGCCTCAGCAATTATGTTGGCAAGGGGGTTGTGGTGTCCAGCGGTTCCGTTCAATATGATGGTGTGGGTAATATTACCGCCGACACCCGGAAATACGCCGCCAATTCCACTGCGACGAGCTATGAAAGCTGGGAGAAATCGATCGGCAATATGTCCGGCAACCGGGCTGAGAGCTTCCTTCATGCTGACTATGTCAAGCTGCGGGAGGCGTCGTTGGCCTGGCAGATCCCCCGTAAGTTCTTTGGCAGGTTCAGGATAGCTTCCGGTGAGGTTTCCCTATTCGGGAGCAATCTTCTGCTGTTCACCAGGAAATCTTCTCTTGGTGACGACCCCAGCTGGCTGATCGGGGAGGGTACTGTGGACAGCGATCTGAAATCTCCTACCGCCCGGTCCTTTGGCTGCCAGCTAAAATTGAAGTTCTGATCCATTAAAATGTAATTCATGAAAAAATTTCTTTTTTATACGTTGATCCTTGTCTGCGGTTTGCAGGGTTGTAAGAAAATGGAATATTTCCAGACCAATCCCAATGCGCCGTCCAAGCCGATCCCGGGTTCCTTGCTGACCGATCTTGAGAAAAATCTCTTTGTATATTCTTCGATATCGAGCAATGGTACCAACGAAGGCGCATATCCCTTTGCGATCGCGTCGGCATTGCAGTATAATGTGGGGTTCAGCAACCATTCCATCCTGACGCAATCCTATCAATGGGCGACCAATTCCATGGATGAATACCTGCAGATCAGCGATGCGCTGGCCATGATCGGCGCGGCGGGTGCGAATAAGAGCTTTGTTGCCCTGGGCAAGCTGTTTATCGCTATCGAGTACTATGCGCTGACCAATAAGTTTGGCGATGTGCCCTGTTCGCAGGCCGTTAATCTTGCTGGTGGGTTTGGTACCCCGGTATACGACGCCCAGAAGTCTGTCTATGGGGCGATCCTGGCCAACCTGGATACCGCCAACAACCTGCTGGCCTTGAACCAGGGTGCGATCACGGGTGATTTTATCTATAGCGGGAACCTTCTGAAATGGCGGAAATTCGTGAATTCCTTCCGTCTCCGGGTCATCCTTTCCCTGTCGAATAAGACCGGGGACGATCTGAATCCCAAGGCCTTGTTTGCGGCGGTCATGGATAGTCCTGCACAATTTCCCCTATTCGAGACCAATGCTGATAATGCGCAGCAAGCAACCAATACAGTAACGCCGACACCATTCTATAACAACCCTGAGTATGTTTACTACGGGCTGGGGAAGGCGTTTGCCGACAGTCTTATTCTCTTTAAGGACCCCAGGATCGTTCACTGGGCGAATATTACCAATGCCGCGACCACTGCCGGTGCATCTATTTATGATTACAATGCCTATGCGGGGCTGCCTGCGGATGAATCCAATTCCGTCAACACGGCCAATGCGGTGAATGCATCCCCTCCCAACAAAACCTATTTTTCGCAGGCTAATTATGAGCCCAATCTCTTTATGGGTTATTATGAGGTCAATTTTCTTGCGGCCGAAGGGATTGCCAGGGGTTGGTGGTCCGGTGGTGATGCGGCCTCATTTTATAACAAGGGTGTTACGGCTTCGCTGGCCTTTTATAATATTCCGCAGGATACGATCAACCGCTACCTGGCCGGGTCGCATGTCGTGTATAATCCTGCCGTGGGTCTGCAGCAGATCCTTTTCCAGCGCTATCTTGCCGGGGTCTATAACTCCGGGTACGAGCCTTATTTCACGCAGCGCAGGACGGGTGTGCCTGCAATGGCCCTTAGCGGTCCCGGGATACCGGGTCATCTGGAGCCACTGCGCTGGCAATACCCCGTCGGAGAATATACGCTGAATGGAACCAATGTCAAGGCGGCTGTTGCGCGGCAATATCCGGAAGGGGATGTTATTACCGCAAAGATGTGGGTGTTGAAACCGGAATAAGATGTTGGTGAGACGGGATGAGAGCGATAGGACGGCCGGATGTTGGTGAGACGGGATGATGATGGATGAGGCAACAGGATGTTGGTGAGACGGGATGATATTGGTAATGACATAAAATATTTTTATGATGAGCACAATGAAAAATAACTCCCAGATGCGCATGTGGATGTACGTAATGCGTGTATGTCTATTTTTTACCGCGATGGGATGGTCGCATCCTCTTTTTGCGGGTGAGATCCCCTGGAAGGTCACGGAGATCATTCCGGGCGGGCGGATCGATGCCATTGCCTATGCGGGTGATGGGGTGGTGATTGCGGGTACAAGGAGTCCCAATCCCGGCTGGATCTTTTACAGCAGGGACAACGGTGTCAACTGGGTTAAGGGCCAGCAGCTGGTCTCTTCGGAGAAACGTACGGGTATTACCTGTGTTGCCAGCGGAGGGAACGGGTTATGCTATGCCATCAACGAAAGCTCGGAGTTTTACCGGTCGGCGGACTATGGGAAGACGTGGACAAGGATTGGGAAGGTGTCCACCGGTATAAACCAGAAGGGTGGGGTGTTGTCCTATGGCATTATGGTTACGAAGCTGGGTACGATCCTGATCAGCGACACCAACACGGACGGCGGCTATGTATACCGGAGTACCGATGAGGGAAATTCCTTTACCCGGGTGGGGCCGGTGTCGCCTAAGGCTTTGTACCGGTTTGAAATGGTGCGTGACGGCGTCATGGTCAATGGATGGGCGGGCTGCATCTACAAGACCGTGAACGACGGCCTGAGCTGGGAGCTATGGAGCAAGATGGATACGACGGCTCTTTATGCCACGGAATTCATGCGGCCGGAGACGATCGTGCAGGCGAGCGAGTCCGGCTATGTTTTTACGGCCAACCAGGATACGAAGGAAAAATTTGCGACCCTGCTGCGGCCGGGTGGTGCGGCGGATGATTTTGTCTATATCGGGTACAATACCCTGATCTTTTCCACCTATACCGGATCCAAGAGTGTGTTTATCTCTTATGACAGGGGTAAGACCTGGGCTGATGAGGGGCCGGTGCCGACGGGTGCTGCCGGGGACTGGCTGGATCATGTGATTCCGATGGAGCTGGGGGATTCTGTGATCGCTATCGGCGGGACGAATAAGGGCTTCATCGTGCGGGCGGCGTTTGCGCGTTCGTCCCTGTATGCAAAGACCTTTGACAGCAAGAAATATGTCTATAATGATGCATTGAAGAAGGATCTGGCAAATGGTCTCGCGGGCAGCCTCTTCGACGCCAAAGAACTGGACGAGGGTGAGGATGTACTGATCGACGGGAAGTACGCATATGTCCCGTGCAGGGGGAGCAATAACCTCGCCGTGATCGATATTTCCAATCCTAAAAAACCTGTGCTGATATCGAGCTTCCGCGATCCGGAGCTGATCGATGCCATGGGTGTGGCCAAGCATGGGAACTATATTTATTTGGTATCGTTCTCCAATCATACATGCCTGGTCCTTGACGCGAAGGACCCCGGGAAGTTGAAAAAACTTTCGGCCTTTACCGTCGGGGGTGATGGTCCTACGCCCGACCGGCTGCGGAAGGTTATATACCAGGATGGTTACCTGTATTTGACGCATAGCAGCGAGGGGAGGTTGTATATCGCCGATGTGCATGATCCGGCCAGGCCGGCGCTGATCAGCGATGTCGCTACCGGAGATGGCGCCTTTGCCGTCTTTGTGAGGGGGAACTATGCGTATGTCGGCGGGTGTTTCCCGGGCAGTTCTTTAAAAGTGATCGATGTGTCCGATAAGAAGAACCCAAGGCTCGTGTCCACCCTGGCCGACTCGGCCCGTTATGGCTGCACCTGCAGTTTTCAAACCAGCGGGAAGGATCTTGTGGCCATTGCGTATTCTTCCAATTCGCTGACTGTATACGATCTATCCAATCCTGCGATGCCGTCGGAGAAGGGCTTTATCCAATCGGACCAGTTGTATGGTCCGAACCGGCTGGCCCTGATCGGCAAGAAGGCGTATATGATCAATTCTATCAACGATTGTCTGGTGGAGCTGGATCTTTCATCGCCTTCCAAGCCTGTCATCGACTGGGTCGTTCCGTCCTGGAAGCTGAAAAAAGTTTATGGGTTGACGGCGAAGGATGGGTTGTTGTATATGGTTGGGAGGGATTCAAGATATTTTTTGGTTGTCGATCCGAAGAAGTATTGAATGTGTGGCTGTAGGAGGATGCCGGGTCTGTTGCAGCCATGTCCCAATTTTAGTTTATTTTACGCTGCAATCACTAATTGCGGTGTATTTGAATCATGCGGATCTACATATCGGCCAGTTAACATTGGAATCTTTTTCCAAAGGTGACGTGGCCGCCTTTACCGATATTTATAACAGATATTACCCCGATCTGTATTTTCTTTCCCGCGGGATCGTTGGCGACCTTGCGCCGGATATCGTTGCAGATGTTTTTGTTCAGTTGTGGTCGCAAAAGAAGCGATTCGACAGTGGGGAGCATCTGTTATTCTACCTGCGGGCTATGACACGTAATGCCTGTTATGACTCCCTTAAAAAGGAGCAAAGAGCCAGTCTGCAGCTGAAGGAACTGTCCTATATTACCGACCAGGAGCATGAGGTGGTCTATTTCCGGGAAATTATCGAGGCCCGGCTGTTCTCGCTGATCCTGCTGGAGATCGACCGGCTGCCTCCGCATATGCGGGAAGTGTTCCGGTTATCCTATATCGATGGGCTCAAAAACGCCGAGATTGCGGAACTTTTGAATATAAAAGATGCCTCTGTCCGTGTCCGGAAGGCGGAGGCGTTGAAATTGCTGCGATTGACCTTTCGTAACACGGATCTGATCGTTTTGCTGTTGCTGATCTGTGCGCCGGATTAATTTTCCGCGGTTCCCGTAACAATCGGTGATCTTTTGAGTATAAGTGTACGTGATAAACCTTTATGCAAACATCTAACGAGAGAATTTCCGAGCTGATCCTTACTTTGTTGCGGGAGCAGGCGACCGAGGCTGAGCTGGCTGAACTGGAGGCCTGGCGGCTGCGTTCTCCGGAGCATGCCGTATTTATCGATAAGATGCTGGCTGAGGGATATGTTGACCAGGGTGTACGGGATCTTATGCTGGCCCGGCAGAGGAGTGCGAGGCTCCTGGCTGACAAAGATATATTTTTGTCCGCCGGATCTGTGGCGGGTGGCCGGATCCATTTTCTAAGCAGCAGATGGTCCCGCTATGCGGCTGCGATCATCCTGGTCCTGGGCATTGGGGGCGTCGTATGGTATGGGGTCTCCCGTTCCGGCGGGCAGGAGATTGCGGCCGGGAATGGGGGTAGGGCGCCTGTGCAATCCGATGTCCTGCCGGGGGGTGACAAGGCTGTGCTGACTCTGGCTGACGGCAGCAGGATCGCTTTAGATAGTGCCGCCAATGGTGATCTGGCCCAGCAAGGTGGTATGAAGATTGTTAAAACAGATAGCGGAAAGCTGGCCTATTTCCCTGGAACGGATATGGCAGGGGGGGTAAGCTATAACTCGATCAGCACCCCCCGCGGCGGTCAATACCAGATCGTTCTTCCGGATGGGAGCAGGGTATGGCTGAATGCTGCGTCCTCCATCAGGTTCCCGACCCGGTTTACCGGCGCTGTGCGCCTGGTTGAAATGACCGGCGAAGCGTATATGGAGATTGCGAAGAATTCCAGGCAATCCTTTATCGTGATGGCGAATGGGGTGGAGGTTCAGGCTTTGGGTACGTCCTTCAATATAAACGCCTATGCAGATGAGGCGGCGATCAAAACGACGGTCGTTGGGGGTAGTGTAAAGGTTAAGGCCGCCAGTGGAAGTGTGCGTTCCGCTGAAAATGCGGCCATTCTGAAACCTGGCCAGCAGGCCCTGGTCTGGCTGCAGTCGTTGCATGTTGTCGATACTGTCGATCTTGATAAGGTTGTCGCCTGGAAGAACGGGTTGTTCAATTTCAATGGGGCCGGGGTGGGTGAGGTGATGCGTCAGTTATCGCGTTGGTATGATATCGATGTTGTTTATGATAAGGATATTCCCAATATCGAGTTTGTCGGCAAAATGAGCAGGCATGTCAGTCTCTCCGGCGTTCTGAAGGGCCTGCAGGGGGCTGGTATGCATTTTCGTATTGAAAATGGAAAGAGACTGGTTATCTTTCCATAAAGGAGTGGCCAGTTGTTTATAAAGGGTCTGATAGTTTTCTGTGAAGAGTCCTATAGATTTCTATGAAGGGACCGATAGAGTTCTATGAAGGGGCCGATAGATTTCTATGAAGGGACCGATAGAGTTCTATGAAGGATTCGATAGATTTCCATAAACCGTCCGCGCAGTTGTTCTTCTCTCCGGTGAATCTCTCTCTCTCTTAAACTTTTCTGTCTTTTTCCCGTAACATTTCACGGGTTGATCAGTATGTTATGTTTGGGTTATTTAAACAAAACCGGAAGTGCTGCAAACACTTCCGGGGACAGTTCAAAAATAAAAAATCGAGTCTTCTTTCTTTCATTCTCATTTCTAAACCAAAACGAATTTATGCAAAAAACTGCTAATTTGTATGGGCCGGCCAGGCTGTGGCACCGATACTTACCCAAAACTTTGCTAGTTATGAATTTGTCGGCCTTTTTTGTTTGTATTTCTTTGGTGAGTGTGCAAGCCGGTGGTTTTTCCCAATCCGTTTCGCTATCGGGGAAAAATCTTTCTTTACACAAGATCTTTGCTGTTATCGAGAAGCAGACGGGTTTTGTCGTTTTTTCGAGTAAGGATGTTCTTGCGGGGGCAAAGCCGGTTTCCATTGACGCCAGGAATGAGCCGCTGGCGTCTTTTCTTACGCATTGTTTAGAGAACCAGCCTCTTAGTTTCTCCATCGACGATAAAACAATTTTTATTACCAGGAAGGCTGCTGCGGGTTCTCCGGACCGGCGTCCGGCTTCTCCCGATGTGGTTCTGCCACCTTTTTTGGTCTCCGGTGTGATCCGCAGCGCCGATGGGTCTCCGATCGTTGGCGCATCGGTGTCGATCAAGGG
>Ga0247778_1000851_pt1 | contig 22079 bp, 26 predicted proteins | sample UWRJL049202B5_FD_179939 | JGI IMG/M metagenome (GOLD analysis project Ga0247778, IMG submission 179939) | Plant litter microbial communities from Arlington Agricultural Research Station in Wisconsin, United States - UWRJ-L049-202B-5 | ecosystem: Environmental > Terrestrial > Plant litter >... | reverse complement strand
TTAATCCACCACCCCCCCCCCCCCCAATAAGAATTCGGACCTCAGTTGTTTGGGTGGATTAGAAGTCCGAGGATTACAAACAACATCTAGTGCTCCTGGATTCTCTTTGCCTTTTGGGCCAAGTCCTCTAACAAAATCAAGCGTGTGGGCAAGTATCTCAAAACTCTCAAATTTCTGGAAATTGTGCGATAAAAACCCTGGAAAATGTTTTGGTGAGCTCTCTGATGACCAGTGGCTGACGCCGGCAGGCCGCGTGGGAACTCAAGCTGACTTAATTTGTATATGAAGTGAAATGAAACCGCCGGCTCGAGAGTCTGTAAAGCGAATACATTCCCAGCTGTGGGCTCTGGGTTCCAATTTCTTGTGCTCCAAAGTCGAGACTGGCAGTGAGCCTCCAAAAAACCCAATCTTTTCATGGTTGGACGATAACAGCACATTCCATATTATTCCCAGAGATGAACCACTTTCTACAGCCTTGAACGAAGGTGATTCAGCGGTTGATAGGATCCAGGAATGTGCAACTGGAGGTAGCATCTGGGGTATTGGAAACGAAGCCATCTGCAAAGTGAAAGGATGGTGCGAAGATCGCCAACTTGAAGCTGACACTATCGAATTCGTCCGCAATGATTTTCCATCAGTGCCATTGCCTGAAGTTCTATACTCATGGATCGACAAGCCTCTCAAGCGAACATATCTCATCTTGAGGCGAGTTCACGCTCGAACACTGAATGCCGCGTGGCCTCAACTTTCCGCCACCCAGCGCCAGAAAATTGCCAATGATATGGCCGAGCACTGCCTTACTCTTTCTGCCAAGACATCCACGCGATATGAGTCCATCTCTGGCTATGGAGTTCTTGAATACTGGCTTATGGGCCGTCCTCCGGCTTCGCATCCGACCTGGCTCCCTATGACTCTCGGACCATTGTCATGGACTGAGATGAAAGCATACCTATCAAATATTTCAGATGAGCCAGCCCCTCAATTCGATCAAGCTTTCCCATTTTATCATTGCGACCTCGGCCCTACGAATATTCTGGTGTCTGATGACGGCGAGAGTATTGCCGCTGTGATTGACTGGGAGGCTGCCGCCTATTTCCCCAGTTTCTGGGTTGCAACAAAGCCTGCAAGTACATGGCCCTTCCGCCTGGAGGAACCTACTATTGAACCTGAGGAATTGAATGGGTGGAGCTCACTGTTTGTTGAGGCTCTTGTTCAGAGGGGGTTCAGCTGCCAGGACAAAGTGTTTACAATGTGGAGAGGGGCACAGACAGGGCCCGCTTGATCAAAGGACATCCTTTTGAGAAGAAATGTATTTACCTCACAAGTAATGGCGAATGCGGTATATATAGTGGAATGTTCAATACATAGCCCTAATTTTGAAATCTGATAAAACTGCGACATTTGAGCCGGATTTCGGTCTCCTGAAGTGACTACAACGTGTCATATGGTCGATATAAGTGGAATGAACCATAATTCATCTCCTGTACGAATTTCCGGTATATTCAAAAGTGATTGAGCACTGTTGCTATGAATCAAGTCAGCATGTCGTGAAATAATGACTCTTTAACTTACCTAAGGGCTAGGAACGATGCAATTGTCAACACTCAGCTTTGATTGAAGACCGGACAACTATTTGGCTGACACCGGTAGACCAGAGCCCAAACACTATTATCAGCGCACTATAGAAGTTTCTGAGGATTTTCTGAGGTTTAGTTTCGTGATATAGGTGATTGTGATTTAGTGCAAACAGGATGAGAAAGAGATCGATCGACTCCAATGTAGAGGGCCAAAATTTGACTGCGAGGAGGCGCAGCGATTCTCTACCGCACCGGGTCTCGGGAGCTACCCGCGCGACTACAACTGGATCTGTTGGGGAACAATAGCACGCTAGCTATTTATGACATGCTTTGAATGAGAGAGAAAGAGGAATGCCTACTATTATTTGCTTAAACCTATATGAGGAACAGGCCGTTCATGATCGCGTTCAGATCCATGCCCTGAACATATGACTTTTGTCATACGGAAAATGGCGATAAATTGTATTGTGTTGTTCCCTCATCTAAGTGGAAAGCACAGCTCAAAAATTTATGAATATGGGCAAGTCGAGGATACTCGGTGTGTCGAAGACTGGCAGTCCTAACAGAGATCGACATCTCCCGCACCCGTATCTCGACACTTTCGACAGGGATTGAACACTGTGGCTGGTCGCTGTAATAGACTTGTAGGTTTCTGAGCCCTGGATTCCAGGGCTTCCTCATGCACGTCCTTTCGGTCCGAGCTTTTGTGGAGATACGGCAGGAGATAGACCGAACTGTTATTTTAGGCAAAAGTTTTAGGCAAGAGACTTGTGGGTGAGGCCACCAGTGTTAAGAACCCATCATCCCCTCATTCCTCTCTTCCTATTGCTCACGGAATATTGAACATTCTCAACAGAAGCAAACAAATACGAATACACCACTTCTCTCCACCTTCAGTATCCTTAAGTATTCGCAATGACACTCCTCATCCATATTGAGCTTGTCAACTCGGCGGCTTGTTCAAAATGCGCATACAACAACACGACAGGGAGTACAACGTGCGAGTCATGCGGCGAAAAGCTTTGATTAGGTTGTGTAACTTGATTATAGATAAGGTAGGAAACTCTTTATTTATCCTATGTACGAAGTCATATTAACAGCACGATAACAGAACCCTTTGGGCGGATTTTACACAAGTCTAAGGCTATGGCAGGGTCCTGGAACGGTTCGCTTGGGTCACATGCGAGCCAGACAGCTGCACGGGATCGGATATTGGGCGAATAGGATATGAAGGGATTGTGTGCGAGGTGAAAAGATGTGGACCATATCACTTACATCAACCACATCATTACGGAAACAGCGCACAGCGATGGTTCTATGTCAGCCCTTATGTTTCCTACCTCTTGTCAGTATATATAACTCTGTCGTAGATGCACTTTGAATGGAAAAAATTGCACGATAGAGCTTCAGTCCATGGATCTCGGAACACATTTATGGCTACCCAAACAATTGGTAGCTGCGTATCGAGCTATCGTCTTACCCTTGGTAGTGTACTTATGGCACTGTTGGTTACAGTACCAAGGAGCATTGTAGTAGGAAAATGTACGTACAGTAGTGAGCCATTCTGTCAGGCAGTATCACTGGCCTGGGGTTAGTATGTGGTGTGACCATCGATATATTTGCGTCTTAAAATGTCTACAAATCATGAAGCAGAGAGAAACGAGAGAGAAGAACCCCTGAGACTAAGCCTACTGATGAGTGCGCGACACATTTTCAGGGGCGCATTATTTCGTGGCCGAGCCCGCACAAGATATTTCAGTGGAGAAGCGAGAACATCTGTAGCACCCATGGCGCACATACTCAGGGACCCCTTGAGCGTATTTTCACAAATCATCGAGCTAGAAAACATGGCCAGGTGGTCCCTTCCCCGGATAAAACGGTGTGTTCTGCGCCAAACTCGCCTCATAACTACTCTGCACCACGATACCCCTCTCCTTCTTCAAGCTCTCACTCTCCTTCTTATCTTTCCCATTCCTGTATTTTATCCAGAACCTGTAAGCTCCAAGGACTGTGAGCGTGACGGGTATGGTGACTACCCAGTACAGCCAGAAGTTATTTGTTACTAGGGTGGGCGTGGTGAAGTCGAACATTGACATGCTGAACATGGACTATGAAGCATCAGCAAGTGGAGGTGGAGAGGGGCAGGGGTAGGGGAAGTACAGCTATGAGCATGGCGGGTAAAAATGTGAAGCCAAGAACAGCGATAGCGGTCATGGAAGTACTGTCTCGTTTCACGGATTTGGCTATTTTGATGTTGGTTTTGCTGTCCTGTTGCGCGATTACCGTGAACATCTTCTATGAAATCAGCTTTTTGTCATATCTGAACGATCTGCAAGTACTCTTACCACTGTAGTTAGTGCTTGGCATCTTTTCTGGAGACAGAGTGTTTGATGCTGTTGGCCTTTCGCAAAGTTGAAATTATTTATGACTGTTTCCCTCATCCTCGTGGATTGCTTTGGCTTGGCGATTAGATTCTCATCCTCAAATGAGGCCAAACAGTCAAGCATGAACTGGCCCAACCCGATCGTGAACTCCAGGCGTCGCTCGAGATAAACTAAGCCGGTATAAATGACGTTACAATGCTTCGTGCTTTCGCGATGTAGCTCATAATCCCAGTCCCAGACATCAGTCTGCCGCCGTCCTCGCGTAACACCCAGTTGATGCTCCAGGACGAAAAGAGAACGCTCTAATTCCCGCCTGTGATCGATAAAGAAGATATTGAGCAGCTCAAGTACCATCATTGGCAAGAGAAGTGGGTGAGATGCTAGTTCTGACTTAGATTGCAGGTAATTTTGCACGTCTTGTATATCTGCGTCGGACACGCCTTCGAATAAGGCATTGGTGTGGCCGGTGATTACGTCCCAGGATATTCCCATGGACCAGGTTGCTTTCGCATTGTTTCGTGGTGAATGTGGGACTCGGATAGTGAAGCCTGTGCTGGTCAGTACTCTATGTCTCCCACACGCTGGCGAAAATTTGGGGGACGGGTACCGAGACGGGACGTTGCACCGTCGTCGTTGAAAGTGGTATGTTTCTGATATGTTCCGCACCCTGCAGCATTCTGTCGAAGAAATAGATAATCCGATGGGAGGTTCATCACGCCGCATATGCGCTGGAAGCTCTTCTTGTTGAAGGCCATGTACCAAGGTTTAACTTCATGGTGCTGATGTCGCATGTGGCGAGTGAGTCTAGAAAAAGTGAGCATTCGGAATTTCGGCTTGGGAGAGGTACATACAGTAACTTCAAATTCGCAGGCGTCGAGGCCTTTTCATTGTCCGGATCCCTATCTTCGATCCAATCGAAAATACTCTCATCATCTAGCCTTTCCAGCTGCGCCAGCCTCGTATTCGAGCTTTTTTTCTTCAAACCGAAAACATCGAAATCTCCATTGAAGAAATCATTGTATTGTCCATACTTCTCAAGATACCAAGACTCATACATCTTGGCCGAGATGAATATGCAATGTAGTGTAACAGACGAAGCCATTGAGACATGGCAGTCAGAACTTAAATGAAGAACCTTCCACGTGAGATTTGCACTACACACGGCCCGCCTTGACCGGAACCTTTCCTCTGTTTGGCCATTGGTTGTAGTGGTGGCGTTGATAATCCGCAGTGAGACTGTGGAAATGCAGGATGGCCCCAATTGGCTTCCAAAGAGGGGAAGGCTTCGATAAGGTTACCTTGACCGTGCAATCTCAAATTTTGGATGCTTTGGCGAACGAAAATGAAATGAGAACGAACCCTTGAATAGCAAAGTTTACTATAACCATTTGTTGAAATGTTCTTAGGTTGTAGCACCACGCTCAACGTGGCCGAACACAGTACAGAAGATCTGTAACTGCGGGGTACCACGGTGACCATGTTAAGAAACGCACTTGGACAACGAGGCTGCATAGATCCCAGACAAGCGTTGCATTTCCCGTCTTAAACGGGGCTCATGCAGAAAAGAAGCCCCGAGGCACGGCACAGCACTCGGGTGAGCCCGCTGCCTAGAGTATCCTTGTAGACCATCATTTAGAAGGTACGCTTTCAAAATCACATTGTGACCTATCTTATTCAGTGATTATTTGAATCAAAATCGACAGTCTGGCCTCAAACCAGTGTCAACGTCACAGCTTCAACCTTTTCAAATACCCCAAGGGAATGATCGATAAACCCAACACCGATTCGCCGGTAAACTCCCGATTTTTCGACAACCTTCTCCAGAAGCAGCACATTGTGAGTTCGAAGAGGCCGGTGTTCGGTCATGCCTTCTATTCCATGCCAGTGCTCACCCCACCTGGTGGTCGATATCTCGAGACAGTACATTGTGCAATGAGTTTCCTCCGGCAGCAAGTCGAACAGATGCCAACCGATAGCTTGTTCCCTGGGGCTTTTATCTTTTTCGATGCTATTGCACAAGGAAAAAATCACGCCGTAACGTACAGCAATACCCTTGACGTCGATGATGCGTGTTTCCATGGTGCCGAGGGACTTTCCTTCGAGTAGTCTTCCCTTGATGACGAGTCTCGACTCATCCATACCGCCTTGTAAGGTAATGTCAGCCAGCTTCGTATATTTTATCCTGGTAAGCCCGTGATGTGAGAGTTTGAAAGGTCCATCAAGCGCCATCCAAGACCAAGAAGGAATGCCCTCTGGCTCCGTACATCTCCGCATTTCCTCGGGGCCACATCTCCAAAGCAACCCAAAATGCAGATCTTTCTGCCAAAGTCCAAACATTGGTTTATCGTCTAGCTTTTGGGCGAAGAAGTTTGTGATTCCTGCCATAGCCATAAGCTTGTCTTTTGGAAATGTCAGTTGCCGCGTCGAGAAGTTCATGCTCACGGCCCACCAACTGAAAGTCCAATCGCGCTGATCATGGAATGGTAGATTGAAGACGGCATCTGAGCCGAACGTCCAACGCCCTCTTGTTTGACTTGGCTTGATACCACATTCCGTGAAGCCGATTTCTCCACACTGCCAATAAAGTTGAGACTTTGTACAGTATAGCGTCCGAGGCGAGAGAGCCAGTTCTTGGAGGCACCAAGCTCGTTTGTTTAGTCGATTATTGCGGATTGCGTTGAAGAAGGACGGATATGGATATACCAGCAATGATTGCTGGTCGCTGTGGCTGAACTCGAAAAGTCGCCGTGGCATGTACTTCAGTTTCCATGGTAGTTGCCTGGGCAGCAAGCAACCCTCGGAACTATCTGCTGCATCTGCAGCAGCAATTAACATTTCAGCATTCAAGTAAATATCAGACATCTGCTGTGCTTGCTCAATCCAATCAAGCTTATCGTCTTGGACGATGCATAAAGAATCAATCCAGAGGTATTTGACACCGAGCCCTCTGGTGATTAAGACAGCGTCTTTGTACGTCTTTGGGAATGTGGACAAGGCTATTTCTTGTTGCCTGTCTTGAAGCGTCTCTCTTGTGGTGGTGAGCGGCTGTGAGTTTCCCCAGCAGTGGCTGAGGGTTACATATGGAGCTCTTTCATCGACATTAGCGACATGAAGATGGGGCTCCGAATCTGGAGACCCCACTGCAATAACTCTTTTGGGAAGATTGGGAGCGATATGGCGTTGTGGAAAACAGTCAGGGTGCTTTGAACGGCAAACAGAAAGCCAATTGCCAACTGTTGAGATGCGATCATCTGTATGGTTGCTGTCGGGCCACCAAGTTGGAGGGATAGATTTCTCAACAGAAGTAGGAGATTGCTTGACAGCTGGAAACTTAGATTAGAGAAGTCTGTGGAGTTCCAGGTTAAGAACAGGACAGCGCCGGACACTTACGTGGCGCGAAATAAATGACAACGGCATTTCCTCGCCACCACGACTTATGGACGTTAACAGTACCTTCATCTGGTGGCTCGCCGCAAGCAATCTGAAATTTGACATTTTTCCGTCCACCAACATAGGTCTCCGTGGGGTCATGCTCAAGATAAATGGGAGTCGCTTTGCCAGCCAGAGCGTACTCGACAATTTCCCTTACGCATTTCTGATCTTCAAAGCCACTGAGTATATACGCACACAACGAACATGATCGGACCGAGTTTTGCAGAAGTCTGAAGCTCCGGTGATGGAGATATGTACTCAATTGTGGGTACCTTTCGTCCCCTCCTTCTCTGCCCGAAAGACGTTTCCATGCTGATGGACCGATACCTTCGCATGCATCACAGAGAAACAGAGCTGAATCTGGAGGGTACATTGGTATTGCGAGATATCCGAAAAGGTGATGAAGAGAGAAGAAATACAGTATTAGGATAAGTGGAATGTGGCGCACACGAGCTGAAAAACGCCCTTTCCTATTTGAGATTCATCGTGTACCTCAAACCCCCCTTACCTACCTACCTACACGACAAGTTGCACAAACTGTCAACATTCAACAATACACTGGTTTCAACTGCACATCAAGAACAGAATTGGTCGACAGAATGGTGTCGTGGTGTGGGTTTAAGTAGAGCCTGCTGTATAGGCTAGGGCGAGGCTGAGAAAGAAGCCCCGCCAAATCACGCAATCCGACCTCGGAAGCCTGGGATTTTCAATTTGGCTGACAAAACCATCAACATGGCCATCCTCACGCTTCACCCTCTCCTCTCCTTCTTATACGCCTACAAAACACCATGAATTCAACAAAAAGTATAGTCGCCGCAGCGCGAATAGCTACAAAACGCCCCAGCCCCCCGGCCATCTTCAATTGCTTCGCGCGGCACTCCTCAACCGCCACTTCTTCACCACAAGCAACAAAACAACGAAATGCATCACGATCCTTTCAAACACAGACGCCTAAGAAGGCAAGCCTGGCAGAAGCTTCAAATCCTGCAATGGCATTCCCTTGCCTCGACGCCTTGGAATCTAAATCCGCGACCCTCGCCGCGCGCTCCCTCGAATCCGGCCCCGAACCTTCTTATACATCCGGCGCAACGCTCTCCTACCACTGCGCTGAACCTCTTCTCCTAGACTGGGGCGGCGTGCTACCTTCCTTCGATATAGCATACGAGACTTGGGGGACGCTGAATAAGGATAAGAGCAATGTTATTTTATTACATACGGGCCTGAGCGCGAGTAGTCATGCACATTCAACGGAGCGGAATCCAAAGCCGGGGTGGTGGGAGAAGTTTATTGGGCCAGGAGGATGTCTGGATACGGATAAATATTTTGTGATTTGTACGAATGTTGTTGGGGGGTGTTATGGGAGTACGGGACCGAGCAGTATCGATCCTGCAGACGGACAACGATATGCTACTCGTTTTCCAATCCTCACAATGGAAGATATGGTGCGAGCCCAATTTCGACTCTTGGACGGACTGGGGATACAGAGGTTATATGCGAGTGTAGGGGCTAGTATGGGCGGCATGCAGAGTCTTGCGGCTGGTGTGCTGTTTCCTGAACGTGTTGGGAGAATAGCGAGTATTTCTGGCTGTGCGAGAAGTCACCCGTATAGTATCGCGATGAGGCATACGCAAAGACAAGTGCTGATGATGGACCCGAAGTGGAATCGGGGGTTTTATTATGATAGTGTGCCTCCGCACGCAGGCATGAAGTTGGCTAGGGAGATTGCTACAGTCACGTATCGATCGGGTCCAGAATGGGAGCAGAGGTTTGGGAGAAGGAGAGCGGATCCGAGTAAACAGCCTGCGCTATGTCCAGATTTTCTGATTGAGACATACTTGGATCATGCGGGTGAGAAGTTCTGTCTGGAGTATGATGCGAATAGCTTGCTTTATGTGAGTAAAGCTATGGATCTGTTTGATCTCGGTGCGCCACATCAATCTGCTGCTGCGGCTCGGCGGGCTGCCAATGCAGAGAAAATGGGAGCAAAAGATCAGAGTTGGGATGGTGCTGCGTCTTGCAGTCTCACTTTACCAGATGCCCCTTACGAAGAGCAGCCAGAAGCTGGTGCGTCGACCGATCTGAGTGCGCCGGTGACACCTTCGTTCGGGCCCCCACAGGACTTGGTCCTTGGGCTGAAAGGCTTAAGGGACCACCCAGCTCTTATCATGGGTGTTGAAAGCGATATTCTATTCCCTGCGTGGCAGCAGAGGGAGATTGCTGAGACCTTGAAGAAAGGTGGTAATAAGAGTGTGACTCATGTAGAATTGGGGGAAGATTTGAGTTTGTTTGGTCATGACAGCTTCTTGCTGGACTTGGATCATATTGGAGGAAACTTGAAGCAGTTCTTGGGCTGAGCCGGGAAATGGAGAGTCCGGATGGACTGTATGATTATGGAGAAGCATTGAACGAGTTACCTTGTTCCACAAAGGAAGCACCTTTTCACCTAGAAAGCCATCTAGGTGCCCCGTACATTTTCCTAAGTTAATACCGGGGATTGTGCCCCAACCACCAAGATGTTATTAAGAAGGATTCAAGCTCAGTATTGTCCACACCATAGTAGCCTGATGATCAATTCTTGATAAGGACAGGTAATTTAGTGCTTCTCATACGCAAACCCCAGCGAGAAAAGCGTACGCCGCATGATCGGCATATCGAAGGGCACTATCAATACCCTAGGTATATGCAAGATCTTACTGTACCCATATATCGGTGTGCGATCGCACGCCGCGGACGTGCCGAGCCGTGCCATGCTTATTACCACTATACAGAAATTGGGGTAAGAAGTCTTGACATTCCAGCGTTTCGACCACTGAAACTCGCTAAGCTGCCTGGCCGCAACCCCTACAAACCCCTGTAAGTTTGCCCCGCGGCAACGTTCCCCTCACAGTTTAGTGTAGCGCTACGTTACGAGTACCGTAAGAGAAGACTTACGGATTACAATTTGTTGCTGACTGCATTTCTACAGGGGGTTTCAGGGCCTATCGGCGCGTTCAGTGAGTCCACACGCTGGACGGTTAAGGGTTTTGCCCAAATCTCCCTACTTTGCCCTGTATTCATTCTCTTACCTACCTAGGCACCTTCACTCCCATCCCTCCACAACATGGGTGGCAATGCTTTCAGCACCGCTCTGCCCCAGGGCCAGGGCCAGCAGCACCAGTACTGGTATCTTGCTGCTGCTTGCACTTTCCTGGGGCTCTTTCTCCAGAGCCGGATTTCTCGCTATCTGGCACGACGTAGAGTGATCCTCAGACATGGATGCAAAGAAGTCAAGAAGTACCCGCACCAAGATATCCTCGGAATAGACGTGACCCGAGCAATCGGCAAGCAAATCGCCGCATCTCGCCGTCTGGAATCTCTCAAGAAATGGTATGACACGTATGGCTCGACATACTCCGTCCGAGTGTTCGGGCAAAGGATGATTTACACCATTGATCCAGAGAACCTCCGGGCCATATTTGCCATCAATTTTGACGATTATGGCCTGCAACCATTCCGACTCCCGGCTTCCAAGCCGGCCATTGGCCGCAATATTTTTACGGCTGATGGGCCGTATTGGAAGCATTCTAGAGATGAAGTAACCCCGATCTTTACTCGGTCACGTCTCTCGGATATCTCAGGATTCAAGCAGCATTTTGAGCAAATGCTGTCAAAGGTACCGCGAGACGGCTCTGCTTTTGATATGATGCCATTGATTGAGGATCTGGTATGTGCAGCTCCTCTTGCAATGCATATGGCAGATACTCACCTGAGTCCAGTTTATCAACTCCGCGCTTGACTTTCTTTTCGGCTCTTCTACTTTAAGCCAAACTCCTGATTCCGAAGCCGACAAAGCTGAATTCCTCGACGCCTTCAATCAAATACTGATGGGCATTGGCCGTCGCACGAGGCTGGGAAAATTCAGATGGTTTGTACGAGACAAAGCCTTCTCAACGGCTTGCAGAAGGATCCAGAAATATGCCGATAAACATCTGCAGTTAGCTTTGAAGAATAACTCTTTTTCTGAGAAAGACAATCGATACGTTTTTCTGAACGAAATGGCAGCACACATTTCGGACCACGAGTTCATTCGCAACAATGTTCTCGCTGTATACGTTGCTGGACACGAATCCACCGCTATCTTGCTTTCTAATCTAATGTTTATCACCTCTAGATATCCAGAAGTCTGGGAGAAGCTTCGACAAGAAGCTTTAGCTGTTCAACATCAGCCTGTGACTTTTGAGCTACTCAAGAGCTTACGCTATCTCAATCAAGTTATCAACGAAAGTGAGCTAATATTCTTTTTGCTCTTTCCTATTACTGACAGCTTTTAGCTTTAAGAATATACCCCATTGTTGTTCAAAGCACACGCGTGGCGCTCAAAGACACGGTACTTCCTACCGGTGGCGGCGAAGACGGTACAGCTCCGATATTTGTCAAGAAGGGCTGGTCAGTAGTCTATAATCCCTACGCCCTGCATCGAAGAACAGAGGCGTACGGCGAGGATGCTGAAGAATTCAAGCCTGAGCGCTGGGACACCTTAAGACAGAATTGGCATTATCTTCCTTTTGGTGGAGGCCCACGAATATGCCCAGCTCAGCAGTTAGCCTTGACTGAAGCGAGCTACTCTCTGTTTCGGCTCCTTTTATTATTTAAGGAGAACCGCAGCTGTGACGATAGGTCCTGGACAGAAGGGATCAAGCTGACGGTCAGGAACAAGAACGGAACGAAGATTGCTTTGGTGCCAGCATGAGTTATATCTGGAGCTGGGAAAGTGATTTGAATTAGAGTCTTCTATTACAGGCTTGGGAATGTACGTTAATCTGTGGTTGCTAAAGCGCCGTAGTATGCTATACGCCTAATGAGGAACCCCGTACTCTGCAGTTTCAGACTCCTCCTCAGGTAGAACTACACCCGGAAGCGAAATATCGACCACCCTATCTGACACCCAATTCTCCAGCCTATCCCAATTAACACATTCATGCTCCGCAAGAAGCTTCGCAGCCTTCTTGTGGCCTCGATAATAAAATGTTGTTAAGGAAATATCCCCACGACACATGACTAGTTCTCGGAAGTGTTCGAGGCAATGTTCTCAGAAGTGTCAGTGTATTGCTATTGAACAGGAAAGTTTTTGTTTACCAGTATGGAAGGTATGCCTCGCCCATTCCTCTTCTGTGACATTTGGGAAATAGGTATCCTTATAGATATAATGCCGAATTCGTTTCTAAACCCGTCAGCCGAACCCTCTCCAACATGGGACCACCACATACAAGGCAGTGTAAATCATGGTAAACTTCAAGCGAGCCGACGAAACCAGAGCCATCAGAAAGCTCTAAACTCCTGCCCCCAAGCTGTTCTATTTCTTCTTGTGATAGTTTGATATGCATATCTGCGAGAGTTTTGGATTAGTATATCAGCTCACTCATCTCAAAAGAAGGAGGGGACTTCGCACTCCTCAGAAGATGATGCCACGCCTCATCTAATTCCGGCCGTGGTGGCCCCGCAAAGGGGTTTCCATCTACAGGAGAATAGAAAACCTGAGTTTCGTACTCGAGAGCTTCTCTTGCGGGAGCTTTGATTCTATGAGCTTGCTTCATAGTTAGGTGGGTTTTGGGCACATACAGTATATCAAATCACGATTAGCACAGCCATTATTCATGGTTTTTCGGGACATATAGAAGTATAAGATTGTATAGATCGCGATGAGGAGCCCATGGAGAGGCCATGAAGAGAGACACAGCTTTGACCTCCATCGCGGAGAGGGGTTCCTTGTGCGCAGCCCTTCGGCGTCGAGGATAGCGGAATCGCTGTCCTCGTAGCTTTCATTCTTTGGCAGCAAGGCGTGATGAGACTCCATTTTGAGACTTTAAAATATGAATTGGTACTCCCCTTCGCTCAATACTCGCTGTTGGGAAAGATGAGATATCAAGGTTTTGGTACTTCACTGTGCGAGGGAGTGCATCTAGAGGACCCGTCTCCTCCGGATAGAAATGCTCGCATTCAGAGTTTAAGTGCCGATTTCGATCCTTGAAGCAGTGAGATCGCACCTGCCTGATTCATCGCCACTGCTTGAGATCCATGATGATCTCCAACATCGCAACCAAGCCAGGACTTAATCGTCGGCCTCGCTTAGATGCACACATACATCTACCGTCCGCGCCACCTAAGTGCAGTACTTCAGAGTTTCGCCACGCTCGTAGAATACTAGAAGTTGTCAATGACTTGCATGAGATCGGTGTGAGATTGTGTGCCTTGGGCTCAAATTGTTTCGGGTGAGGGTGACCCGTCACCCCGCATATGCACTGCATGTTCCTCCTTGCCGCTTGTTCACAGGAAGCTGACATCACAAATTGGCTGCTTTTAAGTCTACATCTGGTTGGAGGAGAAGAATTGGCTCTTGTTGCTAACACTGAAGCTCACTGCGACAAAAATTCGAGTGTTGGAAGCATCTCTATGCTTTCCAAGAAGAATGTCTCCCTTCAAATCTTGGGACTATTATCGCGTAGACAGCAACGAGAACAGCCCGAATGAATCACCTGAGAGCAGCTATACAGAACTTCCAAGACAGAGGAGCAATGGTTTCTTTCGCTTGATCGTATATTTCATTGTTCTTCTCTTGACTTTGGGCCTTGGATTCTTCGCAGGAAGACATCTACCGCCATTCTTTCCGTCGGATTTCCTGATGGGTAAATCTCTTCCAAGAATATATTTGGAATTAAAGATTTGCTGAAAATCCATATCTAGCTCCAGCCGGGAATCTCAAGCAAACGTGGCATTATAATCACACGTTTTCGAATGCCCCTACTCAAGAATCAGAGGAAGCCTGGCTTTCAATATTCCCACGTTAGTAACCCATTTTTCGCTTCTCAAGGAAATAACTGACTCGAAACAGGAGGCCGCGGTTTCTTCTCTCACCCTAGTCTTGATGTCAACATAAGTGGAATTGCGGTCTTCCATGAACTTCACTGTCTAGTAAGTAAACACTTCCGTTTACCTCCATACAAGCGCTAAATTTTGCCAAAGAGCGGCATACGAGTCGCCTACTATGATGCTATAAACCAGAGTCAGAAGTTTTCAGCAGATTACAGTGGCAATCCAGACGCCATAGTTGATGCCGCGAATGCTCATACAGACCCTCACCATATTAGGCATTGTTTTGACTATCTGCGCCAGGCCCTCATGGTGAGTTTTCTGCTTGTTCTGTTTCTTATTCTTGTGAAATGGAGACCACTCAGACGTACTGACTGCGGTTTTTAGTGCGCTGCGGATACTAATCTCGAGGTCATTGATTGGAAATTGGGGGGCTCGACAGGTTGGGGGTTTGAGAGGAAATGCAGAGATTATGACGCGGTCGTGGAATGGGCTGAGAAATGGAGACGGACATCGCAGGTCAACATCACATAGGTCTCTGTATTTATTAAGTTTCCAGAGTGACTGATTTCCACGTCTTCAATTGCATTGGGTCTGTGAAGTCATACGATATGAAAACTATTGCAACTCGAGTCCCTTGAAACGAATAGATTTCGCAATATATTGCTATGGAAACGGATTTCCCTTTTCATCTATCATGATCCCCGGCTCAGCAATATCAAATGAGCGACTCTGAGTCCACGCCGTCAGCGTTTCCCACTTCATACAACGATGCGGGCTTCGATCCCATGCCGTGGGAAAGCGATGACCCTCAGGGCCCATCCATTTGAAAGTTGAGAGAGACGTATCAGCCCTGCATATAATGGTCTGCCGCAACATCTCTAAGCAATGATCTATGTTGGGTCAGAATAAGTCTCCAATTTCCTCGGAAAGACTCACTTATGTGAGCAGGCCACTCCTTCATTTCAGCCTCTGAAATATTTTTTGGCAGGATATAATAGTCTTTGAAGATCCACTGCCGGACTCGTTTCTATCTGTTCTTAGTAGCTGCATTTCTTCTTCATCGGTAACATACTAGGCAATGTAGCTCGTGAAAAACACCTAATTGAGCGGCATATCCACCGTTGGTGAGCTCGACGGATTCCAGACCTAGAGGGTCAAGATCTTCCTTTTCAACTCTGATATTATTGTCTACCAGAACTTCAGCTTTGGTCAAGTATCTTAAGATTTATCTGATGCTTGCCTTCGAAGAGATAATGCCATGCAAGGTCCAACTCAGGACTCGGATCACCCGCGAATACGCTATCACGAAAATCTTGTGGAAACTTTTTAGTTTCCCACCTTATAGAGTCATCCTTCAAGATAGGCGCTGTTCTTTCGATCAGCATCTGCCCAAGAAGCTATTTGATTTGGTCTTACATGGAATGTCATCACCACGTACGCAATGATGAAGGTCATGAGCAGAATATCGTAGATATGAGAGTAAGTATAGGCCTATTGCAGGAATGTATATGAGTATCAACCATAAACCTGTGCACGAAATCCACGAAGGTGGCTTTTTTCTGGAGGGGTTGTCGATTTGGGCGTACTCGCAATCGGGGGTCGGTGGTTCTTGGGAGCCAAGATATGGGACTTTCAATAGAGACTCTGGAGACATCTTGACTCTCAAAGGTGGTTTGAGTTCAATATCAGATTTGTTTGATTTGGAGACTTCATCTAACGATCCGAGCTTGGGTCTTCAAAACATCCCCACATTGCATTCTGCTCCTTTAAAGCGGCAAATACCTCGTGCAAACTCAACTTGGATCGACAACCTGCAACCATGACGATGCAGGGTCGGGTAAAGAGCGGCTAAAGCTTCGTTCCCTTGTTTGCATGAATTACATTCCCGGAGGTCTCTCAACTTTTGGAGGATCTGGCGAACGTAACTCATAGTACCTATACCTATCAAGGTAAGGTGATGAATCTTAATGCATGCAATCCATCACGCCTTGCGGCGTAGAATTCTCTAAGCCCTTTTTGGGGATACATTACGACTGGTCGAAACGTGCGCAGCTTCGCATTGGCCCATTGGCCTAGTCTCCTACGCCCCCTCGACTCGAGATGAGACCCTTGATTTTTAGTCTCACTATGCTCAATTTACATTACCTGGTAATCAGATCTAGATGATTTGCAAAATTACATCACCTATCTTCACCGAGGTTTATCATCCCTTTTGACAGCGAAGGATTTCTATCTTTAGAACGCAGTGAAACGATCCCCCAAAAAATTGATTACCTCTTACGCCCAAAAGACGCAATGACCAGAATCGAAGAGCTAGTTTCTATAATCAGTAGTAATGCGAGCAAGATTGACCAATTCCTGCTTTCGGAAGGCAAGCCGACGCCATCCTTCGATGCCGATGCTCCCAAAAAATTAGATCTGTCCCAGGCACTGGAGCAGTCACGTACGCTTGTCCTCGAGGCAACTACTGAGCTGAATGAGCTCCTTTTAGGACCGAAAGAACTTCTGCTGAGTAACGTGGTGAGTCACTTCCTCTTATCTAGAACAGTCCTTTCAGAACCTTAGGTTTTACTAAGATGTGAAGCCAAATCGCCTAGTCAGCCTCCATGCAATATACAAGTACAAAATTGCAGAAGTAGTTCCTGTAGGATCTGAAACAACCTTCGCCGAGATATCAGCGAAATGTGGGCTGAATGAGCCCGATGTACGAAGGATTCTCCGCCACACGATGGCTCATTATATTTTTCGTGAAATTCGGAAAGGGGTAGTTGTTCATACTGCTGCATCTCGAATGTTAGCCGAGGATTCGCAAATGCAGGCCTGGACTGGCGTTTGCGTGGAGGAGATGTGGGATTCAGCGGCTAATGTGTGCAAACCACGTCTTTAACTTGATCCTGAGCTGATTCTCGACAGACAGTGCCTGCGATGATGAAATGGCCGAACTCCCAAAAGCCAAACCAGACAGTAAGTTGAGCGAGAGACCTAATCAGACTTTTCTGAAAGTTAGTTTTAGGGCTTCGCCTTGTCTAACAATACCGATTGTTCTATCTATGAGGAGATATCGAAGTATCCTTCAAGAGCGGAACGATTTGGTAACGGGATGTCTGCATACATCACAAGTGAAGGCTATGAGCTGCGCCACCTTATTGAAAACGTAACTTGGGATTCTCTAAATGGTGACACTGTTGTTGATCTCGGAGGAGCCCATGGAGATGCAGCAGTGGCCATTGCTGCAGCAAATCCCTCATTGAACCTCATTGTCCAAGATCTCTTACCCGTTATTGAGTCCAGACCGAAACTCGCTGAAGGGCTCGAAGACAGAATAGTATTTATGGCTCATGATTTTCTTACTGAGCAGCCCGTCAAAAACGCAGCCGTATATATCTTTCGATGGATCTTCCATAACTGGTCTGATGAATTTTGTTTGCGTATTCTTCGCAACTTAATTCCTGCCCTGAAACCTAAAGCCAAGGTTATTATTAACGATGCTTGCCTGCCGGAGCCCAATACCCTGGGGTTGCTAGCAGAGAGACAAATAAGGTATGCGATATCTCCTCTCAGCCTAAGATAATCTAACAACTTGTAGAACAATGGATTTGGCGATGCTGCAAATTCAAAATTCGAGAGAAAGGGAAGTTCAGGATTGGAGAGCACTTTTAGAAGAAGCAGATTCAAGGTTTCGAATTGTTGGACTCAACCAGCCTCGAGGCTCAAAGCTTGCAATTATCGAAGCTATTTGGGATCCTTGAAAGAATTTTCAGCCGTAATGCACCGAACATGCTTGCATGATATTCTCTAGCAGAGTTCAATGATATTGCAAATCTTACGGATCGGAAGATGCTTTACTCCACTTGAACTTTGAGCTAAAATGCCGTCTGAAATCAGATATGTGCGAATCATGGCTACCTAGGCCACTATCATGTTCATATTTCTTGTCAGTTGCCCTTTTGGGCTTAGAACTTGAGATAGATAAAAGTCTGGTATTTTTAAATGGCAAATTATGTACATGCACCGTATATACCGGCAATTTCACGGCACATGAGGATCTAGGGAACGTGGGGAGATCTGCAAAGCTAGAGCGCCGCGCCGCGCCGCTTCCGTGCATTAGATGGTGATCGGATATCCAATCGGTCCGTGTGTCTATACTTCATAAGGAGGAAAGATTTACCATGGCCCGCGTATTTTGAGGCAACAAGGAATGAAACTACAAAAGCCGGTTGCAACTACTCCCACACTACAAGGCACCCGCAAGGCACAGCACACGGGGTGGTATCATCCGAGGATGTGCTTATATATTTCAAAAGGTCGCGCCCCTCAAGTCTAACTTATGATTCGTCCGGTATAGATAGTGTCTGCGGGTTGAGCCAAGGTATGGTAGGTTGTAGTATCGCCAGTCTGATAGACCGGTAGTTGGAGCGGAGCATACCAACGTATAGAGACAAGTGTTAATCTTCGCCAAAGAGGACGGATCTTCCCATGTTGTAGCAACCATGGCGTGTGGAAGGTGCTCACTTTGCAGCGTTATCTTGAACGCCAATAATGAACCGGGAAGGGAAGAGTGTGTGTTTGTTGGCAAAGATGAATATGTATAAATCGGGCTCAATCTCGACCACATAGTCAAGCTTGTCACCTTAGAATTGTCGACTTCAACGTGCTACGAAATACCAAGAACGATCGTACTCCCGCTTCCAATATCAAATATGCAATTTAACATTCGTGGCCTTGCACTCCTTCATCTCGGCCTACTCGTAGCTGCGCATCCTTTGTCCGGTGAGGCTAACTGAGGCGCAAGAATTATTGAGATGCTGACTTCTTGTCATAGACTCCTACAGTCTTCAAAAGCGCGACGACGCCGACGATGCTGTCGCCTACGCCTGGGTAGTTGGCCCTCCAGAGAAAATCAAGCGAGCGGCAGAAGATGCAGATGACGCAGTGGCGTATGCATGGGTAGTTGGGCCCCCAAAAGAGAAGAGCAAGCGTGCAGTAGAGGACGCAGATGATGCTGTCGCTTATGCTTGGGTGGTTGGTCCCCCAAAGCAGTAAAGGCTCCTAGGTCTCACGTTGATGGCGGGGTGGTGGGCCTTTCCCGCGCGCCATGTTACCTTCCAGATTAGGAATATATATTTCCAGGATTATCATGCAAAGAGTGTGTAAAAAAGAAAGATCAACAACTGTGAGCGGTCTGTCAGAGGCACAGCTGCATCTCCAACACTGTTGGTGTCGCACTGCCTCCGTAATAATCTGGGCCCCCTGTACTCGACGGGACTAGGAGTACAAGACGTGCTCTCAGCCGCCACGTTTTTCTGTTGCTTTTCGCAAGATTTGATCCACTGTTTTAATCGCATCATCGCGATCGAACAGTATCACCAACCCCATATTTCTACTAGACCTGAAGTTGGACTTGAAGGCTTATAGATCGATTGCTTCAATAGCACCAATCAACGATGGCTAGCGACACCACAGATGCCGTGAATACCATTCTCGGTCTCTGTATTACGTTTCCTATTCTTGCGATCCTCGCAGTCATGTCGCGATTTTACGCCCGGCGTCTCCGTCAAACACGTCTCGCTGCTGACGACTGGTGTATCCTCGTTGCTCTGGTATACCCTCCCCTCGCTATCTTCAAAGGCATTCAAGGACTCACCTCAAACAGATTTGCTGTATAGGCAATGGTATCACTGGATTAATTGGTATGGTACCCTAAAATTTCGAAAAATCGCGCACTCACCTTCAAATACAGGCGTATACCGGGGCGATCTTGGTGTAAGACAACCTCTAGGACCAAAAGGCTTTGCATTACCAAGTCCAAAGCTAGTAGTGTTCAAAAAAGTGCGCATAGATCCCTACATTCTGTGAAGCAGCTGCGACTAATACACTTCACTTGCTCAGGTAAACTATGCTTCGACGCCATTGTTCATAACGGCAATCACCTTTGCCAAATTCTCGGTCCTGCTTTTCTACCGTCGCGTCTTTTCGGTAGCCAGCTTCCGGATACCGTTTCTCGTCGTCTTTACGCTGAACTTCATTTACGGCTTCGGTTTCTTCTGGGTGTATTTGCTTCAGTGCATCCCAATTAGTCAGGTATGGCAGACTCAGGTTGGGGAGACTCGCACTTGTGTCAACACCGTCATCAACTACCCATTTGCCTATGGTGATGCCATCTTGGATTTCATCACTATTGTTTTGCCCATACCTTATGTCGTGAACATGCAGATGCCACTGAGGAGGAAGCTCGCAGTGATGGGGATCTTCCTCTTGGGTTCCATGTAAGTCTCCTCAAAGGCCTACGCGGTAATAAAGTTTGGCTAATAAAATCGTAGCGTATTAGCAACGAGCATTGCTAAAGCGGTCGCGTTTGCGGATATTCTGAACGTACTGAAGAAAGACCATGACACTACTTGTAATCACCCAAAACTTCTTTTGTCGATTCATCACTTCATTCCTCTACTTTTGAGACTGCTATTGAATTATCGTGACTGACCGTTCTCAAATCTACAGACGACGAAGCTCCAATTTTCTACTGGACCATTCCCGAATCGTGTGTTGCAGTCATCGCAGCATGCCTCCCAACAATACGTCCCATATTCAAGGGCTGGAGTCCCGAATCCATCGTTGGCAGTATTCGCAGTATCATCAGTCTCGGATCACTGGATAGCCACGGCCGGTCTCGTGCAACTCGTGCTGGGTACTCGAGAGAAATTGATCGTGACCCTGCTAGCGAATCTGCGACGCAATTTACCCCCCCATCGATTGATAGAGAACAGAAGACGACCATTGGTCTCAGTTCAATGCCGCCACACTCGAATGAAGGCGAGATACGGGTGCAGAAAGCATTTGAAAACAGGGTGGAAAATAGAAATTAGAAATTAACGGGATCGAAACCTCTGGAGCTGTTACCGGTGGTGCTGGCAGAAAATATGATTTATGGATCTATGTCAAGATTATAGCCATATAAAAGTAGAAGAGAGTTTCAATACAGAATTCTAGCACACATCGTGTCATTGGCCTCTCAAGATCGAAAAAAGCAAGGATCCCTTTCGTAACTTCCCTAATGATCTCACAATACTGCTATATAAGGTCTAAACGATTCCAAATCTGCCTCGATCCACCTCGAGGTGAATACTCAATTGCAAAATACTAAGCACCGTCACCCAATTCATCGACTATAGAAAGAAGTAGGATTTAGCTTTTAGTTCTTCATTATTCCCTCTCACCTACTTCTTAGACCAAACCGAGTATTTATAACACGGTGGCGACTACATGCTCCACTTAGATTTGTTGTCAAAGCTTCCAGTAGCCAAGACAAAATGCTCATCTGAGCTTAGAGCCAGAATCTCCTGTGAGGATACACCTAGCAGCTCCCAACGAGGAACCGAGGGTAGAATTCGTTCGTCCCCCCCAATACCCTATAAACACGGTAGACAAAGCTTCAATGTTGCCCGGGAGGCCTCGATGTAGAGCAGAAAACGTCGCGCCTAGAATACGGCCAATATAAGGTAGCTCAAGGGCTCTCTTTCCTGTCTATATGTAGCCTACCTGTTACGTAAGCACCGACGAAGATAAAGGACCTTAGACTAGTTAAAGAATAGACATCTTTTTCCCCTTTCTAAAAACCCACATCATCCAGGTCCACTGGTGAGCTCACACTACCTATTCCCTTATTGTCGATCTTTAGACCTAGCAATCTACGCCTTATTTTTCCTGACAGGAATGCTGTAGTACTATTTACAAATTTCATCCTCGCATTCATAGAAAATGGATTAGTAACAGTTGAGTAATAAAATATTATATAAAGTATATAACAAAATTCCGTTTGTATATCTCCACTCTAGGCTTT
>Ga0247778_1000850_pt1 | contig 22150 bp, 22 predicted proteins | sample UWRJL049202B5_FD_179939 | JGI IMG/M metagenome (GOLD analysis project Ga0247778, IMG submission 179939) | Plant litter microbial communities from Arlington Agricultural Research Station in Wisconsin, United States - UWRJ-L049-202B-5 | ecosystem: Environmental > Terrestrial > Plant litter >... | reverse complement strand
GGCGGCCTGTCCGTGGCGGCCGCTTCTTGGTGGTGGACGGTCCGTTTGCGTGGATAGTTGCCGGAGCGTAGGTGTACGAGGGATGTGCATGAATCCACAGAAAGCCGAATACCGCAATCGTCAGCAGGTACGCTCCGTATGCGCCAATGGCAGTTGAACCATGGAAGGGCTTGTTTGACTCATCGGGTGTAGTGGCAGCAATAAGTGGAATCCGATATGGCGTGACCGCAGCGTAATCCTGCGTTATGCCGCGCCCCTTGGCGTCGATGACACGCAGCAGAATCAAATGCGACTGCATATCGGTGTAGCGGTGGACGAACTGTTGCTTGCCGCTTTGGGTTACCATATAGTCGCTTTGGCTGTCATCACCCCAGTTTATATGTACATCGTAGGGTAGTGTGCCGCCGGTGATGGAGCCGGACCATACCGCGTCTGCTCCCGGGCCGAACACTATGAACGGCGCATCAATGGTAAGTGTCAGGGGTGGGCCGTTGGGTTCCTCGGCATCAAGCTCCGCCTGCGCGCTCGACGTAACAGGGGCGGGAGTAGTATAAGTGATAGTCACCGGTTCGCTATCCGGGCCGGTGTCACCGGTAATGGTATAGGTCCGTGCAATAAACGTATGTTTGCCTGGTGTCAGCACCAGTAGCAGCGAAAACTGGTTGCTGCTGTCACATGCGATCGAGCCTACTTGTATGCCGTTATCAAGCAGTACGATAATACCGCGCGGATCTATCGGCGGACACATACCACTTACTATCTGGCTCGACTTTTCCACGTTGTCGCCGTCGTGTGGGCTGGTTATCTCCGCCGCATCCAATGGGATCGGTGCCGGTTTGCTGGCGTATATATGCAGCGTAAACGAATCCACCGTGTCGGCCGTGACCCGGGCCATCACGTTCAGCCCTATCATAAACGCACCGGCCACCACGATCAGGGTGGCCAGACCCCGGTACGAAGTGTGGCGGGCGTGTAATAGCTTCCCCGTGTGGCGGTGATGCTGCAAATGCAGAGCACGGTGCAGCTTGCGCGGTTTGGCCTGTGTGGCTCTAGGCATGGTGATGGACTCGTATAGGCGCGTAGGCGAACGGTGCCGCATGCAGGCGGGCTACTGCCGTCACGCACACCAGTGTTACGAACAGGCCGTACAGGCCGATGACAGTGTTCGTACGGGTGGATTGCTGGCCCGATGTATCGGTTGAGCCCAGGGCTACCCGCTGAGTCGGATCGCGTACGGCTGCTGCCAGCTGCCCGTACTGATAATTGCCGGTCTTGTCCTGTACGCCAATTGTGATGTTATAGGACGCGAACTGCGCATAACGGTGCCGCAAGGTCTGCGGTCCGGGTTTTACCGTGTAGCTGTCATATGTGCCATCACCCCATTCTAGCAGGAGCTTGTAAGATGGGTGGGTGCCGCTCAGGGTGCCAGTCCAGGCTGCTGTCTTTGTGGTGTCTAAGGTAGTAAATAAGCCTGCTGGCGTGAGTGTGGCAACTTGGGTGGGTGCTGCGATTACTGCCGAAGTTATGTGGAGCGGTGCACTTGCCGGCCCGTGGTCATTGTCCACGGTGTACGGCGTGGCGATAATGGTGTGTTGGCCAGAAACTAGGTCTAGGGAGAACGAAAATGTGCTAGTGGCGCTACAGGCTGCCGACCCTACGTCAGTTCCGTCCACGCTGATAACGACGACCGGCTGGGGAGAAACCAGCGGACAGCTGCCCGCGATCATCGTGCCACCGCCCGTTACGGTCGTGCCGTCTTCCGGCTGGGAAATAATCACTGGAGCATGGGGCACGGGCACATGCACGCTGGCGTACACTGTTCCCAGCTCGGCAGCAGCCGCATGTTGCATGTAGGCCAGGCCGCCCATGCAGGCAGCGGCCAATACCAATACGCCGAACACGCTTCGGTATGAGGTATGGCTGTGGTGCAACAATTTGCCGGTGTGGCGGTGATGCTGCAGGTGGAGCTTTTGGTGAAGTGTACGCATTTTTATGTTCAATTAGCCTTAAGCTTATTATAACACCTGTTGCCAAACTCTTTTCAGCGCCGGGAGTAGCCAGCTAGTGTTTTGACGAAAGGGCAGTTCCGGCAGAGACTCTGGCGGGTCGTCTTGCCTCCACCTGGGCGAGCCCTTTCTTACAAAAACTAGCTGGCTACTCCCGAACATCCTATGGTGGGCTATACTGTAGGAAAGGAGTTTAAAGAGCTATGGCAGAGGTGACACCCAAGAAATTTGCGATCATTGACGGAAAGTCGGTGTTTTACCGTGGATACTACGCTATGCCGAACCTGACCACGCGTGATGGCACGCCGACGGGCGGTGTGTTCGGCTTTGCCAGCATGGCGCTCGAGGTCATCCGCCGGCTCAAGCCTGATTATGTCGCGGTGGCATGGGACAAGCCCAAGACCAACATCCGCAAACGCCTGGCGCTCTACAGCGAATACAAGGCCGGTCGCAAGCCGGCACCGCCGGATTTTTACGATCAAGTTCCCATTCTGCACGAGTTGCTGCAAGCCTTTGGCTGGCCACTCTACGAACTCGATGACTACGAGGCCGATGACATCTTAGGAACGCTTGCGGTACAGGCGAGCGCAGAAGGTATCGATACCATGCTCATCACATCGGATCTCGATATGCTCCAGCTCGTCAATGACCATGTTAAGGTCTACGCCCTCAAAACCGGCTTCAGCAACATAGAGCTCTATAGTCCGGCGACGTTCGAGGCAAAATACGGCATCGGTGTGCACCAATTTGTCGATTACAAATCACTGGTGGGGGATAGCTCCGATAACATCCCCGGCGTCGCCGGTGTGGGCCCGGTGGCTGCCCGCAAACTCTTGGGCGACTACCATACACTGGATGGCATCTACGAAAACATCGACCTTATTTCGGGCAAAACCCACACCCAGTTAGTTGAGCACAAAGATATGGCCTATCTTTCCCACAAATTAGCTGAAATCTGGACCGATGCGCCGCTCAAGCTCGATCTAACCGAAGTAGATGGGAGTAAATGCCAGCCAGATAAACTACTGGAACTGCTTGAAAAACTGGAGTTCAAGAGCTTGGCCCGCCAACTGCCGGAAGTCATGCAGGTGGCGGTCGAAAATCACCAGGCTGCCACAGGTGTCGCTACGCTCAAACCTGGCAAGAACATCTGTATAGATAGCAACGAAAAACTCGCCAGGGTCACATTGCCCGCCTCGCCCCATATGTATATCCATTCGCAGTCCAAAGGGAAGCATGGCCGCGATCCCGAGGTGCTCATCCTGAGTACTGACGGCAAAACCACCTACACGTTCGACCTGACAAAGTTGGATGTAGACAAAGTGGTGCAAAACTTTGTGGGCGTTAGCCCGTTGGTGGGCTACGATGTAAAGTCCACACTCAAGGTGCTGCTGGAAATGGATGTCACCGAGCTGCCGCCAGTAGGGCACGATGTGCTGATAGGCGCGTTCCTTATCAACAGCCTGCGGCGCGAACAGACGCTGACCGCGCTTGCACATGATGACCTTGGCTACGAAGGCTCGCCGTTCGAGGATATCGACACCGAAGAACTCATGACCCGTGCGCCGGAATTCATAGCAGTAATACACGCGCTCCACCAAGCCCAGGAAAAAACCCTGGCGGACATGCCCAAGCTACCCGCGCTCGCCAAAAATATAGAGTGGCCGGTCATTCCGGTGCTGGCCCGCATGGAGCACCAGGGAATCCAGCTGGACGTACGGTATCTAAAGGAATTCTCCGTAGAAATCGACGACAGCATCTCGCTGCTGGAGCACGAAATCTACGCCCATGCCGGCAAGGAATTCAATATCGGTAGCCCCAGCCAGCTAGCAGATATTCTGTTCGAAACCATGCAGCTGCCAGCCAAGGGCATCAAAAAAGGCAAAACCGGCTACAGTACTGCCGCCAGCGAGCTGGACAAGCTGCGCGATCTGGACCCAATCATCAACCTTATTACGCGCTACCGCGAGGTCACCAAGCTCAAGAACACTTATGTGGATACGCTGCCGCAGCAGGTGGACGGCCACAACCGGCTGCACACTACCTTTGCCCTAACAGTGGCCCAAACGGGCCGGCTGAGTAGTAACGACCCCAACTTGCAGAATATTCCCGTGCGCACCAGCCTCGGCAAGCGCATCCGTACCGCATTCGTAGCAGGCAAGGGCAAGTGCCTGGTGAGCGCCGATTACAGCCAGTTCGAGCTGCGTTTGGCTGCCGCTATGAGTGGCGACGCCGACATGGTAGCGCAGTTTAACCGCGGCGCGGACATCCACGTGACCACCGCTGCGCAGATTTATGGGCGGGAGCTAGAAGACGTTACCAAACAGATGCGTAGTGCTGCCAAAACCGTGAACTTCGGCGTTCTGTACGGCATGAGCCCACATGGCCTTTCCGCGGCTACCGGCATGAGCTTTGAGCAGGCCAAGCATTTTATAGACGAGTACTTCAAGCTGCGCAAGCCGCTCATCGGCTACCTCGATGGCCTAAAGGAAATGGCCCGCACCGACGGCTACGTAGAAACACTGTTTGGCCGCCGCCGGCCGATGCCGGATATCAAATCCAGCAACTTCATGGTGCGCAGCGGTGCCGAGCGTGCCGCCATGAACATGCCCATCCAGGGCACAGAAGCAGACCTGATGAAGCTGGCCATGGTTGCGGTCGACAAAGAATTAGAAAAGATCCCGAGCGCTCGCCAGCTGCTACAGATCCACGACTCCATTTTGGTGGAATGCGACGAAGCCGACGCCGAACAAGTGGCGCACATCCTCAAAACCACCATGGAAAACATCGATCCAGAACTTCCGGTAAAGCTGTTGGTAGACACCACCATCGGTCACAACTGGGGCGAGTTGTAGTAAGTGTACATGAGCCAATACTTTACATGTGATATTGAAATGTTAAGTGAGATCAGTTATACTTAACATTAGTAAGAAGGATGTTAAGTATGTCAGTAGGCAGATTCGTGCAGCAACCAAAGGGCTTCAAGGCTTTTATTCCAGACGTATTCCCACCGAAAGTACGTATTGACTTCAGTCCCGAGATTCAGCTCCTGGTGACCGACGCCACGCTTGCACTTGGAAAGCTAGATGGTATTGCACAGCTCATACCTGATATAGACTTCTTTATATACATGTATGTTCGCAAAGAAGCTACGCTTTCAAGCAATATTGAAGGAACTAAAGCCACGATGCATGATTCGCTCAAGGCTGACATAAATATTACTGATGGCGTGCCTCGTGACGTAGAAAATATCCTGCATTATGTTCAGGCGGTCAACTACGGCCTAGAGCGTCTCAAGGGTATGCCCATCATCATTCGAGTGATCAGAGAACTACATCAGCAGCTTATGGACGGAACTGTCGAAGGCGAAGGGAAGACTCCAGGTAAGATTCGTGAAACGCAAAACTGGATTGGCGGTACGCGTCCCGACAATGCAGATTTTGTTCCGCCTCCAGTACATGAACTAGGTCGGGCGTTATCGGACTTCGAAAAATTCCTGAACAATAAACAGTCATATCCAGCACTTATCAATGCGGCATTATTACATGCGCAGTTCGAGACGATCCATCCATTTTTGGACGGCAATGGTCGTACTGGAAGGCTGCTCATAACGCTGTATCTGTATCAACAGAAAGTCTTAGAATATCCGATTCTGTACCTTTCAGAGTATTTTAAACGACACCGTGACACCTATTTTTCGAAATTATCGGGCTATCACAACAAGGGTGAAGTTGAAGAATGGGTCCGATTTTTCCTAGAAGGTGTGGCCGAAGTAGCGAAGGAAGCTACGATCGTGTCTAAACAGATCATTGCTATCCGCGAAAAAGATATGACGACTGTTCATGCATTAGGGGGAAAGCAGGCACCAAGTGCCATCAAGCTTCTTCGCGGTCTCTACAGTCAGCCGATTATTGACGTGGCAACCGCAGAAAGGATTACAGGCCTGTCCAGGCCTGCGGCCAATCAACTGATTAAGAGGTTTGTCGAACTTACTATCCTCCATCAAACAGATGAATCCGTAAAATACGGTCGCCAATTTGCATATCAGCGATACATAGATTTATTCACTAAGAATGGAGGTTAGACGATTCATGGCAACCGAACAATTATTTCAAATAGGCATCAAAGGTCTCATCCGTAACCTGCAGGGCAAGGTGTTGCTGGTGCGGCTACCTGCATGGAAAGATAATCCCGAACCATGGGATCTGCCAGGCGGACGTATGGAGCCGGGCGAGAACTTTCAGCAGACGCTGCGGCGCGAACTCCAGGAAGAAATCGGTGTAGATTACGCCGGTACGCCACAGCACCTCATGACGGTGCTTTCCACCGTAACCATCCCTGTCGCTACCATGCGCGTGCCGCTGGTGCTTATGGCCTACCAGGTAGAACTGCCACAGGGCACAGAGATAACGCTTGATCCAAACGGGCCCGAGCAGGAATACGCCTGGGTAGAGCCAGAAACCGCGGCCGAACGCCTGCAGCAAAAATACCCACAGGAATTCTGCGATATGCTTGCTAAGCTATAACCATGAATACCGACGAAATCATCCTCAAGCAGCTTGTCCGGCAAATGAAAATCCTCAATTTCTGGGTGACGTTCTTTGGTGTGCTGTTCGTGGCCGCACTGGCAATCGCAGGCTTTATGCTCTACAAAATGGTCACCTATGTGCATCAAACCGAACAGCGTCTGGAAAACATCCAGACCAAGACAAGCCAGACGCTCGATGTCCAGAACCAGCTCTGCAGCAGCTCGCTCAGTTCGCTGCTCAATCGCAGCTCCGACTACTGCAAATAGCAGTTATACGCAAAAACAGCAAGTACATCGTATAATACAAAAATATGAGTAGTATAGTGCGACAGTCCGATGGCTCGGTCGGTTTTGTGCATGGTGACGGCTTGCCGTTCGGCCACGAGGTAGTGTCCGCTATGGAACATGCGCCGGCAGAGTCTACGCATGATGCGCTGGCGGCGCTGCAGCTTGCTGTGCACGGGCTCAATCAGGACCCTGGGAGCAGGGTTGTCCGTAACGAAATCAATGCCCAGTACCGGAATGACCGTATCGTACCGGTCGGCAAAAAGGTGCTGAATTGGCTGGCGCACGTGGACTACCCGTCGTTGGCCGATTTTTGCGTTGCGAACAGTGTGCAGCATGCGACAGATTCCGAACGCCTGCGCCGGGTAGAGCCCGGTTTGTATGCCGATACGCTGGAGCGTGCCGAACGCCTGCGGACGGTCGGCTATCTGCCGGTCCGCGCGGCAGCGATATACGAACAGGCCGCCGAACACGTACAGGCAGTGCGCAGCATGGATTTTTTTGAAGCCGGTGCCTTGCAGGCCACTGCATACTATAGCTACCAGTCCAATATACTGGTGCACCGCGGCCGGTACATCCCGGGTACGTCGCTGCCCACCAACCGCATGCAACGGGCGCACCTGCACGAACTCACGCATGTCAGCGGCGATATAGCCGGCGGTTTCATGCAGATAGGCACCCGCGGGGCCGGCCATCGCTGGCTCGAAGAAGCCTTTACAAGCCACACGGCCCTGGTAAGCGAACCAGAATCCGATGCCCCGGCCGTTATCAACCCTGCCGCACGCTCCGATTCGTTCGACAACACGTATGAACTCGAGCGCGAAATCCTGCACCTTATTACTCAAGAGGGTAGTGCCCCCTTGCAGATCGGTGATATCAGCGAAGCATTTTTTATGCCGCGAGCTATGGCTGTCAAACTCCGTCGCCATGTGTTTTCACGGCTCGGCCAGAGCATCGCTGGGCTCATGCCAGAGTACCGCGAAAGCAGGCTCAGAGGATTTTCAAGCGATTACGAACAGGCTGCCACCGAGCGGCGCAGCACAGCATGGCTCAGCCGGAAAGTCGAGCAAGTATGGGAGCGGCTCGGTCTGGCGTAGTTGACGAGTGTCAGCAGGTTATTCGCGCCACAAATAACCGCCTCACACCAAAGTGGTTATTCTTACAGACTTATTGCCACCGGTACAGCAGACTATACTCATGAGAGTGTGCTTATAACTAACTAATTTATAATCATTGCCGAGCCACTCTTTCTAAAGAGGAGGGTAGCAACATGAGTATAAGCACGATTGAACGTCCCCAGGCACAAGGCGGGGATGACGGCAGCGGAAACATCGTCGACTGGGAACAGTGGCGGGCTGAAATCGCACACCAGCAAGAAAAAGGCTTTACCGTGCAGGATGTCGGCAAACGAGCGCTTTTGGGCGCGAACATGAGCATGCCGGGTTTCGCACCGGAATTCCAGACCGACCGCATCATGCCTAGGCGACATCACGTGCCCCAGTATCTTGGCAAGATGACATTGCCCGCAGCGCAGATTGGCTAGCAAGGTATAAAAATGATGAGGGGGCACCGCAAAGAATGCGGTGCCCCCTGGGGCAGAAGGAAAGTGTCAGCTGACGGCCAGGCTGGCCTCCGCCAGAATCTCGGGGAAGTTATACCCCATCATCTGGCATATGAACGACCAGCTGTCGAGCTTCGTGAGATCGTACATGTGGGACAAGGGATTCCCCAGCAGGCGGCTCTGCTGCGCCGTAGGCGGGGTTTCGGCCATCCGCCGGCGCACGAGCAGCTCCACATGGAAGGCGATGTCGCGCATCGTGACGGTGCCGGCTTTACGCAGGCGCTCCCGCTCGATGTTGTCGAAATAGTGCGTACGGTTTCGCTCCAGAAGGGCTCCGGTCGCCATCGGGTGCCATGTTATGCCAGGCGTGTAAGCGCCCACGATGAACAGTCGGATCTCGCCGTCTGGCTCAGTCGTATTGCATAGACCCAGCATACTGAACGATCCCAGGATCTGGCGGTACTTCTCGAACCAGTAGTACTCCATCGGCTTCACCCAAAGAGTGCTGCTGGGCCTTGCCAGCCTGGTGGTGAAGTGCCGGGCCATGAACGCGCTGTCGGACAGCGCGGTTTCGTCCCGCTGTGTTTCGGGACTATACAGACTGACCTGGGGCGTTTCGCCGCCGATCAGCTCTCGCCTGACGATCTCGTCCAAGCGACGCATGGTCTCATCGGACAGATTGTAAGGTGCAGACATCACGGACTCCTTGACTGCTATAGGTCGACACGATGTATCTCTACATTATAGCATATTTTTATATAAAAAGCAATTCTATCTCTGTGGTGCCCCCAATACTAGCTGGATATGTTGCTATATACATACAATTGTGGTAAAATACCTTTTGAGTACACACTTATGGAACCACGCAGCATACTTCGCACCATCATTGCCGCCCTCGTCGGGATCGGTATTATCGTGCTATTCATCGTTCTGATGGTCAAAATCTTCAGCCACAACGGCAGCAGCTCGCAGTCTACCAGTATCGACCTCGGTAACTACAACAGCAATAACGCCACCGTCACGCTGCTCATCGACGGCCCTACCAACGTAGATCAGGATCACCGCCAGGTAAAAATCACCGTCGGCAACATCCAGAACCAGATCGACGTTATCCAGGGGTACCAGGGGAATGTCATCAACACGCAGAGCTACAGCAGCAACGACAGTGCCTTCGCCGCCTTCCTGCAGTCGCTCCAGGTGCTTAATTTCACCAAAGGCAACACCAAATCTACTGTGGACTACCGTGGCTACTGTCCGACCGGCGAACGCTACGTGTATACCTTTAACGATGGTCAGAAAGACCTCTTCACCTACTGGTCGACCAGCTGTAACCAGGGTACCTTCGGTGCGACCAACCCGCGCCAGGTCCGCCAGCTGTTCATCCACCAGATTCCAACTGTCGATTTCGGCAAGATGACCATGGGCATCCCGCTCGGCTAAGCTCTGGTACAATGGGGGTATGAAGCTCCCCGTAAAAGCAGTCGTGTTCGATCTGTACGGCGTGCTGGCACTCAACGGCTGGCAGGCGTTTAAAACACATCATTTTACCGACCGTCCCAAGGTGTGGGACCGCGTATTTGAAATCGGCCGTAAAGTAGACGCCGGCCTGGCTAGCTACGACGATCTTATCCAATTCACGGCCGAGCAGGCAGGGGAGACCACCGAGACCGTCCGCTACCAGCTGGAGCACACGGTGGCCAACAACGCACTGCTGGATTATATAAAAACGGATCTCAAGCGCTGGTACTCCATCGGCATCCTCAGCAATGCCAGCCGGGCAGAGGTGGTCAGCGAGATCTTTTCACCCGAGCAAGAAGATCTGTTCACTGAGATTATCCTGTCGCATCATGTGGGCCTGGTCAAGCCTGACACCCGCATGTACCAGGCGATCGCCGACAAACTGGGTGTGGAAACTACCGAATGCGTGTTCATAGACGACCAGGAACGCCACGTAGCAGGCGCAAAGAACGCCGGCATGCAGGGGCTGGTATATACCGATGTGCCGAGCCTGAAAAACGCGCTCGGAAAGCTGCTGGCGTGATAAAAGCCATCATTTTTGATTGTTTCGGTGTCATCATAGGTGACGCGCTAGAGGTATTATGCCGTGATCTGCGTGAGCGTGATCCTGCTGCTGCCGACAGCGTCCGCGCCATAGTGCAGGCCAGCAACCGCGGCATTACCGATCCGGCGCAGTCAAGCCGGCAGGTTGCCGAGCTGATAGGCCTTTCATACCAGGAATATCGCCAAAAACTCAACGAGGGCGAGGTGCGGGACGAAGCACTGCTGGCGTATATCGCAGATTTGCGCAAAACGTACAAAACCGCACTGCTCAGCAATATCGGTGCCGGTAGCCTGGCGCGCCGGTTCCGGCCCGGTGAGCTGGAAGCATACTTTGACAGCGTGGTTGCCTCAGGCGAAATCGGCCACGCCAAGCCCGAGGCCCGCGCCTACGAAATTACCGCGGAGCGGCTCGGCGTGGGTGTGGACGAGTGTGTGTTTACCGACGACCGGGAGCCATACTGCGAGGGTGCTGCCCGTGTGGGCATGCAGACCATCTTGTATCAGGACTTTCCGCAGTTTCGCACTGATCTCGAACGGCTGCTAGCCGATTCGCAGTAAGATGCGCTTATCCGTATTGGCCGCGGCCTGCAGCTTGGGCAGGTTCAGCCGGATGCTGCCGATCAGCGCCGCACTGCGCGCTGACACTACGATGGCGTGTTGCTGCATGGTCACCCGTACCTCGGTGTCATAGTAGCGCCGCACGTATTCCTTGATGGCGCGCACTTCCGGTGGCTCGTCAAAATCCCGCCGCTGCAATATGTTCCGTAAATCATCCATGTGCTCCAGTATAACAGGGGAGTTGGCCAGCAGCGTAGCATCCGTGGTATGCTAAAAATGAAGCTAACACCGCCGCACAACAAAAATGACCCGCCCCCTAGGAACACCAGAAACAGTCGCCGATGCACTCCTCCTGGTCCGCGCGCTCGGTAATCCGTATATCGCCCCACAGCTTGCAGAGCGCTACGATCCAAGCCTGGTGCAGTCCGCGCTCGGTAATGCGTTCGCCTGGGTCGATCACGGCTTTGATGGTCGGCCGCTGCCGGCAAGCCCTGGGAACGCTGGCAATCGCTATGAACCAGCTGCGGTTTCCGACCAACCTGCCACCAGTGAGCTGGACCTGAGTGAGCTCGCCCCGGAACCGCTCGAAGCAGACATCACCGATCCTACGCTGGGCTTGCCCGAGACGCCGGTGCGGGTGGTCGGCCGCAAGCCAGAGCAGTTCGGCGTAGAAGAAAGCCGTGTGCTGCTGACCGCGCTCGGCAAGATGGCCAAGCTGCGGAACCGCCGGCCCGGCGTCAAGCGGGAGGTCATGTACTATCTGGCGCGCAATGCTCCCAGCCCTGCGCAGCGTCTACTTTCACGCGTGGCGCTCCAGGCGCTTCAGACCGCGAACCAGCTCGGCCTGCTACAATATACTCATGCCAGAGTTGCCAGAGGTAGAAACAGTCCGGATTGGTTTGCACAAACTGCTGCCGAAGCGGCAGATTAAGACCGTTTCCCACGATACACCCAAAAGCTTCCCCAACGCGCCAGCCGACGTGGAGGCGTTTCTGATCGGTGCCCGCGTAACTAGCGTCAAGCGCCGTGCAAAAGTCCTGCTCATCGAACTCTCCACCGGTTATTCACTGGTTATCCATCTGAAGATGACGGGGCAATTGGTGTTCGTGTCGCCCGAAACACGGTTCGGGGCAGGGCACCCAAACGATTCGCTCGTGAACGACCTGCCGGACAGATCCACCCGTGTCGAATTTACGTTTACCGATGGCAGCAAATTGTTCTTTAACGATCAGCGCAAGTTCGGCTGGGTCAAGCTCATACCGACCGCCGAGGTGCCGAACATCGACTTCATGAAAAAAGTCGGGCCCGAACCGCTCGATGCCAGCTTTACTGCACAGGCGTTCGCCGAGCGGCTGCTGCGCCGCAAAAACACCAGTATAAAGGCCGTGCTGCTCGACCAGAGCGTGGTGGCCGGGGTGGGCAATATATACGCCGATGAGTCGCTGTGGGGCGCCAAGATCCACCCAAGTACGTTAGTGCGGAACGTCAGCACGCAAAAGTTGGCTACGCTGTTCACCGAGCTCCAGTTCGTGCTGAACCTGGCCATCCAAAAGGGTGGCAGCAGTAACCATACCTATGTGAATGCCGAGGGTAAGAAGGGCAGCTACATGGACTTTGCCCGGGTGTTCCGGCGCGAGGGCCTGCCGTGTCCGCGCTGCGGTACTATCATTATCAAGCTCCGCGTCGCCGGCCGTGGCACGCACATCTGCCCGCACGACCAAAAACTCCCTACTGCCCAGGTATAGCGTTACAGTTTGCCCAGCAGGTGCAAGATATCCGTTACGCCCTTTATGCGTAGCCCCGCCAGCGTCTTGCCGCGCCCGACCTTGATCGCGTAGGCGCTCGGCGGCAGGGCAGCGAACATATCCTCGTCCGTCACATCGTCGCCGGCCGCCAGGATAAAATCATGGTCGTGTATCAGCCATTCCTGGGCGATCCGGCCCTTGTTGATGGCACTCGGTCGCACCTCGAACACCTTATGGCCTTCCTCGATACTCAGGTGATACTGCTTGAGCAGCGGCTTTACCAGCCGCCGCAGCGCTACCAGGTGTTTCTGGCTGTAATATGGGCTTGCCGCACGGTAGTGCCACGCAATAGACCATTCCTTTTGTTCTATCAGTGCACCGGGTGTCAGTTCCGCATAGTATTTGAACAATTCCATGACATCCAGTTTCCAGTCCCGTGTGTCGTTCGCGGTCTTGTGCCAGTTTTTACCACCCATCCGGCGGAACAGCGCGCCGTGCTCGGCACCGAGCGCCACCGGCAGGTCGCCGAACCACTGCAGCAGGTCCGTCTTGCTGCGGCCGCTTATCACTACTACTTCGTTGGCTGGGTCACGGCTGAGCCGCCCAAGCAGTTCCATAAGCTGCTGCGATGGTTTTGCCGCGGCCGGGTCGCGTACCAGGCGGCGCAGCACGCCGTCGTAGTCCAGCAGGAACAGCCGGTGCTTGCTCTGGTGATATGCCGACACGATCTCGTGGCGCAGCTGCCGGTTCATGCTCCGCGTGCGGCGCGGTGCAAGCACCCGTGGTCGCTGCAGTACGTCCATAAAGCTCTCCGCCCATTTCTGCACCGTAAATTCCTGGATGTGCTGGTGCATGGTGCGGGCGCGCTGGCGCAGCTCGCGCTTGGGCATCTCCAGGGCCTGCGCCAGACCGTCCACCATGGTCTGCTGGCGTTTGGGGTTCACCTGGATAGCGCCCTGCAATTCTTCGGCCGCACCGGCAGTCTCGCTCAGCACCAGTACGCCGTTGTTTCGGCGCTTGCTGGCGATGAATTCCTTGGCGACCAGGTTCATGCCGTCCCGTATCGGGGCTATGAAGGCCACATCCGCCAGCTGGTAATACACCATCACCGTATCGAGCGGTATGGTCTCGTACATGAAATCTACCGGTTTCCAGCGGGCGGTCGCGAACTCTTTGTCGATTTCCGCCAGTATCTTATCAAGCTTGGTTTTCAGATTTTTGTATTCGGCTATGTCAGTGCGGGACGGCGAAACTATCATCGCCATCGTCACTTTTCCGCGCCACTTCGGTTTTTGCCGCAACAGCTGCTGGTAGGCTTTCAGTCGTTCCACCAGGCCCTTGGTAGGGTCCAGCCGGTCTACGGTTACGATTACCTTTTGTTTGCCATATTTTTTGCGCAGTTTCCGCAGCTCCACACGCTTGCTCCGCTGTTTGGTAGCAACGGCGAACCGGCCATAATCAATCCCCATCGGGAATTCCGTGGCTTGCACCGGCCGCTCGCCCAGTAGCAATCTGCCATGCTGGCTCGGCAGGCCAAGCAGGGCATCACATGCTGCCAGGAATTGTTTGGTGTAGCCCCGGGTATGGAACCCCACCAAGTCGGCACCCAGCACCCCACGCAGCAGGCTTTTGGCCTCCGCAGTAGTCTGGAACACCTTGAGCTCAGGGAACGGTATGTGCAAAAAATATCCGATCTTGTCGTCACGCCCAGCACGCCGCAGCAATTGCGGCACCAGCATCAGCTGGTAGTCGTGTACCCACACGGTGCTCCTGGCCCGGCTCAGCCGCAGTACCTCGTCGGCGAACAGGCCGTTCACCTGGCGGTATGCCTGCCACAGCTTGGCGCCCTGCTGTTTAACAGGTAAGTGGTGGAACAGTGGCCACAGCACACCGTTGCTGTATCCATTGTAGTAGTCGTCGATCTGCTGCTTGCTTAGGAACAACGGGTAACAGCGGTGTTTGCGCAGTTCCCGGGTAATCTGGCTCCGCTCCGCCTTGCTCAGATCGTCGCTCGGCACGCCCGGCCAACCGATCCACTTGGTGCCACGGCGCTTGGTGTAGTCGCTCAGGCCCGTGGCAAGCCCACCCACGCTGGGGTAAAACTCCAGTTTTCCATCCACCTTTTTTACACTGACCGGCAAGCGGTTCGACACAATCACAAGATTCGGCATATCTATCTATAAATGTACCATATCAGGGCAGTCGAGCATGCGAAACTCCTTACAGAAATACCCCTGACCTAACATTGACAAAACAGCAATATTTTGCTAATGTTTATATAAACCAACTCAAACAAACCATGAACATACACGCGAAATCACCCGAACAGATACAGGCGCAAGTAGCCGCGTATACTCGGGAAGCAGTAGAAGATACTGGGTATTGGAAAGGCCGAGAACACGAAGAGGTATTCCGCAATATCGGAAATTTTGCCGCCGGACCAGCAGTAGACCATTACTACACCGTTGAACACGAAGGTATGCTTGATGATGCCGAGACCACCGAAAGCTATCACGATATAAGCGCAGATGGTTACATCGACTATCTTCGAAGTAAAGGTGGACGCCGACACCAAGCAATAGAACAGCGCAAGAAGTTTCTGGATGCGTATGCAGACTTTGCACCCGACGTAACGCCGCTGGTTACAGAGCTGAAACAAATCGGACGCGTTGAGCGCGGATTCCATCCATCGCTGTTAGGTACCGGTACCAATGCATCTGCCCATAGCTTTGAACACGGCGGCAAGCAATACATCGTGAAACTAGTACACGGCTCTAAATCTAATGGCGCACTTGCAAGTGATAGGCGTCTGCATGATTTGGAGCGTGGCTATGGTTTACATCCACGCTTGGAGCAACTCGCGGCAATATCATATGACGACGGTGCTGCGGTAATGGAGCGAATGTCGGGGGCAGATTTGTGGCATTCTCCACTTGCGAACATAGCTGCGATTTCCAAACCACAGCTAAGGGAAGCGCTCCATGTTATGCACATTGCGCAGGACGCTGGCATTGGTTTCGACCCGAACGGTTCCAATTTTATGTACTCTCCAGAGGATGGATTTGGATTTATCGACTATAACGCCAGCGCAGAAACGTATTCTGACAAATTGCTTTTCTTCGTAGATGCGATAAGTACCATGGGTATGTACAACGATGCAAAACAAACCCGCGAAGATTTTATGTTGGAAAATGCCGAGAATGTACTGCGCATTTCCGCGCTTCAAAAACTACGCAGTATCTGCGATTCCGAACCCGACCAGGAAAACTATACCCTTGCTATCGAAGCGATCGACGAACGAATTGCCCGGGCGGATGAATATATTCGCAATGTGGCAACACCAGGTTGGCTAGAAAATCAGCTTGCGGTGCGGCCAGTGAGTGAAAGTCCTACGCATGTACGCTCTGATTCAAATACAAGCAGGCAGCCTATCGACACAATGTAAGACATACTTGGTATACTGATAAGTCGAATGATAACCACTCTCACTGGCGAAAACGACGTGCTGCGGCTGGATGCGCTCAAGCGCGCCGTTGATTCGTTCGTGGCGCAGCACGGCGACATGGCGCTGGAACGCCTAGACGGGGAAGAGACCAGTTACGAGCGTATGCACGCCGCCGTGCAAAGTCTGCCGTTTTTGGCTCCGCGCAAGCTCGTGGTGCTGCGCGGCCCCAGCGCCAACAAAGAATTCACCGAAAAATTCGAGCAGTTCACAGAAGATATCGCCGAGACTAATGATGTGCTGATAGTGGAACCCAAGCTGGACAAACGCACGGCGTATTACAAGCAGCTCAAGCGCGACACGCAGTTCCAAGAATATGCTGTGCTCGATGGCAACGGGCTGGCGCGCTATCTGATGGATTACGCCAAGCGGCAGGGCGGCACGCTCAGTAGCAATGATGCCCGGCTGCTGATCGACCGGGTGGGTCTGAACCAGCTCACACTCCAGCACGAGGTGGACAAGCTACTGGCCTACAACCCGGCCATTACGCGGCAAACCATAGAGCAGCTCACCGAGCGCACACCGCAGAGCAGCATATTCGAGCTGCTGGAGGCGGCATTTGCCGGCCGCGCAAAGCAGGCGATGCAGCTGTACGACGAACAGCGCGGTCTGCGCGTGGAACCGCAGCAGATCATCGCCATGATCGTGTGGCAGCTGCATGTGCTGGCCGTGGTAAAGGCTGCCGGTCCGCGCAGTACCGACGAAATCGCTCGGGCAGCCAAGATCAGTCCGTTCACTATCCGCAAGACACAGACGCTGGCACGGCGTATCACGCTAGCCCGGCTGCGGGCGCTCATCACGCAACTGCGGGAGTTCGATGTCCGGCTGAAAGGCGAGGGCATCAGCGCCGACGAAGTCACCCGCTACTATCTGCTGCGATTGACGGCATAAGCCGGTAGCGTTCACTGATAACATATCTGCCATCTACTTTTTTATGAGGCAAATAAAGGATATAATATCCAGGCCCTTGTTCCTTAGCAGAAAGTACCGCTATGAGCCCGATGCTTTTGGCCATGCTGATCCTGCTGCCGATCGCTATAGCAGGCGTTTCGGTGGCACTAGCCCTATCATGTAAATACCATCCGATGACTCATGCGCGGATTATCCCGGCCGATACACCCATACCGGCCGATGGAAAGCCCGAGAGTCCTCCCGATGCGCTGGCAAGTGATCTGAGCAGTCGACGCATGGTGCTGATGGCTGTAGGTATCGCCCTTGGCCTGGTGTTTGCAGCCAGTCTGTATCTGTGGACGCTGACTCATCTCGGATCCGCGACTGTGCGCGTGCCCAAGCCGCCCGCTATCGTGTCGCAAGTCTTCAGCGTCATCACTCTGAACGTTGTAATCGTGGTGCTCGTACTCTTCACGACCGTAGTTCAGTTTGCGGTGATTAGTCGCTCGTTCGTGTGGATGACGCCGTTCCGACGTGTGCTTGCGATAGCGATGGCTGTCATTTTGGTGGCGGCATGGGTGGCAGTGGACTCGTGGATTACGTTTGATCTGGTGTCTGGGCTGACATGCCTCATTTTAGCAGTGTGTCTCCAGACACGTATGTCGTTCCTGCGCCTGGCGCTGATGTTGGGTATCGTCGCGGTCCTGTACGACGCCGTCCAGGTGTTCGGCACTGGAAACATGGACAAATATGGATCGGCCTTGGAACCAGTCTTGGGAGCGCCGGAGCGGCAGCTAACCATACCGGCTATGTTCATAATCCCAAGTAGCTTTTCGCTCACCCCTCACGCCTATGGGTTCCTGGGGTGTGGCGACGTGGTCATACTGTGTTTGCTGGCGATCGCAGCGGCACGCTTTGGCCGGAGAACCGGCACGTGGACGCCTGTTGTACTCACGTTCGTAGGCTTTGCTGCTGCGATGGCGGTATGTTTTACGGTCATACGGTACTTCCAATCAGTTCAGCCGGCGACCATCTATATCGTTCCGTTCTGTGTGCTGCCGATATTGCTCTATGCAAAGCAGCAGGGCACGTTCAGGCAGCTGAGTGTGCCGTTCTACGCGGCGGCACCTAGGGACAAGTAGGCATTTGCAACCAGATGACGCTGACATATCAGCGTCATCTGGTTGCGTCCCTTCATACCGTAGCTCAAGACAAACCGTTGTGGTGCACAGAAACCCGTTAGTTGCTTTTTATTCAATTCAATTTTATTATTTATATACTTTGTCGAGCGCGGCATGTTTAGCAGGCTCCAAAGCACCTTGACAGAATAGATAGTGTACACAGGGGTCGGACCTCCGTGTGTTCAGGTGGCTGAACATGCAGATGTCCGACCCGTTCCGGTTCCACGAGCGAAGGAGTTCTGACATGGCAATATTCACGCGTATCAAGGACGAGCGGGATTTCAACTCCCTGGTCAGTGATCTGGTCACACGGTTCGACCTCACGCGGAATGATCTGGTTCACGAGAGAGACAGTATTCGAGGGCTTGATCTGGGTGCGCTCCAGGTGCTGTACGGTGTGCTGCCTATGCTGTTCTTCGACGGTTCGGCCGAAGGCGTGAGCGAGATCGCGGGCCTGTGGCTGAGCGAGCATGCGGTCTTCGCGCAGATAGTGCGCGTATCACCGGTTTCCCGCATGCATGCACTGGCTTGTTACTCCTTGTTCTCTGCGCTGATGGAGCGCACAGGGCCGGACTCATTCTGGAATCGCCGTCCGTTCCGCCACGGCAACTCCGCGGGGTCTCTGCAGCAGTACAGCGCCCAGTACCAGACACTGATCGAGCTCGTAGCGGCCATCCTGCTTAAGCGGAGGGTGCTGGTCGTGCATGAGCACCTGGTGAATGAGGCACTCAGGTGGAGCGATATCAGCACCAGGGCCCGGGCCAAGCGTGTGTTCCGGCATCCCAAGTTCTGCGAACTGTCCGTCGACGCCCTCAAAAACTGGGCGGCACAGCCGGAAATCGGGGAAGGGTTTTACAGATGGTTCGCCCAAACGGGCGACGTTCCCAGCCGGTACCTGTTGTTTATCGAGCGTGAGACCAGGAAAGTCGTGGACCAGTTCCGGAATCCCGAGCACAAAGCCTTGCGGCAGTTCCTGCAGCCAGGTTCTGACAGCCTGGCTGCATACCACGCGCTGGTCTATTGGACCATGCTCCGGTTCGGCATCACGCTGGCTAACATCATGGTCGACGACTAGGGCCTGGCGGTGACGGGAGCGGCTTCAGGCCGCTCCCGTCACCCGGCTGTCGCACTATCCATTCTGTCCCTTACCCAAGCGCTGCACGGTGCAGCTTTTGGGTTCGGCATATAAAAACACCCGGGATGAACCGGGTGTTTTTTGCCAAGCGAAGAAGATTATTTCTTCTTGGCAGCAGGCTTCTTGGCGGCTACTTTTTTGGGAGCAGCAGCTTTTTTGGCCACTGGCTTCTTTGCAGGTGCAGCTTTCTTTGCCGGAGCGGCCTTTTTAACTGCGGCTTTTGCTTTTGGTGCGGCAGCCTTCGTTACGCCGGCGCTAGCCTTGGCAGCTTTTGCCAGCTGGCTCTTCTTGCGGGCAGCTTTGTTCTTGTGCAGTACGCCTTTTTTGGCAGCTTTGTCGATTTCGCTCTTAGCTTTGTTCAGCTCTTTGCTGGAATCTTTGCCGGTGAGGGCTTTGCCGAAAGACTTGATAGCACTTTTAAGTGATCGCTTGGTTTTGCTGTTGCGTATAGCAGCTTTGCTGGAAACCTTTACGCGCTTTTTGGCTGATTTGATAATTGGCATGCAATATCCTTTTAGTTTGTTATTCGTAATTAAACTATAGAGGTTAGTACGTGTGTTGTCAAAGGTAACACGCTAAATACCTTGGCAACAGGCAAGTGTATGTGCTACCATGCGAGCAAAGTAACCATAAACAAAACGGACATGGACGAGCAAAAACAGAAACTTATCGATCGCATCACCCAAGCCCAGAACATCCTGGTAACGGTGAGTGCTAACCCGAGCGTGGACCAGCTGTCAGCGGCCATAGGCCTGACGCTCGTGCTCAACCAGATGGACAAGCACGGTACTGCTGTGTTCAGCGGCCAGGTGCCGAGCACCATAGAGTTCCTCAAGCCAGAGGCTACGCTGGAAAAGAACACCGACAGCCTGCGTGATTTCATCATCGCCCTCGATAAGAGCAAAGCCGACAAGCTGCGCTACAAGGTCGAGGATGAAGTGGTGCGCATCTTTATTACGCCGTACAAAACGTCGCTCAGCGAAAAGGATCTCGATTTCAGCCAAGGCGATTTCAACGTAGACGTAGTGGTGTGTCTGGGCGTGAATGAACAGCAGGATCTGGACACCGCCATCACTGCCCATGGACGTATCCTGCATGACGCCACCGTGGTGAGTATCAGCACTGTCGGCCAGGGCGGCCTGGGCAGCATCAACTGGGTGGACCCGAATGCCAGCAGCCTGTCCGAAATGATGGTCAGCCTGACTGATGGCCTGAGCAAAAAGGCCATGAACAACCAGGTCGCTACCGCGCTGCTGACCGGCATCGTGGCGAACACCGAGCGTTTCCGCAACGACAAGACCACTCCACGCACCATGAGCGCCGCCGCCGCACTGATGGCCGCAGGCGCCAACCAACAGCTGATCGCGACCGAACTCGAAGCACCAGCACCAGAGCCCGAAGAACCTAGCTATGACGCGCCACAGCCCCCAGCTGCCGCCGACAAGCCCCGCCAAGATGAAAAAGCACTGCCGAAGCACAAAGCCGAACCCGGCACGCTTGAAATCGCCCATGACCCCAATGAGCGTACCGATGAGTTCGAGCCCGAGCCAGAACCAGCTCCGGAACCCGAGCAGCCGCAGATCCATGTTGATGAAAACGGCCAGATCATCGTAAACGACGAGCCCAAGCAGCAGGAAACGTTCCCGGCTATTTCGCAGGTGCGTGGTGTAGCTTCCAACGGCAATCCCACGGAATCCGCAGCAGATACACCGAAAGCCCCGGCCAAGACCGAAGTCCACCGCGAGCTCATGACCAAGATGCCGGAACTCACCCAGGCGAATATCACTGCTAACATCGAACCAGAGTCAGAGGAGGCCGAGAAGCCGACCGAAGAGCTCACACTGCCCGCGCTGGATTCTCCGCTGCTTTCGCACAACGAATCGGTCTTGCCGCCACCATCGTCAGCGGCTCCTAGCTTTGCGTCATCTATGCCGGCTCCGCAGACACCTGCACCGGCAACGCCACCGCTGTTCAGCGCTATGCCGCCCGCAGAACAGCAGGCTCCGCAGCCGCCCGCTTTGCCACAGATCCCTCCCACCGAAACCCTCACCGAAATTGAACAATCGGTCAGCAGTCCGCACCTGCACACCGATGACGCACCGCAAGCCGCTGCACCGGATGCTCAGATCAGCGATGCCCGCAGCGCCGTAGAAGCAGCACTGAGTGGTGCGAACCTGCCGGCAGAACCGATTGCTGCGCTCAACGCCCAGCCGCTTGGCGCTGAGCTTCATGACGCGTCGCAGCCGGAACCTGCCACGCCGTATATCCCACCTGCGAATCTCTTTTCGCCGGCACCGGCCGAGCCACAACAACAGAGTCCAGTGCCAAACGCTGGCTTTAGCGAGCCCAGCCCCGGCAACACTCCGGCAGATGATTCACTCGACATGCCACTGCCTACCAATGCGTTTGCCGCACCAGGCCAGGCGGCTCCAGGCGTGCCGGGTATGAGTATGGGGCCCGCTCCTGCATCTCCCAGTGCGTTCCCCGGCTCGCCCGCGCAGGGCATGAACATGGGTGGCCAGACGCCGCCACCACCAGTACCTCCTCCCATGTTGCCACCGCTCCAGTAGCATAAAGGGGTTGATAAAAACTACAAATGTTGTAGAATAGCATACTGAGTTGTGGCTACTGGCACTGCCGGGCGTCATACTCGCGCATTAATGGTACTATCTGTCCTGTCCGCACCCGTAGTAAAGA
>Ga0247778_1000849_pt1 | contig 22175 bp, 17 predicted proteins | sample UWRJL049202B5_FD_179939 | JGI IMG/M metagenome (GOLD analysis project Ga0247778, IMG submission 179939) | Plant litter microbial communities from Arlington Agricultural Research Station in Wisconsin, United States - UWRJ-L049-202B-5 | ecosystem: Environmental > Terrestrial > Plant litter >... | reverse complement strand
CGAATAGGCAAGATTCTGTAAATTGCTCCCCATAAACGATTGAACAGACAAATAATTCGAATCAACCATGGGGCCGATCATAGAATGCGTTCCGAATTTTAGCGAAGGACAGGATGAAGCCATTATCCGCCAGATCACCAATGAAATAACAGGGGTAGAGGGTGTGCGACTATTGAATGTCGATCCGGGAAAGGCAACGAACCGGACCGTAGTGACCTTTGTCGGCAGTCCGGCAGCAGTCGTAGAGGCGGCCTGGCGCGCCATCAAAAAGGCGGGCGAACTGATCGATATGAGCCGGCACAAGGGCGAACATCCCCGGATGGGCGCCACCGATGTCTGCCCGTTGATCCCCATCGCCGGTATCACCATGGAAGAGACTGCTGTCTGGGCCCAACAACTGGCCCGCAGGGTGGGTGAGGAGCTGCAGATCCCCGTCTATTTATACGAGGCCGCCCAGCCGGACACCCGCCGCAATAACCTCTCCGTCATTCGGGCAGGTGAATACGAAGGATTCTTCAAAAAGATCAAACTCCCCGAATGGGCCCCGGACTTCGGGCCCGCCGAATTCGACGCGCGCCGCGGCGCTACTGTGATCGGCGCCAGGGATTTCCTGGTGGCCTATAACGTCAACCTCAATACGACATCCACCCGCCGCGCCAACGCTATTGCCTTCGACGTGCGGGAGGCAGGCAGGGTGAAACGCGAAGGACATCCCGTTACGGGCAAGATCGTCACCGATGCGGCCGGCAAACCCATCCATATCCCCGGTACCCTGAAAGCCGTCAAGGCCATCGGCTGGTATATCGAGGAATATGGCCGGGCGCAGATCTCCATGAATCTCACGAATATCCAGACGACCCCCGTTCATATCGCCTTTGACGAAGTATGCAAGAGTGCCACGGCCAGGGGCATACGCGTCACCGGCAGCGAACTGGTGGGGCTCATTCCGCTGAAGGCCATGCTGGATGCAGGCAAATACTTTCTGCATAAACAGGAACGATCTACCGGTGTCTCGGAGAAAGAATTGATACGCATCGCCGTTCTCTCTATGGGTCTGGATGAACTGGGACCCTTTAAACCCGAAGAAAGGATTATAGAATACCTGTTGGCCAGCCAGGCGGACCACCGGCTGATTTCCATGAGCCTCATGGATTTCGCCGATGAGACGGCCAGCGAAAGTCCGGCCCCCGGCGGCGGATCCATAGCAGCCTATGCAGGCGCTCTGGGCGCCTCCCTGGCCACCATGGTGGCCAATCTTTCCTCCCATAAAAAAGGTTGGGACGATCGCTGGGAGGAATTCAGCCGCTGGGCGGATAAAGGACAGGCCTTTAAAAAGGAACTCCTTGATCTCGTGGACGCCGATACCCGGGCCTTCAACGGGATCATGACGGCTTTTGGCCTGCCAAAATCGACAGATGAGGAAAAGACGGCCCGGACCCGGGCCATTTCAGCAGCGACCCGGGTTGCCATTCAGGTACCCTTCCGGGTGATGGAACTATCCTACGCCAGCATGGAACTGATCCGGGCTATGGCCGAGAGGGGCAACCCCAACTCGGTATCCGATGCAGGCGTCGGCGCACTCTGTGCCCGTGCGGCGGTCCTGGGCGCCTTCATGAATGTAAGGATCAATGCCGCCGGTTATGATGACCGGGCATTCGTTGCGGATATCCTTGCCCGTGGCTCCGCCATCGCCGACCAGACGACCCGGGAAGAAACGGAGATCATAAAAATAGTGGATGATAAAATAAACCGATAACTATGCCGCAGCCACACCTCAAGGTCTACCACAAACAGGATATCCTCTCTTTGACAAAGATCCGTAAGTTCGAGACAAAACTGGGAGAAAGGGTTGCGGTCCTGGACGACCCGGAGGCCCTGGCGTCCTCCCTCGAACGATCGCCGGCGGAATACGTCATCCTGGGCATCCCGGAAGACATCGGCGCCAAGGCCAATGACAGCCTTGGCGGAACGGCCTCTGCGTGGATCCCTTTTTTACAGAGTTTTCTCAATATCCAGAGCAACGAATTCCTGCCGGGGGAGAATATCCTGGTCCTGGGACATTTCGACTTCAGCGACCTGCGCCAGCTCATCGAGGCCAACGCCCAGGGACCGGAGGAGAGAATCGAAGCCTATCGACATGCTGTCCAAGCCATCGATGAAGAGGTGGAAGGCCTGATCAAATGTGTCACGGCAGCAGGAAAGATACCCGTGGTCATCGGCGGAGGCCACAATAATGCCTACCCGCTGATCAAGGGCGCCGCCAAAGGTCTCCTGAAGGCCGGCCTGATCCCCCTGGCCCAGATCAACTGCGTGAATCTGGACGCCCACACCGACTACCGCCCCTCCGAAGGACGGCACAGTGGTAACCCTTTCCGGTATGCGGATGAGGACGGCTATCTTCAGAAATATTGCGCCATCGGCGTTCACGAGAATTATATCCCGCAGAATATCTGGTTGGATATCGCAGGTAACCCCTTCATGGACCTCATCACTTATGAGGATATCTTCATTCTGGAGAAAAGGACCTTCCCCCAGGCCGTCGCCCATGCAACGGACTTCACCGACGAGGGCTATATCGGGCTGGAACTGGACCTGGATTGCATCCAGAACGTGCTGAGCTCCGGCATGACCCCCTCAGGCCTATCGCCCCTGCATGCGCGCCAGTACGTGACCTTCGCCGCTACAGACTCGAAGATCGCCTACCTGCATATCTGTGAAGGCGCCACCGCCCTCGAGGACGGCCGCACCGATCCCATGACGGGCAAGTTGATCAGTTATATTGTGACGGATTTTATTAAGGCAAGGGAGTAAGATCCAATAACTCAGAAAGGTATCCCGATATTGATATATCCTATCACCTTTTTCGACTGGTCACTATACATCGCGCTCAGTTCCAGTGGCCCCAGTGCGAAGCTGTACGTGCCCGTCAGCGCATAGCCGGAGAGGAAGTCCGGCGTGGTGAAGAAGCTGTTGTTTGAGGTGACAAAATTATTGATCATCATATTCGCCCGCGCGGTGATAAAAGTATTGCTGAACAACTGGTAGCGCAATCCCATCTGCACCAGCGCCAGGCTCGTAGAATAAAAAGTCCCTTCCCGTAAACCCGCAAAAGGGACCTGGTTGTGGAACATATCGGTGAGCCCCCCGATGGAGAACTCATTCATGATATTGTGGTTGTAGTTGAAATTGATGCCGGCCTGCGCATGGGTCAGCAGGGTATAACGTTCCGCCAGCGGCGTATATCTTTCCAGCTTGAACAACACACGTTGGTAGGTCTTGTCGGAGAAGCTGGTGTCAGACCGGGTGGTATTGCTGGCAAAATATTGGGCATGCGGCCCCTGCTCGAAAACATAGTCGGCTTCCGCCTCGATCCTCGTTCCCCGCCGGGGAATAACAGGCCTGTCCAGGGTATTGTGACGGATGAAAAAATACCCCGTCATAAAATCATTACGCCCCTTGAACTCCAGGCTGGATGTAATGGACGGATTATACCGGATCCATTCGAACCGGCTGCCCAGTCCGAAGGTAAGATCCCGGTTGGTGGAATAGCCCATTTTTTCATCCACCTTCAGATAGTTCTGGTTATACAGACCTGCCTCCTTGAACTTGGTATTATAGGTAGTGATATTGAACTGGTCGAATTGCATGCCCAGGGTGAAATTCAATTTGCCGCCCCGGCTGAAATATTGGAGGTGCTCGGCGCGCATCCTGAAATTCTGTCCGATATTCAGGGTCACCAGGCTGCGGGAAGTAGGGGTGAAAAAATTACGACTGGTGATATTGATGATGGCGCTGATGCCGCTGAATTGATTGTAGTTAAGACCCAGCTTGGCAAAGGTGAGAGGGTTCTCTTCCACCTCGAAGAGGATCTTATTGCTGCCATCTTCTTGTGGAACAAAAGAATAGGTGATCCGGCTGTAATATCGCGTCCCAAAGGCCCGGCGGATCATCCGGGAAAGATTGTTGGGTGTATAATAATGGTTGGTGAGCAGGCCCATACTCTGGACAAAGAAGGGTTCCGTCGTTCTTTGCAATCCCTTCACGGCATAGGAGGAGATCTTGATCGGGTAGACCGGTGGCAGCCTGTCCTTTATCACTTCCTGCGGCCCGTAGATCGCATTCAGCGAGTCGGCCAGCGCCTTCAGCCGGGGATAGAGCCTGCGGCCCTCCGCCATACCGGAATCCAGGATGGGGCCTGCCTCGCCAAAGCTGCCCATGCCAAATTTTTCCAATCCCTGGTGTACATAAATATTACAAAGGGGTATCTGCGTCCGGGTATCCTCCGCCTCCCGGAAAAATGCCACCTGTAAAAGGACCTGTATTGCATTGGTTACCTGGTCCGGCGTACGCAGTGCACCCGATACGTTGCTGCCGATGACGATATCGGCGCCCATCGCCCGCACATCTTTTACCGGGAAATTCCGCAGCACACCACCATCGACCAGCTTGCGTCCATTGTATTCCACTGCCGTAAAAATGGAAGGGATGGCCATGCTGGCCCGCAGGGCAGAGACGACCTCACCGCTGTCCATCACTACGGCCTCACCGGTAGCGATATCCGTGGCCACACACTCGAAAGGAATGGAGAATTTACGAAAGTCCTTGATATTGTAGACGGGCCGGAAGAGTTCGGCGAACTTCAGCCAGAGTTCCTGTCCTTCCAGCACCCCGGTAGAAATACGGAACCAATGATTGACCCAGGGCAGTTCGACATCGTATTTGCCATACTCATCCTTCTCCTCCATGATCATGCTGCGCATGGTGGATTGATTGGACAACAAAAGATCCCAGTCGATCTTCCGGGTAATCTTCTCGATAGAGTCGGCCGAGTAGCCGACCGCATAGAGCCCCCCCAATATGCTGCCCATACTGGTACCCGTGATATAGTCGATCTTCAGGCCTGCCGAATCGATGGCTTTCAGGATACCGATATGCGCGAGACCTTTCGCCCCCCCGCCACTCAGGGTCAGCCCGATCCTGGGTCTCGCCGCCCTCGCCGGGGACCCCTGCGCATCCACAGCAGCCGGCGCCTGTGCGAGCCCCCTTCCGGCGACGATGATCAACAGAGAGCAGAACAAATATCTTATAGGTCGATTCATTTCTAATTTGCGCTAAACCTTTTATCCTGCCTCGATCATTCAGTTAGCCTTCTTTTGGTTATATAGTCCCCAACCGGTTCTTATTGATTCTTTTCCAACTCCATGATCTTTTCAAATATCGCTTCATACTCCTTATTGGCCTTACCCAGTTCTTCACTGGCTTTTTTATAGTCAGCCTCTGCCTGAACAAACTTCTTCCTATCGGAATACGTGCCGGGATCGGAAAGGGATGCTTCCAGCAAACTCCTTTGTTTCGTTAGGGTGGCGATCTTTTCCTCCAGTTGCTGGAAAAGACGCTGTTGCCGCTGTAATTCCTTTTTCTGCTCTTTATTGATGGGCCCCGCGGGTTCCTGTTTGACTTGAGCCGCGGAGGCGGCAGCCTTCGCCGGGCTGGTCGCAGCCGAAGAGGCAAATGCCTTGGCCGGGGTGGAGGTCTGGGTTGCCTTGGCGGGAGCCTGCGTAGGACTCTGGGAAAGGGAGACAGCGCCGTTGGTCTGCTGCCGGCTTGCTGCCGCCTTCGCGGCTACATTCCTTTCTTTCCAATCCACCCATTCTTCATACGTCCCCTTGAATTCGCGGATCTGGTGATCGTCGATCTCCCAGATCTTATTGGCGGTCCGGGATATAAAATACCGGTCATGGCTGACCAGGAGGAAGCTGCCTTCGTATTTATTCAAGGCATCGATCAGGAGATCGCAGGAGTGCATATCCAGATGATTCGTCGGTTCATCCAACAGCAGGAAATTGGCCTTGCTGACGATGGTCTTGGCCAGGGCGATCCTCGCCTTTTCACCACCGCTGAGGACCTTGATCTTTTTATCGATGTCGTCGCCGCTGAAGAGGAAGCATCCCAGCAGCACGCGCAATTCCAGGTCCGTCTTCTGACTTCCGCAGTGCTGCATTTCTTCCAGTAGGGTGGCGTTGACATCCAGGGCTTCCATCTGGTGCTGGGCGTAGAAGCTTTCCTCCACATTATGACCCCAGATCCTTTCCCCGGCGAATGGCTCAACTCCGGCGACCATGCGCAACAAGGTAGACTTGCCCTTTCCATTGGCCCCGATCAGGGCGATCTTATCACCACGGTCGATCTCGGCCGAGGCATTCTCCACGATGGTCAGGTCACCGAATTTCTTTGTGGCATGCTTCAAAGTGGCCAGGACCCGTCCGGGCGTCTTATCCACCCGGAAATTGATCTTGATATTGGGTCTTTCGATCTCCACATCTTCGATACGGTCGATCTTATCCAGCCGCTTCATAGCGCTCTGTGCGGCAGCGGCCTTGCTGGCCTTGGCCCGGAAACGTTCGATGAAGCGCTCCTGCTGGCGGATATAATCCTGCTGGTTCTCGAATGCCTGCTGTTGCAGTTCGACCCGCAGGGCCTTCTCCGTTTCGTAATAACTATAGTTGCCTTTGTAGATATGGAGTTCTTTCTGATAGACCTCCACGATCTTGGTCACCATGCGGTCCAAAAAATACTTATCGTGGCTGACGATCACCACCGATCCCTGGTAATGCGCCAGGTATTTTTCCAGCCATTCGATGGAGGGAAGATCCATATGGTTTGTGGGCTCATCCAAAAGGAGGAGTTCCGGCTGCTGCAGGATCATCTTGGCCAGCAGCACACGCATCCGCCAACCCCCGCTGAACTCCCGGAAAGGCCGTCCCAGGTCGGCATTGGCGAAACCCAGGCCTTGCAGGATCTCTTCGGTCCGGTGGTGGATGCTGTACCCGTCCAAAGTGTCCATTTCGTGGAGCGCATCGGTGTATTGATGCAGAAGGGCCTCATTTTCAGAGTCTTGTTCCAGTTTTTTGCCAAATTCCTCGATGTCTTTTTCCAATTGCAGGACCCTCTCGAAGGCCGTCATGGCCACTTCAAGGATCGATCCGTTGGTGTCAAAGCTGAGAAGATCCTGGTGCAGATAGCCGATGGTAGTTGTGCGACTCCGCTCCACCGTGCCTTCCGAAGGCAGATATTCGCCCGCAAATAATTTCAACAAGGTGGATTTTCCCGTACCATTATATCCGATCAGGCCGATCCTTTCATTGGGCTGAATATGCCAGGTGGCGTCTCTAACAATAGTCCTGGCTCCAAATTCAAAAGTTACATTCTGTAGTCCTGCTAACATGGGTCACCGAAAATTTTAAATGAAATGGGAGAACTTGGTTCTCCAATCTGCAAATTTAATGCAATCCGGCCGGAAACTTTGCACCCGGTCAAACTTCCCCATGGCCACATCCTGTTAAATTGTATTTTTACCCAAAAATTCGGGTATGAAGAAGTTGGTCTTACTGATCATTGTCCTCCTCGTAGCAGGTTTATTGGCATATAAGTTCCTATATACAAAAAAAGAATCCCAGCAGGTGAATAACGAGCACCCCCTGGCCATTGGAAAGAATTCCAGTGCTTTTACGACCGCATTTGGCGGGATGCTGGACGAATATTACACCATGCAGGGCGCCCTGGTGGACTGGGACACCGTCAAAGCCGATCAGGCCGCCTACCACCTTTCCCTGAAGGCTGACAGCCTGCCTCTTTTGCAGTTGAAGGCAGACTCCGATGTGATAAATACAGCCCGGAGTCTGGCCGCCAGCGTCAGCAGTGAGGCCAAAGGACTGGTCGGAGAGGGGAATATCGAACAAAAAAGAAGGGCCTTCAACATGCTCACCGACGAATTGTATACCCTGATCCGGACCGTCCGCTATGACGGAGGGATCATCTACCATATCACCTGCCCCATGGCCTTTAAGGATTCCGAGGCAGCGTCCTGGCTGTCAAAGAATGACCAGGTCATCAATCCCTACCTGGGCAAGAGTCATCCCGTCTACAAGGCAAAAATGCTGGGCTGCGGCGAGATTACGGATTCGCTGGACTTTACAAAATCTAAAAAGTAGTTGCTGGTTTCGGGTTTCTTGTCTCGGGTTAGAAACTCAAACGAGGAACCAGGAACGAGAAACTCGCTAAGGTTTATAGACAAGTCGTACCGCGGCACTTTTCTGCTCGTTGGAGGAGAGAAAGACCTGGATCTTCCGGTCCCCGGCCGTCACCATCATCAGGGCGGTATTGGGCGGGATCGTCCCGAGGTTGTCGGCATACATCACCAGTTCATATTCGATACCGGGAAAGGCGTTGAAGTTTACTGTCAGCGGCCGGTCGGTCAGCATCTGCCGGTAGACCAGCAGCTTGTTATTGATCATCACCGTCACGGTATCATGATCGATCTCACCGTTATCATACAATTCGATCCTGATGGCCGGCGAGTTGAGGGTCACAGTCTTTACCAGTTCGGTCGTCCGCGGCGCCAGGTGGAGGGATTGTTGCAGCGCGGCCAGGGTATCGGGCTGGTCGATATCGACCGGGAAGTCCGAATGGGGAGATTTTTTCAGTTCTATCTTTCCGGGGGGACAGGCGGAACGCCGGCCCGAGATCAGCCCCTTCCAGTCGCCCATCAGGTATTCTTCAGCCCCTTTTTTGGAATAATTCAGATCATAGGTCTTGATACAGGGTGTACAGTCAGGGGGAACCTCCGCTTCCAAGACCTTGTTCTCGATCAGGACCAGCCGGTGCGTCAGGGGATTATACCGCCCGGTGAAGTTCATTTTGACAAAATGCCGCCGGTCAAAATAATCATACGCCTTTCCTGTCACCAGGTCATTGGAGAAATTGATCTGAAGCTCGAGAAAATATTGGGGATAACAGCCGCCCGGACCCTGCGTCAGGGTCCCCTTCCAGATGCCATTCAGATCATCCGCCGCAGCAGAGACCGTCCATGAGACCGTCGATAAGAATAGTAGCATAATTACGCCTGCATGGCGCCGGGAACTTGCCATGTCGCTTATTTTTTCTCGAACTTGAAGATCACCATCGCATTTTTCTGATCGGTGGAACTGATACGGACCTCGTATTCCTTATCGCCGGCTTTGACGATCATCAGGGAAGTATTGGGGGGGATCTCGCCTTGATTGTCTGCCACCATCACCAGTTCGTGATAATCTTCGGATTCGTCGAGGTGCAGGGTCAGCACCAGGGGCCGGTCGGTCAACATGGCGTGATTGATCACCTGTCTTTTATCCAGGTAAACCGAGACGGTATCGTGGTCGATAGCCCCGTCGTCATAAATGTTAAGGGTGATCTCATTGGAATGTACTGTAATGGTCCTGACCAGCACATTCGAACGGGACAAAAGGATCTTTGGCGTGATTGTGGGGAAATGCTGGCCAATCCCTTTTACCGAATCACCGCCTTTTGATGGGGTGACGGCAGGCATGGAACTCCTGGGCATTGGCGTTCTTTTGGATTCCCTGTCTGTCAACCTTGCATCGGCCCTTTTCGCATCCGCATTTGCCTTCCCGCCGGAGCCGGGAACTTTCGCGGCCGGCTTCGGAGGGCGTGTGGAGACTGTCGGATTGTTTCCCGGGGTCGGGTTGGGGGGTGCCGGCTTTGCGGGCGCAGACGATGTCGCTGCGGGGGACCTGACCGGCGGCTTAACCGGCTTTGTAACTCCGGCCACAGCCTTGTCATCTTTCACATTGTCTTTTTTCAGGGGGGGGCTGACGGGCCTGGTACCTTTTGCGGTAACAGATGGCACTTTCACAGGAGGAACCTTCGCTGTCCCATTGGGTTCCTTCGTGTCGGCATTCCTGGGGTCCCTGGTCATTCCATCCAGTTCTTTTTCCCTTTTGGCGAGAAAAGGTTCTTTATAAAAGTCCGAACTGGCAGTCTTGCGAAGAAAGACACTGCCCTTTCCGCAGTTGCTGGAATCCCGGACATTCATGCTGACAAAATTGCCTTCTAAGAACTCCTCGTCACCAACCTTTGAATATTGTAAGAAGCATGTCATGATACAGACGTCCCCCGTCTGGTTGCGGACCTCCAATAATTTCACCTCTTGTAACAGCACCTTCCCGTTCTTCACATTGACCGCACCGGTAGCCGCAGCCTTGCCATAGAAAAGAGAAGAGAGATAGGAATAGGTGACCGCCTCCACACTCTTATCCCGTTGCGCGATCTGCACTTCGAACTTATAACGGTCTTCTACAGGCATCGAACGCGCAGAAAGGCTGTTGCCACGAAAATGTCCATGCCATACACCCGTAAGGTCCTGCGCATGGCTGATACCCGAGGCCAAAATAAATAAGAAGGTAAAGGTCTTTCGCATACAGTGCTGTTTCACAAACACAAGTTATGGAAATAATTTATTTCTTCCTTTCCCACTCTTCCAATTGTAATCTCCATGCGAACATTACAGGGCCGGGCACGAGTACAGGGTCCCTCTTATCTTCATTGTCAATTGGGCATTTTGGCGTAGTTTTGCACCCTTATGATCAAGATCACTTTTCCCGACGGAGCCATACGGGAATATGAACATGGCGCCACCGCATTAGAGATTGCAAAGTCCATCAGTGAAGGACTTGCGAGAAAAGTATTAGCCGCCAAGGTGAACGGAGAGGTATGGGACGCCACCCGCCCCATCACCACCGATGCCACCCTGCAGTTACTGACATGGGCCGACAACGATGGCAAGTCTACCTTCTGGCATTCATCCGCACATCTTATGGCCGAGGCGATAGAGGCCACCTTTCCTGGTGTGAAATTCTGGGTCGGACCTGCAACCGTCAATCCGCCCGGCTTCTATTATGATATGGACCTGGGTGACCGCCAGATCACAGATGATGACCTGCGCAAGCTGGAAAGCAAGATGACCGAACTGGCCCGCACCAACGAGGTCTATCAGCGCAAAGAGATCAGCAAACCAGATGCTGTTGCCTATTTCAAGACCAAAGGCGATGAATACAAGTTGGACCTGCTGCAGAACCTCAAAGACGGAGAGATCACCTTCTATACCCAGGGTAACTTTACCGACCTCTGCCGTGGACCCCATATCCCCAATACGGGCTTTATCAAGGCGATCAAGCTGACTAATATCGCCGGCGCCTACTGGAAAGGAGACGAAAAGAACAAGCAGCTGACCCGGATATACGGCATCACCTTCCCGGCCCAGAAGGAATTAGACGAATACCTGGCTCTTTTGGAAGAGGCCAAAAAGCGCGACCATCGCAAGCTGGGCAAGGAACTGGGTATCTTCACCTTCGACGAGCAGGTAGGACCCGGACTGCCACTCTGGCTGCCCAACGGCGCAATCGTCATTGAGGAATTGGAAAAACTGGCCAAACAGTCGGAGGAACGTGCCGGCTATAAAAGGGTCGTCACCCCCCATATAGGCAAGGAGAGCCTCTACATCACGAGCGGTCACCTGCCCTATTACCAGGACAGCATGTACCCGCCCATGGAGCTGGAGGGTGAAAAATACTACCTGAAATCTATGAACTGCCCCCATCATCACAAGATCTTCGCGGCAGAACCGAAAAGCTACAAGGACCTGCCCTATCGCCTGGCGGAATATGGCACCTGTTATCGGTATGAACAGAGCGGAGAGCTCTTCGGATTAATGCGGGTACGATGTTTGCACATGAATGATGCGCATATCTATTGCACCAGGGAACAGTTCTATGAGGAGTTCAAGGCGGTCAATGAGTTGTACCTGCAGTATTTCAAGATCTTTGGGGTCGATAAGTACCAGATGCGGCTCAGCCTCCACGATCCGGCTAAGCTGGGCAAAAAGTACTTAGACGAGCCGGAGCTCTGGAAAGAGACGGAGGCCCTGGTCCGGGATGTGCTGATCCGTACCAAGACGCCCTTTGTGGAGGTTCAGGACGAGGCAGCCTTCTACGGTCCCAAGATCGATGTGCAGATCTGGAGCATCATCGGCCGTGAATTCACCCTGGCCACCAACCAGGTCGACTTCGCACAGGGCCGGCGCTTCAATTTGGAGTTCACCAACAAGGAGAATCATGCGGAGACCCCATTGATCATCCATCGGGCGCCCCTGGGGACCCATGAACGCTTCATCGGTTTCCTGCTGGAGCACTATGCGGGTAAATTCCCTCTCTGGCTGGCGCCACTGCAGGTAAAGATCCTGCCGATCAGCGACAAGTATCTGGAATATGCACAAAACCTTTTGGTTTCCCTGAAAAATGCGGATATTCGTGCAGAGGTCGATGACCGTAGCGAGAAAATAGGCAAAAAGATCCGCGATACCGAACTGGCCCGTGTCCCCTATATGCTCGTCATCGGCGAGAAGGAAGTGAATGAGAACAAGGTGGCGGTCCGCCGTCAGGGTAAAGGAGATTTAGGCGTAAAAGGCATCGAAGAATTTATCAGTGAAGTGAGTAAAGAGATAAAGGAGAGAGTTCCCAACCCCTAGGGAACGTTTTAAAACTAAAAAAAATAACGCCTTCAATAATGGGGATGAAGGCTGAACTTAAAAATTGTAAATGGCATTTCCACCACGGCAACCGAGAGGAAACTTTAATCCAAGGTTTAGAAAAGAACAACAACAAGAACATCGTACCAATAACATGATCAGGGTACCGCAGGTACGACTGGTCGGTGACAATATAGAAGTAGGGGTCTACTCGATCCAGGAAGCGCTGAAAATAGCGCAGGATCAACAACTCGATCTGGTCGAGATCTCCCCCAACGCAGATCCGCCGGTTTGTAAGGTTATTGATTACAACAAATTCCTTTACGAGAAGAAGAAGAAGGAAAAGGAAATGAAGGCCAAGAGCAAGGCCTCCGAAGTAAAGGAGATCCGTTTCACACCGAATACGGATGACCATGACTTCGACTTCAAAGCCAAGCATGCCGAGAAATTCCTGAAGGACGGCAATAAGGTCAAGGCCTATGTCCAGTTCAAGGGGCGCGCCATCCAGTTCAAGGAAAGGGGCGAACTGCTCCTGCTGAAATTCGCCGAAAGGTTGAACGACGCCGGCGTATTGGAAGGCATGCCGAAAATGGAGGGCAAAAGAATGCTGGCCATATGGGCACCCAAGCCGCAAAAGAAAAAAGAAAAAGGAGGAGCATCCTAGCTTCATAAACCTCATAAAAAAGCAGCGGTATCATACCGCTGCTTTTTAGTTTATAAGGATCTTTCCGCGATCAACAGGTTGACCGCCCTGCAGGATCACAAAGAAATACAAACCCGCCGCCCACCTGTCCGTGACCAGCACCTCTGGATTGTTCACCGGTCTCCCTTCATAGATTTTCCGCCCCGTTACATCCCTGATCACCAGCACCGCATTGTCCCAGCCAGGATCCGCAGACAGGATATGCACCACGCCGTGCCGGCTCCCCGGGTTGGGATAGACCAAATACCTGGCGGCGCCTGCGAAATAGACATCCTCCTCCTCACTATCGATCACCCGCCCGTCCATCAGGGTGATGACCACCCGATACCGGTTCACCCCCTGAACCAGGCGAGGGTCCGTCACCGATAGTTTCAACGTATCCGGGCTTTCGATCACCGACAAGTTCAGCCAGCCACCGGCCACCCATTTTTCAAAGCCCACGTGCCGAACCCCGTAACCCGTCCCCAGGATAAGGGTCAGCAGGGCTGAAGAAGGCTCCAGCCGGTCGGCCGTAAAGCTGCTGACATAACAGCCCGTTCCCTGTGTGGTATAATTCAGGGTGTAACTTTTCATGCCGCTGACCCCGAAGGGCAGGAGAGGGGCGACCGCATAATAGAGTGATGGATGCTGCGTTTTATCAAGGATCAAAAAGCTGTCTTTTACGCTTGCCAGGGGCTCCAGTGCCTCTTCCCCTAAAACATAGACCTGGTATCGACCGACACCCCGCAGGGAATTCCAATAAAGAAAAAATGAATCCGTGCAGTTGTAACCGACATAGAGATCCAATGCCTTGCCGATCGGAAAAAGACCCGAGACCAGGCTATCGCCGCCGTTCCGGATCCGCAGCATCCCCGTCGCAATGGTATCGGGGGCCTGCCAGCGATAATATTCCTGGGGCAGATCGTTCCATGCGTCGATCAGGGTCCAGTGCTGCCCGCTGTCCAGGCTGTATTCCAATACACCGGGGCCCTGCCGGTTCGTCTCCCAGCGCAGGAGGTTGACGGCGTCCGGAACGATCCCGGCCCCGCCCACAGGGTAGGCCCATTTGAAGACATTCGCAGGGTCCCAGCCATAGACAAGGGAATAGGTCTGCTGACCACTGCGGATTGCGGTACCCCTGACATGGAGAATATAGTCGCCGGCGGGCAGATCGCTGCCATCCAGACTGATCTGCTCGATATTATTCAGACTGTCCCTTCGCCGGAGGGGCAGGGCAGCCAGCGAGTCCGGTGCACTATTCAGCACCCAGGGCAGCCAGCGGCGGCCATTGGGACCTACCAGCTCCAGGTCCAGGTCATTGACCAGGGCCGTATAGGCATTCGGAAGGGCTGCCGGGTCATTCCATGCCAGGGTGATACGGAAGTTCCGGGCATTCACGGGAATGGGTAGAGTATAATGTTCCTCACCGCCGTTTGGCAGGGAACCGATGAAAAATTGCCCGCCCTGCATGATTTTCAGGGCCCGGCAGACGTTCACCTGGCCATAGCCGCTGGAAAAATCGATGCCCGGCGGACCCGCGTCGTCCGTGCTGTTCAGCAGGACTGCCCGCACCAGGTCCGATGGGGGGATTTGCCCGTTATGACGCTTCGCATAGGCTTCCTGCAGCAGAAGGCTGGTGCCGGATACGATGGCAGCAGCGCCCGAACTGCCGTCCTGTCCAAAGGCAACCAGTTCAGGCTTGATCCTTCCGTCATAGGCCGGTCCTTTCGAACTCAGCGTCAGCACCCTGCCAAAAGAATCCGTTGATCCAACCGTCAGGATATTCTTGGCCATTTTGTAATTACCCGTAAGATCGGCCCAACCGCCGAGGCCGCTGTAGTGGCCTGCCGTTGCCGCCTGATCCCCGGCATTACCCGCGGAAAAAACATGCACCAGGCCGGGGTTATTACCGGCGCTGAGATCATGCGCCGCGGCCTCATTGCCATAATAATTTTCGATGGCGCTGCCATAGGAATGGTTCTGTACTGAAATGCCCTCCGCGCGGTAGATGGTATCGGGGTCGGGCAGCAGGGAATTGAAATTGAAGGAGGTCAGGGTTGCGCGGGTCGCCACCCCTTGCCCGGTATGATAGGAGTTGCCCGCTCCGCCGATCATCGTAGCAATGATCGTCGCGTGGGTGGAAAAAAAGGTGGAGGCCAGGGGATCAGGCCGCACCCTTCCCCGCAGATCGATGTCTGCGCTGTCGAAGAGGTCCTCGCGGATCGAGGCTACCATTCCCCTGCCCGTAATCTCCGGATATTCTTCGTGGGCCAGCAATATCGCATTGGCGCTAAGATCGATGTCATCAATGGCCTGCTCTTCCCGGGGACGGCCATGCCCGAAGTCGGCAAAGACCAGTTCGGGTATCGGTAAAATATGCCCTGTAAAATTCCCATACCGGCAACGCAGGGTCAGGATCCCGCCCGGGACATATTCCTCCACTATGGTAACATATTCCTCAAGTGCCCGCAGATGTCTTTTGAATGATTCCGGGTCACTAACGGTGACAGTCAGGGTTACCGTTTCATTTTCTCCCACAGAGCGCCTGCCGGTCAACGCCAGGAGGGCAGGGGATAACTTCCAATCGTTTGTGGCCGGCACCATCGATCGGGTAATCGCCGCGAGGGCGCCGCTGTCCGTTGTAGCGATGATAAAGGTCTCCGGCCCCAGCTGCCGGAGGATCCTGGCTCCGGCAGGCAATTGTCTGTTGAGATCTGTCGACGATTTGCCCTGGATAAGATAGACCCGCGATGCGGCTGCCCCAGGAACCTGGGCATGGATCACCGGACAGGGGATGACCCATAATAGGAAAAGAAAGAAGGTTCGAATGCATACATGCATTCATTAATATAGGATAATTTTCCGTTAAACAGCCTCTCTAATGGTTACTGTCTATGTCGGTATAAGTTTAACGGGGATGCTCTCGTGATTTGCGGAAGACCGTCCATTTACAAACAAATAGATCATTATATTTAATATATAGGCTCAGACGTAGCAATGCACAGTAACCTTATTCTTCATTTCAAATCATTGCACATGAGAAAGATCATCATCCCGCTGGCTGTCTTCGCAGCCCTCCTCGCATTTTTTATTTCCTGTCAGAAGGACGCCCGCAAGGGGCCGACAACGGATAACAATCCTTCGGCAGAAGTATTGGCAAAGATCAGGACCCTGGGCTTTGGCACCAGTGGCGTGATCAAACAGGACAATGGGTACTTAGTAGAAGGCGATATCGTTCTGACCAATGAATTACTCAACAGTGTTCCGCAGCAGAGCCTCCTGAGCATCGCCGACGTCGAACAGTACCGGACCACGAACCTGGTTACGGGCCTTCCCCGGACGATAACGATAAAGGTGGTTAACCTGGGAACCGCCTTTGTCAGTGGGGCCGATCTCGCCATTTCCCGCTACAATGGGCAGAACCTCCAGCTGCATTTTTCCAGGATCACCTCCGGCACGGCGGCCATCACCATCCAGGGTTTTAACCAGGGCCCCAGCGGCGGTTTCATAACCCTGGGCTCCTCCGGCTTCCCCAGTGGCGGCAACCCCTATAATTCGATTTTGATGAACACCAATGCCGCCGCCTATGGCGCCAACCCTAATGTGAACTATGTAGGATCCGTCATCCAGCATGAGATCGGCCATTGCATCGGGTTCCGTCATACGGACTATGCGAACCGGGCCTATAGCTGCGGCGGCTCGGCCGTCAATGAGGGCGCCAGCAACGTGGGCGCCATCCGGATTCCCGGCACCCCCTCCGGCCCCGATGCCAATTCCTGGATGCTGGCCTGTTCCAATGGCGGCAACCGGACCTTTAATGCTAACGATATCATCGCCCTGAATTACCTCTATTAATATCAGGTGCGGCTATTTATCTACCGGAATCATCTTCCGGCCATTCAAACAACCCACCCGTCCCGCCACCCGGCGGGGCGGTTTTTTGTGTATCTTCGTCCCGATCCCCGGCGACCCAAATTTTGATCCTTTTCGATCGGCGCCCTCTCATGAATAATAAAATATCGCTATTTCCGCGTTTCTTCCTACAAAATACTTACCTTTGCGCTCCGCTAAAATGGACCACAACCGAGCTTATGGCGAAGGTTGCGACCGGGGAGGACCGGGTAACGAAGTTCCGACGAAAGCCTCCATCGGCCCATCATTAGCGGATTTTTGCCAAAGGACTAAATTATTGAAAAGGACCTTTGGCGAAAATCAACCAACAGCCCAAACGGCTCCATAAGTGATCCGCCTGTGCGGATCCGCCAGCAGGGTGTCATTCAAAAATGATCGAAAATGCCAAAGGTTAAAACCAACTCAAGTGCCAAAAAAAGGTTTAAAGTTACCGGCACGGGTAAAATCACCTTCCAGAAAGCTTTCAAGCGTCACATTCTTACTAAGAAATCAAATAAGCGTAAACGCCTGATGGGCAAAAAGGGCGAAGTAAGCTCTGCGAACCTCGATTTCGTAAAACGTTTATTAAGGCTTAAGTAGCTCATTACCACATTATTTAATTTTCAAATCAGTAAGATATGCCACGTTCAGTAAACGCCGTTGCCTCCCGGGCACGCAGAAAACGCATCTTAAAGGAAGCTAAAGGTTTCTACGGCAAACGTAAAAATGTATACACCGTCGCCAAGAACGTCCTCGAGAAGGGCCTTCAATATCGTTATGTAGGTCGCAAACTGAAGAAAAGGGAATACCGCACCTTGTGGATCGCCCGTATCAACGCCGCTGTTCGCGCAGAAGGCCTGACCTATTCTGTGTTCATCAACCTGCTCTCTAAGAAAGGCATCGGCCTGGACCGCAAGGTACTGGCGGATCTGGCCATGAACGAGCCGGAAACATTTAAGAACCTGATTGCCGCCGTTAAATAGGGCGTTAATCATCATAGAATATTACAAAAGGACCGTTACCCATAACGGTCCTTTTGCTTTCCCACTTTCCCTACAACCCTGCCTTTAAAAATTTTATTTCGCAATTGTGTAAAAATCTTCACTTTTGCATAGTTTTTTTAAATAATACACGGCCACGCCATTTGTTAATCATTAATACTTAGTACACTGGACCAGTCAATGAACAATAGCTACACCGACCTGGTGAAACAGACATTCAACTTCCCCCAAGAAGGATTCGATGTAAAGGATAATTCACTCCATTTCAACGGCCTTGATGTGCGGGCGCTGATCGACAAATACGGCACGCCGATGAAGTTGACCTATCTGCCCAAGATAGGCATGCAGATCAACAAGGCAAAAAAGATGTTCGCCAATGCGATCAAGCGGCATCATTATGAAGGAAAGTATCACTATTGCTATTGCACCAAGAGTTCCCATTTCTCTTTTATTGTGGAAGAGGCGCTGAAACATGAGATCCACCTGGAGACCTCCTACGCCTATGACATAGAGATCATAAAAAAACTCTATGCCAGGAAAAAGATCACAAAGGATACCTTCATCATCTGCAATGGTTTCAAACAGAAGCCTTATACCAGCCGGATCGCCAGCCTGCTCAATAGCGGGTTCAGGAATGTGATCCCCGTCCTGGACAACAAGGATGAACTCCAGCAATACAAGAGGGGCGTGAAAGTCCCGTTCAAGCTCGGTATCCGGGTAGCCGCTGAAGAAGAACCTAATTTCCCATTTTACACTTCCCGCCTGGGGTTTCGTCCCCGCGATGTCCTGGAATTCTATGTGGACAAGATAGAGGGCAATGAGGACCGGTTTCAGCTGAAGATGCTGCATATCTTCCTCAACAAGGGTATCAAGGACGATATTTATTACTGGAGTGAACTGAATAAGGTCATCAACCTCTATTGCCAGCTGAAAAAGATCTGTCCCGAACTGGATTCCATCAATATCGGCGGCGGATTTCCCATCAAGCATTCGTTAGGATTCGAATACGACTACCAGTTCATGATCAACGAGATCGTGGGCAATATCAAAAAAGCCTGTAAGCGCAGCAATGTTCCCATGCCGCATATCTTCACCGAATTCGGCAGCTATACAGTAGGCGAGAGTATGGCGCATATCTACAGCGTCATTGGCCAGAAAATGCAGAACGATCGCGAGATCTGGTACATGATCGACTCGTCCTTTATCACCACTTTACCCGATACCTGGGGGATCGGTGAAAGATTCCTCATGCTGCCCATCAATAAATGGGATGTGGAATATCAACGTGTGGTGCTGGGAGGCATCACCTGCGACAGTCATGATTATTATGATTCCGAGGAGCACATCAACGAGGTCTTTTTGCCGAAGATCCAGAATGGAGAGCCCTTATATGTCGGATTCTTCCATACCGGGGCCTACCAGGACCAGATCAGCGGCTATGGCGGTATCAAACACTGCCTGATCCCTTCGCCGAAACATATCATTGTCGGTCATGACAAGAATGGCAAGCTGACCGATTGGGTCCATGCCAAGGAGCAGACGGCGCAGAGTATGCTGAAGATACTGGGGTATAAATAGACCGTTAGACCGTAGGTATATGATTGATCGGGCCCTTACCTGTATATGAAATATCAGCGATATTCACATGCCCTGACGCTTTGCCTCTCCCTCGCACTGGCGACCCTGACCCGGGATGCAAGGGCGCAGGGCGCCACGGGTACCCAGACGACCACGGAGGATTCCGTGAAGACAGCCGTCAACCGGCTCTTCATCGCCATGAAAAATGCCGACGGCGAGGGATTGCGGGCGGCATTCACCGACAGCGCGATCCTGCAGACCATCTACACCGATAAAGAAGGCAAGACCGGCGTGCATAATTATCCTGTTGCCGATTTTGCAGGCGCCATCAGCAGGCTGCCCAATGGGGCTGCCGACGAACGTATCCAGTTTGATCTGGTGCGAATAGACGGCCCCCTGGCCATCGTCTGGGCGCCCTATCGTTTTTATTATAATGGTAAACTTACCCACTGCGGGATCGACTCCTTTCAGTTGCTGCGGGTGGGAGGCGTCTGGAAGATCCTCTATATCGTAGATACCCGGCGCAAGGACTGCGAATAGTCCTCAGCGCTTCTTCAGTCTGTATTTCTTGTTCACTTTGGGATTATCGAAATAGGCATTCAATTGCTCTTCCGTCATGCTGCTGGTTTCCTCCAGGGGAACCTCGATGAGTTGGACCTGGGTCTGTTTCAGCTCATTTTTCAGGCTGGCGATCTTTTTCACGATCTCCATATCTTTTTCACCCACCAATGCATTATCCCGAATGGTGTATTCCAGCCTGCGGATCGAGCTGCGAACCAATCCAGCCTGGTTCTGTTCGGCTGTCAGGGGTGGCGCCACGGTCTCCTTCACAGGGACAAGGGCAACACCCACGCTGGGCAGGATGGTCCCGGCCTTTTTGGCATCATCGCTGGAGGAGGAAGAGAAGATCGTGCCCCCCAGGGCCGTGGTGGCGGTCGTCATATCGAAGTCCGTTCGGGTGTTCTTGGTCTTTTTCACTTTCTTATCCAGGAGGAAGAAGGCGTATTTCAAACGCAGAATATAAGTCCGTAGGTTCTTGATGGCCAGGTTATACTCCTCCAACATATACGGATAGTTCAGGGCATCCTTCACATAGATACGGATGGTGGCCGTATCCCGGTTGAAGATCTTGGTGGTCCCTACAAAATACAGTACCAGGAGCTTTTGCCTGGCCGAATCAGTCTCCTTTACAAAATCAAAGGGAGGCGACCAGGTGAAGTCGTCATTGCAACCCCTGATATTAGAGTTCGTCTTTATGGGCACATTCGAGTAAAAATTGATGTTCTCGATAGGGAAGGTGCCTGTCTCGCATTGTACCTTGAAACTGATGGTATCTCCCTCATCCATATAAAGAACGCTGCTGACTGTCGGCTTGACGTGAGAGAGATTGACCTCCGTGGTAAAGAAGACCAGGGTAAAGGATGTATCCAGGCGTTCCTTGGGGTCGTTCAGGTTCTGCACCCCGATATTCACTTTATATTCGAAGTCGTATTTGAGTTTGCCGGAGAGGAAGTAGGATTTATCGGCTTTAAAGGTCAGTAGTCCATTCTCTTTTAGTTTGAGACCCACGGGGGCGTTCTTCATAAAGAAGAAATATTTGAGAGGATCCCGGTTGATCTCCAGCTGATAGGTCAGGGTTGAGTCGACATGGAGGGTAAAATAAGGGTTGAGATTGCGGATTCGAAGGTTGGCAGTGTCATCTCCCCTCCTTGCCGTATCTGACAAGGGCATGGGGATGTGAAAAACAGGGTTCTGAGACCGACCGATGCTGCAAAAAGCCAAACCTGCTATTAATAAAAGCCAAACCTGGGTAACTTTCACGGGTTTACTCATGTTCTTGGATAAAAAGGATGATTAGATCCCGAAATTAAAACAATCAGGGGAAAAGCGGGTAAACTAATATAAATTAAAAAAACTCCATAGGACTAATGCGCTATAAAGTAAGGACATATATTAAAAAAGAGCCGGCCCACAGGTAGAAACCTGTGGGCCGGACTCTTAAAACCAAAACCAACTTATTATGAAACCGGATATGTTCTCGAACGCAATTGGAAAAATCAATATGCATTGTGCGTAAACGTTCTCTTGTGTATCTCAGACCATAGGATTACTGGATCGTGATCTGTTTGGTGCTTTCAGCAACCTGTGCCTTTTTAGGCAGCAGCAGCTTCAACACACCATTTTCGTATTTTGCCTGTACGCCTTCGGCATCGATCTTGTCATCGATATTGAAGCTGCGTTTGAAGCTCTTGTAGGAAAATTCCTTCCGGACAGTCTTGTAATCTTCCGTCTTGGTTTCCTCTTTCTTTTCGTAGCTGATGGTTAAAAGACCCTTGTCCACGGTTAATTTGAAATCTTCTTTGTTACGACCGGGAGCATTCAATTCCAGGTGATAGGCATCGGTGGTTTCATTGATATTGACCGGGGGAAAGTTCAGATTGCCTTCCCTTGTCCAGCTGGTAGGGAGTTCATTGAAAAATTCATCTACCAGGCTGGAAAAACCTCTCTGGATGCCGTTGTTGTTAACTTTTACGAGTGTCATTGTGAGTTCTTATTTGAGTTATAAAATTTTGTTTTACGGGAAGAGAATGATCAAACCACGTACCATCGGCCAAAACAGTGTCCTTTCAGGATTATTTGGCGGTTCCGCCCAAAAAAAGAT
>Ga0247778_1000848_pt1 | contig 22209 bp, 22 predicted proteins | sample UWRJL049202B5_FD_179939 | JGI IMG/M metagenome (GOLD analysis project Ga0247778, IMG submission 179939) | Plant litter microbial communities from Arlington Agricultural Research Station in Wisconsin, United States - UWRJ-L049-202B-5 | ecosystem: Environmental > Terrestrial > Plant litter >... | reverse complement strand
TATATATTCTATTTTTATATTAAGATTTATTTTTCTCTTATTTTGAGTAATTTACTATTAATGTTTCTTTCCCAGTTTTCAGAGATATTATTTTCTCGTTGTAATAATAAAAAATATTTTTTTTTCCTATTCGATTTTTTATTATTATTAATTTTTTTTAATTCCTCGAGGTTAGCTATATATAATAATAATAATTGTATCCTGTGGTCCTATCCCTCCGGGTCTGGTCTTAGGGCGGCTTCTACAACCCTTGTTGCTATATTGGCACTCTTTTTTCTTTATTGATTTTTTTTTTTATAAAAAAATATTAAATATTTTAATAAATTATAATCGTAATATAATTTTTTTTATTTTTTTTTATTTTTTTTGGCCTTTGATAATATTAATTTGTAAAATATAATATTAAATTGTATAAAATTCTTATAATTTTTTTTTGTTTTTTTCCAATTTATAATATTAATAAAAATCTTTTTTTTCGAGCAATTTTTTATAAAAGTAATTATTTATCTTAATAATTGTTACAATTATATTTTTAAAGAAGTTTGGTTGGTTTATATATATAATCTTATCTTTGATAGATTTTTTAAATCCTTTGTAATATAAAATAATTAATAAATGATTATTTTATCTAATCTAGTCCAAATATTATTAGAATTTAATAATATATTTAAAAACCGACATCATTTGTTTGAGTTTTTATATTTTATATTTTGCTATTTATTACCTGTCGATATTATTAAATATTTTTTTTATTTTATTTTTAAAATAATTATAATTGATGAACATATTAATAATAATCTTTTTAATTGTATTTATAATTCTTCTTTTTATATTCTTATTAACCATAAAATCAATTAGATAGATCTATACCTAGTTAAAAACAATTCTTCTAAAATAATTAATAATATATATTATTTTAATTGTTTTGAATTTGAATAAATATTGATTAAATAAAATATATATATTTATAAATATAAAAAATAAGTCAAACTTGTTTCGGTTTTTATAATATAAATCTGATATTTTAATAATAATAAATCTTTCCTAAACCACAATAATGTTAAGAAATGTAATATCAAAGATCATATTGGCCATGTTATCCTTGGACGAGGATCCTTTTATTAATATAATAATAACTATTTGTAAAATAATAGAATGTTTAAAATATAACAATTGCCCTAGTTGCTGACTTAATATATTCGTTGGATTAATATTTGAGATTTTTTAAAAAAAATTATTATTATATCGGTATAATTGTTATAAATATAAAAATATTAATATATTGAAATATTATTTGAATTAAATACAAAGTTTTTATCTAATAGATGAAGATCCTATTTTATATAAAATTTTCATATTTCCATAGATCTTTTCTTAGCGGGGATCCCGGATCCTCTGGATCTCTTTTGCTTAAAAGGGATCCAGGTATCCAGGGGATCCCCCACGTAATGCCCGTTACGTGATTTCCCTGAGCATCGGCTTCTCTATGCAGTGGTCTACTGCCGAGCCTCAGGGCCGATACTGTCCATGCCGAGAATTACCCTTCCCTTGAGTTCCGTTCGTAACACCAGTCCCGAGCAAACAACGAACGGAAAGGCAAGTGTCAAAATTGCCACGGGCCTTCCCCAGGAACACTCCAGGTGTAGTGGGAAGTAGCTCTATTAACGAGAATACGAAGCTAAGGAGGAAAGGTAGGGAAATTGGGGAGGAAGTCACTCTATGTAGGGGAGCCGCACGCCAAGGCCCTAGCCCGATACGATAACGTGCTTCCGGCACGTGACTGTCTGTGATGTAGGTTTCTGAGAACAAAAACGGGCAATGTAACGTGTGATATCTGGTAAGTGAGAACGTAAAGAGATGGGGGATATATAGTCATATAGAGTTTCTCCCATTATTAGCTCAGATAGGAGGGAATAGTCCCTTGGCCGATTGCGTACCCACATTGCTGGGTTCTCATTGACGCAAAATATTTCACTGGGCTAGAACGAATACCAGTACAGCCGTTGAATCGAGATTTAGCATCAAGCCAATATGCGTGCAGAATAGTCGTGCAAGTATGGCGACTGATGTGTGGTTCAGGGTTATGAAGGCTTAATATGCCCCTACCAGTAGCATTTACCCGGAGATATGGCTAAAATAATCTCCAGGGGCGAGAACGCGGCAAAATGAAACAATAGATGATAAAGACTACCGAATGCACTGATACTCTGTAGAATATAATAGGAATATATTTGGGATCCCTGGTTGGGAAAGGGAGCTATTTCGGGCCCCTCGTTAAAAATTAATAATATCTAATAAGATATATAAATTGGAGCTGAGTCGAGCCCGAGCCCAGCCTGAGCCAGCCTGAGCAAAGGCGGCGCGAGATCACGTGGACTTGATGGTTGGGGGGTGTCGAGATTCCGGTCAGGAAACAGCGATTTCGCGATTATGATGGCTTTCACTTCTACTTCAAGCGAAAACCCGAAACCGTTACAGATGGATTGCAGGAGGTGAAAATTGAGATCCAAGTGATGTCTCCATTCATGTGGGCGTATCAAGACTTGCAACACGATGTCGAATACAAGGAGCTGAGTGGTACGCCTTCTCGAGAGGAGAGGACTGCCCTAGAATATCTGAGAGGGATTTCCAATATGGGAGAGGTCGCCATACAACACTTTGAGGACGCTGCTTTTGCTCGGCATCAAGCAGAGCCGAGCTGGTCCATGTCGACAAGATCGACATCTTCTGATACAACAGGCGCCAGTTCTGTCGATCAGGAGATCCCGGCAATTGAAGAGTCGCTTAAGTCATTTGCATGGAGTTTAGAGTCATTGAAATCAGTGCAAGAGTTTTTCAATGAAGAAAAGAGCAGACGCGCGGCCGAAAATACAGAAAAGATTATCTCATGGGTTTCGTCGAAGAATGTAGAAGTCGATCACTCCACACTTCGAGAAAAGCTCGGGGAACACTATCACAACTCGGGCCAATGGTTCAAGACACACTATAATGACTGGCTGCTGTCGCCAGATATATCTACGCTATGGGTATCAGGGTCAGTCGGAACAGGAAAGAGCTCATTGATGTGAGTCCTTCGTTGTTCTTTCTAGGCAGCTTGAAATGTCTCCCCTTCCATGTGTAACTAAAAGAACAGAGATAGAAAAGGCTGTTCGCTAACAGTGGTAGTTCAAACGTTATCGAGTGGCACTACAAGTACACTAGGGCGAATGAAGGGCAGCTGGTTATTTTCTATTGTTCCAGGGGCAAAGGCAGCCACGGTACTCGTCCTGCTGAGATCATCCAAAGCTTCGTTGCACAGCTTGCACGAAGCAACGAAGATGTTCTTCAAACAATCACTGAACACTATGAGGATCGCAAACACCAGCTACTACCTCTTGAAGAGTGCCAGGGTATAATCATCAACTCGCTTGAGCACTCCCCACCAACTACCTTCATCATTGATGCGCTAGATGAGTGTGAGGATGATGCTGAGGTCTTGCTACAAATTCTGTTGGAGATCTCAAAAAGAATAACAGGTCTAGGCAAGCAATCGAAGCTGAAATTTTTCTTTTCGAGCAGGCTGCAAGTTCGGAAGACTTTCCGGCATGTAAGTTACTCAACCAAAATTCCCTTCCAGTGCACTCCGAAGGTCGTAATTGCTAATCAGAAACTGCAGACAGAAAAGTTGAGTTGGATCGGCAGGTCAAATTAACCCATGATGACATAGAAGCATACATTTACACTCAGATCCGAAATCGAAAGCTCTGGCACCTAGGGAAGAGACTTCTCGATGGGAACTACCCAGAACTTGAGGATAGACTTATTCGTATTCTACTGGAGAATGCTAATGGAATGTGAGTAGAATGGAACAGTTGCTTCAGCGCTTTCCTACGTCTCTTTTTTCAATTTGTTGGATGTGATACTGCTGCTTTTGGTTATTTCCTGTTGTCGAGAGCTCTTCTTGTGTGGACCAAGAGTACCTTATTCAATATAGATGGACTGATTATAAATTGGTAATATAGGTTCCGGTGGGTTGAGCTCCAACTAGATATATTCTTGGGAGCAAAATCACGGATTCGAGTTAAGAAAGACGCTATTAAAAAACTCGATAGGCTGGAGCAGAGACGGGGGATCGTCGACTCCGCCAAACTCAAAGAGGCCTATGACGAAGTGTATGACAACAATACTGCTGAGGTAGGGCCACATAGTTTTATTCCATAGATGATATCATCGACCTGTTGCTAGAAGTTAACATGTTGTAGGACTCTGAAAGTAGGAAGCTACTCAACAGGGCTATCAAATGGATGATATCTGCCTATCGTCCGCTTCAAATTGCTGAACTAGTCGATATTGCATGCCTGTCAATCGATGAGGATGGCACGGTAGAGAATGACCCTAGTGCTATTTCGGAGGGCGAGTTGCTTAGAACTTGTAGTAACCTCATCATCAAAGACCAGGGTGGTACTTGCAGATTTGCTCACATATCGGTTCGAGAATACTTTTCGGATCAAACGCTGGAGTTTTCCTCGGATCTCTGTCATACCGAAATAGCGACAACCTGCTTAGGATACCTAAGTCAACTCGAAATCCGTCTGAATGAGATCCTTCCAAACTCAGTGATAGATCTTGAGGGTAGCTATGATGGAGCGAATAACCAGATGCAAATTTACGATACCACTTTGGGGGTTTATTCGCTCTTATGCTGGTCTTTCCATTGGCACACGATATCTCCAGAGAAGAGAAGGGTTGGAGCGCTGGGTGCAATTTACTATGGAATTTTCCTCCCGACGCTTTTAGTTCCATGGATAGAGGGCGCTTGTTTCCTGCGTTTCACCAAGGAGCATATCGACTTCAACGCTCTTTATGATTTGTACGGCGACAGACTGATAGATCTAGATGATGGAGCATCCCGCCCTACGGTCCCTACCAATCCGTTGTTTGCTGCTTCTGTATGGGATTTTGAGGAAGTCATCGAGGAGCAATATATCGACATGGCAGCCTTGGATAACCTAAACTACCATAAATATGGACCCGAACATGGAATGTCTGCAGTAGAACTCGCCTACCGACACGGCAATCCAGGTGTCTTGAGAAAGCTCCTGGACAAAGGAGCCACGCTCGTTCGTCGAACATTTAGCGAGGATTATGGAACAACACCCTTGATGTACCCTGTGGAGAAGATTGATATGCCCACTATTCGCTACCTTCTCGCACGAATGACACCTCAAGATCTGGGCCTACAGCTCCCACGGGCCTATCGTACTGCCTTGCACGTAGCGGTTCTCGGCGGAAGCGAAAATCTGGAGCTGGTGCGAACCTTGATCCAGGCAATGGGCCCGACAAAGGTCGTACTCCGTGATCATGCAGGAAACACACCACTTCATTACGCTGCTGAGTTCGGTAACAAGAATATCGTACAATTACTTCTGCAGAACATTACAGCTACAGATGTTGGGATAGTGAACTCCGAACGAGAAACTGCATTGTATGAGGCAGTTGAGAAGGGCCACAAGGACATAGTGCCACTGATACTGAATAAGATGATATCAACAGATATCGCCCGACAAGATATATACGGACGTACGATCCTGCACGTTGCGTGTGAATGTCAATCTCATCATGAACAGATAGTTCCATTGCTTTTGAGCAAAATGAGCCTCGCAACGGTGAGATTAGAAGACAATGCCGGAAGGTCTGCTATAGATGTGGCGAAAGAAAACAAAAACCGTGATCTTCTACCACTTCTGGAAGATTTTGTCAAGAAAGAGGAGGATAAAATCGGTCTTGGCCTGGGAACAATATCCATCGAGGCCGAGGATTAAAGGTTTTTTGATAAATTCAATGACCGAAATAGTGAATCATATCCGCTTCCCACACCATGTAAAGTGAAGATAAAAGTCAGCCTACCTTCCGAAGTAAGTGTAGCATTTGATATGGTGTAAGAGCTCCGTGAAGGAAATGGGTAACTGGAAGCTTGAGTTGTCCTGAGTTCTTGTGGACTATGAATAATAAAACCGAAACCTACAAAGCATTGAAGGAAAACCTTCCCATAGTATCTTATCTAGTAGAAAGCTCTAATGAGAGCGAACTATCTAGGTTTCTGGGTCGAGTCTTTCTCGAACGCGTGGACTGCGGAAACGCTGCACACTCTGCATTTCGTCATGTCTTGCCATTAGATTGCTCGTCTCCGGTCGTATATCGTATTGTCGACATGCTAGGTGTCGTTTGCCAGCGCGAGGAATGTCTCCGACGATAGACACTGCCCCAAGAGGCTCTTAAGACCGGACTTTACCCAGTCCTGTGTGAACACGAACAGAAGTCAAATGCGTTCAAGCTTTTTCAAGCTTTGTCTAGAGTCTAGATCTATCCACTTTTGGCGTCAAACCTTCCTTATGACGTAGTAGTACCTGTTTGGCAGTTGACAACGGGATCAGAAAGATGGCTTGCATAGATAGTTTGAAGTGGAGTCTGGACCACGCGTAGGAGGCTAGAAGCCGGCAGAATCCGGTCTTAGTCTGGACTCAAGCATGAGAAAGCAGGTGCGTTTAAAGATGATTACATGCTTAACCCGCTCTTTCAAGTGGATGAGCACCTTTTCCCTCGGATTCGATGAATGTAGGATGCTGAGTACGCACCTCGGGGCAATATACTGCTCCAAGGTAAGGTGAGACCTCTTGTGATTTATACCTTGAAATTAAAGCGCCGTGAAGGAATCTCACTACTTCATATTCCACGCGTCTCGATGCTTAAAGCCGCAATTCTACGCTAGGATGGCTGACTAGTTTCCCGGCGGTCGTCGTAGAACGGGATCAGATATTGGCTGCGTCGCGTGAAGAAGAGGGGCGCTGTCAAAGATGAGTGATTTGATACTGCAATTCGGATTCGCAGTACATTGGCTGTCTGACCATTAGCCGTTGAGAACCCAAGAAAGTTAAGATCCATTTAGGTGAAGGAGAAGTGAGATTTATCAAAAATTCTTTCGGCAGGTTTCAAGGACCCTATTAAAGTTGAGAAAAACGAAGTAAAGCTACCTTCGGTAGCGTAGAGTAGGGAGACAGAAAAGCATGGGCGCGGGACTGGCTTTTTTAGAAGGGAGAATTCCTGATAACCTCAGAAAAATGAGGAGATAGCCTCCGCCCAATCTTCTTTCCCTGGCAGTTTTGATCGTTACCGTCAGTTTCCGGATGCAACCATCAGGGCGTATGATCCTGAAGAAGACAGTAATGTGCAGAATCGGGAAATGAATAAGCTCTTGTACTGTCCGTAGTCATCAAATTGCCGCTCGTCTCCACCCCCGGCGTCTGCCGGCTGTGGGGTCGCTTGGTGCTTCGGGTCTGTTCCGAAAAGGAAAAGACCCACTGCTTCCCGGAATGCACGAAGATCAAATAGTGCTCCCATTCTCGGTAGAGGCCGAATGCTCAGGCCCTGAGATCTACAGTGATGAAGAGCTTGTACGTGACAGGAGCATCGATCGAGCAAGTCCACCCGAGATATGTGCATGAACTTCGCTTGCAGTACCTACCTATCAATTAGTATATTTGCTTTGAACAATTGACGTGGCAGGAAAGAAGAGCAGCAGATGACAGGGGATGCTAACTTGTAGCATGTTACCTTACCCATACAGATGCTCCTGGAAATATCTCGCGATAGGTCAATAGAAATCCGAACTTAGCAAATTGCCGTGGGGTACGAAAGCTGTTCGATGGCAAAGTTGTCTTTTTGGATATGGTTGGACGATACGATAGGAGCCCTAAAACCGTAGTTCTCATCGTGGCTTTTCTCACAGCAAATGGGGATGTTTGTACCTCCGTACGAGCTGTCGAATAGATAACGCTTCCAAGAAGCTTCCAAGAAGATACCACCGAATCATGATAACCGCTCAGTCCACGCGAGATCAAACCACACTCTTATCTTGACCTACACGACACCAGCAGTAGCCTGCGAAACGTGTCGGTCAGCACTTGAGGGCAATACCTACTCAAAGGAAGCGCACTGTAAGCCACATTAAGGTTAACTCGCCCGTGGTACGAAATTTAGTTGCATGACCGCAGAAGGAGGACTTGAAGCCATTTTTTCGGCATCTCACGTTGGACAACAACCCCCAGGCAAATATCATTGCCCCAAAGAGGCATCGAGTCGCGCACCGAGAAAACTGCGAAAAGGAGACGAGGCTGAGGGACTACGGTGCCCAGCTCAATCACTATGCAACAGTATGTACATAGTGCATGCATAAAATTCGGCCGAGTAAGATCAGTCCGAGGCCGAGGGGTTGAACGGACTACGGACGAAACAATCTACAGTTCACCCGATCGAAGCTCCGCTCTCCGGGCGAGTTAGGTAAGCCAAGAATTCCTTCGAAAAGATATCGAGCGGCGGACATTTCAAAAAGCCGGAAAATCTTCATTTTCACCTTCAAACTTGCGATCCCGTTCGTTTCGAGCGGCATCATGCCTGTTCAGTTGCCTGTGCCTGATCATCAGATCATGGGTAAGTACGGTACTCGTGAACTCGTGGCCGCGGGATCTGCTGCGATTGCAGCTCCACCGCGTGGCTCCGTGCCCAGTCTTGGTCTGAAAGGATGCACTGCAATCTCTCGGCGGGGTGGCTGAATATTGGGAATTCGTGGTCCTTGTGGGCGGCCGTCCATAATTCGTTTCGTTTGGGACAGGGCTGAACAAGGGGGAAAGTGCGAGGCAGCGAATGCCATGGAAGCGAGTGCGAAGACCAAGGCCTCTCTTTGGAAACGAACTAACTGAGCTGAACGTCAGATAGAGATGTTAGAGATTCCAGTAGTCTCGTCTGAGGTCATGCTTAGGGCGGGAAATTTTGGTACGGATATACATAGCAACATGGAAGTGGAAGTAGAAGCAGACAGACCCTGCCACGGTGGGATATCCGTGACCTGTCAGACGTCTGCATCTACATTCGCCATTTCCTGTTGCGCGTTGGAGCCTAGAACAGCCAAATGCGGCTCGCATGTCGGCTCGTCGAATGAATTGCTGCAAAAAAGGAGGAGGCGGGGCATAAGCAGCTTGCAGGACGTGGTTTCCAGGCCTGAAGGAGGAATTTAATCGACATGCTTATGTCGCGTTGGAAATCAAAGACTTGGCCCCCTGAGAAAGGTTGAGTCACTGTAGCGGTCATTACATTAATCAAATCAGCAATCAATTTTCAAATGTGCCGCCAGTGCATGAAGCAACGGAGCTTAAACTGAAAGTGGAGCTTTGCTGTGTAATCATCTTCTTCGAGCTATGTAATCAGTTATACTGCCAATCTCCAAGAGGAGTAGTGTGGCGGGTTTTGAGCGCGAACGAGTCCGTTCCATTTGCATTTGCTTACCGTGCCTCATGTCGGACAAGCATAAACTCCGCGGGCTGCGGGAATAAATTCCATTGACTGCTGACTGTTCCTGATGCTGTCAATCACCGATCCCTCGAAAATTTGATGCGCGGTTCCTGGATTTGAACTCAATTTCGCGTTTTAAGATACGCGTATTTGCAATGCAATGAGAGAAGACGATATTGCATTGACTTGCGGTCCCAAGCCCCTATTTGCATACCCCGCCCCGTTTGGCGATTTCCCCGCCTAACGCCATGATCTCAGAACAAGATGCAGATCGCCTTGCTTTATCTTACATGAGGAGAAACTGTTTTCCCAGTGTATTTGTGCAAATCAAGAAAGTCGTCGCCATGCCCACCCCAAAAAGCCCACAAGCGCCTGTAAACTCCGTGATTTATCCTGGACCTGTCGTTCAGAATGTCTAAAGTGGAAGATTCGTTGCTCGTATGCTGTTTTACACCATGCCCATTTTATTTTCGTAGTCACCTCCGTACATGATCTCCATCTGATCAGAGAGATCAAATCCGGTGTTGCAATCCAGCATGTTGGGTCTGATTGTACCATCCGCGAAGTTCAATCCATCATTCCACTGCATCCCTTTGAGCACATCTGTCTCCAACCCAAGCCCTAATCCATTTGATCCATTGAGAGGCGATGATCTGGGAACTTGCTGCTTCATATAATGCGCGGTGAGATCCAATGCATGCGGGGGCCCAAGGAAATCATCACCCGCGGACCATGGTGAGAACGGCGAAGCGGTTCTGAACATGGGCGATTCGTTTTGAAAGTCAGTATATATTGGAGAGGGGATCGACCGCGACGTATCGATGGAGGCGCGTGCCTGACTGGGGGCTTCTTGGTCAAATGTAGGCCTCTGGGCGGCAAGATTTAGAGGTCTCGGTTTCGAAGGAGTGGTGCGCCCAATAACTTGTCTTTGCTGTGAAATCATCATTGAGTTGTAGTCCTTAGAAAGATTCGAATGGTCGCTTTCACTGCTGCTTGCCCGATCTGTCCGTTCCAATGCCGGCGAATATGAAGAGTCCTCTGAAAGTTTCCTGCTACCTGCATCTTCCGAGGCCATTTCTGAACGCGCGGCTTGAAGTTGAGCTTGCAACTCTGCAAAGTCTTCCGCTCCTTCTGGAAACGCGTATGGAAGATCGGGTGATGGGCGAATACAGCCCAGCTTCGAAGCTATGTCGTGAATTACCGGCTGACCCCTATCATTCAATTCAGGTTCCCCCAATTCCCACGACTCGTTGTTGCGGACCATGGTATAAAGCTTTTGAACTGTTGCAATCAGGGCATACTGGGTATTTTCTAATACTTCCGCGTACCTGTGCGTCAACAGTTAGCTCATGTTCATGAGACACGCTGATGTCTTTAAAAGGCGCCAGTAAACATACCCCCGAGGTAATTGTTTGAACTCAGTCTTTTTCCTACTTCCCGCTGTACACACTAACCCGTCATCTTTACACCGCTTGCAAGGGGATTCTCCATCGCACTGAGTCTGGATTAGTAATGACCAAATGAGAAACTGCAAGTGAAGTACCTTAGTTTTCTTCATCCGACATCGCTCACACGCTTTCCAGACTCTCTTGTGCCGGCCATCCATAGCGATGGGATTGTGCTCGTGGGTAATAGGAGATCTCTTTGAGCTTCGACTTAATTGCTTGGACGCTTTGGACGATTGTCTTCTCATGTGCTGGGGCCTTTGGTCCTCCATTGGAGGTGTGGGCAAACCGGACATTTTGATTTAACTATGGAATGGTGTTGTTGTATCCAAGCAGATGGAGACACGAGGGAGCGAAGGAATTATAACAGAAACCCAAAAGTCGACTGGATGTGGGTTGATTATATGATATGCCGGTCAGGCCAAGGGTCCCGGGGTATTGGTTAAGTCCGAGACGGTAGGCTTTGATGCCGGAAGTAATCGGCCTCGTTTTAAGTATTCAGAAGTTCACAGGACCCTGGAAATCTGATAATGATTAATCTGCGAAATGTGTCCGAGTGCTTAAAAGCAATGAGGCTTTTTGTTGTGCTGTGACACTTCAACTCGGAGGGGTCATGAAATGGGATTGTGTGAAGCGGGGCGGAGGTTCGAAAGATGCACGCGTAATCGTTGTACCACCGAATTGCTTTGACAGTAAAACGACAGGGAGGAAACTTGTGACTGTATATTTAAATGCATCATGAGGAGTCATGAAGCGGAATTGACGTGGTCTTTGTATTCTGGGTAGGCTATGGCCCATGGCATGGGAGCTATGGGTGCTTCCTTAGTTTCGGACCCGCACACTGCTTACACCGACTACGGCGACCGAGAAGCAAATCGAGACCGCAGAAGTGAAAAATTAATTGATGCAACCGGGTGTTGCATGAGACTAGGGTCGAAAAGCGTAATTAGTACGCAAAAAACCAAGAGTGGCCGGCGATTCGAACTAGGAGTATGCTTGGGTCGATGGTGCATAGCAGAACGTTAATTGGCCTGTGCCTTCTGGGCTGGCACAGCACAGTAATGAAAAATGCCCTTTGAGGCATGGCACTTGTTGAAACCTGTTGCTAGTGTTGCACGCCGCCATATGGCGGGCGCGCTCAGTTCTTGGCCCAAGCTCATAGGCCTTGTCGTATTTCGGATGGCGATAGCTTCCACGGATAAGGAAACCGTTCCGCTCGGCTGGAGTGCCAAGAATGATCAAGGCACGGCAGACTAGAGTCGATTTCAAGGCCGCAGTCTAAATTGAAGATCATTTTATTTCGGCAGGATCAACCGCGAAGGACAACACTTGGTGCAACAAGAACTTTAATCTCGCCAGCCTGCCTCGTGATGTATGTGGCACACACATCCGGGTATATGTGGGCTCACTAACTGTCTGTCAAACTGAGTTTCAGTGTCAGACCAACCCGAATGTTGACAACTAAGGATTCGATAACTCCCAGAACCATAACAGTAAATGCAACTAGCATTGTGATTAGCAAGCGCTCCAGCAGTCTTTCCCAGGAATTGAAGACACTGGGTTTCGAAACGGCCAATGAGGATACTAAGGTTTGTTTAGGTTAGATTGTCAGTTCAAACACGTATATCCGCAACAAAGTTTGAGTTGTTAATTCTTGTTGGCCAGAAGCTGTACTACTGCTTACTGTGTAGAAAAAGCAAAAGGCATTCGCAACATGATCCAGCATATGGGTATCCAATCTTATTGAATGAGAAAAGAAAGTTGGCTTTCCTACATGTTGCTGTTGGCGATGCGTTGTCAGTGTATTTCCAAGTTGTTCTATCTCAGAACGAGGATGTTCCCTAATAGTCTCCGCCGTGATGACGGAGGAAAACTGGTTGCGTGAGCCTATGAAAACAAAGTTCTGCCCGGCATACACTTAGATCCCGTGAACGGCGGCGGTGAGCCAGTCCCAGTCCTTTGGGATGCTTTAAAAATTTAGATGAGTCGAAGTCGTTGATTGTTCTAGATTCCCTCTCCTCTAATCATAATTGCAGGCGTTTGTCAGCGTTTGAAGACAAGACAAGTACCTAACAAAAGGTTACCCAACCCGGCAGAAAATATTTCGCCGATGTCAAGTGAAAACCAGAACTATGATGTAAAGTCGCAAGAAAAAGTAAGGAATAACGCCGGTTTAGATCCCATATGGCGACTATTTCTCTCGTACACGAATCTTAGTAGCTCTAGGCCGTTCTAAACATATCTCACGGGTTCTCCCTGGTCCTGTTGAGGGTCAATGAGGTCAGTAGCTTCTAATGAGGCTCATGCACCTCGTAGGTATAGTCCTCAAAAGGAAACACGCCATGTGGGATCGTGGATAGGAAAGCTTGTGAAAGTGACTCTATCTTCAAAGCCGGATACTGTTCAGGAGCCATTTCATTATGCAAAGATTCGGAGTCCTTTCCGCGTGGAAAATCCACGGATCACGGAGCTGGTGCCGAGCCGGCTTCCATCGTCCTTCTAGAAGGCTGCGGGTCCCTGACTAGGTCGTTCCACACGATAAGATGTGCCCCAAGCTTTCACCAGCTCCCTTCAACAATCCAAGGACGCCCAGAAAAGTTCCAACCCCTTGGAATTGCGCTGCGTCGTAATCGTTGCTCAGCCTTATAGTCATGGAATTCCTCCAACGCAGCTCATATGCTGTGAAGTCGTGGCGCATCGGACAGCATCCAATCTTCCAGCGTCGGGTACGCTGCCTATACATTATACGATAAATACGACTACCCTCGCACGTATTCGCATTGCATTCCGAATCCGGACGTCTCTTTCGACCGCCGTACAAGATCCTCCTCAAAGAGCCAGGATGCCTGCGTACGGACGTACAGGGTGCCTGCTTTTGGCCTGGATATGTCGTGCGACAGTGTAGTGATGAATCCCACTGCGACCCGAAAGGACCCGCAATGATTGTTCATCAAATGCCTCACATCCATGATCATCATGGTGCAATACCAAATTAAAGACTATCAGCTGCCCCCAAACAATGGTGCTGGAAGGATAAACGGCGACCACAGCACCTCGATTATGTTTTTGGCTCCGTTCAGTCGGCGTCGGGCCTCAAAAGTCCCCGAGCATGGCTGTAATGTGTCCGCCCCGCCGCGGTGGTTCAGCGGATCAGCCACTGAAAGACGTTGAACCACGCCCTTGGCTTTTTTGGGCGTTCGGCAGCGGGAACATATGCGAGTTTTGCATAAAATTTCATGTCTGCGTAATCGTGCTTTCCAAGAATCAGGAGACCCGAAATACTCTCGAGTCCCTAGCGAAAGCATTTCTAACTTTTATGACGATTTCGAAGACTCATAGTTAACCATCTCGGCCTCGTGAAGCCCTCCTCGTGCGCGCTGGTCACAAGTCCTTTGGGAAGTCCCGTCTGTATTCCTGGCCGGCACTTTTTTTTGAACTGCCGGGACCCATGCCCAAACTTAGGCCGCGGCAAGCAAGGCTGGGAAAGAAGCTGCTGATTCAAACGAGGCTGGGAGCGGGAATTCCTGCAAGGACAGACTCCGCGTACGGTTCTCACCAAGCTTTTACTCTTCGAACGTCGAGGTTCGTTGAAAATGCAATCATCGATTTGATCCCCCTCAAGTCTTAGATATGCTAAGACCCAGGATCAGGCAGGTTGCCGACAGCTGTACACCTTGCTAGATCAGGACAAAGACCTTCGCGTTGCTCCGTACAACAGAAAGTGACAATTCTAGCATCAAGCTTGCATTCGAAACCCAAATCCGATGAGGTAGTCCTCCAGAGTCCAAAAAATAGCTGAATAGCGCCATCTTCCTAACGCTGATGAAGCAACTAAGAAACTTAACGCCTAGCCTTCCCTGAATTTTGAGTTCTGTCATTATGCGACATCGGCGATTAGCAAAATGCATTTTTCAATCCACTGTGTCTTGTGTCTATGACGAGTGGCACTTGGAGAAAGCAGCAGATATTATGAAGTACGGTGCTCCAAATGTTCGAGGGAGCACATTTTCTTTTGCAGAAAACCAAACGCCCAAGCTAGTACGCGCGCGCAACAAGAGTTTTCCCGCGCTATTGAAATTTGAAAGCAAGTTACATGGAAACTTCCCCATGTCGCAGGCTGAAACTTTCTGGCATTGCGAGTCATGCTCCTCCCCCACAAAATCAAGGTTCGGGACGACACAGGAGTGAGCAAACTCTGTGTCTCTTTGGGGGTTTCTAAACTGAGACCATTCACAACACCACGCTGTCGTGTTGAGGATTGTTCACACGGGACGGACATTCGTCGCGTCCGGAGAGTGATGACGAGACTGCATATCCCACGACTATAAGCCAGCTTTAGTAAGGCAACCCCGACTCAATTGAGGGAAATTCAAACATTGCATAGCGGGGGAAAAAAGAAGAGACTGCATCCTTTTTCGAACCCAAATTTCCACCACTCCGCAGCACTATTCGAGCACCCTTTAGTTTCATCATTCGGCACACACTTGGTACCACCTCACAACACATTGAGCTAGTGCTCGAAACAAACAAACAACATATCTGGGCCGTAGGAATAATTTGAAAGAAGGCAACAGAAGAGATCTTGGACTTCTTGTATCGTTGCCACGCCACTTTCGCGCTAGTGTGTTATTGATATGCAGATAACTGGCTGTCACCTGGTCTACCAAAACATTGGTTACACAGGCCAAGGGAAAATTTTGAAACGGTGACTTTACTGTTCCATGTTGGCTCGTCAATTGCTTCCAATTTTTGTTGCGGGAAGTCGTTCTTGCTTTTCTTGCATTCATGCTCAGTCAACATGAAATTTGTCATTCGTGACGCGTCGTGGGGTTTCGACCTGAAGGGTGAAAGTCAAGAAGCTCGCATAATTGTGAGAGCACTTGCAAGTGAATCCGAAGCCAAAAGGTGCTGTTGAGAGCAAATTGTGTGTTAAAGTAACTTATATGCGCTTCTAGTACGCTCCGAGATGATTTCGAAAAGTCCTAAAAGAACTTCAAGACATAGTTGCGCGGGTTTGGCATAATGGAGGCTCGCTCTTTCCTTGTGGCTGCGTAGAAACTGTCAATTGCCCCAAGAACTTGATTCCAGCGTCGTTTTCCAAGGAAGGACCGATGTCGTTGAGTGAGTACTTGACTCCTCACTTGTCACTGCTTTAACCCATCCCAGGAAACATTTTCTCGACAACCAAGACAAAATGAGTATTCGATACGGGCCTTAACTTTGGTGTATTTGGAACAGCGTGAATGTCCTAAGTAATACACAGTAAGTTTCCACGCCTTCTGAGCCCCCACGAACACTCACAGCGACTCCTCGGCGCTGTGGCTCATGTTATCCCTACTAATATTCCTCAGAGCCGACACCAGCAACATGAGGTGCGCCGTTTGCAATGCGGGAGATGCAAAAAGTTGCTCTACCTGCGAGTCAATTGCTTACTGCTCAGCCGAATGCAAGAAAGATGACGAACGTATCCATGGAATCCTCTGTGAAGACCTGCCTGCCTTCCTTGCGAAATTCCCTCGACCTATCCCAAAGGCAACACTCGCCATATTCTTCTCTCGAGGGACATATCTCAGTCGAGATTCGTCTAAAAAGAAGCCAGAGTTTATTTGGATGGAATTCCTCCACAACAAATTGATGAGAGTGGAGAAGGATGGGTTGACAGGAGCGTTGATACGAACGGACGTCTTGAAAGGCGAATTCCACCCGGAGCCGAGCTCGGAAACATTCAGAATCTATCGGGATTGCTCAAAGATGGGAGACATCGAATATCCACTTTGTTTGTACATGAGGAACGACGGATGGATGCGCGACGGGACTTTCACCTCTTTTCCCAACATATGCCTGCTTGAGACAACGCAGGGTGATCAGAAGCAACTTTGGCTTGGCCCATTATTGATCTATAGCGATTTTAGTCCGCGTGGTTCAAGGCTTCGAGATATTACGATGAATGATTTCAGGATCTTCATGGACTTCTGCAAAGTCTATCAAGGGACCGGCATCGGTGTGCGGATGTCGATCCATCTGAAGCGCGATATGCTTTTGGAGATCGAAGCCTACAACCCTTCATTGTTTGAATCACTCTTGGATAATTATGGAGGAAGTCCTAAGATCAAAGGTGTGGAAATCACATGCGAAGCTGATGCTGAGGAGCTGGGATGCGAAAAGTTTATCGCTGTTGAAACCCCGCCTTTCCATCCTATTTTCAACGATTATACTATAGAGCCAGCGGAAATTACCAAATTAATAGAGCTACCCTTGCTAGTACGCCAAGTCTATCATATGCCGTGGAAGCAAAAGACTATATGGCAGGCTGCCATTAAGAACCCTGAGGTCGAGGCTCTTTACGTCAACGTGGGAGTCTGCTATACATGGGGCCTCAAATACTTCGGAGAGATACCTATCTGTGGTCGCTACTTGGTGATCAGGGAAGACAGAAAAAATATTACGCCACACCAAGTGGAAGCTGTTGTGGCCTTCTGCAAATGCGAGATCTACCCCAAAATGTCATCAGAGCGGCGCCGACTGATCGGGAAGACGAAGGAGCAGAAGCGCGAGGCGAGAGAAATTTTCTTGAGTGATAACGTTTCGCGGATTAAATTCGAGGAATTCTTTTCTAAATTCAAGAGCGACAAGGTCCAGAGTGGTGATGATTCGTGGCAGAATGAGTGTTCTCCGTATGAGGTTCAGGATATTGCAGAGAGTCTTGGTCAGTTGGAATTGAACGACTAGTCTGATGCACACTCCGGTTGATAGGAACTCTAGTGTTGGGTATGGTACATACACCGACTAGTTCCGCGATAGGCAGTAACTCACTTTAGTATCTCTTATGCTTGTACGTCTTTCCCACAAATCAATGTTCTTCAAAATGATTACACAAATCTCCATTCTAGGAAACCGCCCATCTCATTACGCCCCTACAAACAACCACTTACCAAATCCTCAACAGCAAATCACACGCCAAGCCATGACAAACCACCAATAATATACTTCTCCTATTGAACAGTAATCCCCAACTCATCAATCTGCCGCGGATCTAGAACTGCACAGAGCTTACTAACTCCCTCGCATCCCAGACCAGCCGCACATATCCTTTACCGAGATTTATAACACCTCCGCCTTGGAATTACGGCTGTTCTTTAGGAGGTTGGAGACAGATGAAGAGACATCGGTGAAGGATTGTGTGGGGAATCTTTGGAAAGGGGTTACATATGCGGGGGAATGACAAAGGATGGGGGTTAGGGAATACTGATATTGAGATTATGCATGATGCCTGGAGGAACACATGTGTGGGGTTAGCCATGCATAATTGGAGGGGAGGCGGGGGGTAGGAGACGGGAAAAGGGAGATGATGGATTTGGGACCACATAGATGTTGGTGATTACTACAACAAAACTTGCCCACATTGCTGATCTATGTAGATCAGTGCGTAGCAAGCTCACCAATCCAAGCATACTCCCACCTCACAACCCCTACTGCGGCTCCACAACAGAGACGCTGATTACTGCGCATCTAACAACGATGTGAAGCGTTCGAGGCAAAGGGGGAAGTGGGTAGGAGTTGTAGGGGTATTGGGAGTAGGGAAAGCCGGAGGGGAAAGGAGATAAGGGAATGAATGAGGCGTGGTATGATCCGAAAGAACAGATTTTGGGCATACAAAAAAATGATACGAGCGACGCCGGCAATTCAAGCTAAAGACACGGGTGTCCCCTCCGCTTTAGTATGATTGCTTCAAAAGCTGGTGAAAAGTGGGTTTGTTATTGAGCAGAACGAATCTTTATGGAGAGAGGAGATACTTCACAGCTCGACTACCTCAACAGGATTTCCCACATCCGTGGTGCTTTGATACACAACCGCAGCGTTTACTAATAACCCACCGTTCCCTCCACTAGGACCAACCATCAATCTCTGCCACAGGATGCCCTTAACCCCATACCACATGACCTTCATAGCATCCAACCACGCATAGCTGGGCAGGAAATCAAGTATCACCCCTCCCTTCTTCCGATCCATGAGGCGTTCGTATGCAGCCTGTCCCTCATCCCAGAATACCGCCTCTCGACCGTGCCCAGAATGTATATGGCCGAAAACGTGAAGCTTGGGTTTAGCCTGCCATATCTCGTCGAGTAGACCGGGACAGCCTAGGTTTAGATCGAGGTGGTATCGAGGAGGGGTATGCGTGATTAGGACGTCTGTATCTTGTGGAATTCGATTTCCCCATGGTGGGAGGTCTCGCTGGTATTGGAAGCTAGAGAGTAAAGTCAGCCATTGTCTGAATACTAAAGAACATTGTGGCGTGTAAAGGAGACTTACGCAAAATCACTGCCACCGCATTTAGGAATATCAGGGCTTCCATAGAAATTGAGCTTCCGGCCACCTTTAAACTTCAATGTGACAGCTTTGTTCTCCAGATAATGAATTCCCTTGAAATTTAACCTCTTGCCCTTATCCTCTGCCTTCCTCGACTTAGGATCAAAGTAACTATCATGATTCCCCGCGATAACAATCTTCTCTCTGTGCGGCAATGAAGCTATCCAATCCAGCTGCGCTTGTATCTGTTCCACTGTGCCCGCATTCGTGAGGTCGCCGGCATGAATCAGGACGTCGCCGTGAGGGATTGGAAGGGTATTCGTGTGGGTGTCCGAGATACAGACGACTCTGATCTTGGGCTTGTTTCGATGGGGTTTGAAGGACGCGCCGCGGAAGACTAGGAGTAGTTGATAGAGGAATTGGATTAAGGCGCGCAGAGGGGACTCGAGGATCGTATCGAGAGCCGTTGGAGGGTCGAAGATGCTGCGTCGGCGCGACCAAGGCCATTGTGCGCTCTTTCTTGCTCGGCCTCCTGCCATGGTAGTCGCGCGAGTTGAGGGGTTCAGGGAGACTGGCAGTTTGTCCGTTACTGTACTGTCCTGTAGATATCTGCTCACTCGCTAAGAGCCGTGAAAATCGTGGTCATTATCCTCAGTGTCTTCACGAATGCTCATAGACACGGTGTCAATACCGAAAATGAGGCTCCAAGTTCATGCTCGGTGGATGTTACGATGTCGACGGTGCCAAGTATTTGGCGGGGAAACACCAACCTGGCAAAATACAGGGGCAGGGATGAGCTTCGAGCTCCCTGGAACTGGCGCTGGCATGGCTAAGCGACCCGTGGACGTCATCAAGTTCTGAGACTCACCAAGACAAGTTTGACCGCGAGGAGGGTCCATATCCATATCCATATCCATATCTTGTGAGCCGCTTGCCAACTTTCCTGATCCTCCTCCTTTCTTCTCCATCCTCTCTCTTCCACGGCTCGAGGTTTTCTGCAACCAGCGAATTCCTCAACATGGCTTCTCTAAAGAGTCTCTACGAGCCAAGCAAGGATATGGGCAGCGCGTTGCATACCAACTTCGAGTAGGACGGCCTCTTCCGTCTCAAGTCGCATACTAATCCGCCGCAGCGTTGACTATGTCATTGACTTCCGATTTGCAACTACAGGTAAGCCTGAATACAGCTCCTTTCTATGTGCTAACTACTGACGCTCTTCTAGACAAAGCCGAAGCCGAAACGCAGTTCGTGAAGCTCATCGAAGCCCTCAACGACGTAGGATTGGCGACTGAAGTTCGAAATGGAGACAACTGTGCAGTTCTTATATTCATCAAAGCTGCCTCCGATCGACACTTGAAAGCGGAGGTATACAGGAGCAGAGTCCAAGACTGGCTATATGGCGTACGAACTGCAGCCCCCGCGAAGGAAATGCATCAAAATCTCGAGGGCGAGCCGGTCACGGAAGCGGAACGTCTGCGATTGGTATATCTTCTGATAACAAAACCGAACAACGAAGGCGGTGCTGGAATAACGCCTAAGAGCGGGGAGTGGAAATGCGTGCAGTCAATCTTTGCTCTGCACGACCACCAGTTTAACAAGGCCTGGATAAAACAATTGGCGTCGAAATCCTTCCTCAATTCGAAAGATCTGGATGATATCAGGAACCGATTCGGAGAGAAAATCGCATTTTATTTTGCTTTTATGCAATCGTATTTCCTATTTATGCTTTTCCCAGCTGGATTCGGGTTTTGCTCATGGGTTCTTCTTGGCCAATTCTCTCCCATATATGCTATAATCAACGGGCTATGGGGTGTCATATTCGTCGAATACTGGAAAAAGCAAGAAACAGATCTGGCCGTGCAATGGGGTGTTCGAGGCGTATCGAAGATTCAGCTCAAAAGGCCGCAATTCAGACACGAACAAATTGTGAATGACCCCATTACAGGAGAGCAGCTTAAGATCTACTCACCGCTCAAAAGACTCGGTAGACAATTGCTCCAAGTTCCCTTTGCTCTCATTGCAGCGTTGGTTCTAGGCAGTTTGATTGCCACGTGCTTCGGTATCGAAGTCTTCATCTCAGAAGTCTACCCCGGTCCTTTCAAGAGCTATTTGGTGAGTCGCTTATGCTAGCGCGAGAAAGTTTGCTAACGTATTCAGGTATTCTTGCCCACTGTGATACTGACAGTAGCGATGCCCACTCTATTGACAGTACTCACTGGATTCGCGAACAGATTGACCAATCTTGAAAACTATGAAACTGTCGATTGTATGTATCGCGTCAAGATGTTTGAATCTATCTGACCACTTCCAGCTCACGAGGCCGCAATGATATCGAAGGTCTTCATTCTGAATTTCATTACCTCATACCTCCCAATATTCCTCACTGCTTTCGTTTACGTGCCATTCGGCCAAGTTATTGTGCCTCATCTGGATGTTTTCAATCTCACGGTGAAGCCCTTCGCCGAGAATGAGAAGCAAATGCAGGCCCCCCAGGATGGATTCCAAATCAACCCAGACCGACTAAAAAAGCAAATTATCTACTTCACGGTGACTGCGCAGATCGTCAACTTTCTCACGGAGCTCGTTGTGCCCTACATTTCCCAGCATGTCTTCCGAAAAGTGAAGCAAGTCAAGGCCGACCGTGCCATGAAGAAGAATGGGGCCGCGAGCCCCACTGCCGATGACCACCCTGAAGAATCTGCATTCTTGGTTCGAGTCAGAAATGAAGCGGAACTGGGTGCTTACGATGTCACTACTGATTTCCGAGAGATGATTGTGCAGTTCGGTAAGTATTCTCAGATACCCGATGGTCCCACATCTAACAAGTTGCAGGATACCTGTCCTTATTCTCCGTTATCTGGCCCTTGACCGCAGTCTCCTTCATAATCAACAACTTTTTTGAGATCCGGGGCGATGCCTTGAAGATCACTCTAGAGACGCAACGGCCTGTGCCTTGGCGCGCGGATTCGATCGGTCCCTGGCTCGATGCTCTCGGATTTTTATCCTGGATGGGAAGTCTAACAAGCGCAGCTCTCGTCTATCTATTCAGCGGCGAGGGTCTCGGCCCAGACGGCACTCCATGGAATATCAAAGTCTCGGGACTCTTGCTCGTGATGTTCTTCTCAGAGCACAT
>Ga0247778_1000847_pt1 | contig 22215 bp, 21 predicted proteins | sample UWRJL049202B5_FD_179939 | JGI IMG/M metagenome (GOLD analysis project Ga0247778, IMG submission 179939) | Plant litter microbial communities from Arlington Agricultural Research Station in Wisconsin, United States - UWRJ-L049-202B-5 | ecosystem: Environmental > Terrestrial > Plant litter >... | reverse complement strand
TGCTCTCGGTGAGACAAAAATCAACTGACACTCGACCCTCTCAGCATCTCAGACCTCGATACGTTCCAGTGATACAACCCATAGCTGAGGTTGCTGCCCCCTTTAATCTATTCTCGAAGCTACCTCCCGAGATTCGAATCATGATTTGGAAGTTGGCCCCAGATTCATGACAGTATTCAAGAAGACGAACTCATCATAATTTTTAACATAGGATCCTCGTGACTCCACCTGGCAGGGACAGCGAAGGCTGGAATCCAATGCACCTCTCAGGCCCAACCCGAGTCCTCAACGCCGTCTGCAAAGAGGCTCAAGTCGAAACCGAGAAGGCCTACCACAAATTGGCGGTTTACCGTCGCCGAGATTTCACACCGGGTGCAATCGTAACCGATGCCGGAGAATTTCCTTTTAATCTCGGTCTCGACACCCTCTACGCCCGAAATAAAGGACACGGGGAACACGGAAGCTATTTCATCAAGATCCTCGAAAATCAACCGGAGGGTCACGAAATTAAGAGGCTGTCCATATTCGAGAGTCGGCTGCGCGAGCACAACGACCGCCACCTTGCGGTATTCATGAGGCTCGAGGAGCTGACTATTGTTGCCGGGACGACTCCTCTTGCTACCCGAACCAAGGCTTTGAGACCTGGGTTTGAAATAAATTTTGAAAACCAGAGCTATGGAGGGCCATTCTGGGAAGGCAGATCAAGTCACAGCGGATGGTGGGGTCGAGGCAGTGCTGCTGAACATCATGCACGTTGGTCAAGGTTGTGGAACTTGATGGATGAGTTGAAGACCATTGAAAAGGAGGAAAGATTGACGATGCCGACTGTCCGGGTCATGGTCTTGAATGAGAAGGAATTCAGGCCAAGACCCTATCGGAACAGAGGTGAAACCAGGCAGTGAGAACAGAAAGGAGGAACAATAAATTGTAACTTGGCTAGTCTAGTCGTTTTCAAATTCTCAATAGACATAATCCTGAAAACAAAATCGTCTTGAACTACACGTATACATAGAACCTTGTACCTTTCTAGCCTAGTAAGAGCTCTAGTCATTGCTTGGTGACACTGTACAAATTCCATGGATTTCATCATTTACATTCTACCTCAAGATTCAGTCAGAGGTTTTGAATGTCTCAGATCAAGTGGAACATTATACAACTCTCACCTTCAAAAGCTAGTCTGCTAAACAGTACCCATTTTATAGAAAATCAACATTATAGGTGGACGCCAAGCAATGGCCAGCGCTCTTACTTGTGATCCCTTCAAACAATAACTCACGGTCCAGAGGTTCCTTCCCAGACTACGTCCTCTAATCTCCCCAAAGAACCATTCACAATGGAGAAGTCTACAGCTTCAACACCCCACAAACAACAATTTACGATCGAAAGGTGCCTCGCTCAGCAACTGGACCTTCTATATCAATAGGTCTTATTCCCAGAACTTGATGCCATCTCAACCCATCTCAACCCATCTCAACCCATCTCAACATCTTGACTTTTCTACATCCAAATCTTCAAGACTTGCAACCTCAAAATACAATTCTTTACTCTTTGATCCTCATACTTCAGAGCATTCAAAACAATCATGATGGACACCCAGACCTCGAAGAATACTCCATCGACACGCAGCCACAAAATGGTAAGCATCTCCCAACCTATGCTTCAACCACTTAGCATGAATCCCAGGCTAACTCCTAAAACTTCGCAGGCGCTTCGACCCCAAAACCAGCAGCAGGCAACTTCACGGGCCATTCCTCCTTTCAGCAGCTTCACATGCTTCATGAAACTCCCACTCAAGCTACGAGTTATGATCTGGAAGCTCGCAGAGCCAGAGCGCATGTAAGTTGGAACCCGTCCTCGAGCAATACAAGAACGCAAGCTGACCGTAGACTGACAGCCTCCTCCTCACTCCACCGGATGACAAAAAGCACATCGGTCACGTCAACCATCTTTCAGGACCCACTCGAATTTTGAACGAAGTGAGCACCGAATCTCGAACCCAGACAGAGAGCAATTACCGCCAAATTTCTATCACGAGTCGCTTGGGCTGTCCGCATTGCATTACGTCAGCTGAAACTCGGCCCCATGTAGTGTTCAATCCTCAACTCGACATCATTTACGCTCGGGACTGGGGTACTATACACCATGAGTTCTACTTCCTGGATCTCCTTGAAACAAAGGAAGGCGAACGCATCAAGAAATTTGCCTTCCACGAGACAATGTTGGGATTACCTCTTCAGAATGTATACAATATTGAGAAGAGAACAATTGCAGCGTTCATGAACCTGGATGAACTCATCATTGTGTTGGATAACACAAACAAGCCCACTCGAACCAAGATATTGAGGCCGGGAATTGATGTGGATCTTGAGAAAGGAACTGTGAGAGGCCTTGTGTCGGAGTGGCAAGGTAGCTATTGTATGTCGGGATGGTGGGGCCGGGGGAAGATGAGCGACCTGAGTTATCGGTGGAATCAAGTTGGGAACTGGGTGGTGCGCTTGAAGGAGGCCGAGAAGAACGACAAGAAGGCCAAGATGCCAATTGTCAAGGTCATGGTTGTCAATCAAAAGGACTTCAAGCCTCCGAAGCGGACTAAATACCTACATTGACAAGGGCTTGGAGCGATGATTAGGAGAATGGAAAACATGATGGCAGGCGTGAGAAGTTCTCTTGAAACATAGATACAAGAATCGAATTCAGAGATAACAAACTGACTTGGAACTTTCATAAACTGCATGCAAACCATGGGATATTTCCGGGTAAACCTCCCCAATGCGCTTGAAATATTGTGCTAGCCACTTTTCCTGGCAGGCCTGTGCATGATCACTACGAAAACGTCAGTCATCCCCTCTCAAGTCAAACATCACAGGGCAAATTAACTTACCATGCCTTGCGACCCCCATCCCTTCACCACCCTCATACTCCCACAACTTCAACTCCATAACCTTGACTTCCTCAAACCCGAACTTTTTATACAGCCCCTCTCCTTCCGGCGAAGCTCCAAGAACACACTGTAGTCCAAGTCTATCAACCTCCTCAAGACCTTCTTTCATAAGCATATTTCCGATTCCTTGACGCTGACACTCAGGCGAGACAACTATCGTGCCCAGTTCTGCTCATGTTAGCACCTTCGTCTATTTCTTGCGGATGAGGCTGGGATAACTGACTGGCATAATCCCTCCCCCCACAACTCCCAACCATATACTGATCAGCAACCACAAAAGTATCCTCACAAAATTTTATATTAGCTCCTGTTCCCCAGCTATTCCCCTCATCCTTCCCCTTTACCGCTTCCCCCTTTGCTCCATCATCATTTTTCTTCTTAGACGCAGGAACAAACCCCCACCCCGCAAACCCCACTATCTCTCCCGTTCCATTAACCGCTTTAGCATACCGCCACCTCTGCCCTCCCGGCTCGGCAGCTTTCGAGAAAATTGCCGCTCGCTTGGCGATGTTTTCCTCTGAGTCGCGGTCTGGACCGTAGGCGACAGCGCTGAATGGTTCGTTGTAGAAGACTCTGTTTTCGAGGCGTGAGAGGGATAGGAATTCTGTGGGGAGAGCGGGCGAGACGGTTATTTTTGAGGGGGATGAAGACATTATGATTGTGTGAATTGCACGACTGAAGGGGTGCTGGTGTGTTGAAGTGTAGATGTGGAAATGTGGAGTGGAAAGAAACGGAGAGCACTTGCTTTATACTTAGGGATTTCTATGATGCCGTTCAATTGGAAATTTTTGAGTTGAACAGGGAAGGCTGAGCTGAAAATGGAACAACATTGTAATGGCTTGGCAAGTGCGGCCGAGTGAGTCATTGCCGAATATTGGCTTCTTGAGACTTGAACTTGCTGTTCCTGTCGACAATTATGGAAAAACGTCGGGGAGGCTTTATTAGGAAGGTACGGAGGACACATGTCTAACGAAATTCCTTGCTAGAAAGAATCAACCAGACACAATGCAATTTGTATCTCGTTATCCTGGAACAGGATCTGACCATATGCAGGAGTTCCCTTGAACAGCCGGGCTCTAAGAACAAGCAAAACTCGATGCTCAAGTTTTGTCGTTCCAAAATAGCTTGTCGCTTTACCTTGGTATCTCGTGATGTGCTGGGGATTGAGGACGACTCTTTGTCCTTTTGGGTCTTGAGAAATCCGCACAAGTACGGAAATAGAGATGAAAAAGCAACGCACCGAAGACTGCCATTGTGTAAGTAACGCGAGTACAAATTCGAGGCAGGACTCGTGAGCAATGCGAGCGATTTACAGCAGCATTTCACTGAGACAAGACTTTCCAGTCAACACCCACTCCCCATTTCTCGCCCTCGAGCACAACTTCCCACACAGGCGCTTTGATCCCGACCATTTTGCCCACCTCAACTCTGCTTCCTCTTTGTAAGGCACTTATCATTCCCTCACCAGCAAGAATGACTTTCATTTCCGTCTCCTGCTCAATTGTGCTGTCCTCGCTTTTTATCTGCCTTCCTCTGATCATCGTCATACCAGTCCTCGCACCACCACTAACTTCATCTATCACGAGCTTTACAAGCCAAGGATCATCTCTCGGCCTCTGCCCCGCATTCGAAGGAATCGTAGACTCGATGTTGACTAACCAGCCTTGCAGCTCCGCTGCTAGCCCACCTTGTATGTATTTGCGTCCGCCTTTCTGGGGTGAGAAATGATCCGGCAAAGGGTCTTTCGGAGAGCCCGCTTGTTCAGATGGATCTGGCGGTCGAAATGGAGGTGGTTTTCGAAAAGTCGATTGATTCGCATTTGAAGCTGCGGGGGTAGAGGGCGGAGCTGGCGTCAGAAACCTCGAGGCTGCGGTATTGATTGTACGGCGAGGAGCCGGCGGCGAAGAAAGCAATTGAACAGATGACGAGTTCGATGGTTGTGGTTCGTTGTTATGCTCGACATCGCTGTGGTATTCCTCCTTCAGCTCAACAGGAGTTGATGACAGCCGTCGACGTTTTGGACCCGGCTCCTCCAATGCATAATCATCCTCTAGATCTGCAGACAGATATCCCAGCTCATGATCCTGCTCTTCCGTCTCAATTGAATCATGGACATCTTTTATTCGGTCGTCAGAGGACGAAACATCGATGATCTCCCGCTCCCGTTGCGTATTCCTCCCCGGGGTCAGATATCGCGACGCAGATGGCGTAGCAGAGGCATAGCTCTGCGTGGCAGTCGGTCGAGGGGTAGAAGAGACTGTGAATCGTGGAGTAGCGTTGAATTGCTGCGTGCTAGGCCGAGGTTTGTGTGCTTGCGCCAGAGGGGTCTTTCGAACAGGTGCTTCTTTCTTGATCACGAATCGGTGCGGCGATGGCGTCTGCGGTTCTCGAGATTAGAATTTGAGGATGTAAAAGCTCGAGTAGATGCTCACCACCGGAGGAGGAGGAGGAGGCATTTTCGTAGCTTCATTTCTGAAGATCAAGATGCCGGGGTAGAAGCGCTTGCGTCGATGAGGCAACTGTGGAGAAGCGCGATACAGAGATCTACAACACGCGTAAATTAAGACATTTGCGTTTTACAACTATGACTCTCCATCTGCAGCTATTCATACTTCTTGAGGAGATAAATAAACACGATTCATGATGCCCGGCAGAGCGTGTTGGAATGACTGGTAAGTGAGGGTCAGCTGAAAGTTTTCAGAAACTTGGATGCTTAGTGACGAAATACGCGGGGAATTCAAGGACCCCACCAACCATCCTAGTACATCTCCTTAGCTATGAAAAGTCTTCTTTCCCCCACGAACTTCATGTTCTCTTGGTGTCTCTCTTGCTGAACCAAGTCTCTCATATTCTGAACTGGTTCTGTCGTCTTATCTAGGTTCCAGGAACCTATTTTCAAGATGCCTAATCCGCCATCCACGGGTGGACCCAGTTCCTCTATCTTTCCCCTCATTTCCAAGAAACATGAGATTGTACTCTTTTCTAGTACGGCGATTGCCCTCTATGGGTACGATCAAGGTACTTGCAATTCAAATCACCTCCTTCTGGAGCTTATCTAACCAAATAATGAGGGATGATGTCCCTTATCAACACCAACTACTCCTACCTCGGAACTATGCAAATATCTGAGGAGTCCCCTATAGTTGGTATCATCGTCTCTGTCTACTATCTGGGTTGTACTATGGGATCAGTCATTGCCTCTTGGCTAGCAGACAAGAAAGGAAGAAAGCCTTCGATCTTCACATGTCTTGCTACGACGGCAATTGGAAACCTTCTCATGTTTGTCTCTGGACTGTCAATGAATGGCACGGATTCTTGGAATGGAGGTGCACTTGCCTGCATGTTGGTAGGTCGGGTTGTCATGGGATTTGGAGTTGGTGGTATCGACGCGACTATTCCAGTCTACAGCAGTGAGCTCTCAAACGATGATGCTCGCGGCAAAGCCCTGGCCCAAGAATTCCAGATGAATATATTCGGGCTACTCATGGCATACGCCATCAACCTCGGTGTTACAATTGGCCTTGGAAAGTACAACCAATGGGCCTGGCGGATACCCATCATCGTCATGCAAATCTTCCCCATTGTCCTCATGTCCGTCATCAGCCAACTGCCCGAAACACCCCGCTGGTACATGAGCAAAAACCGCAAAGAAGACGCAAAGAAAGCACTGATCCAAGTCCATGGCGAGGAAAAGGCCAAAGAGAAACTAGAAGAGCTCCAAAAAGCCCAAGATGACGAGAGTGACGAGAAAGTAGGCTACAAAGACATGCTCATCCCCGGCGGCTCCCAGTACCATCCCTCCATGGTCACAGTGATGGGCCAGATCAACCAAGCACTCACTGGCTATGGCGCAGTCTCTGTCTACGGTCCCCAGATTTTTGAACTCTTAGGCTTCGGGACCCGCAAAGCGGAATACCTCACACTGGGAAACTACATCTTCTATTTCCTCATGATGACTTTTGCTTGGCTCTCAATAGACGTGTTCGGCCGCCGTAAACTCATGATTTGGGGTTCCATCGGCCTCTCCTCCTCTTTCGCCCTCCTCACCATCTTCGGCGCTCTTGCGAAAGACGTACCAGGCATACCAGACCTGGCTGTTGAAATCCCAGGCAGTATCGTGCTCTTCCTAGCCACCGCAACCTTCGGAATCGGCTGGCTGGCTACCGTCTGGTTGATCCCAACAGAAATCTATCCTAGCACTGCGCGTGCGCAAGGTAGTGCTATTTCCGTCATCGTGTGGGGAATCGCAAATTTCGCTATCACTTTACTTACACCTGTCGGATTCAATAACCTGAAGTATTGGCTGTTCCTGGTCTTTGCTGCTACGAATGCGTTTGCGGGCTGGTGGACTTGGAGGTATAGCCCTGAGAGTGGGGGACGGAGTTTTGAGGAGAATCAGGAGTTCTTTGATAGCGCGAAGGAGGATAAGAGCTGGATTGTCAGGAAGGTTGATGGTGGGAAGTTTACGAAGATGCCGGGGCAGAAGGAAAATGGGGAGAATGGGGAGAATGCGCCATTGTTGAGGAATAGACGATGAGAGCGATGTGGTTTTTTTTAGAAGCCATGGAGTTAAATGTTAGAGATAGTTTCAGGAGGTACTTGTGAACATGCGGGAAGTTGGTTTTGAGAATGTATGATAGATGCAGCATGTCGTGAAAAGCGTGTGACATTCACAAGATTACACTAGTGAAATACAGGATATTGTACTAGCCACAAAAAAGCAAGCAGCGATAAACAAAAGGATAGCTCATGTCTTATGACAGGCAGCATCCCTCCTCTTATCATCTTGATTGATCCGGTCATCCAACAGTTGAAGTTGGGCTCTTAGTCAAGCAGCCAATGAAAGGGCTCTCGTGCCTCACCGTTTGATAATTCTTCCAACTTCGAGTCTTAAACTTCGTCATATATCAGGAGCGTCAAACGGGCAGAGGCAGCGTGCCGTTCTGTCCCGAGAATGAGAAAAAGTTATCTTTGGCGTGCGATAATTCAAGACGGGAAGGCGCGTCCGTTGGGCAGCACAGCAGGAGGGTCCCAACGCAGGCTTTTCTCATCAACTAATCAATTTTCATCATGTAGGACAAGGTCAGTCACAGCAACTAACGTGTTTCTGTGCTCGGACGTGTGCATATATCACAGGAGCATGGGCCAGGTAGAAATATGCGATCATTATGCCCACCCACGGAGCTTATAAACACCTTCTCCAACGCCAAGTTACGTTCGTATCGTAAAGTCTTTACTGCGCCACTTGTCGACGACCTTGATTGCGCCGCTTCTCTCTCATGTAAAGATTCCCATGAACCATGCCCTGGTTCTTTCCGTTCCATTACGTATCATGATACAAAATAAGAAATAAGAAACGCTGATCACAAGTTTATGTAGAACACATTCATCAATATGGTATGCTTCTGCGTACGAAGTACCGAGCAAAGGCACGATGGCGGCAATTCTGGAACCGACAATTAGCCCTGCACTTTCCATTCTAAGTTTGGCCGCATCCATGTCCGTGCTTACCTATATTTTAAAACTCAATTTCAACGACATTCTCTCGCTCACTTTCCAGGAGTGCTGTTCTTCGCGCCAGACGAAGTACTAGTGTGAGAAGATGCAGCAGGGTGCTGGGCTTGACTCGTGGCGGTTGGCATGGTTGTCGAGCCAGAGCCGGATGCCGTATACGCCTTTGCCCTTTCCATAGCTGTTGAAGTCTGGTCCAGCAGAAGCTTTTGCCTTCTCTTGTCATCTGGTGAATCATGTCAGACATCTTGTTCAACCATACAAATGATCTTTGTTTACCTTCACTTAGCTTCTTACTGATCAACACATACGCGCCAGGGCCCTCCTTTGCGCTCAAGGAAACGCCGTGCTTGATCATGAACTTTCGACCGGCCAGCAATCCAATTTCGTCCATTGCATCAGCTACATTGAAAGATGTTTTCGTGAAGTCCTCGATTCCATGTTCAGTGTCTCTCAGCTCTATCTCGACATAGCGGCTGGGGATAAACGAAACGCCGGCCGGGGTCTCATATACCTTCAGGTCGTCTTTCAATAGCGGGCGCTCTTTGAATCCGTATTTGTCGATAAATTTTCTTGAGGCCAGGTTGTCTGCACAGCCTGTATCATAGAATAATTTTACGGACTCGTGTCTGCCGGTAGGACATTGGACCATAATAGCCGAGGAAGCAAACTCGGCGGAGTCGACGCAGTCTTTGGTAGCTGGACTAGGCTGAGAACCGTGGCTCGTCTCGTCTGTTTCCCATGATGCAGAACTCGAGTACTCCGGCGGTCTGGGCTCTTCGTGGGCCATTCCTAGACCTGATACCCGTTGCGTTTGGAATTCGGATTGGGCCTTACGCTTCCCTCCCGCCGTCTCTGACGCTAGGCCTTGATCATTCTCGGCTACGATCAAAGGATGCTCTTCAGATCTCTCTCTGAGGGTTGATCCATCCATGAACGCAATACCTCTTCGAGATTCACCGTTGCTGGCGGGTCTTTTCACATGACTGGCGGGTCTTTTCACATGACTACCAAGTGGCGGTGCTTTAGAAACTCGACTGGGAAGCTGATTTGGCGAGATAGTCTCCGCCGTCCCTAATGTGTTGGAATCAAGAGGACGACTCGCCGCGATATCTTGTCCGTTGGTCACCGACTTGTCATCCCCAATCGCCTCGCGAAATGATGGCGGTGGGGCCGTTGTTGGTTCCAGCCTTCTGTGTGCTCCATCGTCTCCTACTCCAGCCCGAGTCCTTCTGAACCTGCGAGGGATCTTATCTCGTTGTCGTGCAACGTATGTTAAAAAACCATGAAGACTGTACCATGGTTTTTCATGTGGTACTTGCATAGAATCTCCGGATGGCACCTTCAGAACGACGTCATTCGGTCCAAAGGACCCGGACCCTAAACCTCCCGAGACAGAGTCTGTTGTGACTAGTCTTGAATCCGCGGTTCCTTGTGATGGGCTCTCCGGTACTTTGACCGTTTGCCATGGCCACCACCTCGGCCCCTCCCTTCGTCTCGGCCAGTGTTGCATCCAGAATCCGACTTCGGGTTGTTCTCTATGCGTTTCTTCTCTTTTCCTAGCCCTCATATCCTTTGTGCGTTACTATTCGTTTTTTGTCGTGCCTCTTCAATAGTTAGCGATATGACTTGAGAGCTCAACAATCCACTTACCACCGCAATGGGAGATTTTGATATTGACGACCCAAGGGGCGTCAGAGACCTGTGGTGGGTATAGTGCTCTCCGCGTTGAGGCTCGTGCAGCGAATCTGAGGCGGCCTCGCAGGTTCAACCAGCGTCGTTGGTGCGGATTTTGGTACAGGGTTGTCTGAGTTCAGAACTGCGCTGTGGAGAGGATTTGGAGGAGTTGGGAGCTCTCTGGATCTGACGGAGCAAGTAGCCGGTGGGACGCTCAAGGGTGGCGCGAACACTGGGATTTTTAGAAGCTGCTCTGAGGAAACCGACCTGAATTGTGGCACCAAAGCCTACAGCGGACAGGAAGGGCTGTAGGACTAAGCTTCAAATAGGAGGGGACTATGATAGCTTGGTTGCCATAAGTTCAGCAAATGAGGGTAGGTGAAGTCGGAAGCTTGGGCTTGTCCTGAGTATCCAGCGAAGTTGTGATTGGTGAGCCCTGGCGTGAATTTGAAAAAGAGCCGAAGGAATGGTGCCAAACTGGTTCTATTGAACCAGAATCTTGGTGGGTTGCGACTTCTCTCCTTCTCTCTCTCTCGATGATCAGTAGTGCGGGCGTCAATGTGGAGACAGGTGCCAGGTGATCCAGAGTTTGACGTGGAAAACGAATTCTTGCAGTTAGTAATTTTCTGTGATACGAAAGAAAAACCGTCAATGATAGCCGGGAAGATTGATGTTCGTGGTGGTAGAGCTTGCGCTTTTTGGCTGTGTTGAGGTTGGAAGGGGAATAAAAACGGGGTCGTGACTTGTTGCATAGGAGAACACGCGAACAAGGCGAAGCAGGGCGACACACCATCGGCACACAACGAAGTTAAAGTAAGCTTCTTCTATAGGCGAAACAATCATCATTTACTAGCTAAGGAAACTCTTAGGACCAATTGGAATGGTCTGTGTAACGGAATTTTAGGTTAGGCTTTCCACGCTCATTTACGCGGATACATAGGAAGTGTTCGTTGATCCCAGAAAGACGACTTGCACGCCCGCGAATCTGCACAGCCATCAGCTCCAGTTTCTTCAGATCAGGTAATTGGATACCCACGCTGCAGTGCATGCGAATACTTCAATTCTCCGCGCCTTTGTCACCAGCGCAAGACTCAAAGAGAAAAGTAGGGTGAAGATACAAACTACAATCAATCGGACCCCTAAATTCTGCGCAAAGTAGAGAACGATGATTGAGACCAGCGGCGTCATCGACGCCAATATTGTCCCAAGTAAGTCAATCACTCCTAGTACATGAGAATCAGTATAACGAAACAGATTGCACTCCGAGATTGCCTTCTCTGGATCAGCGGGTACGGGTTTCTGGCAGAAAAGTTGTGTAAGATATCCCTCTGTTTCCTGTATCGTGTTGCTGGCTGAACTCACTTTGAAGATTCTCCAGAATCTTTCGAACCCACGAAAAACTGAGCCCGAGAGCAGTCGAGTAAAGGGATCGTTCTCGCCGGTGCGGTGGCCGAGTGTCATTAGATCAGTGGAATACATATCGTGGTATACCTGTCTCCTCAGAGGACTGAGATCATCCCCAGAAAAAAGTATTCCACCTCCAAGGTCTGGCCGAAGAATCCACTCTCTGAGCATGTTAACGTCGCGCCTATTCGCTTGTGGGGTATCTGCTATCGCAGAATACTGCGAGACGCAACCATCTAGGTTGTCTATCAGTGTGATGCAGACCTTCCAAGGCTTGTTTAGGTGGCATCGCACAATACTCTCTCAATTTCTCTCGAATTTGCAGTGCTTTTGCCCACTGCTCACCTCCACAATTGCGCGCCTCAGAAGTACTGAGAAGCCGCCAATTTCCGTCATAGAGCTCATGCTCTCCTTGGGTCCTCCTGTCACGTTCCGAGAGGGCTGCGAATTCGTCTTCGAGCTCTTTCAGCTCCGCCTGCAAGTAAAGCAGGTCGCGACAGGCTGAGGATTTGAATTTACGGAAAATTTCGTATTGTTCACCAGCCATGAAAGTTGCGAGCTTCGCGTATCCCGTAGGGTAGGCCATTTCAAAGCGCCGTTCTAATCTTAAGCTTAAGAAAACGATTTGTACACTCTTTGCGCATGTCTACGATGAACTCTTGGTTTCTCCCTCTGAATATCAATGCTTTTTCACGGGCTCATTTATTAATTGGTGTTGGCATTTACGCCCGAAATTTGAGACGCAGCAAGTATGCCCAAGGATGCAGGCTTGCACTGCCTCCGGTCAAATAAAAAGAAAGCAGGCGCTGATTGGAGTCAGCCTGATTTTCTAGGTGCACGTCAGATTTCGACGCTGCTCGAAGGTGCCTCATCACGATCACATTTCGGTCGCCGAACAACGTAGAAGCCTAATACAACGCCCGAAAGAACGAAGCATCGAGCCTCAAATTACCTTGCACAGTAACTATAAAGCTGTCTTGTCTGTGAGTTCCAGCACAGATAAACGGCGTGGCAGTTCGATTTTTGGATGCTTCGTCACGATGCCCCTTTGCTCGCAGCGCAAGGACAAGAACCTAGAAGCACGGCTGTCGAGTCATTAGACGGCAAAGCAAGTTGTCTCTTAGCCTTGTCGATGATCAAATTTGAACTGACGAATAATTGCAGAATATATTCGCCTTCATTGTTGAAATCGCACAAGTTGCCGATCTCATGATTCCTCGTCCTCTACCAGCCATTGCCCTCTGCGATTTAGAAAGCCCAGATAATTGGGTGTCTCAAAACTTCATCGACTATCTTTCGAAATACTTTGCTGAAGACATAACGATATACAAGCGATCAAAACGTTGGAGAGTAGGCGACGAGGCACATATCAATATACGTTGGACTTGTGGAAAGCTGGGGCAGCATTCTGAGGAAGGGACTTTCTTGATAAAGCCCAAGGCACACTTCAAGATACTTTTTGGCTGTGGTTACAGGATCAGGGACGACCCGATACGGACATCAAGCACCAGTTATCTCCAAAGGCAGTCTGCTAGCGTGAGCAAAAAACGCTCCAAAACGGAACCAACATTTTCGGTACGAGCGGCGGACGGTTTCAGGAGGGGAGTAGAGAACGGAACTTTGCTAAAGCTATTGAGCATACCAGCTGCAATTCCCGATGAGAACCCATACCTATCGGTTGCAGAACTCGAGGCCCAATTAGAATACGTATATGGTTCTTACTCTTTGACGGACCAAGCATTGAGCTCTACTGAGGACGATACCTCGACATATCAATTCCAACCATCGACAGAAGCACTGAACGGCGGGATGTACGCCTCATCTTCACGTAATTCCCTTGTCACAGAAAACGATGAACATACTAGCACGCTGTCTACCAATACTTCAGTTTCCGAAGAGCCTTACAAACGACACTCTCTTTCCGAAAAACTTCGGAGAGATCGATTCGGAGCACAGCCACCTTTTAGTCTCTCAGGCTGGTTCGGTCAATCAATTTATGAAGAGCCGCAGCCGTGGCTACCTCGCATGGTCCAACAACCTGAGCGGAGTGTGCTTGGCTTTACGCAATGTAAGACGCTGGACTCGAGTCACCGGCTGGCCCTTGAGGAGGCAAAAACGGTCGCCTCGAAAGAATCCTCAGAATACTGGATCTGGGATGAGCAGGTCAAGAACTATAAACACTACGATGAAGGCAGTACCGAGCCAGTGTGGTATAACCCTCCTTGAAATATGGATATATCGAGCGATCATGGTCACAAGCGTGTGTCTGCGGGTAGTTTCAAGTCTGCGAGATTTGGTCGCCATCTCAATAAATACGACCTGGAGTGTTCATGCTGTCCTCTACAACGATTTCAGTGCGATTGTGCCCATCGTTCTTTCCGTCTCTTGAATCTTCATTGCCTAGGCCATTGAATTCTGACTTGTGACTTGAATTTTTATTCGGAAATTTTATCCTTCGACACAAATATTGTAACCACTTCTGACTTCGACTCTGTTCCTGCTGCTCACATAGAAACCGTAGCGGGAGGCGGGTACTTTTGGTGTGTGCATATGCGATTATGTGCAATGGATTGCTCAGGTGTTGGGATCAATGATACGTATGGAACGAAAGAAATGTACGGTTTCTGGTAGCTAGCACCACAAGAAGTTCTGACTTGCTCAGATCATTGCCATGATTACGTTAGATTCTTCTTTCTAGTCAATTTATGTCCGAAGCTATCCAAAGCGTGTATTGACTAGTGACTAGTAAAGAAATCTTCAAGCATCTCAATATCTGGCTATCTCGATGGCAATTGTCAAATTGTAGTCTCAAAACTTTTGATATATCAAAAAACTGGACACAGATGAACTCTTACTAAGCAAGAGAGTTGTCGCGCTGGTATCGGACGCATGCTCGAGGCATGACTTTCGTCGCAGCTAATAATCCGCTGCCAACATCCTTCCCTTTCTGTCCCCGTACTCCATCGTGAACCCTATTTTGTCATGAAATAAGAAGACTGAGTATGTACAAAGCAAGTCGAATAGTCAGCCTGGCTGTAGGTGGGGTCACGGGTGCCAATTTCCGGCAGCTTTCTTGGCAGCCGCGGGGTTGCTTATTTTGACGCTTAATTGCAACGTCGTGAACGCGCAACTCTCTGTCTTTTGAGCCATTTTCCTTTTTTCCTCATAAATTGCTGGTATGCGCGGCTAGTTTTTTGCCTTGGGAAGTTGTTGCTGCGATCGTCGAGCCAGTGCTTGATGATTTGCTCCCGGTATAGATTTTGTGCGGATTCCTGGCCTCGAAATCATCACAGTCTTTCCTTGGGAGTTGGGTGATTGATTTCTTTTGTTTCTGTTGTTTCGCTGATTCCTGTACTCTGTTAAATGACTGGTTTCAACTAGTCCTGTCTTTTGTATGAATTTTGATTGCCTGCTTTGTAGGGGCTGGCGACCTGCCGAATACGACGTCGACGCCTGAGTGTCCTTGATTACGATATTTATTTCATAAGTCTGTATTGATTTTCAGATCATCAAACGTATATCACTTGAAACATCACAAATTGGCAGAGGGATTGAAGCTTTAGTCAGCGCTGGCAATAGCAATGCGATAAAATGAGTAACCGAATGAGCGACTATATTCCATCTGTTCAGCATAATCCCCAAATCTCATAACCCCACTGGGTGACCACCCAACAGCTGCGTTCTCGATCTACCCCGTCCCCAAAACAAAACAGAAATCTCTTCCACCACGCCGATCCTTCCGACCAGCAATCTCCTGTAGTCCGTTCTCTCTGGTTTTCTAGAACTACTTTAGGAGTAGTTCTTTTGAGAAAGATCCTCGTCGGCAGGGTCGCGTTTGGAATAGTTCTTCTAAGAGAAGTCTTCATCAGCTTCGCGTTTGGAATAGTTCTTTTGGGAGAGATCCTCATCAGCCTCACATTGTGCAAGGGCCACTACTGATGCCACCCAAAATCAGACGATGTAATATCAGCTACATTCACGGGTTTGAGCTCACCGGGACCTCGTAGCCCATTCAATGGCGCTGCAAGACCAGCAATGAAGAAGGGCGCAAGCGCAATGAGTTTGTTAATTGCAACCATTTTGCTTGCGGTTACTGCGGCAGGAATCGCTTGAATGCTGTGAGGGGGGAAGTTGACTGACGGGAATAGCTTAGAATATTATGATGGTGGTTGCTTTTCTGTCAATGAGGTTGGTCACACAGTCTCCTTTTATATTCTTCTCCAGCCACTGACCGAGTCAAATCACGATATCAACCCCAGATGTCTTAGCTTCCACGGACAATTTTTCACCTTTAGTGTGCTTTGCGCAACAACTAACATTCGCCTTGAAGTTTCGGTCAACGGAGACCGCGGACCCAGCTCCGTGTATACTGCATCCTCTGTCCCTTCAATTTCCTTGATTTCATCTGCAGACCTAATTGAGTTAGCCTTCGCCCGTCTCTATTTTCGGCAATAGCATCCTCAGATGGCTTTTGACCTTCCAGATATGTGATGGTTGTTATTCTATTCTTCCAAGTGAGTGATTGAGATTTGGCCGATTTGACTTCCTTTGCCACGGGCTTGCGTTCGGATTTGCATCGGCTAGAGACGTGTCCGGTGGTTTCTCAAGATTGTAAATTGAATTAACCGGCGTTACACTACTTTGCTGTTGTATGTACAGACAGGCCCGCTCTCAACCTTTCAATCCGTCAAGTAGATCCTTTAGTCAACGGCTATGACACCCTGGTTGCGTTATCTTCTAGTGTGTGACAGCATAGAGATGCACTACATCTCGTATGCACAACGCCCCAATATTGCGTTTCAGTAACCCGCGGTTTCTTCATTTGGTCGTTTCAACCTTCTCCATCAACTCCGGAAGGGATCGGCGCTTGGCCTAGGTCAAAGTTCCTTTTGCCTCCATTGTATCTCACTTTTCACACCTCGATCCATCCTCACCAACATTCTTAATATCACACTGAATTACTACACAGTCGAAAGTTCCACTCTATTGAAATGACTTCAAGCTCCAGCGATCCATCATCTCGGCGAATCACGTCTTTAACCCCGAAACATACTGTCCTTGGTTTTGATCTCTTTCAAATATTCCCTCAAACCGTGGTGCTGACTCCGAGCTCTCGATAAATAGGTGTTCTGCAGACCTGGCAACCGAGTGGGCAAGAGTAGAAATTGATGGTACGACATCAAAAGACGTCGATTGGTGGGGAATTGGGCATCAATGTAAAGATCCTGATGCTATAAGGGATTGGATATTAGATAATCATGGCCCAGAGAAGTCTGGCAACATCCATCTTCATCAATGATACTGAGATGCACCGGAAGCAGCAAGAGAAAGGCTAGAATCAAAATGACACAAATGAACAAAGTTTTTGACAATCACCGAGGCTGGCTTCCATAAGCGAGCTACCCCTTTAATTCCCCGCATGGGCTCAAACTGCCCTATAATTTTTGGCGAGGGCTGGGCTTCAGACCCTGATTTTCTAGCGAGTGCCCACTGAAAAGCACAGTGATTTCTCATTCCGAGCCTTATAGTCTTGCAGGTGCATTTAGATGATCGTATTAAAGAGTTTCTCAAAACTTCAAATTACTGTACCTCTCTTTTCATTCGTCTTATTCTAAAATACGAACGACGGACGGTGCGGCGGCCCGCGCCACAGGTTCCCACACAGAAAGACAGCATTGTCTTTTTATGCCCGCTTCAAATACAATACCAGGGTAATGCCATTATGCAACAGGGAAGTCCCTAAAAAAAGAAAGCAAGTCTTGTCTTTGTACACTATTATCGTGCTGAGATTCGCCAAGTAGTCGCAGGACGGCGAAGTCCGTGCCGAGTCGTAACTTTCACTTGGCATTTCAACCAACTCAGACTCTGACTCGGGTAGATTCTTATAATTCGAAAATATCCAGTTCGAGTAGATGTTTGCTAGATACACATTTTCAATTTTACAGACCCGCGTCAACCTACAACTAATTCAGAACTGGGGAATTTCCGTGACAAATTCAACCCGGCCCGAGTTCACCTCGCTTGGACCCGAGCCGAATCGCACTCCACTTGGGCATCCTAGAATCACAGACCTTGAAGAATAGTTGTGCTTTTGTTACCAGATTGAGCGAGCTGCTGCCCCAGCATTGCTGTCTGTGTAAATTGTCGAGATAATTAGGTTGTGCCAAACTTCGAAACTGCATGGACTGTATGCGGGGTTGTTGTTCCGTAGACCTTTTATTCATGGATGATCGAGTTGTCGTAAAGTAGGCGACTGAGAATGGAAAGCTTGGACAGCATTCCTTTCTTGATGAAGTCAAGCCTGCATTTGTTGAATGGCGGTATGCGATGATGTCAAATTTCACTGGCTGAATCTTAACAGGGGCTGAATTTTCCTATTCTGGTGGGTTACATTTTCCCGCTGTAGCGTCGCCGAGAGAAAGTGAAATATGACGAGATTATTTGGAAAAACGTGTTGCGCATGAGGTATTCTGCGGCGGTGGGAAAGTGCTGTATGCATCGATCTACTGGATAGTGGGCTAGGGTCTGAATATCGACGATGAATGCTACGTGTTCTGATTGAACGCTGTATCATGTCCTTGTATGTGCTACCTGAGGACGTACCGCGAGTATGGTTTCGAGCAGGAGCTGAAGATATTAAAATTTTGCTTTTTATCGTCTTGACTTGAAGGCTGGGGACCGGTGACTGGTAGGAAGCAGTGACCCGATAGCTCTGAAACAAGAACGACTACTCATTTATCAGAATCCGGATCTCAGATCCCGCGGAGAATAAAAGTGACAGATAATGTTACAAGATCGTGAATGAAAGGAGTGAGCGATAAGTGCCGGTTATCGGGTTGCTAATTCGGCGCGTGACGCGCTCCCGGCGCTCTCTCGCCCCTGCTCGTAGCCTGCAGCGACAGGGACCCTGGGCATTATGTTCACCCTGGGGTCGGAGAAAAAGCCACTGAATGCTATCATGAATCTTCGTGACTACGTCTAATCTCATTCTAACGTGAAAAGATGCGAAGAGGTACTTCGACGCAGTCGATTTCAGCCCGATTTGATGATCAATGGAGCAAGTGACGATGAATTCCGTACATGCTGTCACGACACCCTCAAAAGGGTTGGTATATGCCAGTGTACCTAGAGCTAAGAAAATATCCGGCGCCGCAAAAGCACCGGCAATCCTTGAGACTCATACTTTCGATTCCATCCACGAGCACCATGAGCTCTGGCTACCCTTCCTCGAAAGCGCTTTCAAGCTTGATGATACCTATCAATCTCTGGCTTGGCGGAGTATTTCCATGCATCTTGCTCGTCTGCTTTATCGTTTGGAAAAGACACCGGACATTATTCATGGGGAATCCAAGGCCACTAGACTTCTCCAAAATCCAGCCCCTTACGGATTTTGACCTTACCAAAGCTCGACCTACTCCGTATAGACCGTGGAAAGCAGGCAAGTATACTATGACAATGGGAATTCGCAAAATGCCAGAGGACGAATGGCTTGTCATCGACAACTTGTATGATGAGGAGCAACAACTGAGAAGAAACCTCATCGCAACAGACCCAAACGGGGTCATGCAATGTCTTCCTGGAGCCCAAAGAGCTTGCGAAGAGGCTCTTGCATATGTTGTCAACTTCTTGATACATCGTTACCCATCCCAATTCAAACTTCTTAAAGGCCGCCCTGGATTTATACTCAACGGAATTACGAACCGGACTTTCAAGATATCTAAACCGTACGAACAACATCCACTTGAAGTTGCGGCTCAGCTATCCATGGAAGATATCAATCTATTGCTGCCAGGAGTTGGCAAGGAGGAGGGGGACTACTGCTTGTGAGAATCTATCTGTCCCTTCTCGTCAAGACCACGCTGAGATGGTTGTTTTAGAGGCGCAAGCTTCTCCATGGCACCAGCTGGATGGTACATTCAGGAAAGGATAGGATGGCCACTGTGGAAAATACACGGACCAGTACCATTGTGGGATGCAAAATTGAAGAAGGCAATGGAAAAGCAAGTCGACGCAATATTCGAGAATTCGCTTCTGACTGACTGAGCCAGATTCATTCACGGCCTAAAAGTCGAAAGCCCGGTGCAACGAAACACCTTTTTTATGCAGATGGACAGGACCATGTTTCAACAGGAGCCCTTTCCCGATTCCCTCCCGCAACCGCCGAGGATTGAAGATATCCATATAAGACACGAAAGACAAACACTTCGAAGGCTTCCTCGGAGTGGGGCAGTGATGTTCACGGTCCGGACTTATCTAACCCCAGTAAAGGTCTTGCAAGACGAGAAAGATAATTTGTTTGCGTTTCGAGAGGCCGTTAATGCCTGGCCGCCCGAGATGTGAGTCCCCTATTGTCCGGTCTTGGCGTTGGAAAACACTCTCCGCTCCTGCTGAAAGAGACGACAATTCTACCATCCATATATTTCTCACTGATACATAGAATTGATACTAATTCTAAGATCTCGATGGGTAGGGCAAGGTACAAAGGAAGACATGTATGGGGAGAGGTGCTTGCAGCCTTCTGTGACGAAGTCCTGGGCGACTATGTGCCTCGTGCGGGTATGGAAGCAGTATCGAAGTCTCAAAGCAAATAATCTCATTTCGTTCTCGATTTAGCCGCGAACTATGGACATGAAAAGCAACGGAGATAAAAAGGACATATGAGAGGAGATTGTCCAACTTTTCCCAACATGCCAAAGTCGTATAAGTGAAATCGGAAATCGTCTGCGGATCACGTGTGGGGGGAAGAAACGGAGTTTTGTTTTTTTGAGGGCTGTATTGAACCTTGATAATTAGTCAAATATTCATATCATACCGTAATTCCATGCCGAATTCTTCAATGCATCAGGACTATGTCAGTCCGGGACGACCGAAATCTTAGATATCGGGCCCCAGCCACCGACAGCGCTTTGTTCGCTCGAGAGCAGATACGGGCGGGGAAAGCCTGGAATGGCCAGTGAGGACAGGCTGGGGGACGTGTCAGTATTATGCACCAATCCAAGTCTGGTAATTGTGATCAGAGCTTTCCCGCACATATAGCGCACCAGGTGCTTCCAGATACTCGTACATAATCGAGCGGTGGGGTTGGGATGCTTTGAGAGATCAACAGCCGTTCTCCTTCTCAGAAAACGTTCTTGCTTCAACTTACTGGATTCGGTCGTTTTCTCACGCGAGATTGTGTTTTTCCTCCATTATTCTGTTGCAAACGTGGTCGCAAGGCGTCATTCGCACCTTCCTCTGGCACAAATGACAGCAGCGTGATGGGTTCCCGCGCTGAGGCTCGCTCTGACGAGACAGTGGCCGGCAAATTTCAGGAAGCAGCACCCGGTCCGCAGAGGACCATTACGAGATCCCGTACCGGCTGCTTTACATGTCGCAAACGAAAGAAAAAATGCGATGGTCTGTCTTTCCAATGCAAATTCAGTCTTCTTTGACTCCTGTCTCCTCTCTCTCGCGTGCGGGGGCCTTTTTATTTCCTAACTTCACCCAAGAGCCGATGGAATACTGACTTCTTTAACAGAAAGGAGACCTGAATGTGGAAACTGCAACAAAGCAAATGTGCAATGCGAGTTTGAAACCAAACAGAAATGGGAGGTCAAAAACGCAGCCAAAAGAGCCCAGAGGGAGACCATCCAACGGCCAATCAATGTAGAGCTAAGACCCCTCTTCAGCAGCTCCCCAGCACCACCTGGGATCCATTCAAACGTTCTGCCATTTCAGAGCCCGGTCTTTTCTCAAACAGACGCGCCGGCCATCAGCAATCAGGACTTCGGTATTGGCCAGTCCACTAGCTTTTATAGCATGGGAATGAGCAATTTTGGAACACAATCGAACTATGATCTTCATTCTACGAGCACGGGTTCTCCCCAGGACGTGCTCTCCGTGTTTGATAACTACGAAGAGACGGAGAACGGTGGTCCATCTATGACTGCACGAACGGCAGATGGACTTGCTGAATATACTGGAGTAGCCCACACCATCTTGCAAGAAGACTTTGAACTCATGCATGCTGAGCTTCCGTACCCAATCAACGGTCTCGAAGATTCGGAGATCCATCAACGTCTGTTTTGGCACTTCACGAAAGAAATGTCCCATCTTTTGACCACCTTCGGCGGAAACTCAAATCCAATGAATGCGGAAGTCATACCTCTTGCGATGCGGGATACGACTGTTATGAAGACCGTACTTTGCCTTGCTGCTTGCCACATTCTCAAGAAGCAACATCCCACGGACGACATAATCTTTCAAGAGAAAGAGCGTCTTTATAGTGATGCCTGTGCGGAGCAGTTTCGTCGGGCCCGCTTACAATACAAGTCCAGGGACTCACAAGAAGTCATCTTTGCTACGTCTCTGCTACTTTGTCTATATGAGATCTGCGAGGGTACGGGAAAATCGACGTGGAAAACGCACTTGGACATGGCCCGAGAAGCACTGATGATGGGCCCGCGAAGTCCCGATTTAGAATTTAGCGACGACGGTGAGCCGGAAACTATTGTGACTGAAGTGAACCCATTCCTCCGTAAGCAACTCTGGGTCTTTGTTCATATGCTCCACAATTCCCATTGATTTTATCTCATGTGTTCTATTTAACTCTATGCAATCCCCAAAAAAGAAATAAGACACCCGAAACCTTCTCGATTAGGATACTACTGACTCACCTCTGTTGCAGTGGAATATTTTATCTA
>Ga0247778_1000846_pt1 | contig 22357 bp, 52 predicted proteins | sample UWRJL049202B5_FD_179939 | JGI IMG/M metagenome (GOLD analysis project Ga0247778, IMG submission 179939) | Plant litter microbial communities from Arlington Agricultural Research Station in Wisconsin, United States - UWRJ-L049-202B-5 | ecosystem: Environmental > Terrestrial > Plant litter >... | reverse complement strand
CGCCCTCCGAGAGACTTGCCCGGGGCCTAACCAGCTCCGGGCCTTTTTATAGGACACATCATGGCACTTGGCGGAATGGGCGCGATGGGCGCTACCAGGCGGGGCGGCTTTGGGTCTGGGGGTGCCCTTGGGAGAGCGGGGACGTCCTCGGCGCCGACCGTCACGACCGCCCTGGTAAGCGGCACTACGTTCTCTTTCCTGCTTTCCCCGGCTCCTGCTGCTGGAGACACTATCCGACTTCAGGTCCGCGCCAGCGGCGCCCCCGACTGGTCAACACTGGCCTACGACAGCGGCGCACACACGATCACGCAGCCGGAAATCGATGCCGGAACGATAACCCTCACGGCGTCGGGGCTGGCCGGGGGCAACTATGAAGCAAGTTCGATTTACCACCAAGCGACAGACAGTGCTCGGTCGAATGTCGTTTCGTTCACCGTAACCAGCAGTTACGTCCCCACCTACTACATATTAGGATTCTAAAAAATGGCACACATCACTACTGTTGACCTGACGAATGGCATCCCGACTGCTGGCACTGGAACGGTCTATACGCTGGACCAGATTGTAGCATTGCTGCCGGCGGCGCTCGCGGCAAACGGCGGTCTTAAGATTGAAGGCGTTGCCAGCGGCGTCGCTGTTCCAACGTCCGGGTATCAAGTCACATGCTCAACTGACATTACCCGGCCGGGCGATACGACCGCCTATACCGCTAATGATACTTGGGCTGACAGTACGTCGGCTCCGACCACGGGCGGATTCACCTTGACCGGAGCCGCCCGCGCATCTGGAGGCTCTGGCCTCATTACCGACATTTATTTTCTGTCCAGCGCCGTGCCCGGAACGTTGCTTCAGGCGGAAATGCACATCTTCGACAGCGCCGCTACTGCGGTAAACGACAATGCCGCATGGAACCTGTCCGACGCCGACGCGAAGCTGCGAATTGCAATCGTACCATTCGCGCTCGTCGCCGACGCCAATAACTCATATTATCACGCGCAAAACCTAAATATTGGGTTCACCTGTGTTGGTTCTGCAAATCTTCGCTATCTCATCAAGGTCAAGAACGCCTACACCCCGATTTCCGGAGAGGTGCTTACCGTTCGCGCCAAGATCATCCAGAGCACCTGATGAACCTTTCAGCATCCCAATCGCTCTTGTACAAGAAGCCGCCATCGATTAACGGCGCGGTTGCAAGCAATACTACGTCTGGCGCATCCACGTCAGTCACGTTGCCAGTGGCGCTCGCAAACGACATCGTCATTCTTTGTGTTGTCAGCAACGGAGGGCAACCCACTGTTGTTACCAGCCCAAATCTTGTTTGGGCGCAACACGCAACAGACGCCAACGTGTCCAATTTAGAAGTGTGGTGGGCGCGAGCATCGGCAACGCTGATCAATGAATCGATTACATGTACGCCTACGTCGGCCGTATTTACGGCCATATCGGCGCTCTGCGTAAGTGGCGCGAAGGTGATAGGGAGCCCATGGGATACTAATTCGTCGCTTCCGTTTACCCATGCTGGCGCTGGTAGTGATCCCTGCACGGTTTCTACTACTTCACAGAACTCCATGATTCTTGGATTTTGGCGCGCGGACGGAACAGCACTTGCAGCCGGAGCCGGATATACGCTTTTTCTAAACGGCACCTCGCCCTATTTCACGGCCATAGAATATAAGATCGTTGGATCCCCGCAAACCAGCCTGACGGTTGATGTCTCTCCGTCAGGCCACGCCAATGGTGGCATCGCGTCTGCGATCGTGCGAGGACCGTAATGACCGTTAAGGGCTCCATCATCAACATTAATCTGCCGTCGGTGTCAGAGTATGCGTTCATCGACTTTATGCGGCAGGCCGATTTGTTCATTAGCCCGTCTGGATCGGCGTTCACAACCGGAAGCACGTTCAATCAACTGATCGATGCCAACGGCTGGCCGAACAACGCTTCTGCCAGTGGTCAGAATTTCGGCGGTGGCCCTCGCATCCCTGGTGTCGATCAGTACACGAGAGAATATGTTCTGACGTGGGATTTCGACGGCTCGGTTCAGATTATCCTCAATGGTGCGACGTGGACTGAAACCAACAATACTGGCACGACCTACACCAAAAATTCGAACGGCAAGTGGACGAATGTTTCGGGGCAAAAAGCCCGCGTAACCGTGACCATGTCCGGCGTTTATGGGCCGCAGCTTCTCAATGTGGTTGTCACGGCGACTGGAGGCTCCGGAGGTTTCCTCAAGAACCTCAAGATGTGCTTCATCGACGATGAGGCAGATATGAACGCCGGAAAGATATTCCGGACCACCTTCAAGCAACTCTATGTCGATTACAAGCCAAGCGCGATCCGCTTCATGGATTGGCTGTGTATCAATGCCTCGCAGCTTTGCCGGTTCGAGCATCGCAACGTGCCGTCCTATGCAGGCTGGTTCAACAACATGGGGTGCGGCCAACCGGCTTACGGGACGACTTCCGGCACCAACCAGATGAGCCTCGCCGCAGTTTCGACCGGCACATTCCAGACGCCGGGGGCGATGCAGCACGGCGAAATGGTGACGTGCAAGATCGGAACGGGGATGGTCCGAACGGGGGCCAGCACCGGCGGCAATACGTCGAAGGTGGTCAGTGGGATCACCAAGGCAAATCCAGGTGTCGTGTCCGCGACTGCGCATGGATTTAATACCGGCGACGTCATCATCCACCAAATGTGCGGCCAGACGCCGAGTCCTGTACCGGCCGGCATGACACAACTGCACAATGTGCCGTGCACGATTACCAAGATCGACGCGGATAGCTATTCGATCGGCATCGACACCTCTTCGGGCTACTCGACTTTCACGATCGGGACCGCCTACCAGTATATCACGCTCAATGTCGGCGGCCGTGGTGATTATCCCGTGGTTTTTGGCGATGGTATTTCGCCAGCTTCGCGCTTCGGTGCGGACTGGCTTGTTACGAATCAATACAAGACGTTCACGTTCGACAAGAACGTCATTTGCAGTTCAACCGTGACCGGAGCATGGTTGGCGCGCCAGGATAGCGGAAACGCGTCGGCCACGCTGCAAGGCGGCGTGCCGCTTGAGGTCTGCACCGCGCTCATCAATGAGCTGGCGGCAATGGGCTGCATCACCGACATGTGGGTCAATATCCCACATCGAGGGATGATCTCGTCCGACCCCGATTATAGCGCCGGATCGAACTGGCCGGTCAATATGGTCTCGGCTATCAAGAATGGTGGGACGTTCGGTGGCGTTACCTACGCAGGTCTCGACAGTCGCTGTAACCTGTACATCGAGCACAGCAACGAGACCTGGAACACCGGATTTTCTCAGTGTAACTACATGGAGAAACTTGGGTACCAAACATGGCCTGCACTCGGCGGCGCTGACGTATCGACTTACTCCAGCCTGCGTGCCGTCCAGTCCATCCGAGAGATCAAGGCCGCCTTCCCCGGCGACCCGCGCATAAAATACGTACTCGGATTCCAAGGCACCTTCGGTGCGACCGGGCCGAACGTGATCCGATTCAACGGCAACACGCAATACAATGCCGCCATCGGTGACGCCTTCACTCCGATGAGCAATTTCGACTGGGCTGCGTGGGCTGCCTACGTCTACAACGACGATTCGAACGCCACCTATAGCCTTGCAACCTGCGCCACGGCATGGAATGGAACCGCCAATGACGAAGCGACGTTCGCCCTGTATGTCGCCGGCATTGTCAGTGCAGTGGATCATCGGCAAGAGTCGATTTATTACTACACGGTCAAACTAGCGGATTTTGCGACCGCAGCCGTTGCCCAAGGCAAAAAGACGATCATGTATGAAGGTGGCTGGGATCATGTGGTCAATGATCCCGCGACCGCCAAGAACGGGACGGCTGTCCTCAATGGTACGACAGCCCTGTCCAGCATCCAGAACAACCCGACGCTTACGGTCGGCAACTTCCTCTATGGCCCCGGCATCCCCGAGGGCACTACGGTATCTTCATCGGCTGCTGGTTCGGCGGTCATGTCGAATCCGGCTACGTTGTCGGGCATTACAAACTACGAGTGCTTGAGCAGGCAGAGCGCGTTCCTTCGCAATTGCAAGCGAAGCAGGGCGTGGGCGAACGCAATCCGGGCTTTTCACGATGCGTTCAATTCCGTAGATGGAGCAGTGGCTCCGGCCGACTACATCATGGTCAACAATCGCTGGGGGCACACGCCGGGAGATACGTTCGCTGGTGGCGTCGAAGGTGCCGCGCTAGATATTGCATGGCAGTACCTCAAGTACCGCAACAACAACAAACAGATGCTTATAGGGACTATTTAAAGGTAGGGGTATTGTCTCCAATCATCCGCGCGTCGCGCTCGGCATCGGCTCGCTTCATGAGCCTGTCCTGTGGGCTCGGCAGCATCAAAAGGACAGCCAGCGCTGCAATGACGACCAGGGCAATAATCATCTGGATTTGTCTTTCCTGAAAATCGCTGAATAGTCCCCGATATCGGGACGGATGAAGAAATAAACGGCTGCAAGGCTGACAGCCAGTACGGCCAGCAATTCCGGTACGGTCATGTGGTGCAGGATGCCAATCATTCCGCCACGCTACCCCACGTTGCCCCTCCCTTCAACCCGGATTCGAGGTTAACGCGGTGCTTGGTGAAGGGCGGGGTGCCTTTGCTGCAAACTTCATAGACTTCGGCGCGTTTTCCGAAACCGCCCGCCTTGCCACCCGTTACGGCTGGCCCACTCGGGCACCCCATGCAGGGAGTCGAACCCTGCTTAACCGATCTCCTACTATATCACGATCATTGGCCAGCACCGTCAGGGTGCGATGCCGAATTCAGGTGTTCTCGGGTCGCCTTCATCCTCGTCATCCCATGGCAGATAGTCAGCAAAAGCTTCCAAAGCCATGTCCAGCGCTTTGATATCTTCGTCTGATCGATCGCCATAGGCGACGACGCGGGCGGCTATAATCAGCCGGTCAATCTTGGGTCGCGCAGCGAGAAAATCGGCATAATCTTCGGCGCCGTTCGCATTTGGGTCTGGCATGGCTCTCTCCGTGTTCGCTTACCACCGCCACGACCCCGTAGCTATTGCTCCCGTCACATAGATCATTCCGGATGGGTACATTCGAAACCAGTTGTTGTCATAGATTCCGCGCAGGCCGGGCTCGCCAAAATCTACACGGACGCCAGCTTTGTCTATTTCTGTAACGCGACCTTTGCGACCGCTCATGTGTCGGACTTCATCACCAACCTTGAAATGGTTGATAGTCATCATGTCGCACCCTCTCGCGTTCCATTCGTCACCAAGCCAGCCCTTCGGGCTTGTATCGATTTCATTTCGGACCAAGAACGAGCGTCTTCGCAAGCCTTGCAGAGCGGGTAGACCATGAACTGATCGCGCTCTAGGTTAGCAGCCGCTTGCGCCTCCTGACTTACTTGCGCGGCAGGTTTCATCACCCCGTCCGAATTGGCGTTGTATGGATTCACAGTCATTTCGACGCGAAATGAGCGCTTGCGTTTATCCTTTTGGCAGACGAGGCATTTGAAGGTGCACGAAGCGCTGCGGCCGTAGGCAGGAAATGTTACGAGCATGTGGGTTCCTCGCTGTTCACTGAATAGTGCCGATCTCCCCGTGGTACTCGTCGAGCTCAATCGTCTCGCCGTGTGCCGGGTGAGTATCCTCGTTGCCGCAGTTCGGGCAGCGCAGGCCATACGTCTTGACGCCAAGCTTCATCCGGCCCAGCGGGAAGGTCGTGTTGCAGGTGAAACAGCACCACCGCTTTTCCAGCGTGTCTGTCATCGGACTCGCTCGGGCACGTCAATACCGGCCGCTGGGATGCCGTCCACAAGGGCTCTGGCGATGGCCACGGTCTCTTCCTTGGTGATCCCCTCGGTCGTCCCGTAGATTGCCACCATGAACCTAGCGCGGCCGCTTTCGTCGATCAGGCAGAGCCCGCCGCCAACGGTTCCTGAGTAGGGCACTTTATTGGCCTTGAGTTTCATTTTGCCTCCTATGCCGCATCGCGGCGGTGTCCTTGCCGAATCTCTGATGCCTAATCGGTGCGGCCGAACTCGCCGTGGAGTTCTGCGACCTTTTCCGCATAGGCGGCGTGGGCTTCTTCCGCCGTGTCGAACTGGCCCAGATGGATGCGCTTGCCGTCCACCGTGATCGTCGATCTGAATTTTTTAGCGTTCCTTGGGCTGTTGAACCGCGAGGCGCCCTTGAGGCCTGTTGTGCTCAGACTTGACCGCTTTCGGTTCCTGGCATTCTCTGATGACGTGGCGAGCCGCAGGTTTTCGATCCGGTCGTTGGACTTGTCCCGGTCCTTGTGATCTACCAACCGGGACGGCGCCTCGCCGTAGTAATGGAACCATGCGAGGTGGCTCGCTGGGTAATACTTCCCGTCAAGCCGGATCTTGCGGTAGCCCTGAGCCCCGATCTGGCCGGCAGGATCCCCAAGCCTGCATTTCGGACTGAGACGAAGGCGCCATGTCAGAACGCCGGTTTCCGGGTCATAATCCAGTACTTCGCGGAGTCGGGCTAGGCTCAAGTCGTCAATGTTGCGGTCGGTTGAATCCCGCTGAGACAGCCGCTTCATTTGCTGCTGCATCATCCACGGGAGGGTCTGCCTCTCATCAACGGCCCATGCCGGAAGCACATAGGCGCGCATATTCTGTAACTGCTCTACAAGGTTGGAGCATGCGTGGCCTTTGGGGCTATCGGCGCCGTACCGCCTCTCCCGTTTTCCGATCAGGGTGCGGCGCATGGCTTCCATACTCAGGTCTAGCGGCACAGCTTCGGCACAGTTTGAGACCAATGTTCCTGAGTCGTTCATGGTTTTAAGCCTTCCAAGTTGACCTTAAGTGGTTGAAATGTATAAAGGCGCTGTCGTTTACACCGAGAGGGTCGGGAGTTCGAATCTCTCGCCGCCTACCATAAAACAAGGCACTTCTTGAATTGTGGAACTGGCTTCGGATCAGTTTCGGCACAGATATCATACCTCAGATGCCTTGGATTGGAAGTCCGGATGGTGCTTTCCATAGGTATTTTCCAACGTTCGCAGCGACATTCCGAGATGCCCGGACGCCTCCCACGGGTCGATTCCTTTCTGCATTAGCCAGGTTGCGCGCGTATGGCGCAGCGTATGCGGGCTGACATCTTCAAGGCCAGCCTCGAGGCATGCCGAATCCCACGATCGGCGCAGCTTCTGGATGGGCTGGCCGTCGTAGTGGATGACGTGCTTGATCTTACCGTCGCGCTTTTTCCACCGCTTCATCAGCCGTACCACGGCGCGGCCCAGCTTGACCGGAGGCTTGCGCTTGTTGGCGGCCTCGGTCTCGCCGGCCGCCTTGCGGGTCAGGACGCCGCTGCGCAAATCGACCTGTTCCCATTTCAGGTTGAACAACACGGCCGACCTCGAGCCGGTTTTTAGGGCCAGGATCACGAAGCGGTACAAGTGCTCATGCTTCATTGCCGCCCGGCGCAGCCGGTGAGCCTCTTCCTCGGTCAGCCAGCGTTCCCGTGGCTCCGACTTGTCGGGCAGCACGATCTGCGGCGCCCGCGCCAACGGTTCTTTCTTTTCGTGCCAATAGAACAGGGCGGCGCGCAATACCTCAAGATCCCTGCGCGCGGCAGATGCCGGCCGGGACTTGGAATATGCTTCACAATTCTCTGCGTTCACGTCGGCCGCTCGCTTCTTGCCCCAGAACGGGGTCAGGTTCGAAATGTTGTGTGCCGCTTTGTCTGCGGCCTTTGTCTTTGGCAGTCGCTCCTTCGCATAGATCAGCAGGACATCCGCGATCGAGGGCGAGGCGGTAAGGACTGGCTTGTATTTTCGGGCGATGTACTCCGCGAGCTTCTTTTCAGCGTCCGCGTGGTCTGACTCAGCGCAACCAGTGCGGATGAAACCCTGTCCATCTCGGATAGCCCATTGACCCCGCTCTCGGTCGAGATAGAGGCGAGCGCCTTTTGATTGCCTGGGCATCGGTCCTTCATCTCCCGGACGCTTCGCAGCGTCGTAAACCAGCGCCGGCCGACCTTGAAGATTTGCAGGTTCCCGCGATCGGCGAGCAGGCGCAAGGTGGAAACCTTGATCGTCCCCCGATACACGATATCGACGGCCTCCTGCAATGTTACGGGATCGTCGGCGGCGGGTTCGGTCATGGCTTCCCCGGTGCTCCGACAGGATCGTCAGACCGCGCGACGAATGTTTGAGACTGCGATTTGGCTGCGCCGGCAGGCCGCCACACGATCCTGATCGTGCCATCGTCCTCCAGATCGAGCCAAAATATGGTGCCGTCCCGCGCCTTGTGATCTAGGCAATACGATGAGAAGTTGTCATCGTGAGCCCAAAAGTCTCCGGGGCTTTCCTTCGCGGTCGCAAAGTAGGCTATAATCTCGTTCAGAAGCGTCTTTGCGTCGCTCACTTCCCGCCCTCCTGTGGCTTGCTCTGTGTGGACACATCTGCGATGAACCACGGCAGCGCGCGGTCACGGTCGGCTTTCGTCTTGAAGCCAATCCAAAGGCCAGGCGAATCTTCGTCAGGCTGTAATTCAGCGACATGAAAGCACGGCGGGGGCTCTTGCTTGGGAACATGGTCGATATGGTAGCTCCAACCGTTCCATCCGATCGACGACCCCGTGATAGGCTCCCCGCAAGTGCGGCACTTGGTGCTGATGGCGCTCGTGTTACTCACTGGCGATCTCCTGTGGAGATGGAGCGCATCCCTTGCAATAAAGCTGCGCTCCGACGCATTTGTAGCTGCTCAAAGCGGTCGATAGCCGGCCACACTTCGCGCAATGGTAAAGAGGCTTCATGGGGTCTTCTCCTGTTGGCGCAACACCGAGGGGCTGGTAGGACCGGGTGGAGTCGAACCACCGACCAAGCCGTTATGAGCGGCTAGCTCTACCGTTGAGCTACAGTCCTGAGGGATGAAATAATATTCGTCAGTCGGGTGCCGCTTCGAATTGAAGTGTAGAAGCTCGATCGGCTGGCGGTCCTCCTTGGCCGCGCTCAACTTGTCGCAGCACGGACGGCACATGACTTGGTAGACGTGCTTGCCATGCGACGACGCGCGCCGGTCGGGGTCAAAGCGACTCCGCTTGTGATAAAGGTTGGCGGTCGCATCGGTCAACAAGCACCGGCAATGGGCGCATTTGAACTCTTGCTGGCGCAAGATGTGCCGGCGGGCCGCCTGTTTTTTGGCGTTCGTCCCCATGTGTCAGGTCGCCTCAGTGTTGTGCGTCTGCGAAGTCACAGCCAGAGCGCGGCGCATGTCGCCAACGGTGATTAATGGCGCGCGGTTAAACCCTGACCTCACTGGCTGGAAAATATCTGTGTCGGTTTCGTCCTGGCCAATGTCGGACTCTGCAACGGCCGCAAACGGCGCAAGAGCAGCGCGTAGCTGATCAATCTCACGCAGGTCCTCCATGCGAAGCGCCAGCTTCGCCATTTGTCGTAACCGGGAGGTGGCTTCCGATTGGCTGGAGTTGGCCAACTCGGTCACAACCCGCTCGATTTCTTCAGCCCTGGTCATCTATCGGCCTCCGCTTCGGAGATAAATCCGCCATTTCCAGCGCATGCGTCGCACTCGACGGAGTGCACGTCATCGTGTCCGAACCCGCAGCCGTGCTCGTAAACCCATGCGGCCTTGTAGATCACGCCTTCTCCGCCGCAGACTTCGCAGTCCTTCCAAGACTCAGGTGGCGGCGGGGATTGGCACGATCCATCACAATCGCCGCCCAGTGAGCCGGGATATCCGCATTTGCAGCGCCAGGGCATTACGCCGCCTCCAAGACTTCGAGAGGAACCCAAACGCAAGAATTGATCGGGGTTTTGCGGCCGTTCTTATTGGTGCAAAGGGTGCGGGTGGTACTCCAGAGGTGGCAGAACACTTTTCCCTCGTGCTCGATGCCAACGTTTCCGACCGTCCAGGTATCGCCAGCCCACGCGACGGTCCGTTCAACGAATTTGCGAAGGTTGGGGGTCATGCCCCCAACTCCCAGATTTGAACCAAAACCACTTCATCAAAGGCCGAGAGGATGTGAGCGACGCAGGAGCCGTCGCGGCTGACGAAGCGGCCGGTTGAGCAAGCCTTCCAGCCGTTTGCTGTGAGGTGGCTGATCGCGGCCTGGCGGCTGTTGAAGTGGATGTTCATGTCTGTCTCCCGTTTGCTGATGAATAGAAGATATCATCTATTCTGGGATTGTAAATAGGAGATATCATGTATTTTGCCACTTGTAACAATACGTGATATCATCTAAGATATCCCGCATGGGACGAAAACAAATTAACGAAGAGCAGATGCCAGCCAGGTTTCCGGGTGGCACGCTCGACCGCATTGATCGGGTTCTAGACCCGGATACGAACGAAAAGCGCTCGGATTTCCTACGGGAGGCCGTAGAGAAGGAACTAAACCGGCGGGAGAAGAAGCGCTGAATCTGCGTCATCCCGCCTCACTGTTTCGGTGAGCCGGAGACATAGAGCAATCGCACGGCCCAAAATCGCCAGATTGACAGCCCGGATCATGCTCGGTCTCGTTAGTCGTCGATGACACCGTGGATGCCGGCGGCTCTGGTAGGGGCATCCAATGCGATGGATAAAGAGCGTCGCTGGAAACAAAATCGAAGTCGTGTGGGTTTTTGCCGGCCTTGAACCAGCTATCATTTTCTCCGTCGTAGTAAGCCTCGGAAACGCTACCTTGATCGACCACCAGAACATTGGGGTTATCGTGCCCTGGGACAAAATCAGCAATCGGCTGCCACTCTCCCGCTACAGGGGAGGGCGGGACGGCGTAGAGGAATGCCTCGGACGCAGCGACAGCAATAAGTTGCCGCCGAAATCCAGCTATAACACCTCGATTGAACGTGGGATCAACCTTGCTATCAACTAACGACCGAAGCACAAAATCAATGTCATCCTCTTCAGTTGAGGACAACTTTATCAAGACCGCTGTTTGAACATCAGCCTCAATTGACGCCGCCGACCTATCCGGCGCGCTCGGGGCCGGCTCTGGCGCAGCTTGGGCAACACCACCAGAGCGGAGCAGCGCGCGGGCTTTTCGGCAGTCTCCTAGAGACACATAAACCTGAAACTCATCTGCGGTTTCAGGCGCTCCGATCTCGTATCGATCGGCATTCTTGGCAAACTTCTCCAGTAGTTCCGCGATCATCGGTCGCCCTCCGCTTCTCCAACGAACCAGCCGATGCCGCCGCACGCCCCGCAGCGGACCTCCTCAACGTCCGGGTGGCTAAAACCGCAGCCGGCCTCGTAAACGTGGACGGTGAGGGCAATGTAGCCTTGGCCGCCGCAGGCTTCACATTCGAACAGAAACTCTGGCGTGTGATCCTCGCCGGTCAAGTGGCCCAGCTTCTCAGCGTCCAACATCAGCGCGCGTTGCATTTCCTTATCCATTGGTCAGTTCCCGCAGCAAAAGTCGCAGCAAGATTGGTCGTCCTTGCAGTATCGACGGTTGGGGTATTTTTCTATCGGCCCGCCCTTGATGCATTTTTCTGCCGGCAGTGCTCCGCACGCTTCACACCAGCTTGCACCCCTCCGCCTGCACAGAGGGTCCACGGTGCCAGGAGATAATCGAGTATCCGTCATCGTTCTGCCTCTGTCTGCGAGAGGGCGGCGCGGGATACGAAATTGAGTATTTCCTCCCACATCGCCCATTTGCATTCGACCATTTCGATTGAATCAAAATCGTAAAAAGCGCACGCCTTCATGCGCTCGGCTAGCGTTGAACCGCTGGCGGCTACGTCATCCCCGCTCTTGTCCTGACACTTGGTATCGCTCATGAGAGTCCTCGCCAGTTCTCGGGTTCTATCGTCGGTCAGGAATGGGGTGGCGCCCAGTGCGGGTGCTGAATGCGCTGGTAGCCAAAATTAGATGGCTGAACCTTCTGATCTGGCCGCTTTGCGTTGTAAAACGCTAGCGCGGCGTCGATTGCATCGTTGCGGTCGTCAGGATGGATATCAGCAACAAAATATAAGACGTTTCCGAGATGCTCTAAGGCCTGATCCAACTCGCTCATGTCGCGCTCCCGGTATATGTTTTGCTGGTCGTCCATCGCCTGATTTGATCCGCTCCTAAGACGGTCACGATCTGGCCGTCCTGGCCCACGATTAGGCCCGTGCCCGTTGGGTGCAGGAGGCATTCGCCATCCTTTGACGGTGCGGACTCGTCAACCATCCTTCGCAGTTCATCGCGAAACGTCTCCATGTCGAAGCCCTTGCAGCGCTCAAGATACCGGACAAGCGCATGGTCGCTGACAGTTCGCGTCAGGAGCCCGCGCCGGATGCGTTCCTTCTTGCAATCCCCTTTGGCCCTTCGGACGGCAGCCACCTTCGACTGCAAGCCACTTTCAAGCGTGGTGAGGTCGTCTATTTCGTTGCAAAGCTGGTCGTCGCTCAGAACGTCTCTAACGATGCTTTGGTGGGCGGCAGCAAACTGCGGCGCGTGACTCTCGAAATAATCTATCTCGGCTTGGACGCCTTCTTTTGTGTCGGGCTCAAATCCGCTCATTTTGTCATCCTCGATGTTCGGTCATCTCTCGACCCATCATCGGTCCCTGATGACCGACAGGTATCGACGCGGGTTCTCTGGTTCGGTGATTTGTCATCGGTTAGGAGGCGCCTCTAAGATAGCGTCTGCCATCTCCGATCTCCGGCACCGGATCACTCATTTCACGAACGATATCTCTCAATAGGTCCCGCTCATGGACGCATATCGTGTTTCCGGATTGTAGCGCCGCAATTTCGTCGCGCAGTGCGGGGCAAATCCAAAGTGCTATTGCTCGTCTCACATCACTTCCCCTCACAATCGTATTTATGCAGATAGTGCTTTCCTTCAGTCCTTTAGGGATGCAAGCACGCCGGGACTGGCGTTTTCCACTTCGTCAAACTGACGGCTGGCGAATGCTCCAATGACGCCGTGCGGCAAGTCAAGATCGCGCTTCCCTACGAGCCACGCATCCAGACAGTCTCGGATCATATCCGATGTACAATCCGGATACCCAAACTCCCGGAGACTTTTGGCTACCTTCTGACAGGCCCCGTTCTTCGTTAGGGTTCTAGACATCAATTTTTCCCTCGTTCGCAATCATACTTGTGCAAGAAATGCTTTCCTTCATCACAGCATGAAGGTTCGTGGTGGCAGATGAAGTTATCAGCCTCAAACTTCGGTGGATTAAATGTCAGCGTCAGAAGCGCTGCAAAACCCAGGATCGAGAACAGCATCAGGCGCGTTCCGGATGTCATGTGCGCCTTTCTATCGGCCGCGATGCGGTTCTTTGCGGAGCTGCCTTGCGGAAGCCGGCAGATTGAATCTTCTGGCGCTTGGGCATCACACCCAGGAATTTCGCGCGCTTGCGATAGACGCGCGATTTCTCGGCAACGTCCAGCGCGGTCTTTTTCGGATGGTGTTCGCTCAGCCAAGGCTTAAGGTTCGATTCCCGGCGCTGACCCCCATTGATGATTGCTATCGTGTCCTCGGCATCCCAGCTCTCGCCAGCCATGATCTTGCGGTTGCAGCCGCATTGGCAGCAGCCATCGTATCGGTCGAAGATACGGACACGGACGCGAGGCGGAACTGCGCTGTCATCTGTCTTTCCGATCCATTCCGGGAGTTCTCTGGTCATGCCATTTCCAATTCGCGAAACTTGACGCCATGCTCGGCGCCGAAGGCATAAATAAGCTCAACCAAGTCGGCTAATTCCTGCTTGGTCATCTGCGACGTTCTCATTCCAAGCGGTACGAAGCTGCCAGCGTCGATGCCAGGAACAACGCGCGCGCGGCGCAAAGATGCGCTCATAACGTCCTTCCAATCCTCACTGGTGAGCTTCTGGCCATACCAATCGACTTGCTTGCTGATCTGACCGAGGAGGGACCAAAGCAGGTTGTTTTGGTCGCTTGATCGCCTCGGCGCGCGAAACTCGACCGTTGTTCCTATCGGCACGCGCGCTGCCCAGCCGGCTATCTTGCGGCGGTCAAGCTCATCCCTGATCTCGACAACTTCCCGGCTCATGCTGCTTCTTTCTCGCCATAGAGGCTATTGAGCTGCGAGAGCTTGACCGCCAGTTCGAGGAGAAACGCGGCAATCTCGGTTTCCAGTTCTGCTATCCGCTTGTCATCGCGGGGCACGCGCTTGATAAACAGGCGCATGTTCTCCGGCATCCGGGGATCGTAAGAGACAAAATCGCAGTAGCTACGGCCCGTGCAGGCCATCTGAAACTGCATTTGAGTTTCGTACTTTGATGGCACGGCTTGGCCGAGGAGCGTTTCCAGGTGGGTAGCAGTCTGGGGACACTTGATCTCAACCAAGCCGTCATCATCAACCAAGCCGTCTGGGGAGCAACCAGCTTGGTCGATCTTCGGGTGCGGAACGAAAGCCACCTCCTTTACGGTTACACCCTGGTAGAACTCATACGCTGCACGCGCTTCCGGCTCGGTCTCGGTGCCGTGCTGCATGGCCGCGTTCGTGTAGGACTCCGCAACCGTGCCAGTCAGGCGCTCGGCAATGAGCTGGGCAGCGTAGTTCGCACGGCCGGCGCTATACCCGCTCTTGGTCTTGGCGATCACGTCAGCGACGCGAGAAGCCGTCACCTTACCAAGCCGCAAGGCCTTCCATTCGTCCGAGCCTTGGATGATTTCTTCGGTCACTTCGCGGCCCTCTTTTTGTTGAGCGCTGCGATGGCGCGGGGAAAATCCTTGGTGGTGATATTGGCAAAGCCATCAACCTTGAAGTATCGGCAGAAGGCTTCCTTGTCGGCGCCAACCTCATCGGCAAGCGCCACAAGCTGCTCAACCTGTTCGAGGCTGATTTCTTCGCTGGCGCCGGCCGCCTTTGCATCGTCATCGTTCGACACGGCCAGACCGAGCGCAGCCTTTAGCGTCATCCTCTGCAAATAGGTCGAGGTCGATCCGATTGCCTGAATGCTGTTCTTGTTGCCGCTCTCGTCGCGGCCAGCGCAGAGCGTGTTTTCCTCGAAATGCCCGTCGCGATGTGATACGATGCAAGTGACCGTGACCGGCTCATTGACATGCGAGGTTGTCCGGTAACGGTAGGAAAGACCATGCTTCGCCAGGATCGGGCTAACGACACGGGCGATCTCGCCCAAATCCTCGTACCGATAGTGGGTGCGACCCTTGGCTGAAGTGAAATCAACCTCCCGGTTCTTGGTGATAGTGGGGATTTCAGCCTTCGCGTCTGCCATTGCATTGTCGAACGCCTTCCGGGCTTGGCTCTTTTCCCACTTCTCCTGCAGCACCATCAGCTTCTCGACCATATCGAGGCTGGCGCCGGAGGAAACCGCCCGGTTCAACATCTCCATGGGAGTGACGGCGACAAGCGGGGCGGGTTCGTTCTGGATTTTCTCGACTGCGTTCATCGCTCGATTTCCTTTTTGACTGCGGCCTGCTGGCGCTCGTAAAGTGCATCCAGCCTTTTCGCGAAAAAGTGCAGCCGCTCGTTTGCTTCAAGCGGAGTTGCGCCAGCGCGACGTTCTGCGGAATAGAAGTTCATCAGCGCTGTTTCGCGCTCGCCCGCGGCGGACATGGAGGTAATGCCCATCATGCCACCTCGAGCATGTTCGCCGCGCTCTGGAACTCCTCGGTCACGTCCCGGCAGGAGCCTTCGTCCTCGATCACTTCAAGAACCTTGATGACCTGCTTGCCGTAGAGGCGGACAGTCTCGATCACGTCCATGCGGGTTTCGTCGCGGTCGCATTCAAGGAACCACTTGCCGCGAATTTTCAGACCGGAAATCTCGATAAAATAAAGCGGGGTCATTTTCGGTCTCCCATCGCTGGCTGGTGAAGTGGTTAGGCGGAAAATTGATGAAGGGAGCCGGACGAAACACGCTCGTTCCAGATCGCGATGCGCGAGATTTCAGTCCAAGTGCCGGGCTGATCGACATCACCTTCATAGACGACGAGGCCCAAGCTGTTGGGCGACACACGCGCAATAAAGCCGGCATCGGCAATAATCCTGCGGGCCTCTTCGATTGTGTAGCTCATCATTTTCGGTCTCCATCTGTTGGCTGTGTTCGCCGTTCCGATGGAGAGGACGTTGCCAGATTGGAAACAGAACGTCAATAGAAATGTTGCCAGTTCGGAAACAAATATTTTGGCACAGAAAAACCCCGGACGAATCCGGGGCTTAACGGGTGTGGCCTAGCTTTATTTTTGCTTTTGGCGGGCGGGAGGATCTGCGCTTACCTCGCGGATTGCGCGCTTGAGCTTTATCTTAACGCCAACAACCGTCGCTTGCGCCTGTTGCGGGCTTATCCCCGCTAACCCTAAAACGGCATACATTGCTTGCTCTTCGGTGGCGCAGGCCAAAAATGCGTTCTCTGAGGCGATATTCGGGTCCATATTGAAGTTTGTTTTCCATTGCTGGCCCACAGCTGCATAAAAGCAGTCATCAAATTGTTTTCTTACGCGAGCAGCAGCGTTTTCTTGCGGCTGAGCGGCCGATGTCCAGCTGACGGCGATTAACGCCACGATCCAGCCTATAAATGCGATCCTGGTAGGGCGGTTCATGAATTGCCCCGCTTCATGCGGCGCATAATATCTCCTACCATTAAGGCCCGCACCGTGTCGGAGGCCCCGTCTGCGATGGCGTCGAGGCTTGGGACTTGGGGAGGGAACAAAAGTTCCCTCGGGTCTCGGTCAAGCGCATCCGCGATCTGGGCGACCTTGGCTGGGGTAAGGCGGTGCTGTTGGGAGTACAGCTTCCAAACGGCGCTCCGGCCCGACAGCCCCATCCGCTGTGCCACCGTATCGTCATTCAGGCCCAAATAATCGATCCATTCCTTGATGTAGTAATGGACCCGGGCGCCTTTTCGAATCTCTGTTGCCATGCCGGAAACTATAGCTCCTAGGATTTGGAGCGTCGTTTTCCAAGTTGGCAACAAAATCCCTTGACGAGACGTTTCCAATCTGGCAACAACGCGGAATGGAAAACGTCCATCCGCTCACTGCCTATCGAACGTCTCAGGAGCCGCCCCTAACGGAGGCGGACCTGGCCCGCAAGCTCGGCGTTGGCCGGCCAACGATTCATCGTTGGGAGAATTTCAAGCGCAAGATTGATACGGCCCTCCTACCGCGCATAACCGAAAAGACAGGCATCCCCGCCAAGGAATTGCGTCCTGATCTGATCGAGGAACATGAAAAATTGTTCGGGGAGCCAGCTCAATGAACGCGCTGGCCTTCGATATGCACGTTGGCGATCATACGCGCGAATATTTGAGCGCTCTCTGCCAATTGCAGAATACAGGAAATAGGAAACACAACCGCGTTTCCGACCGGGATCAGAATCCCGCCTTTCTCGATGCAGTTGTAAATCCTGATACATCCGCCGCCAGCATCCTCCAGTCTCGTAGTCGTGGCGAACCTGTCCTCGATATGAGAGGCGTCGATCATTTCCATTGGCATGACTTTCCCCTGCCGCACGCAAGGGAAACATTCTGCTCACTGTCATTGAGCAGACACAATCGAAATCGTCACCGCAGCGCACCGTACAACTACCGGTGCGGCTTTCCGCCGCGTGGAGCAAGATTAAATTTTTGCGCGAGCGGAATAAGCGAGGCACTGCACGCTGTGTTGCAGACATTGGGGAAGCGATCATGACGTTTCGGGTTGGGCAGAAGGTGGTTTGCGTTGATGCCTCCAACACCGGGGGGAAGCTTTCTGAGAACGAGATTTACACCGTTGCGGTCGTCGATACTGCGCCAATCTCTCGCAGCCAAACACTTTGGCCTGCCGAACTTGGCCCTCGTCCGCGTGACGGTGGATGGTACGCGCGTCGCTTCCGTCCCATCGTAGAACGCAAAACAGACATTTCCATTTTCACCGCCATGCTCAATCCCTCCAAGCAGGAGATTGACGCATGAGGAATTTCGGAGTGACGAGCGGGGCCGCGCCGGGGGATGAGCCACGGCCCCGCTCTCTACGCGCTGATACGCCGCGCGATCCCGATGATCGTGAACTTAGCGCGCTCGCCTTTGTCGCGCTGTGCTCCAGCCCCCTTTTCGTCGGTAGTGCCGTTCTTTTCTATATCGCCTGGAATTCCTGACACTCGGCCTGCAAGTCGAGGGTGTCGGATCAGAATTCCGTAATTATCGTTTGCGTAGCTGCCTTTCATGAAAGCAATCAATCATGGAAGGATTTGCAAAGGTGAAAAAGGTTCTGCCAATGTCCGACGCCGCTTACATCGACGCCGCTCAGCAGTGGTCGAAAGACCTGACGCGCATGAAGGCGCGCGGACCTGGAGATACTGAAAATGCAATGCGCCAGATCGAGCGCGAATACGGAGTAGACTACGGTTTTCTATGGTCGCTCAGATATCGCCGGGAGCGGCTTAAGACAATCAGCATCTCGGTCTACGAGGGCATCAGGGCGGCTTATCGCGAAGAATGCGCGCGGCAAATGCGAAAGCTGGAACATGAAATCTCAAGGACAGAACAAATCGCCGGGCCTGATCGCGCTTCTGTTCGCGCGGCTAAGGCTTTGGTGGACACGGCTAACAGGTAAACGGGGAGAGTAACAGTGCATCACGTCGATTCATGCGAGCCGGTACAAGAGACATCGATCATATTCGAGCTGCACAAGGCTCACCTTGCAAGACAGCGGCGGATCAAAGCCGCGGCCATTGGAAACAAGGCAGTGAAGGCCGCAGAGATTAACGCCGTCGAACAGGAGCAGATCGACATCTTGGAAAAGCGCTGGGCGGAACGGCAGAAGGAAAATTGGTTCCACATCGTTGATGAAACCAGCCCGTACCGTCCGACGATAGCCTGCATTCAGGCGGCCACCTCAACCCATTTCGGATTGACGAAAGCGGAATTCATAAGCGAGCGCAGAACGCTTGACGTAGTTATCCCTCGGCAAATCGCGATGTATCTCGCCAAGGTCCACACCGCCCGCTCACTTCCCGAGATCGGCCGGCGCCTTGGAGGCAAGGACCACACGACGGTCCTGCATGCGGTGCAGAAGATCGGCCGCCTCATCAAGACAGACTGGCTCATTGCATACGACGTGGCCCATGTGGAGGCGATGCTGTGAGTTTCAACATCCGTAAGCTGAAAATCCAGATCTCGTGCAAAGAACGCGCGCTTCGATCGGCTAGCCCAAATACATGGGATCGAGTCAGGCTCGAACTAAAAGCGCTTCGGGTTGCGCTTGTCATTGCAAAGCAAACCGCGGCTGAAAAGCGCGAAAGCAGGGCGGCATGAGCGATACCCTTGTGCTTTATAAGACGGTCGATTTTTCGGCGTGCGCGCCCCAAAATATGGAGCAGCGCAATGCAATTTGGTGCAAATTATACGAGGAAGGCAAAAGCTCTCAGGAGATTGCCGATATGTATAGCGTTACGCGAGAGCGTGTATATCAAATTCTCCGCAAAGGAAACCTCATAGAGCACAGGATGCAACGGCGCCGTTTTGCTGCTGAATTATTTGAACAGGACAAAGAGCAAGTCAGAGCCAAGCGGACCGCCGATGAAGAACGGCTATTGGCGCTTGTGCGGGCCGGAGATTCGTTGGCGACAGCCGCCTCTAAGGTTGGATTTACTACGCCTGTCGCCACCTGGATTTGCAAAAAACATGGGGTGAAAAGTAATTGGGGCCGCTGGCGCGATCCTTCCCAGCGCGTATCGCGTCTCACGGAGCTAGTCGAATCCGGCCTTTCCCTCAACGCTGCCATGAGGTTGGCGGGAGAAGAGGAAGGCAAGACCATTGCCTATCTTTGGGTGCAACATAACTGCCCCCAGTTGCTGAAGAAAAATAGACCGCGTAGTGCACCGCTCGTCGCACCGACGCCGAAGCCGCCAAAGATTAAACCACAGCCAAGTGGCCCGTTTCCGCAATTGGAGTGGTCAGAGGATCGGATTTCTCGATTGATAGCGCTTTGGTTCAATGGATCTTCAGCGCAGCAGATCGCGGATATTTTTGGGGACTGCACCAAGAATGCAATTATCGGTCAAATATATCGACTTCGCATTGCTGGGAAGCTGCGGGTGTCCGCATGATCGCCAAACTAGCCTATTTGACGAGCCCTGCGCCGAACAGATTCCTCCTCAACTTCATGCCAGAGGATGGAACGGCAGTGTTTCAGATCGAGATATCGCGCGCCCATCTCGCCAACATCATCATTGACGGCGCTTCATTTTCCCTTCGTGAAAATAGTATCAACCGCGTTCCCGAACATCCAGGAGCGCAGGAGATAGCTTGAGCGAGCGGGGAGTTTTTGCCGTCGATCGCGGCATCTGGGATCATGACGTGCTTTCGGAGAATCAACCGTTCTCCAGGCGCGAAGCTTGGCTATGGCTGCTTTCTGAAGCTGCATGGAAACCTCACAGGCGACGGATCATCGGCAGAAGCATCGAGCTCGACCGCGGGCAATATGCCGGCTCCCTCAGATTTATCGCATCGAAGTGGCAATGGAGTGAGCCAAGAGTACGGCGTTTTCTGAGTGCGCTGATTTCCTCAGAGATGGTTGACGCAAAGACCGACGCAGGAGTGACCGTAATAACCATCTGTAAATATGACGAATATCAGCGCGTAAGCCTGCCAGGCGACGCAATGCGCAACTCCGATGTTGACGCAGGAGCGACGCAGGAGCGACGCAAAGTAGAAGACAAGGAAGACAAGGAAGTTATTGCTGAAGCTGCTGAGCGCGCGAGACCTTTGGTGAGCCCTGAGGCCCAAAATCTCGCCGATGAGCTTCTGGTCATTGCCGGCCACGATCTGACGTTTGTGCCGCCCGGATGGTGCGGCGCTCCGATGCGCGTGCAGGCATGGCTGTCCAGTGGGTGGAGTCGAGAGATCATCGTGGCTGCCGTCCGTTCCGCCGCGCACCGAAAACGTGGTCCGCCGGCCAATAGCGTCCAATTTTTCGAGAACGCGGTTGCCGAGGAAGTAGCGCGGCAGGCGGCCCCGCTCCCGGTTGTTCAAGTCCGTCAAGCTGAAACCCTCACGGTGAACCATGGAACATCTCAGGCTAGACCAGGCGGAAGCCTCACAGCGTCCCTCCGCAGAGACCTCGCGGCCCTCGAACAGTCGGATGGCGCTGATTTTGCGCTGCCAGCTAGCGGTATTCTCCGCCTATCGAATTGATCAATTCGCCGATCCGGACGGCTTCAAAACCCAGCTCGGGGCGATCCTGGAGCAGTACCCGGACGAGGTTATAACCTACGTCTGCGACCCGCGGACGGGTATCCAGCGGCGATCTAAATTCCCCCCGACGATTAGCGAAATGGTCGAGGCCTGTGACGATCACAGGGCGTTCCTGGAAAAGATGCGGAAGCAGCGGCCGGCGTTCAAGGAGCGCTTGCCGGCTCCGCTTTTGCGGGAAAGGCAGCAAGGATGTTTGGCTCAGGTATTTGTTCCGGAGGGACATGCTCGCTACGCAAAGTTAGTTGAATGGACGGAAACCGCAGCTCCGATGTGGTGGAAGTACGGGGATTCATCGGACGGGCGGCGCGGGCTTTGGGTATCTCATGAAGCCTGGAGCGAGCCGCATAAGCAAAGGGGGCAATGAAATGCACGGGGCAGTAGTGACCAAACGCAACATCCGAAAGACTGTGAAGCCTGAATACTGGGGCGCTCCAACTCGTGAGCGGCTTTCCAAATCCGATAATCATTTCCATGTCGGAGACGACAAGCAGGGCACCCGGGTATATCAATTCCATGATACCCCATTGGATCGTCTTTATGCCCGTCTCACAAAGGCAGGGAAGGGCGCTGGTGAACTTGATTTACTTCAGCGGGAATACACCGCCCTGCAGAAGTATCGCCACCACTGGCATCGTGCGGGGCAGGAAACCACCATCTCGAGCATCGACCTCAACAGCGTGTTCGCGTCTGATCCATCGCGCCGGCAGGGCATGCCAATGGCCGAAAGTCAGGCTCATCACAATGCACAATGGCGGTCTGCACGGGAACATCTTGGGTGGAAGCCGCATATCGTGGTGGAGAACGTGATCTGCGCGGAGACTTCGCTGGAGGTTGCAGGCTGGTCGATCGGGGTGTTTACCTCGAGGACATCGGCACGGGATGGGGCTGAGAAGATATTGCGAGAGTGCGCGCGAAAGTTAGCAAAAATGTGGGGGATCGGTTAGTTGACTGAACACTGAGGAACCCCCAATTATTTTATACGCAGGACTTGCGTACTAAAAAATTGTGTGGTAATATGCGAGATTGGCCTTGGCGACGGGAGCCGGTTGTAACATTTCGTGATTATGAAGGACTTGCGTATACGCAGGATTAGCGTATGTTGTGTCTATCAACAACGGAGCAAGCAAATGACCAACCTCAGCAACCTGATTGAACGAGCACAGATCGGACGCACTGTTGAAGGCCAGCACATTCCGGTCG